>Ga0206871_10002_pt1 | contig 56473 bp, 47 predicted proteins | sample Alteio_BWOrgCont_33_FD_152627 | JGI IMG/M metagenome (GOLD analysis project Ga0206871, IMG submission 152627) | Enriched cells from forest soil in Barre Woods Harvard Forest LTER site, Petersham, Massachusetts, United States -... | ecosystem: Environmental > Terrestrial > Soil > Temperate forest >...
CTGCGCGAGTCAGGAGGTCTGAATTTATGGATAGACGTGGTGCCGAGCTTCCAAGCCAGCTTGAGCCCTTTCACTCAATATTGACTATCTGAATTATCGTTGCGAAAAGGCAAAGTATTGCGACCAAATAGCAGTATTTCCGCCAATTTTACCGGTAAATACCGATGCATTTGTAATTCTATCGCCCAATTCTATCAAGGCCGTTGCCCGAACTTATACTATAAAAGTCGGGTGCGTTGCCCGGCAGGTGTCGCCGAGCCGTGGATTGGCAGAGCGATAACCAGCAGTGATCACTTCCGATCACTGCTCTCATTCAATCCTATCCTTGAAAGGATATTCATATGTCTCATATCGTCAATCTTCTCACAGATGAAGGCATGCCGCAGGCCGCCACCGGCTTGCAGCGTGTCAAAATATCTGAGAGCGAAACCCCCGTGTATCCGTTCGCTGCTTCTGGCGAATTGATCTCACTCCACTACCTCGATGACGAGGAGCTCGGCTATGTGCCCTGCGGTGGCAAAGGCTGCGTCCTTTGCGCCATAGGCCTGCATCGAACCGAGCATGTGCTGCTCCCTGTCTACAACCCGTCGACTGGGGCGGTTGAAGTGCTGCTGGCTTCAACTTCCCAGCGTCCCGGTTCGCTACTGCCTCCGTTGAAGGCCATCCTAAAGGCGGGAAGGCCGGTCGTGGTCTTCCTTACCCGCAACGGGAAGAAGTTCACGGTCTCCTCGGGGGCGATCCCTGCGGACGCGGATCATGGCGAGTCGGCCATAGCTGCGTTCAATACGGCCTATGCCGCCAAAGAGTTCAAATTGGAGAGTGTATTTCCAGTTTATGACGCAGATCTTCTCAAGGAACTGCCGTCAGTGAAGAGTAAGCGGAAGATCAAGGGTCTCGAATGAGTTCCCGGGTCCTCATCTCAACCGAAGGGGACCTGGCGGTGTTCCGCCAACAGCTGTCCGGGAGCGCCACTCTGGCGCGCCTGGCAGCTGTTGGCGTCGTTGATGCCTCCGATGGCACTACAAATCGTCATGAATTCGTGCAGACACCCCCGGGAACCGGGAAATCTACCGCCATCGACGAAGTCTCTGTAACTGCAGTTAGGAGCGGAGCCTACGACCTTGTAGTCATCCTTAGTCCTACACGTGATGTGGTCGCTGAACGCAAAGTCGTGCACACCCCGCCCAATGGTATCAGGGTGCAAGTCCTGCGTGCTCGGCCCAGCGAGGCATGCGGCACATCTGCTGATAGGCTCTGGAAGGATTACGAACGACGAGGCCTCGGTGCGACGGGTCGCGCCCAAATCTGCGGAGCATGCCCCCATTCCGCAACGTGCCCATGGCCGACGCAGCTCGGGGCTGCCCTCCAAGGCGCACAGCTCGTTGTGTGCACCAGCGCCTACCTGGCCAATGATCCATTCTTTCTCAGCCGGCTGAAGACTTGGACGCGAGCGAATCGGATGCTCGTCCTTGTCGATGAAGACGATGTTGCCATGACCCCTTTTAGGCGCGTTATCTCTCGCGAGCATCTTCAGCAGCACATTCGTGTTCTGGAACATCTGCTGGCTACTAGCCCACGCAGTGTCCGCCGGAACAGTGAGGACCTTGAGCAATTGCGAATGCTGATAAACGCATCCACAGAGGACCTCCGTGAAGGAGATTGGGATATACGTGGAGGAGTTCAGACATGGGCAGCCGAAGCTCAGACGGCCGGTGTTCAGCTGTTTGGAACGACGTTCCGATTCATAGCCGATATCATAAGGCAATTGAAGACGTCGCGCCCCGACACACGCGAGAAGCTATCCAATGGCGACCTCAGCTTTGCCTCGATACCGGCCATACGGTCGGTAGATGCCGTTATCTATAGTGGGACGGCCAGCAGTAAGATCCTGGCGCTACGCCTGGGCGTACCCTTTAGCACCCCCTTCAATGGCTACTTCTTTCAGCACGCTGGAACGACCTGGTACAATCTGGCTAGTAGTCTCGGATCCGCCCGCAACTTCCAACGCAATGCTCCACAGATTCTCGACGCCATAGCGCGGTTGACCGCGTCCCGCATGCTGATAGGCAAACGTGTCGCCGTCGTATCCAAGAAGCGATTTGCGCAATTCTGTCGCCATGAACTTGAACAACGGCTTCGAGCTTTAGGTATCGAGGACGCGGTCGTTGTCACCGCTGCCGATTACCGTCCGGAGAACGCCACCAAGAACACCATCGTGCTCCTTACCTATGGTCTCGTCGGCTGTAACACCTTCAGCGACTTTGATTGCTGCTACTGCCTCAACAGCTTCAATGTCAGCGAGCGGGTTCTCGACTCGGCGCTGCAGGACCTCCTGGCTGACGATTACCACATTCCGTTGCGGATTACAATTAGCGGTCATCCTCGTCGACGCACGGCCTCGGTGCTACGACCAACGGACCGGTTCTTCGACTTGGCCCAATTAGCCCAGGAAGCGCTTGATCAGAAGGAATCAGGCGTCGTGCTCCAGGCGGTCGGTCGCGTACGGCCGTTTACCCAGCCGAGAGAGATTCTGACCATGCAGTGTGCACAACTGCCTGGAGTTGAATACACGCGAGAATTCAGCTGTCTGGCAGAGTTGCGAAACGCCTTCTCTCTCCCGACGCGCCTCACAGCAGATCGAGACGCCCGGAGCCAATCCGTAGCTAAATGCCGTGAAGCAGGCAATACCCAAGTTGAAACAGCTGCAATTACTGACCTCAGTTTGCGCACTGTCAAACGCCATTGGAACCACCGTCATGACCATTGAGCCCACGAGCGAACCGGAAGGTTCGATTCAGTTATTACCAGGCTGGGATGCTAGGCTGATTGCGGCAGAAACCGCCAGAATCAACAGGGATGAGACAGCTATTCACCCAATCCTGCCGAAGTCGAGTGCATACTATACCGATAAGACACTGTCGATCACAACGGTCGAGCAGGCGTGGGCATTCATCGAATTCGCCATGTCTCGCCCCCTCAGTCATATAGGAATCGACAGCGAGTATCGGTTTAGTCGCGAGCCATGGTACGATCGGAAAGAACGGCAAGTTCACGATGTTCGAAGCGTCCAACCCCTCCTGCTCTCAATTGCGCTGGTGGAAGCGAGTGCTGGATCCGTGGGACATTCACATCAGACCGGTGCAGACACGAGTGCAAGTTCCGGCACTATATTCACTGCGGTCTTCGATGTCAGAAATCTCGAAGTTGCAGCCGCTCTGGCCGAACTCTTCACGCTTTCGGTGCCGTTTGTTGGTCACTTTCTCAAGGCCGAGTTCATGGTGCTGAAGCAGCTCGGATTGCCGATACCACGCGTGATCTGGGACACCTGGGTCTGTGAGAAGGCCGCATGTCTCGGACGATTCAATCCTGCATACGAGATAACCGGTATCACGGCAGAAGATGAGGCGGACGAAGCACAGGCATCTGAATATGCCGAATCTCACCAAGTGAACTTCATGTCGCTCTTGGCCACGTGCCAGCGACATGGTGTACCGCACCGGTTTGCCGCGGCCAAAGAACGGCTCCAGCAGTCATTCCTTGTTCATGGCGACAATGCAACATTCAGCGAAGAGCAAATCGCATATGCCGCTGAAGATGCCATTGCGGCAGCCCAGCTCTATTCGCCTCAGATTCAATTCGCGACTATCAGGGGGATCCTGCACCATTTGACGACGGTCGAGATGCCGTGGGTGGTCGTGAATACCGCGCTGGAATGGGTTGGCATTCGCATTGACCGGGACAAGGCTACTAAGATTTCCGATGCCTGTGCCCGTCACCTTCCAGGAATCGATGATCATATCCGCACGCTTCTCAAGGCGGCAGGGGTTGCAGTGAACGATCCGATAAATCGACACGGTGAGCGGACCTATGCCTTTCGACAACGCGCTGTGCTTTTGGACTACGCGCGGAAGATGGGGCTGATCGAAAAATTCCAGTCTGGCGAGAAGTATGAACTAACCAAGAATCGCCTGAAAGAGATTATCGGTACTGATGAGGTGTTTGATCTCGTCTATGTCGCCAAGCGAATCGACGCTCTGCAGAAAGACTGTATTCTGAATTCAGAACTTGTCGGTGCTGATGGACGCGTTCATCCAGTACAACAGCAGCTCGGTGCGGACACTGGACGACAAACAACAAGGAATCCGAATATTCTGGGACTACCCAGCGTCATGCGTCCATTGATCATTGGTGATAATGGTAACGGGATTGGCGAGGTGGACCTTACACAAATCGAAGTAGGTGTGGCTGCTGCAGTGTACCGTGACCAACGTCTCATTGACCTATTCAATGCTGGCGATGTCTATATTGGCATGGTCAAGCTATATTACGGCGGCGACCTGACGCCAACAGAGCATGCTCTGCCAGACAGTTCTTTCAAGAAGGTCCCAAGGCTCAAGGCCCTGCGTAACAAGGTCAAGACACTGACGCTCGGCATCATCTACGGCGTGACTGCCCACGGAATTGGTCGGTCATTGAGTATTTCGACGAGTCAGGCCAAGCCGATGCTTGATAGCTTTCTGGCATTGTTCCCCGACTTACGACGTGCTCAGGATAGACATGCACAATTCTCCGGTCTGCGCGGATATGCCGCAACGGCGACAGGTCTACGTCGATACCGAGGTCAGAGTGGCGCTCCGACTCGCTGGGAGCGCAACTGGATGATCAACATGCCTGTTCAGGCTGGTGCCGCGGTTGCCTTCAAGTTGGCGGGGATACGTCTGCTTCGGCTATATCCTGCATATGGGGCAATGTTGATTGCCGCAGTACACGATGCCTACGTGTTCGAGGCCCCCGTGGCTCAGTTGACAGCCGTCGCAGCACTGACAAGCCGGGTTCTCTGCGACGCCGTGCAGGAATGCTATCCGGTTCTACTGCCGCGAGCTGACGTCAACATCGATCACCCCGAGTGCTGGAATAAAGACGGTAATGTGGCTGGTTGGTCACAGTGGCTCGATGATCCGATGGTCATGATCGCTGGAAAGGGCTCGAAGGGGTACCTCCCTACAACGACCAGCCTTCTACCGTTGCTGCCATGTCTAACCGATCAGTCGTACGGATTACTAACCTTCTCTCCCAGACCAATCTAATCATCAACTCTGTTTCTTGAAAGGAACGACATGCGTTACCTGCCTCCCCTCTCCATCTTCGATCCCATCTATACGAGCATCTTAGAGATCCAAGATCGCATAGTACCATCTGACAATCTTGCAACATTGATCGAAGAAATCATGGAATATCTCGGCCGCATCTCCACCTCAGCTCACCCGACATTAACGGTTGAAACATCCTCTGCCGACGGCGTGTATGGGAATGTAGCCATCGTTAGCCTGCTCCGAAGCGACGGGTCGATAGAAGGAAGGTACCATTTCGGTATCTCCAGCTCTGGCAGATATTGCTATGGATCGCAGGATTCACAGGGTCTTTCGCTTCTCTTTGCCAGTTGTTATGATGATGACGCGAATGTAGAAATCGGCGCCTTCTTGGAGCGGGTGACTGGGTGCGTCATCAATCGGCTTCCACCTGATTTCAAGTGGTCGTATTCCAGCACATCTACATCGGAGACGGTGCCAGAGCAGAATGCTGCCGCTTGGGCTCCAGCCTGAGTCGCCTAGTCTGAAACATCGCTCAAGTGTTGGCGATTAGCGTCGGCCATGGGCACAGACACGTTGGTCGTATTCGGGAGTGGCGTAACCAAGGCAGGTAGGTAGCCTCCGCGGACGACAACGATTGCAGGATCTAGGCGCCACATAACGGTTACGTCGACAAGGATAACGATCAGACATGGCTACCATCACCTCCTATTTCGGTTCCAGGAAGGAGTGCTTCTGATGCCTTCAGATTACGCCGCCATTCGCGAAGCCAACAAGGAAGAATATGGCAACGTTGGCCGTTGGGGGCGTGACGTCCTCGTTAATCGTTATGATAGCAACGTGCACTTTCTCTTCGAAATTCTGCAAAACGCCGAAGATGCGTTAAAGCGACGAAAAAACTGGAACGGGTCACACAGAGTTCAATTCGAGCTGACTCAGACAAGTCTAAGAATCATTCATTGCGGTAATCCGTTCACGTTCAAAGACGTTAAAGGAGTATGCGGTGTCGGCGAGACAACCAAGGATCTGACGGACATAGGTAGGTTCGGAATTGGCTTCAAATCGGTTTACTCAATCACTGACCGTCCAGAAGTGCATTCCGGTGATGAGGACTTTGCTATTGACAGTTTCGTTTTACCCGTTGCGGCATCACCCACAATGCGAGCGGAGGATCAGACGGAGATCGTGCTTCCCTTGCGCAAGATTGCCATGGGGATCAGCGACTCAATATCGGAAAGCCTAGGCCAGCTTGGAGCGAGGACATTGCTCTTTCTACGCCATATCGATGGAATTGAGTGGATCGTTAATGGAACCCGTGGCACCTATCTCAAGAGTAAGACCGAGGACTCAGGAGATGGCGGTCACCGCGTGACGCTGTTGGGTCAGCGAAGCGGAGAATCAATCGTCGAAGAAACCTGGCTGGTATTCTCTCAAGAGGCCAAAACCGACGCCGGCACTACTGCCGGGTTCATTGAGGTGGCATTCCTCCTTGAAATAAGCAAGGACAGCAAGCAATGGGCGATAAAGCGAGTTGATGAATCACCACTTAATGTGTTTTTTCCAACTATCGTAACGACACACCTTGGGTTTCTTCTACAGGGGCCCTATCGCACGACTCCGAGTCGCGACAACGTACCGGCCCGCGACCCATGGAACGTCAATCTCGTCCATCAGACCATTGCACTACTCCTTGCCTCACTTCGGGCGCTTAAATCGCAGAACCTTCTTGATGTCGCCGCACTGCAATGCCTTCCGATTGATCGGTGTAAGTATCCTGAAGGCAGCATGTTTAAACCGCTCTGCGATGCCGTGCGTAGCGCGATGACTTCGGAGGCCTTCCTTCCGTGTGCGGGAGGAGGCTGGACCTCAGCGAAGAATGCTCGACTCGCAAGAACGCAAGAACTTCGCGATCTCTTCGACTCAAAACAGTTGTCAGCACTGCTCGAAACATCTGAAGATGTGCACTGGTTGAGCGGTGACATTACCCGCGATGCCGCATCTGAGATACGCTACTTCCTAATTCATGAGTTAGGTGTAGCAGAGTTGACACCAGAAACGATTGTTTCTCGGATCAATCGAACATTTCTCGAAGCTCAGTCCAACGATTGGATTCTTAGGCTTTACGAATTTTTGGGTAACCAACCAGCTCTAGTCCGTCAAGGAAAACTTAGTACTGTCCCTTTGGTACGGGTTGAAAACGGCACTCACGTGGTCGCAGAATTGAATGGTCAGCCGCAGGCGTTCTTACCGAGCACGACCAAGACCGATTTCCCGACCGTTCAGAATTCGGTTTGTAGCACAGCAAAGTCCCTCGACTTTCTCAAGACGCTGGGGCTCACTGAACCCGACGCAGTTGACGACGTCGTTCGCAACATTATTCCGAAATATAAGAAAGAGATTTGTGAGTTAGACGACCGCGAATATGCGGCAGATATTCTGCGAATCGTCAACGCCTTCGGCACACAACACAGAGGCCATCGCGACAAACTCATCGCAGGATTAAAGGATGCCCGCTTTGTGAAATCCATTGATACCGGCAATCGCAGCCAGCAAGTATCTAAACCGGGTGATGTCTACCTCGCCACAGAGCGACTAAAGGAATTGTTTGATGGAGTTACTGGTGTAATACTTGTCGATGATTCGATTACGTGCCTCAGGGGGGAAGGAATTCGAGATTTGCTTGAGGCGTGTGGAGTCTCTCGTGGCCTGACACAAGAAATCGTAGCTTGCGATTTGACCCAGGCGGAACTTCATGACCTGAGAAAAAAGTCAGGTCATGAGGATATATCGTGGGAAGTGCAGACCAACGATTACACTCTCCGAGGATTATCAGAGTTACTTGCGTTCCTTCCAACACTCAATGTCGATGGAAGGCGAAAGAAAACAAAGCTGCTTTGGGAGGCGCTCAAGGAGGTCGATCAACGTTTGCGTTCCAGTGCATTCACTGGCTCCTACTCATGGAAGCACCATCAGATTCGCTCCACGACGTTCGACGCCGCATTCGTTAGGAAACTCAATGCCACAGCTTGGGTTCCCGACGCAGAAGGTATCATGCAACGCCCCGAATTCATTGTCTTCGAATCGCTAGGTTGGGAAGATAATCCGGTACTCACATCCAAAATTCGGTTCAAACCGCCAATTATCGATCAACTTGCACTTGTCGCCGGAATCGAGCCAAAAGTTTTGGAAATTCTAAAGAGACGTGGTCTTACAAGCGCTACCGATCTATGGGCTGCGCTGGGTGGGGAAGAAGAAACCAAGACAACCCTGTCACCGTCCACACCACCGGAAACGCGCCATATTGATAACAGTACCGTCGGAGAGACTAACAAAACTCATCACAGCACAGATGAAGATAGCGCAAGCAAAGACCTGTTTGACGGCGGAATAGGCGGAGGCGTTGCTCTAGGCGTTACACGTTCTCGCACACCGGGGAGTGCTGGCGGACGTCCGTTCATTTCATATATAGCAGCTAGTCCAGAGGAGGATCACGATTCGGATCCCAATAGTCTCAACCAGGAAGCACGAATGGCACTTGAATCGAAGGCCATTGACCTGATCTTGAGCAAGGAACCCGAATGGCAGCGAACGCCCATCCTCAATCGCGGATTTGATTTATTTCAGGGATCAGAGCAAAGCACTGCGTCACGCTGGTGCGAGGTCAAGGCAATGACAGGCCGCCTTGTAGACCGCCCCGTTGGCATTTCGCGAGCACAATTTGAGTGGGCGAACGCGAAAGGTAAGGCCTACTGGCTGTATGTGGTGGAATGCGCGGGTACAGATGAGGCCAACCTCGTTCGAATTCAGGACCCCATTGGCAAAGCGAGAACCTTTACTTTCGACCATGGTTGGCTCTGCATTGCTGCAGAGAGTACCGAAACAGGCGAGCAAAATTCCTGATGCAGCTAGAGATTGTCATATCTTCATGTCAGCCATTCATACGTGCAACAACTAGAGTTATGTCGACTTCATCATGGTAGCAGGGGAGCGTCTTGCTGGTGCAATGCAATGATCGGCGCCGATTCTGTCGCTGAGGTTGGTCAATAGGGCAAGGCAAGATTTGGTATACGTCACTTCCGTCTCATCATATCAGCCGTAAATATCGCAAATGCCCTGGGTAGACCCTCGCTCCTCACCGCAGCCTCCATATCATGGAAGTCGTCTTCGACGAGCGGGTTGAACCCCTCATCGCCCTCTGCGAAGCAGGCTCTATTTACGCCGTTGAACGTTGGATTCAGGACGGCAAACCGCTTCAGGTAGTCCCAACTGCCGAACTCTATCCCATGAATCCTACGGCCTTGACCACGGCCATAGAACAAGATCTTGAGGATCTCTTCATTCTTCTGCTCTGCAATGGCTACGATCCAAACGGCGATGCCTGGAGCCCGTTGGACAGTGTCCTAGATGCAAATCACTTGCGATTCGTTGACCTTCTCTGTTCATGGGGCGCAGATCTCTCGAAAGCTGATCCAAAGCTGGTCATTGCACCTATACAACCAGTATCATCAATCGGTTTGCGTGCTTAGCCTCGGTGCAGGTCCGTGTCATTTTTCCGTTGCTGGCCCGAGCAGCCTCTCCAGCGCCTCTACTACCGCCGCATCGAATCCAACGAACACCACCCTTTCCGGCAGCGCTCCCGTCCAAGCCCGAACCGTCTCTATCGCAATCTTTATAGCCTCAGGGACAGGATAGCCATAAACACCGCACGAGATAGCCGGGAGGGCAATCGACCGACAACCGTGCTCGTGTGCCAGTGCCAGACTCGTGCTATAGGCGGAGGCCAAGAGTGCGGCTTCGTTCTCCATGCCGCCTCTCCAGATAGGTCCGACCGCATGGATCACCCACGGCGCCTTCAACTTGAACCCAGGCGTGATCCGGGCTTCGCCAGTCGGGCACCCGCCGATCTTCTGACAGGCAGCGTAGAGCTCAGGTCCGGCAGCACGATGAATGGCGCCGTCGACACCGCCGCCGCCAGCAAGTGAAGAGTTCGCAGCAGTAACAATGGCGTCAACGGAGAGCTTAGTGATGTCGGTTTTGAGCCAGGTGATATTCATATGGTACCCTCAGGTGAGCACTTGGGTGCAGCGAGTCCATTCAGTTTCCGTCACTGTGAAGGGGAGGCCTCCAGCCATGACCACGTCTTCAACCGCAGCCCAGGATGGGTGCTTATGGTTGTTCTCTCGACCGAAGGAGAAGCATGCAATCTTTCTGGGTCCCGAGAAAAGACGAGCGTCGTGATTGTGCTTGGAACCATGGTGTGGCACTGTAACGAAGCCCAGATTGTTCATAAGATGCTCATAATGCTCTTCCACCTCGGTCCAGCGTTTATTGAGTGCCAGGTCGCCAAACCCCATCCAGCCAGGGGTCCCTACACCGGCGAACGAGCCACGCCCGAAACTGCCATAGGGCCATGGCGACATGCCCGTCACATTCGACCGTGGAACTGGGTTCCTTGAATCAGGTGGACCGGAATAGCAGCAAAGCGATACGATGTTATGTCCCTGCTTGCTGATCCCAAGTGCTGTGCCGTAATGAGATTGAATCTTATGTCTATTTGCAGAAATCCAGTCCCGCAAACGAGACGGAGAATAGATCATTGATCTATCGAACTTCAGAATCGTCAACATTCTTATTAGCCTCGCAATTCGGCTATTGTCCTTATAGCAATAGAATCGAAGTATCCACCTTGCTGCGCTCTGAGCAGCTGATCCGAAAGATACATTGTCGGATCCCGACATTGCCGTTACCCTACCACGACCTATGCTCACGAAGGAGTCAGGTGGTATTACGTCAATTGGCGTAGGCGCCAAGATATCTCCATCCCCACCGGATCTGACATACGTAATAGTAGCATCTCCGAATAGTGAGGCTGGATTATAGATCAGCGCACTGAGAAGAGGGATTGCTGATGGAGATGCGTAGGCGGCTTCAATGAATACAACATCCCGCTCCGTATCCGTGAGCATTGGCAGATAGACCCGGCCGAATAATGACATATTGATTGCCTCCAGCCCGTTCACATGGTCTGCGTGGAAATGAGATATGACCAATGCACTCAGGGCGGGATCTGATGAAACAGCTGCTCCATTGAACCACTTTGCTTCACGCTGAATATCACTCGTAGGTATGCCGCCGTTTCCGCTGCCACAATCATAGACCAAATGAAAGTGAACACCGTCCCAATCGTGGATCTCTGAAAAGAAGCAGCCTTGGCCAATCGAATGTTGAGTGCGAAGTACATGCGGCACGGGTAACATCTCCTGAAGGGAGTGAACTAGGATATCTACAGCGGCGGCGGGGATCGGTCGACTAGCTTTCGGTTCTCTCCAGGGCCTGCGCTATCGCCGAACAGATCCGTGAGTCACAGGTGATCGATTCCTGTTCAAGCCATGCTCCCGCCATGACCAGCTGATGGAGGAGTGGCGGATCGCGTGGATCAACGACCACGGTGGACCAATCTGCTCCGGGAAGCATCGGCGCGATCTCAGGCCACCACTGGGGACAGACCCACTTAACGTCCGCCCGGACAGCACGCAATGAGCGGAGGATCTGATGCCCCTTCGGGTCAAGATCCCCCCAATGACACCAGGGCGTCGACTCAGGCAACAAGCCCAGAAATGAGTTGAGCAGCGTCATATGCCACCCTGGGATATGAACCAACAGCCAATCATTAGGGACCGACACATCTATATACGAACCAAGGTTCTCAACCGTGATCAGCAGAGCTGGTGGCTCACCCATTAGACCCAGTCCATCGCGGATGGCCCGATCACTGATGACTACTTCACTCAACACGGACACGACTGCAGCCGCATCCAGAACCTGTCCTCCAGACTCCAGCCGCATACCGCGGTGGGGCCGCATTCGCAGGATCTGATCGTGGGTAAGATCGAGATGCTGAACTGCCGCCTGCCGTGCGACCGTCCAGCCCGATTTGGAGTCAGGTCCCACGATCGACGCGGCGGTTTTATGATGCAGGCGCTGGGGTGATAACATCGTCGCCGCAGAGATCCTCTCCTGGTCCTTAAGCAATCGCCATCCGACTGGAGTAGGCAGAAGCTTCGCAGCGGTGAAACGTGCCTCGGTCGCCCGCCAATCAGGCCACACCCGATCCAAGAGCTTGGCAATCGTCTGTCGTTGGCCAGGCACCAATTCTCGCTCGTTGGCACGACTCGACAGGCGAGTCCAGGGCAAGCCGTCGAGCCGTGACCACGCACTCGCCTGTGTGGCCCGCCGCTTGAAACGTCCGGTCATCCACAGCTCGAGCAAAACGAGCCGATCAGCTTCAGCCTTCCACGGGCTCATGGCGTTTCCGTCGATTGCCGTCGCCCAATCCGAACCACGGGTCGTACCTGCAGCTCAATGTGACCATCCGTCTCGATCGCGCTCAGACGGTAGGTCGTGTTGTCCCCCACGGACGCGATCTCTGGAGCCGCAACCAGGAGCTGCAGGTCATTGCGCCGACAGAGGTCCATCAAGGTTGCCTGGCTGGTCTGATCAAGCCGATTGGCTTCATCGAGGAACAGGAAACGCATAGGCGAACGAAGAGATGTACGGGCGACATGTCGGTAATCATCCTCCCAGAGAGACATGGTAGCCATCATCAAGACAGCACCGACGCCGATGGCCTCTCCGGTGGACACCCGGACCGCCGACCAGGGTTCACCCAGACGTTGGACCTGTACCTTCATGTCGAGATAAGTCCGGTAATCGAGGAAGCGGTCCGGGCTTCCTCCAGTTTCGCCAAGTAGGTGGGAGATCGCTTCCGAGAACGGCTTTTCCCCGTCCCAGAGAAGTTGCTGGCCTTTTTCTCCGCGCAGCATGGCTAGACGCTGTTGCCCATCTTTATTCAATTCGCAGTCGACCCGCATGCCCAGCACACTCCCAAAACGCGCCCCTTGGATCGTTTCGTTGAGTTTACCAATGCGACGCTGAGCCTTACGACAGGCAGTCAGAATCTTCTGGCCAACCTCCTCCGCATTGCTCGTCAGACGTCTTTCATACCGCTCATGCTGCTCACGCAAGGTCCCCAACTGGGTCTCCAATTGACGCAACGCCGCGAAGAGGTCATCGCTCGCTGCGATTTCCGATGGCAAGCGGCTCTGCATCCACCGGTGGACGGCGGACCAGGTATCGAAGACCTCAGAACTATCGACCTGGGTCTTATCAGCGAGTGCACGCACACGCGACACCACGGCATCCAGATCATCCGCATCGGCAGAGGCGCTCTTCGGCTTGGATTTTTCCCGCTTCAGGGTCACCGACAACGCTTCAGCCGCTTTCGCCATCTCAGTTCGCAGGGCAGTTGCGGACCAGTTGGTGAACTTGGCAAATCGTTCATTCTGAACGACCGACAGCAGACTGCGTTCAGTGGCGAGACGCCTTGCCTGGTCCCACGCAGCGAGTAACGGTACAGCAATGTTTTGGCGTTCCGTTTGCGCTGCGATCAGCGTTGTGATATCCTTCGCTATCTGCTCAAGGTCCTTTTCAAGTCCAACGATCGACTTTTCTCTAGCACTTACCTCTCTCTTCGCAATTTTGAGATCCTCCTCCTTGGCAACGACCGACTTCTCCGATGCCGTCACTGCGGCCTCGGACGCGTCGCCTATGTCGATGGCCTTCCGATCGGTAATGAGATTGTTCAACAATAGCGTTTCATTCGCATGATTGTCCTTTGCAGTCGCGGTGGAATCTGCCGCATCCTTATGCTTCACACGAGTCGTGTTCAGCACCACACGCGACGCCTCAAGTGCCACCTGAGCTTCAGCCGCCTGCTCGTTGATGGTGGCCAACATCTTCCCTTCTTCACGATACTGACGTGGTGCATCAGTCCAATCTAAAGCAACCAAATCATTAGCCAATCGCTTCGCATCATCAAACGCCATCTCATGAGCAACCAATTCCAACTCAAGACGACTGACTTCCAGTTTAATAGCGGCCAATCCATCCGCATCGATGGGAAGCCGACGCAAACCATGAATCGTCCGTTCCAGGAAATTCGCCGCCTCATGCACCCGCTTTAACCAATGGTCGGCACGTTCAGCAGCCGCTATCCTATCGTCCAACTCCTGCAGGGCGGACTTCTGATCCGTCATGTCGAGGTAGGCCGCATCGCGCAGGAGACGCTGAAGCGCGGTCTTCCGTTTCTCTAGGCCACCAAGCTCAAGGGAACGCTGGGTACGATGCCCCACCAGTCCGCTTTTCTGGGCTGTCACTCCAATCCGATCCAGCTCCATGGCGACGATGCGCTCCTCCGGGTCAGCTACGGACAACAGAGCCACATCAGCCATGAGACTGGTGGCATTGTGAATGTGGGCTGCCAGTTCATTCGCTTCCCGATTGCACTGCTCTTCATCGGTCCGTGCGGCCGCAATCTGCTTACGGAGGCTTTCGATCCTCGCCTCCCGAGCCAAGCGGCCAACAACCGGGGCCGCCGGACAACGGGTCAGGCGGTATCCCGCACCATCCTGAACTAGGAAGTGCTTGTCACCGACCATCGATCCCGCATCAACAGGAACGATTGTATCCGGCAACAAGAACAGCAAGTCATCCGGAACATCTGCAATACCCACAGCCACCGAGGCAGCGAGCTGGACGTCGTCAACAATCAGGCCGTTTCGCCAGGGCCCGAGCCTGGCTTCGATCATCGGAGCATCCTCCACGGACGTATTGTCGAACCGGTCAGCAATACTGGAGCCTTCCGTCGCGTCACGGACAGCCCGCAATGGTGCGGGAAGACCACTCGCTGATGCCGTCAACCGTTCGAGATGGATCTCTAGGTCACCACTGAGACGCGAGGCACCATCAGCTGAACGTTTCGCTATGTCGCGCCTGCCTTCGAAGCGAGCAATGACCTGTTGGATACTGTCACGATCCATCACCGGCAATCCCGCTGCATCAGCGATTCGCTTCGCCGTCGTCTGCGCATTCGCCCACTTCAACGGTAGCCCGACCATCGCCTTCAGCTCCTTGGATAGACTCTCTATCATCGCATCACAGCCATCGATACGCGTCTGTAGGTCTCGCAGGAACTTTTCAGCCTCCTGTAGAATGTTGTGGGCTGCGGTAGCCGCCGCATCAACGCCAATAGCGGTCCGTTCCTCCACTGGCAGACCGAGGTCAGCGGCTACCCTACGTACATCGGCTTGGAGCCGTGCTTGGCGTTCGAGTTCAATCCGAGTAAACCCTAGCCCAGCGCGTTCAGCTGCAAGCGCACGCGCCTGGGAGACCCGCTGGAGGGACGCCTGCGCCAGATCGTGAGCCTGGGCCGGCAGGATGTCGGACGCCTTCTTATCGATCACGATGGCCAGGTTATCGATGATGCTGAAAAACACCGACCGGCTTGCTGTTGCCGTCGATACCTCAGCACGTGCCTGTGACAGTTGCGCGGCGACAGATTCCAAGTCCGCTTTGATCCGGTCACGCAGAGCGGGAACCTCGGCTGCGGACAACCCAGGAGAAGGCGTTCGTAGTGCAAGCTTCTTCAATAAGGAAACAGCCACTTCATGCCGTGTTGCCTTCTCGGCGATGATTGCGAGTCCTGCCTGCAACTGGTTCAGTCCCTTCACCGCCTTCCCATGCTCATGCAAACGGGCCCCCTCAATTCTCTCGGCTGCAGCCAGCGCAACACCGGCACTGTGCTCAGCCGCCTTCGCCTGATCCAGGACTTTTAATGCCGCGACCGCCTTCGGCTGTCGTTCGGCAATACGCATCTCGAAATCATGGGCTCGTTTGATCTGGGAGAGATGCTCCCGAGATTTTTGCAGCAGCCCTTCAGCCGTAAGGAGGTCGTCCTGTGCCTGGACAAGAGTCGCCTTCGCCTCGGCCAGCCTTCCCTTGATCGACTCCTGCTCTTCGCCTTTCAGAGAAACTCGCGTCGCGACCTCGTCGACCGCCGCGCGCGCTTCATTGGCTGAAGTTTCAGACCAACGCAGCGATGACGCCAACAGACGTTGGCCATGATTGCACACCTCATCCAGTACCTCACGCAGCTTTTGCGAGTGCTCGACTTCGATCTGTGTACGCTTGCAGCTGAGCAGATTTTCGCGGATGGTTTCCAAAGTTTCATTGAGGCCATCCTCTCGCCGGAGGAGGAACTCCTTAAGCCCCGAAGTGACCGCCACCGACAACCCGCCATTCATGCTCGTTCGCAACAGATCCGCCCAGCGCTGGGCTGAACTACTACCGTCGCTGACGGGCAATGGAGCGATCCCGTACGTGAAGAGCAGTCCTCCGTATTCGGTCAGTGACTTTGGTGATAGAAATTCACCACCGAGTTCATGGACACGGGTACGGAGGAAATCACGATCGGGGATCGCCTCCAGCTCGTCCGTACGTCGATCCAGGAAGATGTCTGCCAGTGGAGTGTCAGCGGCAGTACCCGTGATGATGAAGGGCTGGATCTTCACCTGATCGACCGCCAATGCCTCCAGTTGGACAGCGGCGATAACCCGTCCCTCACCGGGCACCAGGCAATCCAGAGCGGCGTATGACGGACGGGAAGGCATGCCAAGCCGACCGTGCAATCCTCGGTCACCAGATGAAGATCCGGTTTCACCGATCGGAGCGAAGTGTATGTAGCGTAGCTGTGGCATGAGCACCACGTACGCTGCAGCCATGACTGTGGTCTTACCGACCCCATTCGTCCCTTCGAGAGCCGTAACATGGCGATCCAGACCGAATGCCTGGAAGAACACGCCACGCCAATTGACCATGACCAGATGCTTGACCACCGTACGCTCACGGGCAGTAGTCACAACGCGTCCTCCTCATCATCAAAGGTACCATCGGTTATCGCCTCCGGTGCCCGACCCTCCTCGGCTGACCCGGCGATGGCCCGGCAACGCTCCTTGAGTCGATTGAGAGCCACCGACGGATCGGGGTCACGAGCAATATCGACGAAGCGCGCCAGGGCAGCACGCAACAGCAAACGTTCGCCCTGGCGTTCCAGGAAGCCAAGACGCGACAGGGAGCTCACCGCTTTCCTGACAATCTTTCGAATCTTCTGCTGGCCATGAATCGCACGCCTGGTGCCACGCCCACGACCGAGCAGGGTCTGCAAGCGCTCCTGACCGCCGAACAAGGCGTCGATGTTGATCAATAACTGCTCCTCCGAGACGGTCATCTGCGAAGCCAGGATGGCGGGATCCATGCGCAGATGCGCAAGGGCCAGGCCAACCACCATTTCCGTTCGATGGAGATGACGAATGCGAAATGGACTGGTGCTCAAGGGGATGAGTGCCCAGAAACCATCTGGATCACGGATTAAGTCGGCATCATAGGCACGATAGAAAGCCTGCAATGCTACCTGATATTGTTCGATGAAAAGATGCTGATCACGATCGGTATCCTCATCAATGTGGCAGCCACGGCGGAGGGCGACGTCCACCTCTGGAAACTCCTGATCACGAAGCAGGTCGGCAATGGTTGGTGCATCGTTCATTTGGGATTCCTCAATGGTAGGTCCTCGATATCGATTCCGCCGCCCAATCGGTGCCAGCGCGGCTCTTCAACCACTCGCCGTACAAGTCGCTGGGCTAGATAGGCCCCAACCCGTCCGATCGCCGTATAATGACGCTCTGCCGGCAATTTCGGCAGGACCACTTCAAGCACTTCGGTCAGGCGCTTCGCACCGCCGGCAAGGGCGGCATCGACTAAGGGAGCGATCTCGGCGATCGCTTCCGCCTCTATCACGTCGAGGTCCTTCACCTGCCGTTTACGTACCACCCCGCCAAATGCCTGCGGTATCTCAATACGCGGGATGGCCGAGAATGACGGCTCATGGGGTACGCAGAGCGACCAAGGTTCGTCAACGAATTTCTGAGCCGCTGTGCGCAAACGCGCCTCAAGGACGCGACCAGGATCGAGCCGGACCATGGTTCGGATATAGCGTTGGGTGCGCTGGAAGAACTCACTCCATCCTGCATGGGCCTGGGATGCCCATGCCTCGACGGTTTCGATATAGCGGGAGATCGCCTGGCAGGCGACGATGGCTACCTCGGCCGGAGGCCCTGCAATGCGGGCCTGTGTTTCAATCTCATCGAGCATCACGGTGATCGCGTTCGCGCCGGTTATGGCGATTGTTTTCAGCTCGGCGATTGTGTCGGTTGTGCGTTCCAGGAGGGCGAGGCAACGGTCAACAGACGACGACCACGTCTGATTGATTTGCTCAGCGATCTCACGCTGAGCCTCTTCATGGGCACGCGTCAGGGCCCACCCGCGTTCGTCGATCGCACGAACTAGGGCAGCTATCTGCGTTCGTAGCGGCACCGCGACCAGCACATGCCAGTCGGCAATCGAGCGCGCGGCAGGGATCTCGGCACGTATCTCTGCCAATCGGGACTGAATCTGTCGCAAAAGCGCGGTCAGAGACTCGGCATCCAAGACCTCGTCACGGACGAAGAAATCGACGATATGCTGGCCCAACGCACTGAGTACATAGGTGCCTTCCCGAACCATACCTGCGCCATCCATCCGCGAAAGGACCCGCTGACGATGCAGACGGTCGAAGGCAGCCGTTGCTGCAGTCGCTGGGCGAAGCATGGTCGGGTCGATAGCCTGGCATGCTTGCACGTAAAGATTCTTCAGCTCCTCTTCAGTGACTGGGGTAAACTCCCCTTCGACGGTATGGGTCGCTATCAGCACCAGGAAGGCGACGTCGACATGTTCTAGATGAAGCGTAACCCGATCGACCTGTTGCCCCTGCAGGCGTGCAATGATACGGTGGATATCCATGATTCATTCCACCATGTCAGGCTGCATAGGTTGAGGAAGACAAAATGACGCGTGTGCAATGGCGCTAGCATGCGAATTACTTCTCAGCCGATGTCGCAATCGGTCTGAATCCGCGCCGATCTCCACACGAGGGTACGGTCCTAGCCGTGCCGTTATCAGTATATATCGCAGAACCTTATAGGGTCGGGCCTCTGCTGTGTTGTTAGTCATGCTGGATGCTGATCGATAGGTGACGGAATGCCACCGTGTTCTGGGTGAGCAACGCAACCGTGCGGTGTCCGTCGCACCCATCTTTCTGGCAGTCCCCTCATGTATATCAACGCGTCCATTTCTCTGGGCATACGTGGAACAGGAGACCGAGCGCGCGGAGCGTGTTCGTCAGCAGCAGATACCAAGATCCCGTTGGCTGCCGATCACCGTCCCGCCTCTCCTCTTCGCCGTCTGTCGCACACTCGTCAGCAAGCATCCGTCTTGAGAAAGTCACGGCATCTCCGCTGATTTGAATGATCCAACCAACTCCGCCGCTGCTCTTGTCGGGAGCTTACGCTCGTCAGGGTCGTGACGGCGACGAAGATTCGACTGTATATGGTAGGTGCGGCGGCCAAGCAGCAGATCGAAGTTTCTGCCCTGTACGTCGGCGATTGGGCTTTCTGTAATGATCTCCCTAGGCATCTTATTCATACCATGTCATGCGTAATTATGTTGACTATCGCATGATATTCATATTTTGTGCGCATAAGGGGAAACATATGAGTTTTCGCGCAGACGAGGCGGCAATCGAGGGACGCGAAAGAGCAATCACAAAGCTCATCAGCAAACTGCCCCCCGATAATCGCAATAAGAGCCTGGACCAACTTGACGAATATATAGAACAATATGGACCAGTTGTTGACGGTTACCCAACCTGGCATCCCTTCGTATGGTCAGACGCTTCAATGTCCACGCACCCAGATCGCAGAGAGCATGGCTACGAAGGATTAGACCATGTCGTTTATCTCAAGAACGCATTTATATCATGCCCATATGCTGGGCAAGAAAAGCTAGTTGAAACGGCAGAACGCCGAGAGCAAGGTCCCTTTGCTACCATTGAAGCTGAGATATTGGAACTGCAATTATATCATCCAAGGGCTAAGCCTGTTCTCGTGAAGTGCGTATGGGATCAGTCTCTGCGGCAACAACGAATGACCATTGCCAGATGGCTTGAAAATGAAATTCGGTTTTGTCATAAAGCAGAAGTGGCCGAAACCTGGGATAATATGCGGTCGTATTTTCTTGGCTCACCACATGGAAGTCGATCGTCTCTTTTTGTGAGCGAGGAAACCGGGTCGGCCATGAAACGAATATGGAATTCTATTATCGAATCTGGCGCATATGGGCCAATCATGACGATTAAATAGAGTATGCAGCGAGTTTCCGTCGCATCCGCAAGAGTATTACTACTGCATAGCATTCAAAATGCCCTCACTCACCACAGAACACGATCTTCAGCGAGCCCGACGCCATCTGCGAATCTGCTACCTGTGTTCAAGACCTCTGAACGACGGACGCGATACCAATCGCGACCATGCCCCGCCACGATCGCTATTCCTAGCGGAGGACCACCGATCGCCGCTGATCCTTGAGACCCACAAAGTCTGCAATCAGGCGCGAAGCGATCGTGATGAGATTGTCGGACAACTCTTTCATTTCCTCCACGGTCGATCTCTTGACGTATCACGAGATCGACGCGGACTTGAAGCCATTCCCGATGCCCATGGGCAGCTACATACGGTACTACCAGCCCGGCATCTGTTTTTCAGCGGCGAAATTGATCGATGGATGCGAGCATGCCACGCTACGTTGTATGGGAAGCCATTTTCTAGTCAAAGCGTGAAGCGCAATCTTCACCCCCCACTGCCAACTGGTAGGCTTGAGGATAGACGGATTATCTTTGAAGCGGCATTGCCTCAACATGCAAAGTTTGCCGAAGTTATTCGACGCAACAGGTTGTCCGGCAATCTTGATCGGATCGAAGCTTGGAATGGCCGCTTCATCTATGAATGTGTCTGGGTCGTCTCAGATGATGGCCGTTGGTTGTGCATGTGGGCAATGCGCGTCTACGATTGGGAACGACTGGGGGAAGGGTGGCCGACAGAACGTCGCGGCTGCACTGGCTTTTACTGGCTGCCCGAAGGCAGGCCTCGCGAAGCCACCGTAGGTACCGCCTTACAGTTTCCTGTATCCTCAAGTCACCCGCTAGATCCATTCGCCGTAGTACCCTGAAGTAATCAACCGACGAAGAAATCGCAACACTTCCGGTAATGAACGGTCACCTGCTCCTCCTCATCACCCGACGCCCACTCGTCAGCCAACACCCGCCATCCGACAGCGTCCCTATCTCCGCTGGCTTAAAGGCCTCTACCAACTTCGCCGCTGCCTCCATCAGGGCTCTACGCTCGTCTCCGGTCGTAGCAGTCGCGAATGCCCGTCCATTGGCAATGTACCGCTTCCGCATCTTAGCAACGGCAGACGACCGCCATGTGCTCAGTAGCCAGTCCCGCTCCTCTGCAGTCATCGCAGCGATGACCGCCTTGTCCACTCGGTACATCGGCCACAGTTCATCGCCCCAGATGCCATAGGGCACTTGGAGATCGTCCACGACGTCGGCAACAACTGGAAGATTCTCATCGATGGCCTCGACGAATCGATAGACTGCCTCACCCTCGTGCCCTAGCCGATGCAGGATGAGCGCCTAGCAGAGGTACTGCCCAGCATCGCCTCCCGCAGCCATCCCCCAACCCAGTTGGCGAGGCAGCTTCCTGGCGCGGGGAGCGATGGCATCACGAGATACGGGCACGAATCGCGGCTGATGTCGTTGGCCAGTTCATTGGTAGGCTGCAGCATGGTGCGGTGTCGATGATTGGCAACCGAGGCGACGCTTCACGCTCCTCTATGTCTTGCAATAGCCTACCATTGCTTTACGCAAAGACACCTTGGGAAAGGTTTATCGAGGAAGCCTGGCTGCCCCATTGTCCGGAATACGTGCGGGCTCTTGTGGCGAGGTTGAGGAAGAAGTAATCCCACGCGCCTACGGCAACTCGATTAACCGAAACGGGATGCAAGTGGCGACTCATAATTAGCAGCGTTGAGCGACTCCGATCTATCCAATTCGATCCAATTCACCTTTCTGCTGACCAGATGCATCGACAGCTCAGTCGCGGAGTACGATGCAAACAATTTGAGGAAGTAGCCAGCTACGTAGCTGTCATACCGATTCCAATCTGATTACCATGTCTTCGACCAGGCCAAGGACCACTGAATGTTTGATTCCAATAATGCGCCCCTCACCATAAAGGGTTATAAGGCCGGCGATGAAGGTATCCTGAAGACATTGTTCGAGATCGCCACTTAACCAAGTTTCCCGTGGTACCCCAATGGCAATTGATCCACTGAGGCCAGGAGCATTGCGTAGGTGCCGGTCCTTGCCGTCAGTGGTGCGAACCTTCTGATGCATGGGATACTCAATTGCAAATAAAGCGTCTGGAACCGAGAAGCCATCCACCGAATCGGATGAGCAGGCGGTCAGGTATGGCGCCGAAGGTGCCAAAAGGGTCTTGGCAGCCAAACTCATCCAGCTTCCTTGATGCGGATAACCCATGAGGAAGACCATGTCACCTGTAAGCACGTCACGCGTCGATTCTTTGATACGAAGTGGACAGCGAGTCGCTTTCATATCTAACATGGCCGGCATCCTGGTGAGAGCGACGTCCATGTGGGCATCTGTGCTACGGTCTCCAGCGAGCCAAGTGCCAGTTATGAGATGATAACAGTCACCGAAAACTGGCAGATGGGCAAGGTGCTGCTTCGTCGCTTGCTCCACGACATGCGCACAGGTCAGGAGATGTGTATCAGCATTCACTTGAATGTAATTTGCGGTTCCGAAAACCTGTCCGTTTTGCAGATCCCCTAAGGCACATATCGCCAATGGAGTGACATAAAAATTGCTTCTCAAACTTAGTCGACGGCAGATTTCATCATTCAGGTCATTCCAGTCGTGTTCGTCCATACCCATTTGCTCCAGGTGTATTCTATATAGTAGCGATCTTGGGGAATTCAAATCGCCTCCCACTTGAATTCTCCGAAGAGAGCACGCCATGCAAAAGCTCCCCACTCCCATTCATTTACCTACATGCCAAGCCTCCCATCGTTGCCCTACCAATCCTATCCGCTGAATTGACAAGACCCTGCCCTTAATGCCAAGTCGGTTGGCATGCGATAATAGACATGCCCTCGGCGCCAATGGCGCAAGGAAGATGGCGAAATGCCGAAGGACGTTTGTCGTGTAGACGATGCGACCGGGGCCTTGCAAGCTACAAGAACTCGCGTCAACGACGAACGACGGCCAGAGACGCATGGCGTGGATCAGAGCAGGTCAGCTGGCAGAACCATATGGATATATCTGTATCGTCCAATATAGTATTGATTTGTCATTTTGCACAATATAACAATCACAATATGGCTGAGTCGTCGCATCGGATCCCATCCAAAGTGGGCTTGCTCAAAGCTCTCGCGAACCCAGGTCGACTAAGAGTGCTGGAATGCCTGGCGAAAGCCGGTTCACCACTTTCTCCGAAGCAGGTTCAAATGCGTCTCGGAATAAGCGCTCCCACTCTCTCCCACCATTTAGAGAGACTAGAGTACGCCAAACTAATCGCCCGGACTCGTCGTGGTGCCGCAGTCACCTGCTGGGCTCATGGGCGCGCTCTGATTGCAATATCCGATTTTCTTCGTCGATGCGGTGAACATGCCGGACAGGCAAGCAGAGCCGATCGAAGGGGGGAATAGGAATGTCACTAGACCAGCGAGCCCTTTCGGGCGCCGTATGAGGTCAGCATGATAATGAAAGCAGGCTCGAGGCCGACCGTGGTGGATCTCTTCAGTGGTGCTGGCCTCTTTAGCTATGCGTTCGCACGCGAAGGTTTCAACATCGTGCAGGCAGTCGAGATCAACCGACGCGCAGCTGCGACCTATGCCGCCAATCTGGGTGAGCACATCATGTGCGACGATGTGACCAAAGTGAAACCCGAAGGACGATGCGACGTTCTCATCGGTGGCCCTCCCTGTCAGGGATTCTCGACGCTGGGCCGCATGGACCCACGCGACCCACGGAACCTGCTCGGCCTGGAGATGGTGCGCTGGTCTAAGGTTTTGTGCCCTTCGGTAGTCGTCATTGAGAACGTAGCTGCATTCCTTGACTCTCCGACATGGGCGATCATCGCCCTCCGATTCCAGAGGCTCGGGTACGATGTACATAAGATGGTGCTGAACGCCGCAGACTTCGGGGTTCCGCAGCTCCGGTCCCGGTCATTCACGATTGCGAGCAAGCTGGGCCCAGTCGAAATGCACCCGCACTTTTCGTCGCCACGGACGGTAGCAGAGGCGTGGGAAGGGTTGGCGCGCCGTCCTGACGGGCGCAACTTCCACTACGCGCCGAAGCCATCACCCCTCGCGCTCGCACGCATGCGAGTGATCCCCGAGGGCGGGGATAAGCGGGATGTTATGGAACGAGCCCCGCGGTTAGCGCCTCCGTCTTGGTGGCGCACCACGAACGTGGTCACAGATGTGTGGGGTCGAATGTCGTGGGATAAGCCGAGCAATACACTACGGACCTGCCTGAACAATCCGTCAAAGGGCCGGTACATTCACCCCAGTCAGAACCGCGTTATCTCACTTCGGGAGGCAGCACGCTTACACACGATCGCCGACAATTGGACATTCCAGGGTGACCCAGTGCACGTAGCCGCGCAGATCGGTAACAGCGTACCGCCAGATCTCGGAAGGGCGATCGCACGGGCCGTGGCACGTATACTCTATTGATAACTAACTAGTCGTCCTCATCGTCCTCGTTGTTACCAGCCTCATCAGCACGTTTGGCGGCCGCTAGAATCTCCTTGTGGGCGGCCTCCGAGCGCTCCAACAACTCCATCAGCCCATATACTTTCCAGTCCTCGTGGGAGTGTCGCATCATCTCGTCATGTAGGAGCGCCACGTCAGTCGACGTAGATGCCGGCTTGAGCATGCCGATGAGGTACCCTACTACACGCGTGTGGCCATATCCGTTGCCCGCGAGCCATTGACGTGCGCGTAACATATATGCCTTCAGCTGGGTGAGGTGCGCATTACGAAGTGGGAGGTTCGGCGACTTGAGTTCGACAATGACCAACTGCGCCACTCCTTCACTGTGCAGCAGGAAAACGAGGTCGGGACGTGTCTCGGCATCATTCTGATCGACCTGTGCATGTTTGGTGATCTTGAGCTCCTTGGCGAGCTTGTCTACGACTGTCGAAAGCGAGACATCGGCAGTGAAAACCTGGGGCATCTGATCGATGATCCAGGGGCACTTCTCTAGCAGTTTCTGTACATCTTTTTCATTATCCGGCTTCGACCAGTCGGACTCATTGACGATCTTCTTAAGGGTTGCGATACCATCCAAGCGGCCCTTCACGAACAGGATGAAGTCGTCGTACTCTTTTGCTGTCAGACGGATAATCTGCGCGATAACTTGGCGCAGCTGTGGATGGTCCTGTTTAGCCAGCTCATGGATCGCCATCATAACGGAACCCTGGGCCAACCCATTCACCAGAATAGGCAGAGCCGCCTTATAGTAAGGTGCCTTCTCCTCATCGGGGTCGCCTTTGATCATCGCCTTGGCGATCTTGAAGGCCAAGCGCTTCCTGTTTGTCGGCAGACCGGCTGACTCGATTGTTCTGACCGTGAATGGGTCAGCCTTGGCTTTCTCGCCGGCGCGATCGTCCTTCTTCTTCTGCAACGCCTTAACAGCCGCCTCCATCTGTGTGGTGAGGAAATCCTTGAGCGGCTCCAGCAGCGGCGTCTCCCAGCGGATACCCTGGCGGTTGCTGGCGATGTAGTCGACCTTTTGGTCGTCGATAAAATCTGCTCGTACTACCCCGGTGAGGTAGCTGGTATTCTTGAAACCGTGCATGCCAGTTGTCAGGTTGAGCAGGTCCGGTGTCGCAGCGAGGCGGTTATGGGCGTAGATCGCGATCCCACGGTCCTCTGACTTGAGGTGCTTGCCTGGTTCAGTGAACCGGATTCGGTACTCAATGTCATAGGACCATTTGATTCTACACATCTATCGAACATTCTTCATGCTATTCATGTGTTCGTTCACGATTAAATATCCTCGTATAATACCCAATCCGATCCAAACCGTTTTGGCACCTGGAAATCCATCGCACTTTCTTCCCTTGAATCCACCGAACTTAGCCACCATTACTACTATATCCATGAGCCGAGGAATCTCCTTCGAAGGCTTTTTCTTGGTGCTCGCCATATAAATGGTCTTCCATTCAGCTTCTTCGAAGATGGAGTCGCAGGGAACATCCGGCGATTCACGTCCCGCATTGACCATGAAGAGTACTCGATAGGCGACGATCATGTATAACGAGATTGCCACTTTAAGTCGGTCTGCCGTTTCCAATTGAAGCTTCTCGATTGCACATCCCGTCTTAAGGACTTTGAAATATACCTCGATCACCCACCGAGTCCGGTAGTAATCAATCACCTTCCTTATATCAGCGAGCGTCTTCACCGGTAACGTCGTCAGCAAAGTCCATGAAACGGATTCCTCACCCTCTGGGGGATTCTCTTCATGTGCAATGACAACGTTGATGGATATCGCACGCTCGCGCTTTTTGGTCTCAGGCAGTTCAATAGTCATCGATCGCAATGTTTGATGGACGGTTCGTGCCTTGTGTCCAGGACGAGCTGCCATTTCAAATGCTTGCACACCAATTATCGGTGAATTCCTTACAGTTTCCCACATGCGATCGCCGTCCTCAAGGAGGCGATCATGCCGAGCTCGTATCAATAGATGACCCCGCTGACCCTGAGCTGCTTCCAGTAAATCCTCAATGTCACTCTCGCGATCCGCAACATAGATCAGTTGTGCCGAGCTGGTTTGGGCCAGTACATTCATGGCCAAGTAGCCATCAAGCCACCGATAGCTCTCCTTATCTTCGATCTGCCGCTTTGCTTTTGCACCAGCACTCAATTTCGGACGATCTTCAGGACGGGCGTAGAATTTTGCGCCCAGCACACCCAGACACACCCCGGCTGGAGTCACGGCCAGCATGGGGTGCAGGAAAAGACCGCGAAGAAAATCCTTATAGAGCGTCCCTAGCCCGCTCGTTTCCGGATGTCCCGTGAAATCGATTTGGGTCGTATCCTCAACGCAGAGCACAACACTCTCGTTCTGCATGCGCCCAATTGTCTTTAAGCGATGTGGTTCCAGTAGCTTATGTTCATCAACCCGTTCGTTCGAGAAAAATCGATAGGCCGCAGTCATCTCGGCCAATCCCTCAGTTTTCGCGGGGATACTGCTGTCAGGTTTCGTTGCCATTGTGTCCAGCAGCGACGCGGCGCGACGATTCAATCGTCGATCGCCTAAATCAACGTTCGCCATCTCCTCCTCGGCCCAGCTCACAGTTTCACCACGATTTCAAACGAGGCAACGCACCAGATTGGTCTCAGCGCTCGGCCGAGAAGGGGAAGTGACAATAGTGATATTTCGGACTTGATCGAGGGCATGCGCTTCTCCTGATCATTCAGGATAGCGCTATACGGCCATAATTCCATATATGGTCATAAGTGGTTAAGCCAGTTAAGCTTACGCACAGAATTCTAGGACGAGTTGTGTATAATGAAATGGTCATAGGACGGACCCTCATCGCCGAGTGGTTTGTATATGTGCTTCACCAACTGGTCGGCGGGGAGGTCTGGCGCTGGGAACGCGTAATCGTAGGCTCGGACCGGCGGCTTCACCCGGCTGCCGTTCACGCGAATAGTGAAGGAGCCCAGAATCAGATGGAAGTTCTCGGCGATCGTCTCTTCAACGGTCTTGAGCCTACTCTTAGTGCTGACCGCCGTGATGCGAGAGAGGATGACGGTCGTGCCGGTAGGGTAGGATTCGGTCCAGGCCACCGGCACAGCTGGTATCTTGATATCGGTCGTATCCTTGGCTGCTATGATGTCTTCATACAGCATCTCGATCCTGAGCGCCTTTTCAGACATGGCTGACTTGGTGACGACGGTAACCTTGTGAGCAACGCCGAAGCCAGCGAGCTTGCCGATGCCTTTACGTCCCATGACGACGCGATTATCATTTGTGTGCGTTTCCTGGTGTTCACGACGGCGCCTACCGACGAATAAGAACTTGTCCCGAAGTTCGTCCATGGTCATGCCCTGACCTTGGTCCTTCACGATAATCTTAATAGACTCGTCGAGCGTCGGCTCCTTCGGCTCTTCTAGACCTTCGTTCTGACTAGGAGGGTTTGCTGGGGCAGATGAAGCAGCGCCTGCTATCGTAGTAGCTGAGGTGGCCTCCCCCTTATCATCCAGCTTTGCGAGTGCTCGCTTGGCTCTCTCAATCACCCCCGCTTTTTTGAGTTTTTCCATCCCCTGGCGTATTTGAGATTCGTTGAAGTAGATATCGACTTCGTTTGCATCGGCATCCCAGGAGTTGGCGACGAACTCTACCAATACACGGGCAAGGCTGGTATATAGGTTGATGCCCAGCTCACGCACGATGAACGGTGCAACTTTTAGCGGTAAGTCAGTAGATGAACCCACTGGGGTGGCTGCCTGCTTTGCGATGGCGTCTATGGCCGCGTTGATGGCTGCCAGTTGCTCCTGAGTGGGAATTGCTTGGAAATCATCCGCTGCAAATTCCTGAGAGTCGCTTGCCCCAGAAATAGGCTTTGTGGCGGGCGCCGGGTATACTATGGCTGCATCGACCGCGCGCGCGGGGGCGGCGGCAGCTGGAGTTGTCGACAGCTGGTTCCCTGCAGAATCGGAAACGGCGGCGGCAGCACGAGCAGGCCGGCCATCATTGCCACCGCTCTGGCGACGCTGATTCCTCCAGCCACGGTTCTTCTTGCTCATGGTTGTTCCTCGTCCTGGATTGGAACAAGTCTCTGATGTGAGTCTACCCCTTAGTACAGGTCAGGAGGCGCCTGCACAGTCTCTCTGCGGGTCGTTACTCAAGCCTATCCAATCTTCCCCACTATGCCGCCAGCGCAGCTGCCCATGGGTCGTTTCCCCACTGGGCTTGGCGTTCAGTGCCGAACGACACAGCTGCGTCCATGGAGACCACGCCTGCTTTCGGCCTGCTGCGTGGCGCCTTGGTGGCGGCGATAGCTAGTCGCCCTCTGGTGATCTTTTCGGTTCCACTGCAATGGATTATGAGCGCATTTTCGGGCTATCGAGATGGTAAAAACTGGTGAATACGCAACGACAAGTTTCTGCGCAGGAGGGCGGATCTCCATACCATCGTGGGTTCAATGACGCTCTGCTACCCATTATGGCGGACAAACGGCAGTAGAACAACGGCCATTTGGCATAGGAAGCCGGCACATAACATCACCAATCCCAAAACGGTCCACACCGCATTTGAACGCATGCCCCTGATGACATGTTGAGCTGACCCTGTTGGTACCGGACCCTGTCGAACAGCAAGAGAATCAATCCCCGCATCATGCATTGAGAGTGCGAACTTTATGGAGTTTGATAACGGCACTAAGCAAATCGCAAGGACCAGTGATCCGGTAAACCCAAGAATGACACCACCGATAGTAAGAACAAGAGTAAGCATTGATGGCACCTGAAATTGGATGTGTCTATAAATGTGTGGCTAGGACTGCTGTCGTCCGCAACCATATCGCCGCACTTCTGACGAGCAACCGAACTAGACCCTGTCGCAGCTCCTCTTAGCCAATATCCCACCCACACCCAGCTCAGGCCACTACTCCGCCGCACAGGGTCATCCAGGGTTTCCCAAACGTCGCAGCGATGCTCGTCTCCTCCAGTCCAATATGACAGAAACGCCAAGGGATAGCAAGAGTTTGTCCACATCAGACTCTGGATGTGAACAGGGATTTCGAGTCGGTGGAATTCGCCCCAGAGCGCGACGGAAATCGTCATCCATGACCACTGGAGCTGACCACGATATATCTATGAAGAGTGGCTCGCAGACAAGAAACGAGCCGTGCTTACGAGTACGAACGAGGTATCGTCTATCCCAGTCGCGATACCCTTGACGACGCTTTCCACATGGGGGCAGAGGCTTCAAACCACTGCTCTGAGAAAGTGGCTTTGGCTGATTCTCCGGAACCAAGCAGTTGCTAGGAAGAGGAAGCCCCTCGTCTCTGAACCAGTTGGCAGCATCCAGATGCGTATCAAACTTCTTACTGATACGAAGCACTGCAGTCAGGCGACGATGAGCCGGCAGATCTGGGCTCCATCGATGCTTCACAGTAAAGTAAACGACCCTGTCTCCAACCTGCAATCTAGGCGCGAAATTTCTTCCTCGACATAGCGCACTGATTGTCGGCGGATCGCTCTCCAGGTCTGGCTCTCGGCGAATAGAGCCGTCAACGAACGGACTAATTCCATACCTTATAATCGCCTTGCGACCGTGCAAAGTAATCGCCAAGGGCCGATAGGTTACCAAGTACAGGCAGCGCGACTGCGACATGCTGCCAATCTATAGGCATCAAGGGTTCATGCACGCCTGATTCAGTGGGCAAGAGCTGGCAGAAGCAATCACCAGAATGGTACTACCGGGTACTCCCTTCGGAACAGACACTCCCAGCCGAGCCAAGCTGTCAGCATCCCATAAATGCATCTATAGCCAATACCCCCTCCTCCTGCCATCATCGCTTGGATGACCATATCCAAACCATCCCGCATCCTCTCCGCCATTCAGGAGGCTGTTCACAGCATCGGCACAAACCCGTACCAGATCGCCAAGTCGAGCGGCATGCCTTTGACCACCGTCCAGCGCTTACTGGGCATCAAAAGCAACGTTCCGCTTCGGAATGCCGAGCTGTTAGCCGACGTATTGGGCGTTCGGTTTGAGATTGTGCCCGACGGGAAGGCCAAAGTGAAGCCAGCAACGGGTCGAAAACATGGACGAAAGGCCAAGGGATCGAAAAAGCGGTAGGCGCTGCCGCTCAGGCTCGATGAGCCTTTCCACGCCCGCCAATCAGCCAGCATCGGTCCCCGGACAGCTGCGGGAACTCTGCCGGTTTGAAGGCCTCGACCAACTCCTTCCCAGCGTTCATCAAAGTCCTCCGTTCGCTGACGGTCGTAGCAGTGACGAAGGCCCGACCGTTGGCGATGTACCGCTCCCGCATGGCTGCAATGTCAGCAGACGACCACCATTTGTCGCCCCATAGCGACCCCTTGGAATCCAAGACCCGTCTCTACCATCATGAGCATGCGCCCTGCTCTGCCCTTGATCAGATTTCTCATTGTAGGCGCGGCCCTATATTGTCCCGCGCTCCTGATGGCCGAGGATTCCTCCGCCGCCCTACCGCCAGACCACAGCCAGAGCGCCGCGCTCGTCATAACCCTTCCGGATTTTGCGGCCACCCGCACCCACTTTGCCGCCAGCCCACTACCCAAAGTCTGGTCCTCACCTACGCTCACTCATGAACGCCAGGACCTGGATGCGATTGCCCCCTGGGTCTGGGGCTTGGTCGATGAGGTCGCATCCGCACAGTTCCTCGGTCAGTCGACGCCAACGGGCGACGGTCTCTGGCAGGCGTCGTTCCATCTCACCGGTGCGCTGCCTGCCACTGTAAAGCCGTTGCTCGACCAAGCGAACGTCCAACCTGCTGGTCCGGATGGCGCAAGCTGGAGCTGGTCAATGGCCGGCGATGATCTCGTAGCAAGATTTGGTGCCAGCAATCTCACCGCTGCCCGACTAGCTGGCGCGGACGATCTTCTGGTTGATGCCGATCTCCTGAGTCTGTTTCGCCACGGCGATGAAGTGCCCTCAGTCGAGTTGTTCTCCGCTTTGGGCTTCACCCGCATTCGCTATGGCGCAACCATTGAAGCGACAGGGATCCGCGATCATCTCGAACTAATTGGCCTCAAGGCCCCTTTGCGCCCCATCGCCCGCAGTGACTTCGCAGGTATTCCGAGCGCTTCCTATGCGGTGGTTGCCCTAGGCCTGGACGGCGCGCGCTTGGCGTCACTGCTTTCCAGCCTGCAGGACATTCCCGAGATGGCCGCACTCCTTGACCACTACTCCCGCTCCACTGCTGCAACCCTCGGTCCGGTGGCGACCTTGGCGAAAGGTCTGCAGGGCACGGCGGTCGCCTTCTTCTCACCAGGCCTCCCTACCCCCAACATGGGCGTAAGCCTGCCCATTACTCCTGGCCTTGACGCCCTGATCGAGGGGTTGGCCGCTCTCTATAAAGTTCCCATCGCGGGCTGTCGAAGCGCTGCGATGGCGTTACCACCGTTTGGAGGAAGCTGGCCCTCGAATCTATGGCTGCGTCGGGACAAACGCTGGGTGATCTGCAACGACGCCGCCCTGGCCGAGCAGATCGCAACCGGTACGGACAATCAGCAGCTTCCCCCCTTACTCGAGCAGGCCGTGGGCTCCCAGGGAGCGGTCTATGTCGCGGTCCAATCCCTTGCCTCAGTCATCACCCAATTTTCCAGCTTGGCCCTGTCCAACGCAAAGGACGAAGCCCAGCAGAATACTCAACGCACGCATGATATAGCCGCAGCGTTCATGCGTACTCCAGTACCAATCGATGCAGTGATCTCGTGCGATGAACATGGTACAAGTATCCGTGGTCATGTCGCCCTCGCCGCGGCGGCGCTGCCCGCTTGTGCCGTCATTATTGGCATCGTTGCCGCCAACTGGGCGACGGATGCTGAAATCAAGGCCAATGTCCGCGCCCAGTTTGCAACAGCCCACGCAGCAGCCAGCGCAGACCATTGGGGGATGAAACCACCGGCGCAATTGCACGCAGTTCCAGCTCCAAGCCGAAGATTCACCGACCGGCCGTGGGCGCTCTATTTGCCACCAGCCGATGATGCTCGAGGTGATCAGCCGGTCGCCATATCCGATCCGCATCTGCTGGGGAAAGCGTGCCTGTGGCTGAATCGGGACGGAACCATCAGCGAAGATGAGCTGCAGAACTGTCGCGAGTTGTGGGAAACCGCCAAGGCACTGGCAAAGCGTGGCACCACCTGCCACGCCGCGGACTGGAGGAAGGTGTTATTGGCATATCAGGCCGAGCACTACCACGACAGCGAGCTACTCCGCAATGAGCAAGCGAACTACGCGATCTATACTCCCGATAAGAAGTGGCATGTAATTGACCCCAAGCTGGTCAGCGCTTCCTATAACCGTGTCTGGCATGATCCAAAATCCGATATGTTCTTCGGTATCATCGCCGAAAGTTTCGATGCGCCACGCACCTCGACCTGGCTGCACGATGTGTCCCTGACGCGCAAGCGCGAACTCGATCCCAAGCTGACCGTGCTCTTCGACCACGAAATCACGCTCGCTGGGTTCACTGGCCAACGCACCCGCGTCAAAGTCTCAACCCACGGCGCTCCCTTTTGCTTTGACGACAGCGTCCTCGCGCATAACGGTTATCTATTCCAATTGATAGCATGGTGTGGGGACCAGCCAGGCTCCGAGGACGACCTAACCAAGGCTGTCGACGATCTGCTCCAGCGTTTCCGTCTGATCGATGACCTGCGTTTCACCGACGGATTCGTGCAGCCCGAAAAGCCGGTGAAAGCCCCGCAGACCACACCGTAGGGCTTCCGAGTGCATCCAGATAATCAGATAGGTGACACATTCGTCCTTCTTTGATAACTACAAACTCCGTGCCTCCGGGGGCCGCGCTGCCACGTCGTCGGGTGTCCATGCTGGGTCACTTCGCCCATGGGCTACAGCATGGCGCGGTGTGGGAGGCGGGCACCGAGCTACGGTGGCCGCTTCCGACCGTTTCCTGCCATTATCCCGTCCGCACCCAGCTCCAGGGCGTCCTCACGCAAACCGGCATTGACCCTGCTGCAACGGAACCATGATGACCTGCGCATCACGCCAAGGATAGTTTACCCGTACCGCTTAGGCATGCTTCATGTCATCGGTGGCCGGGCCTTCCACATAACAGAACGTCAAGAGGAGAGGCCATGCAGGTTGCACTGACGGACAAGGAAATCAGAACGATACGAGCACAGCATCTTGATGGGTTCAACTTGTGGGCGAGCATCGCAGTAATTGTTGTGTTCATGCTAGGCGCTCAAGCCGCAGCTTTGTTCCACCAAAACCACACATATACGATCCTTGAGGCGGCCTTTGGAGGCGGCATTGGCGCGCTTGTCATGAGGATCATAGTATCGCGGAAATTGAGATCTCTCATGGATAAGCTCACGGTCGTGGACGGTTCCGATAGTCGACCTTCCAGCCAGCGTGAATCATAAGCAGTAGCGCCAGATTGATCTGTCCATGCGCCTCGCAACGGGCCATTGCCGTCGTTTCCAGCCCGAATGCGGCCCTACGGAGCCGTCACCCGACCAAAAAAAATGTCGTTCCACGACTTCCTGGCCTGCTGCGAGGCGCCTGTGGGCAACGGATCGCCATGCCCACCCATCATCCCGCGCCCCGTCCTGGGTCTTCTACGCGGCGGCGTAGGTATGGTTGGCATGGTCATCAGCCAACAATGGTGAGCGGAATCTTTCGGTGTCGAGCGGCAGTTTTGGTGGGCGATGAGTTATTGCGGACTCGGGGCTGCTTGGCTTGCGTGCGTTGGATTCGTTGGGATCAGGCCGCGACATGATGATGAGTTTGGCAGTAAGGCTGCGATGTCGAGCGAGAAGAATTGGGGCGGTCCGGGAGGAGAAGGTGAAGATGAATTTCTGCGCAGGACAGGAGATCGTCGATAATCCAACCTCATGGAATGATTTCCTTTTTTTCATCACTACCTAGTTTCCTCAGAGACTCTATTGTTGTCGACTTGAGCGAACTTAGTGAATGCGGAAGACTCGCGATATCCTTTATATTCTCACTAAGAATGAACCTGTCACGAACCTTTCCCTTTTCAAAAACATGGAAACCATGATCAGCGGCATCAACTGTAATTGGCACTCTATTACGATTCAACGAGACAGAATGACCGTAAAGGGATCTAGCCCACCAAATTGAAACTGGAGCAAGGTCGATAGCGATCGTAATATTATTCAATCTAAAGTCTACTCCTTCCGCATGGTCATCCCACACAATAAAGTTATCACTTCCGAAAGAAATGGCGAAATAGACTGGTGCGCCATTTTTAACATCTAAAACAGAAATTATAATATTCTCATCAGAGCCTTCAGCCAATAACCATAGGCTCTGGTCCGCTGATTGAGCTGCAGCACATGACAAATGCACTAATGCAATTATTGATACAAGGTGCATTACGCGTGTGTACTTCACAATATTCAAGCCTCGTTTCGTCCGCTGATTGAGGGAAGAACAGGTCGACCCCGGTACAAAAGGTGACAAACGCCCACAAGGGCTTAGGAGTTGGGTCTCCGCATCATCCTATGGAGCATCGGTCAGCGATCTAGTCTCAACTGCCTGCGCGTCGTAATTGGTGAGGTTGGCGCAGTCATTATGCAACAATGATAAACGAGATTTTGCGAGGTTGAGAGAGGGTCTTGGTGGCAATGAGTATCTCGGAGTCCGCAGATTTATTGCCACCCGTTCTCTTTGGCCCACTTATCTAACTGCTCACTGGCTCGGATCCCTGAGCCAAACGCAACTATTTGACCATCTTCCTTTTTCACAAGCAATGGACCAGGGCCTATATTGGCATCTCTGAAATTTTTTGTCTCTACAAATTTTTTTGAGTTAAAGAAAAATACCCACCCATAGGGCTTTGTCCTAGTCGATTCTGTCAGTAAAACAAGCTCAACCTTCGGGTTTTGGATTTTTTCAATATAGGCCTGTGCAATGGCAGTTGCCTCATCTTTATTAATCATGGCGTAGACTTTATGCAAGTGGGCAGGACGCCGAAACTTTGGAATTGTGTCACATCTTGGATGCCCTCTATTTGACCGTTAATAAATATTGGCCCATTAGGCGTAACTAATCCATTGAATACATGGTAATCTATAATATCTGAGTCTATAACTTTTCCCATAACAATGAATCTTGAGCCTACTGGATATTGCGCTATATACGACTGTAATGCGGCCGGAGTGGTCCCTACATCTTCAAAAGTTCCTTTAAACATATCTTCTAAAATTCCAGGCATGTCACCACCCGAACTAATACCTGCCGATACAAATGGTTCTCCCGCTAAAATTCGATCTACCGCAATTGCACAATTTATACAATTGTAGGTTCGTCCAAACGTCCCATAAGCTCCTTCATTAACTCCCTTGATTTGCCCTATATATTGAGTTAAGGCCACCTCTGATTCAGCAGTCGCTAGACTCTCACCTAAAAAGAAGGTGGGACCTCTAGCGACAATAACTTCTGGAAGAGCAACTGCCATCGCCATGGATAAACTTTGAGCTTGGGTGTTGGCAAGTTGGTATTCGGGTGTGCCGAACTCGACCATTTTGAAATCGTAAGGATCAAAATTCGAAAACGGAACAGGCACCATTTTAGGAGGGGTATAGGATGAAATAAATTGAGTAGGCGGTGGATGCTGGAGGTTATAGATGGCAGTCATAATGCTATCAACCCTTTCCTGCTTGATATTATGCCAATGAGCCCCATCCCAACGCCAATCACGAGGATCATCGTTAAAACCAGGAGACGGTTCCGGAGGTTTTGGTGGCTCGGGAACTCTTAAAGAGCGGTCTATGTATTCTTCAAAGCCATAAGGATCCATGTTTGCTGGAACGAAATATCCAGCATACAATCCCATCCCATTCACATACCCTGCTGCATCCCTGCCAATGAATCTTCCCAACGTTGGCGAGTACATTCTCGCACGAGCATAGTAGAGTCCACTCTCGGTATCAGCATAGCATCCAGTGAATCCGCGCTGGTTCCCATACGAGGACACCGTCCGCACGGTGCTGTCATCAGAGGCGAAGATGGTCCGATTGCCGTATGAGTCGTACCGGTAGCGTTCGACTACGGCTCCCCACACATCAGTCAGTGCTGCAGGGCTATAAACCCGGTTATCGGCATAGAAGTACGTATTCGATCCATTGATGAGCGCGAGCGGTTCATCAATGTAGCTGCCTTCTACCGCAGGACCCATGTGCGGAACTTCACATTTTTTGGTTAAAACTTTCCATTGGCCTGACGGACCGTTAGGAAGATGGTCCGACCAGTCCGGAAGACCGGGAGGCGATCCAGTAAGAAGTCCAGCTTCTGCTATCACGCCCGGACGATACCCATGCCCAGGTGGTTGCAACCGCCCAATGGAAATGAGTGCGCTACCCTATCCCTCTGAGTCAATCGGCAGAGAAGGCATCGCGGCGTCATAATCAGTCCGGAGCTGTCCCGGAACGAGCCGCAGGTAGATCTTAGTGGTGTTCAAGTCGGCATGTCCCAGGAACTCCTGAATCATGCGGATGTCGGTGCCTCGACGAAGCAGGTGGACTGCGATGGAGTGCCGGAGCAGGTGGGGATGCACGCGGAAGCCGATCTCCCTGGAGAGCGCGGTGAGCAACCGTCCCGGCATCAGCTTGTGGAGGCGGCCTCCCCGCTCCCCGATCAGGAGCGCTCCATGGTCGGGACCTCGAATCAACTCCCGTCGCACAGCAAGGTAGTACTGCAAAGCGGCATGGAGACCACCCATCATCGGCACCTTCCTGGGACGGTTCCCTTTCCCTGCTTTCACAAGAACGGAACGATCGTTCAGATCGATGTCGGTCACGTCGAGGTCGATGGTCTCCTCGTTTCGAAGTCCACTTGAGTACAGCAGCTCGACGATGAGCCGGTTCCGCAGATGGACGACGGTATGCCCTGGGAGTGCCGCGAAGAGCTGTGCCACCTGCTCCTCGCTCAATGGCGCCGGGGGCAGCGGAACCTCATCATCATCGGCTACGGCGAGGTCAACGGTCGGGTCTGACAAGACGAGGCCACGCTGGAGAAGCCACGCTCCGAATTGGCGCAGCGCCCAGACGTGGCTATTGCGGGAGGTCGGGCGAAGGCCGTGTGCTTGGAGGTCGAGCAGGTACGCATCCAGTTCCGTGGGGGTGACGGTGGCCCAGCGGCGGTGTTTCCGTCTCTGCAGCCACCGCAATGCGCGATGGAGAATGGACCGGTAGGCGCGGATCGTGCTCTCCACGCAATCCGTGGCACCGCGGTACGCGAGGAAGTCGTCGATGTGCTGTTTCATGGCGGCATCAGGCTCGGGGATGTGCGACGAGCAGGGCCCGCCTGACGTCCTGAAGGGCGAGCGGGGTGTACGCCGCCGTCGTGGTGAGCGAGGAGTGGAGCATCAGCTCGTTCAACGAGCGGATGTTGCAACCGCCCTGGAACAGGAGCATGGCGAAGGAGACGCGTAGGCTGTGCGAGGTGATCCGCTTCGCGGGCAGCTCGACGAGGTCGGGGTTGCGGCGGATCGTTTCGACGACGGCTTCATCGAGCACGTACTCGACGGCCTTGTGGCAGATCCGTCCCCGTCGCTGGCTGACGAACACGCGATCGGAGGTGACGCCCCGTAACAAGTGGGGACGGCCCACGTCGAGGTAGCGTCGCAGCGCTTCGGTTGCCCACTGGGCAATGGGCAGGACGCGCCCTGTCTTGCCCTTCTCGTGCTCGATACGGACCTCATTGAGGATCAGGTCGATCTGGGTCAGGCGCATTTCAATGAGGCCTTGGCAGCGTCTGCCGGAGGCCAGTGCCATCGTGATGATGGCGAGGTTGCGCTGGGCCACAGCATGCGCAGTGGTTCCCGGCTTCGCTTCGGTGACCAATGCCGCGAGGGTTTCCGTGAGCGCGATGGCTTCCTGCTGATTCAGGTGGTCCTTGGCGACGGTGAGCGCCTTCTGGACCGTCGGTACGGTGATGCCGCTCGCGGGATCATGGATGATCAACCCGCGTCGGTGCATCCAGGCGTAGGCGGACCTGATGACGGTGATCACGGTGGCCTGGGTAGTGGCACTGAGCGCTGTCCCACGCGGGGATCGGTACCCGGTGGTGAGCCAGATCTGGAAGCGGGAGAGGTCAGCGGTGGTCACCCGGTCCGCAGCAATGCCCTGCGTGGCGAGCCATCCGCTGAGCCGGCGCAGGTGCACCTCGTAGGTGAGGGCCGTGCTTCCCTTGCCGGCAGATCGCAGCGCCTCCAGGTACGCCAGGACATGCGGGTGATGATGGGCTGGACCGCTCATGACCGCCTGCCCTGAGGCCGATACACATAGGACCTCCCGGGACGCCTAGGACCTGGGCTACCGCCAGGCTGCCCTGAGCCGCCTGCGGTTTGGGGGTCCCTCATCAGATACGACTCGGAGGTCTTAGGCGTAGAACCCACGGCGTCGTCAGCACTTAACGGACCGTCAGCAGCGGGAACGCCCATACCTAGGACGCAGCGCACCGTCAGCGTGGTGCCCCAGGACCCCTTGACATCGCACACCAACTCACCAACTCGCATCTAACTCACCTTTTCATCAGGAGTTACAGTTGGTGGAAAGTTGGTTTTCATCACCACCAACTCACCCACCTGACGGCTGGGGACATCCTGGTCATAGCGGGATACCTGCGCGCCTGACTCGCCGAGCAGGTGGTAGTGCCGCACCTTTCCCCGACCCCCGGTGGGGGCCACGAGGTACTCGGTGCGGATCAACTCATCGAGCACCGTGCGATAGGTGCTGCGATCATGACCTGGAACGAGCGTGGCACAGTCGTTCATGGTGAACCGGCGCCGGTCACCTGCTCGCACCGCTGCCAGGAGCTGGGCTGCGATCCGCGACAATCCCCCTTCGTTCTTGTGGTCCCAGAGCGCAGCAAGGCGTCGTCCCAGGGCGATGTCGGATGCAGTGGCGATGATGCAGCTGTTCTCGGAGAGCCGTTGGTGCTGATGCAGCAGGGCGCAGGCTGATGCCAGTGCGAGCACGGTCTGTTGGTCACGCCGAGCTGACGGTGAGCCCGCTGGGAAGGCGACCGCATTGGCATCTGGCAGAACCACTGGACGCGGATCGATGCAGCGCTGGATCTCATGGAGTCGATGCAGCGTTGTGGTGACGAGCCGTGACCCGCGTCCCGCGTAGGCGGGGTCCGCACATCGCCGACGCTCCGCAGCCAGCGCCGCCTCGACATGATCCACCGATTCATCGACGGGTACGTCGATCAGGCATGCTGCGAGGCGATCCGGGACGCTGCCAGCACGGGCAGCGCCGAGGAGTGCGACGGGACCGTGGGCCTGAATGAAGCGGGTGCGCACGGCACCATGCAGTGGGTCTCGTTCGACCTGGGTCGCGGATAGAGCACCACGCGCTCGTAGGACCCGCAAGTTCGTCGCAACCGAGGCGGAGATGCGCTCCAGGTCGTCGATGACCAGCAACCGGTGCGTGAGGGCCTCCGGGTCGGTATGCAAAAGCGCATGGTCGGTGAGTCTAGTGACCTGGATCAGGTCCTCCGGTGGGGTTGCATCTGCGATGGTGTGCAAAGCCATCGGCGGTCCCGAGGTAGCCGCACCCGTCAGCACCATCCACGCCGGGGAATCGAGCTTCCGGGACACAGCGACCAGGAACATCAGGCGCTTGGTCTCCTCCTCACCGTGCCAGCCCAGATCACCCAGGGCGCAGACGATCCGGTCGAGGAGGTCAGGAGCACGCAGCGTTGCCAGCGCCGCATCGCGATCCGCTCCGACCCTCGGCACCGCAGCCGTTTGGTGAGCCGGGGTATGGCCCGAGCCCACGACCAGGGCGGGCAGGGCGGCGTGGATGATGGCGAGGTGATGTGCGAGGCGGCTCGCTGGAACGTCGATGCGATCGGCAGCGACGATGGCGAAGCGACGGCGCTGCTGCTCCAGCGCGATGTCGATCTCACCTGTGTGGCCGCGATCGCCTCGGCTCGCGCGGACCTGGATGATGGTCCGGTCATCCCAGGGAACCTGAATGGCGTAGGCAAGGTCGCCACAGCGGAAGACCGCCAGTTCGGACTGCGGATCGTGGTCAGTCAGGGTCGGTTCGTCGACATGCGAGGCGACAGCCGAGGCGCTGGATGCAGATGTGTTACGGTCCGTCAGCCGTGCGGCTCCGGGTGGGGGCGGGGGCGCTGGCGGTGCCGCAGGTGCCTCCACTCTGACCACCTGAGGATCACCCGGGTTCTGGATCGGGAACGTCAGCGGCTCACGTGGTCTGGTCACGTCGCATCGAACAGGTTCTGCCTGAACCGAATCATCCTGATCCAGCAACCCCGGACTGCCCCGTCGTCCGGTGACGGCAATGCCTGCTGCGGTCAGGATCGCTGCGATCTCATCGTTGCCGCGCCGACCATGGACCTCAGCGCGTCGGATGCCGGCCCTGACGAGCCGGGCCACATTCGCCTGCGCATCGATCACGTTGCGGAGGATGACCACATTGGGCCTGCCATTCACCGCGTAGCGCGCAGCCCACCGCAGCTGGTCCGTTACCACGATCTCATCGAACGCGGTGATGACGTGGGCCCCGATCAACCCCCGTGGGCGATCGAAGAGGGTCAACGCGGTATGACCCCGTTTGGCTGGCTGGACCGCGAGCAGATCGACGACGGTGCCCTGGTCATCGACGGCGGGGACAACGATGTTCCCGCCGAGCATGCACCTCAGGAAGGCGTGACGGTCGCTGGGGGTCAATGCGTTGCGGAAGGTGGGGGCGAGGTAGCCGATCTGAAAGGTGGTCGCGAAGACCGCATCTGTGATGCCCAGAGCCTGCAATGCCTGCGCGCCCTCTCCTTTCTGGACGTTCGCCATCGCATGACGATGGAGCTGATCGAGGAGGAGTGGCGTGATCGGAGGTTGCGGCCCCGGCGGGGGTCGCAGGTGGTTGTCGGTCAGACCGAGCTGGATCAGCGACGCTTTCGGGATGTGAGCCAGATTGGTGCAGACCGGAACGATGACCGCGTGGTCGCCGATGGTCCCCAGACTGGCCTTCATCGCTACGATCCGCTCCTGACGCCATCCCGCGATCAGCACGGTGCGGTGCGCGAGCCAGTCGAGAAGGGGTCCCAGGACGACGTTGTCCTCGACGATGGCGATGCCGGGAACCCCAGCCTGGGCAAGCCGCAGGCCCAGGAGCGGATTGTCGACGAGGACGATGCGCTGGACCGCTCCGATATCCGCCGGGCAGGCGATGCCGACGGGCGGCGTGACGAATCGGTGAATGTGTTGGGCTGGGGTAAGACGGATCAGGCCGACTGCATGGGTGGGACGCCGTGGATCGTAGGTCGGCAGGTTCACACCGAGGCCGCGCAGCGCGCAACGCCCCAGGATCCCGACGAGGCCCACGTCCCGCAGCGCAGCGTTCTCCATACCAGCAGTGAGAACCTCGCCGCCACTACCGAGGCGGAATGCCGTCAACGTCGCCGGGTTCGTAAGACCGACGTCCCTGAGGTAAGTCTGGGCATCGGCATCGTTCACCAGATGCTGGATGCTGCGTTGGGTAACCGTGTCGAGGACATCGTTCTCTGGATCAACCGGGGTTCCCGCGGCTGACGCTTCGTCACCGGCGCGGCCAGCAGGAGCTGCAGATGTGATGGATGGCAGATCAGATGCGGCGGAAGCGCTCATGGCAGCACCCCCGCTACGGCCAGGGGCCTGCAACGGTGACGTTTCCGATGCAAACTCGGGGTCGCCGGGGTCGAGCACGACGATGTCCGGATCAACGGCCATGACGCACCGTCGTGGTGATGCGCGCACAGCGTGCTCGTGTGCAAACCGGCGACGGGGTCGTGGTCATGGACACGCACACCTGGACTCAGGACGCAGGACACCTCCTGCTGCCTGACGGACCGCGGATTCCGGCATGGACATGCCCATGCGGTCTGGTTAACGGCTTTTTTCTGATCTCGTAGCGCTATCTGGGTCTGTACGGGAAGGCAGGGGTGACCCCACGGGTCTGCCACGAGCGCGCATCGCGCCGTTACCTTCCCCATACGTATGAGGAAACCACAGGAACCAAGATCGGAGGGATGGACTGATGCAACCATGGCCACGTACCCTGCAACATGGTGCTCCCACAAAGCCGGCGGGCTTTTATGTGTGGGTCACCGAATTGTGGCACTCGTGGGGTAGTGGCGCTCGATGCTATATGCGGTACGTGACCTAGAGAGCTAAATGGCCGGCGCGGAGGAGGCGTGCAAGTTCCTGGCGCAGAAAACGGAGCAAAGAACGACGGTGATTCTTTTCATCATTGGGCCCGTGCAAGCGGCATTTGTAACCAGAGATGTGTAGTTTGCACCAGTCGATAGGTCACGTTCGTACCTGGTACCGCATCATGGAAGACATGTGCGTGGACGCACCCGAACCGCACTGGTGCTCGTCGCGGCCTGCCGGCTCAGCCGCTTCAGTTCCCCCTTCAGCCACGCCGGGTTGCCCCAGGTCCGATGGTGCGCTTCAAGATCCACAATATTGGTGACGTCGCGGATTGTCTTCGATGCTGAACCCAGATGCACTAGCTGCTCCCGCAACCATGCTACTTGGCTCTCGAAGGAGCGGATCGGCTGATACGCGTCGGTGAAAACGTGAATGCGCAGGGTTGCCATTGCCAGATCGAGCGCGAGCCGGAGGGCCTCGGGCTCCGGTTCGACATGGGCGACGGACCGACGACGTTTGGTAGCGAGGGGGTGGTACATCGGGTCGGTACTTAGCGACTGAGAACCCGAGGTGCTGACGAGGTTTTCTGCCGCTTGACTAAGGTCGCGGTTCCAGATGTCTGGTGCCCCATTTGCGAGGATGGGGGGAAGCGCCCGGGGAACCAAAACCAACCGGACCTGAAACTCGACGGTAAGAACGGGTATTCCGCCTGGTGCAAGCGAGAAATGCGGGTTCAGGTGGTTTTGGAGTCATCACGGTGCTGACGAGCAGTCATGGGAGCCGGCTCAGGTTCACGGGGTGCCGTTCTGGCGCCTGCCAGGGCCATTCCTAGGCGATCTGGGACAGGATCGGGGGCGCCAGACCCTTTTCCATAGGCCGGGCATCCCCGACCCCGCATTTGGGCAACGCTAAGACTGCATGTCAGCCCTGCGTGCGACGCTGTCGGGATGCGCAGGAGCGTCGAGCACTTGAATCAAGCCCCTGCCCCAGGTGAACCCATCTGCACTCTGGTACTGGTAGACGGTGCTCCCATACTGCGCGGATGGCAAAGAAGACGGGGAAGGTGTCGGATCGTCAGGGTACTCAGAACCCAGCGCAGAAGGATCCCGATGCGCTCGCGAGTCACCTGCGACTGATCCGCCAAGAGCGTCAGTGGTCCATGAGCGTCCTCGCTGCGGCGGTCGTAAAGGCCGGCGGCAAAGTATCCGATACGTTGATCCTACGCATCATCGACGGTTCGCGTTCGGTCCCATACGAGGTGGCGGCCCCGCTGGCCATCGCGCTTGGATACGGCTCCGGGCAATCTTTTGAAAACTTCATCGAACTGGTCGCCATGGCGAACCTGCTGCGCGGCTTGGAGCGCTACGAGATGACCGAGCGCAAGCGATCGATTGCCAGCGCACACACCATGGCCCTGCTGCGCAGCCGCATGGCCACGCTTGCCCGTGAGATCAACTCGGGGGCCAAGGTCGTTCAAGCCATTCCGGCTCGTAGCATCCGCAAGGTCGACCCCGTGGTCCTACGTGTCCCTTCGAACATGCGTGACTCGACCCGACGCTCCCGAGCATAATCGCCATGAGCGAGGTCACCCAACGCGATATCAACTGGTGGGACGAGCTGCCGGCGCCATTGGTCACGTCAGTACTGCCCTCGGACCCCGTGGTAGTCGCGCGCGATCGACTCTCCTTGGCCTTCACGGCTCAGTGCACTGCAGGTGGCGACCAGGCCATAGCGAATCTCCTCGGCGAGTGGTGCCTCGATCTTTCCCGAAGCCACCCGACCCTCGCCTTGGTGATCGCGGTACTCCACGGGCTTGATCGTATGGACCGGCACACCTGTGAGCCGCAGACGTGGCAGCATCTCGCCGCAGCTGAGGTGGCCCTTGCAGCCTACGTGGCGAAGGCGCAGGAGCAGAATCTTGGTTTGTGACGGGCCGTAAGGTCCCCGACATTGTGTCTACGGGGGGCCTTCCCACAGATGCCGGAACCGATGAGTCTACTTCGGGGTCGCAGGGGGGAACGACCGAACGATACCGTGTGCGACTGGTTTCAGGCAGTCATCGATAGTACCAACGTGGGAATCACTGTAAGACGCCTGCCATACCGTCGATGCCGTTTCGATGTCCACCAGTTTGGCCGCGATGTCGATGGTAGTCTGACCGCCAGACGTGTTCGATGTGGAGGAGAGACGGTTCAAGGTGATGACCATGAGCGCCTGCGCGTTAAGCATCTTGCCCGCCGACACCGCATCCGAGTCGGTCAACCCCGATCCCTGCTGGAACTTCATCTCTTTCACGACCTTGTCGAGATCGGTGCGCTCAGCGATGGCATACCCTTTCGACAAGAGCACCTCGGTGGCAGCACTGTCAATCGATGAGAGGATGCCGGCCTGGCGGTTTTGGTCGTAGGCGTTCGTACTGGCGTTCCGGACCAGGATCACCAGCTTGGCATATCGGTGAGTGTCCAGGTTCACAGGTTGTCCTTGAACCACAGGTTCTGAGACGCTGCCGGTGAGCCGCTCGCTCCACTGGTCCGTGGAGCACGCGCAGAGCAGCGTCATGAAAGCAATGGCCAGGGGTGTCAGGTAGTTCGACTTCATATCAGGGTTCCTGTTCGAGGTTCGGGTTGACGACGAGTCCGGTGCGCGGAAGCACAGTGCGCTCCCACGTCTTGAATTTCGCCTTGGTGATGACGACCTTCACTGATCGGCCTTCGGGGAGCTTGATCTTCAACGGGGTGCTACCGGCATAGGCGCCATCGATCTCGGCCTCGCATCCTTCTTGGACCGGAGCGATCTCAATCTCAACGGGGGCAGCTGAAACAGGATCCCCAACCTGCGCCTGAGGGTGTACCGCCCTCTTGAAGTCGGCATCTTGAGCAAGCTGCATCAGCGCATTCTTGAGGACCCCGTAGCCTCGATCCGAATCGCCGGTGGAACTGAACTGACTCTGACTTTCCGTAAGGGTACCGGTAACCGTCGTGGAGAACGTCACTTGTCCCGTCTGCAAAGCGATCAGGCGCACCCGGACATCGCTGGTGACGACTTGTTGCTTCGTCGCAATGCCGTACCCGCTGAACTGCTTCGTCTGTACGCGCAATTCATTGATCGTTCCGATGAGTGCGACCGTTGCGCCCGACATCTTCCCGGCCTTGAGGGCATCAGTCGGGTCGATCAGGCCGCTGGCCCTGGTGAATTCGTTTTCGAGCAGCACATGGTCGAGCCGCTGACGTTCGACCACCTGACCGTGTAAGCCGACAACCACGTCCTCCAGAATCGATCGTGGCGCATCCGAAAGCCGGTCCACCTTGTAAACTTTCTTGGCCTCGATCGCAGCCTGCGGTGCCCCGTCGGCACCTGTAGCCTGGACGCTGCTCACCGCCCCCACTTCGACATCAACGAGTTGCCGTACGCCGGAGAGATTCTCAAACGGCAATACCACGATCTTCGGCGAATCCTCCGCGATGACCTGGGAGATGAAGACAGTCACGAGCATCGCAGCGAGATGGCAGCGCAACATGGGTAGCCCCCCGAGGGTTTTGTGCTCCTACATGGTGCACTGACTAAACCAGCATCGCAAGTGGAATCCGGGTCAATACCATGACGAGGTGACCGATTCCTTCCATGTCCAGCTTGATCGCCTGCTCACGGAGCGTGATCTGTCGATTCGCGCATTCGCTGATCAGGTCGGAGTCGCGTGGTCATTTGTCCATCGGGTCCGCAAGGGCACCAAGAACCCACCGCTGACCAGCATTCAGCGATGGGCCGACACGCTCTCGCTGACAGGCCAAGCACGTGAACGATTCATTGATGCGGCACATTGGAGCCATGTCCCGGTAGCCGTGCGTCCCTGGCTACTTCCCAGAATGAAACGCATCTTCGAGTAGGTAGTCGACCTGCGCGTTCCCCGTCGGAACTTGTGATCTGGACGAGTTTTCTTGCACAGCTGGATGGTCATGGTGCAGAGGGCTAGTGAACTTGATGTTCGCAGCTGCCGGGATCTTACTCCGGACCGGCACCGTGGCGATTCGTCACCGCCGCCTCGAATCAGGCCGTTCACTGGATCGGGGCCGTTCGATCGAACGCATCACGCTCCAGGTGCGGTGAAGGGCATCCAGAAACCTGGCCCCCTCAGGACCGGGGTTGGCCGCTGCAGCTGCTGACTTGTAGTTCGCGTAATCCAGATCTTCCATGACGAGTGCTGACAACATCCGTGCCCACGCCACCTTGGGCACAATTATCCGGAACCTGTAGTCAGCGTGTGCTGACTCCAAGATTGGAACTGTGCCGGCCTCATCTGGGAACCGGTTCTGCAGCGCGATGAGGTGACTCCGAAGCCTTGCCCTGATCATGACAAGATCAGGGTCGATTGGCCCTCTGCCACCTTCACAGCGAGCGCAGACCACGCTGAAAAATCCGATAGTCGTTGCAGTCCACACCTGAGGTCCCTCCTTGGAATTCCCGGTGTCTTACCAGGGGGGAGGCGGTTCTCGTAATGAAATCTTGCCGGGCGGCAGGTTGCACCCAGAGCAGGCGACGGTGCAATCCCCATTGCCTAGAGCTAAATTGCAGATCCTGATCGTTGAACAGGAACCGTGCTGTCACCAGTACCCGGACATCGTCACCCCAGGACCGGTGAAATCATCACCTCGGGCACTTGCGGGGATAGGTACCCTCCCTCCCCCTCAAATCAGCCCTCCAAAATGTCCTCGTAACGGACCGTCACGATTGCGGGGACATGTCCCAGCGTAGCCTAGCCGCTGGCTTCTCGGTGCTCCAAGTCATCACCGAACGGGTCCTCCTTGCGCACGCGCGCACGACGGCACTCCATAGACCAGAACGTCTGCTGGTGACCGCGTTTCGGCACAGCGCCGATCGCGTTCCTTTTCCGGAACCGTTTCAGGGCCATCTCGTCGATCCTGTCGACAGGGAGCCTGTCGCGCACTTCATGGCGAAGCGCTCGGTGAGGTACGAAGACGGGGATGGCGTGCGGCTGTGTGCCAGGCTTGCCGGATCGAAAGACGCGGGCGGCGAACCTCCCGAATCCTGAGATATGGACGGTCTCACCGCGGCTCAGCTCTGTGGCTACGGCCTCAAGGAAGTAGGTCAGGGTCAGCTCGATTTGGCCCGGCGTGGTTCCACAGGAACGGGCGGTAGCCTTGATGCAGGAGGCCAACGGACGGGCTAGGTCAGAACGTGCATCTCTTGCGATCCGGACCGCGTACTCCTTCTCAGGCTTCATTGGCACCGTCGGAGCCGATACCGGAACGAGGTCAGCGGGGTCCTCGTACTTTTGCTTAGGCTTGTTCGCCTTGAAGCACATCGCCCACAGCTTTGCGTGATCCCGATCCATCGGTGTTCCCCTGACACAGGGATAGCCTGAAGTGAACACTTCGCAAGTTCACCCCACGTATTCGCAACGGACCGTTACGACTTGATCGATGCGATCGCCTTCGGTGTCGTGAGATCAGTGATCAGGGGCGATCCAACATCGAGGACGGGTGCCAAGATGGAATCCAATGTTCATGATCCGGGACCATCGACAGGGACTGAGGATTCGCGGGGTGGCAATCACAATCCTGCAGGGTGAACCTGAGCACGCTCAGTCGCTTACCGGTCCATCACGTCCTGACCACCTTGGTTTTCTTGGTACGCGAACGTCGGGTGATGCTCCCGGAGGTGTGCTGCGCAGGTCATCGTGAACATCGCGGGACCGGGTCCAGAAGGTACGATCATTCGAGGCCCTTGTCACATGGGCACCGGCTGGTCCCCTCATCACATCGTATGCCCGTGGCCAACGACTACGTCGAGACTCGAACAGCTGCGGCGTCACTGAAACAACGCATGTCATGGCAAGGATCCATGTGGTGTCCCGGTTGTAGTCCTTCGCAACGACGAGGCAGCTGGACCCTCGTGACAGTGGTGAATGCCGTCAGCACAAACCATCGTAGCGGCCTCAATTAATGACCCCGAGCCCGAAGCAGGCCCAAAGGCCATTAGCCTGCTTCAGGGCTTCAAATCGCCGGGAAACGGCCTTGGGAGGCACGCTAGCTGCGGGACACGACAATCCCTGCGCCCCATCCCCATGGGAATGCAAAAGCGGAGATCTCGACAAGGAACGAAGTGTAACATTTATATACAGTTGGCCCAGGAATGGACTGCAGCCCCCTGACGGTCCGTCACATCAAAAGCCGATCCTAGGAAGAACCGCGTTGCCGAAATCCGATACTGGAGGCGCTGCGATGATGTACCGGCGAGTCCATAACCGGTGCACCAAATCAGAACGGATGTATTTTTTGAGGCCTACGGAAGTCGGCAATCGGTCCTCAGTTCTACAGGGGATCGTCGGTTCCTCCAAAATAGGGGGATGCCCGACGTACGATCTGAACGCTGACGCCTTACGGTTCGTCAGGATCTGTACACGACGGCACCATCGATTCGCTACCGCCGATGTCGAGCGTTGCCTGGTTCAGCGAGGAGCGAGGCAGCAGCAGACACGGCAACTTGTGTACCGTGCGTTACCTGGCTTGCGAGGCTTCGGACACGTGTCCACGACGTCGACCAAACGCGATCCGCACCAGGAGCGTGTACAGCGTTCTGACGAGGAGTCACACCAAGCGACCGCAGTGCGGCGGGGGGCTCCCGTGCCTCGGGGTTGGTGGTGTTCTTGGTTCTGGTTCATGGTTTCTGTTCCCATCCGTCGGGATAGCGAAGCGATGACGTCATGCCTTCGGAAAAACCATCACGGTAGTGATGGTGTCGGGATGCGAAGCATCTCGACGTGGAGAATGACATCGGAAGATGTCGTTCGCCTTCGATAGTGGATCAACGTTGATGCGCGAAGCGCTTCAAGGTTGAGCCGTGTCGTGTGAGCGGAGCTTTAGCGGAGCGGAGGAGACGGGACCGTCAGGTACCGTCGTCCAGGGGAACGCTCCACCGGGGACCATGAAATGGGACCGGGGGACGTCACCAGGAGAGCCGGGAGAACCATTTCCCCGGCCAACACCCAGAGGATGTCAAACGGGTCGTTTTCTGAAAGGAAAAAATCCGGTGTCTTTTATTAAGCTGTGTCACACCTGCTGACGGACCGTCAGGAGCAGGCCTACGCTCAGCCGTAGTTACAAGCGACCTAACGGTCCGTCACAAACTTCGTATCTTGGGATTTCTCCTCCCCGAGAAGTTGTTGCTCGAATGCGACCTCGCTCACTGGTTCATGATGTTCACGTCCCTGGGATTCTGCGGCACTGCTGATCTGCCCTTAGTTCAGTGTCTCCGCGAGAAGTTGATTGCTGCGATCCTCTGTGAGCGGACCCGGATGCCATTCCGAGGGATCCGTGATCTCTGGAGACGGTGCAGACCTACGAGCACTGAGCTGGGCACGCTCCTCGATGCGGGTGCCCTAGACCTTCGAGTTTGTGACGGCCCGTCAGTGGAACGGGACTAGATCGTACGCGAGGTCGCTGGCGCGTCCCATGGAGAGCATGATGAGGACGACCAGCTCCGCTTCGACTTCGTTCCCCTTCACTGCGATGATCCGGTCCCACCACGGGGTTGAAGGTGCCGGACCAGCGTAGCCTGGATCAGCGAGCATGGAAGGTCCTCGGATGCTTGCCGCGTGCCTATCCGTTTGCATTGTAGGATCTGCCGAAGCGGAATCTGTTCTTCCACGACGTGGGGACGGATCTTGAAGGCCGCAGCGTGTCCGTCGTAGCCTGGGTGATCACCCGCAAAGACGTGGATTCGGTTCAGGAGCACGCTCGGGACGGGACCGTGCTACCAGATCCCATCGTTCGCCCCATGGCCTTTGTCACCTTGGAGGACGAGTCCGGGTTGCTGGAGACGACCTGGTTCGCCGACAGCTACCGGGCCTGTGGAGCCGTCGTGGAGGAGGGGAAACCGTTCTGGGTCCAGGGCAAGGTTGCAGTGGATTCCGGGGTGGTCAGCCTTGAAGTGACGAGCGCATGGTCGATCCACCGAAGGAAGCACACGAGTACCCCTCTGGCTTCGCCAAAGGCTCTGATCCCGGTGTGAGTGATGCCGGATAGATTTTACTGAGTACGACCAGGGCAGTAGCGGGACTTATGGGATGGACCTCAACATGGCCCGAATGGACTGGGGCCAGAGCCGGCCCCCAGACCGGGTGCATGCTCCCTTCTTCTCCAACGCGATAACGATCTGACGTAGACTCATCCCCCGTCGGCGAAGTCGGTGTGCTATCACGGCGGTCGCGCGTTCAGCGTGGTCCTCCACAAGGGTCACGCCGTCAGGCCCCAAGCGCTTGCCCCACGGTATCCCTCCCACGCGCTCGCCCTTGGCCTTCTTGGCCTGGAGGGCGGCCTTTGTTCGTGAACGGATGAGCTGACGCTCGAACTGCGCGAAGAGGTCGACGATACCTCGCAGGAGTTGACCCTCAGCCCCGACCCCATCGCTGACGCCATCGGCGCTCACCACACGGGCACCAGCACGTTCGACCAAACGCTCGATCAGCCCGCCCAGCACCACATCACGGGCAAGACGGTCCCGTTTCGCCACCACCAGTGCCCCTGCACCATGGACTCGCAGCGCGTCGATCGCGGCGAGGAGCTCCGGACGATCGTCGAGATCAGCTGCTCCACTGACCCCTTTGTCCACGAACTCGGCAACCACGCGCACTCCCGAAGTCTTCGCCCATGACGCAATGGCTGCTCGTTGCGCGGATGGTCCCAGTTCCTGGCGATCCGTAGAGACACGCAGGTACGACACGACACACGTCGCATCGGCCTGTATCCGCGTGGATCTGCGGTGTGATCGGGCAAAGGATGCGGCGATGACGGCAGCGTTCATGGTGGGCTCCCATCTGCCATTGTATCGGACGGGACAGAATTCAAGTCGAAAACCTGCGTAGATACCGCGTTTTCGCTTGATTCGGCAGGTCTTGACCACCCCGGAGCGTCATCCACCCTTCAGTTGGTGACGGCGCCTGGGCCTGCAATTCACGTCGTGACGCCCCGTCACGAACCTCCAGGACCAGAGCACCAGTCACACATTGCTGCAGAGATTGGTGCGCCTTGTGCTTACTCACATCTGGACTTCACAATTCTTAATTTCAATTTACGATGCTGCCTGGAGAGACCACATGGCACGCATCAAGATCGAACTCGCGGCCAAAACCACCGCGACAACCACCCTCAAGTTGACCGCTGGCGCCGATTCCGTCCCGGTCGACGACATCCTGCTTCGGAAGGTCTCCGATACACGTGGGCTCTCCGCATCGCACGTCGTGCTCCTGGCTGAGAGCATCGCCGTTCTCGGCCTCCTTGAGCCCATCGTGATCGACCAGGCCGGCCATCTGCTCGCAGGTGCTCACCGCCTCGCCGCGCTGCAACTCCTCACCATCACCGATCCGGAGAAGCGGATCCTCGCCTTCCTCGAACGAGCCGGGCATCCTCCCACCGAAGGCAAGGAGCTGCCGAGCGAGGTAGCTGCCCTTGTGGAGCGACTGAAGGCTGTGAAGACCGACGGACTCGCATCACGGTATCCCAAGAGCGTGATCCCAGTTGTGGTCGTCGATGTGGGAGGAAAAGATGGCAAGGGCCTGCCCCTCGCCATTGAAGCCGCCGAGAACACCGTCCGGAGGCAGTACAGCGCCGATGAGGTCAAAGCGCTGGCTGACCGTTTCAAGGAGGCAGGCTACATCTCCAGCACGGGAGGGCGTCCGGAGAAGGACCAGAAGACTGTCATGGATGCCCTGGAAGCATCGCTGGGGCGGTCGAAGCGGCAGATCCAGCGCATCTTGGCGCCAACCAAGGCAAAGCGCGGCAAAACCGACTGGGACAAGGCGGTGGCTGGTCTAGGGAGGTTTGCGGAGCGCGTGATGGAAGCAGGAGCCAAGAAGGAGGGTGAGGCGGAGAATGCCGTGATGGCTCTAGCTGAGAAGACGCTCAAGGCGGTGGAGAAGCTGGCAGCTGGATAACCGCGACACGCTGCTACGTGACAGCGAGGGTTGATCATGGGAGTAGGTTATGGACTTCGGATTCTAGGACCACAGAAGTGGACCCGTAATTCTGGTTATGGAACGCGGAAACCACAACGGTCAAATAACCGCGACACATGTCGCAGTTATGACTGACTGTGGAGCTAGGACCCATTTGCCCTGCTACGGGCCATTGCCGTCGTTTCCAGCCCGTTTGCGGCCCTGCGGAGCCCTCACTCCAAAGTATCGTTCCACGACTTCCTGGCCTGCTACGAGGCGCCTGTGGGCAACGGATCGCCATGCACATCCATTACCCCGCACCCCATCCAGGCTCCTCTACGCGACGGCGTAGGTGTGGCTGGCGCGGTCATCAGCCAGCAATGGTGAGCGGAATTTTCCGGTGTCGAGCGGCAGTTTTGGTGAAGATGATTTATTGCGGACTCGGGTATCCGGACCACACGGGATTCCGCCGTCGGATGAGTTATTGCTGATTCGGATGATCAGATGACAAGCCATAATTTTGCATTACATAGTTTCTGAGATTATTAATGATATACAAATCAACCAAGTACTTACCGTGCTTAAATGGATCCTTGCGACTGCTATGTTGCTTTTCTACTAATAGAATTCCATCCCTATCTGAATCCGATAATTGCGAGTGCCAAAAATTAAGATGATCCAGTATTTTTTTACTCAACGAATCGCCAGGGAGTACTTTTATGCCATTGTATTTCAATTCACTATTTTTCCCTTTAAATGGGGTATCGCGCCAAATTATATAATCGCCAAAATCGTCTGCGCCTCGTAGCTCAATCGATCCTCCGTCTCGGTAAACCACCAGCGATTTTATCAAGACTTGCCTCCATTAAGCACTTCTAAGGTACCCCTGTAAATAATTAACGCCATCAAATTCACAATGGCCCTGTTCGGCCCACCATCTTCTGCTTTGCAGGGTTATGGCAGGACTGGCGGTGGTATTTCAGGGGGTAAAACTTCTCGACATGCCGCCCAGTTTACATTCCCCATGTTTTCAGTAAGCAAGCTACTCAATGCGGTTGGCTCTTGTACAGTTAGCCCACCCATAATGTTAATTGGATCGCCCATCCAAGACGGATAAAGCATATAATTCGGAATGGCCGATCCTGGTCCATATACGCGAAGTATACCCTGTGGAAAGTTCATGCTATTGAAGGTAATGCCCGTTTCGATCGCATTTCCCAATGCATCGGGCATAAATATACCATGTCCAACATAGAATGAAACCGTTGTTCCCTGCGGTACATAAGTAATTGGAGTAAATTCATTCACTACAATACCACCATGCCCACTAAATGTTATTCCTCCATTAGTCCTAAATTCAAAATAAGTGTTTTGAATAGCTGGCATTGGGGTCATTCGCGCTTCTGCGAGAAATGGAATCCACGTTAATGGCTGAACTAAATTTGTTGCTGTTTCGAGTTTGGTCTGTGGAGTGCCCACAATGTTTGTGCCATTGAAAACCCCAGTGACACCACTTTCAAATTGAATAGGGGGCGAAGCCATAAGCGTCCCAGTAACACCCAAAACAAAGCCGTAATTAGCCTCATCCAACTGGAACTGAAGAGATTGAGCTTCCGTAAATGTTTCATACTTAAGATGGAGTGCCTGATATTGAAAAATTGCCCATTTTACACAGTCTATTCCGCTTCCTGTTATTCCGGCCTTTTTATTCTCTTCACATTTTTCAATCGCGCGTTCAATGAAATTTGTAAAAGCACTGAATCCAGACGGATCAACTAAACTCGGAACGAGATAACCATTATAAAGGGACATTCCATCGATGTACTCCAACGGATCTCTCCCAATAAACCGTCCCAGCACAGGCGAATACATTCGTGCCCGCGCATAGTAGAGCCCGCTCTCAGCATCCCCATAGTACCCCGTGAACCCGCGCTGGTTGCCCACCGCTGATACCTGCGTCGTCTTCACTGAATCATCCGGACAGAGGATGGTCCGGTTCCCATAGGAATCGTATCGATAACGCTCGACCACGGCTCCCCACACATCGGTCAGCGCTGCGGGGCTATACACCCGGTTGTCCGCATAGAAGTAGGTGCCCCCAGAGTTGATCAGGGCGAGCGGTTCATCTATGTAGCTGCCATACACGTATTCATTGCTCAGCGTCGGACTATCAACCGACGTAATATTCCCAGTGGTCGTAATATTCTCAAAAATACCGGTGGTATCAGCACTGGCATCATGCGCACAGAGAGCAAGGCCGATGTAGACTGTCGTCCCCAATGAATAAATGGTCTGACTTCCGATGGAGGTCCACGTCACGCCATCGCTGGAACTGTATCCAGAAACAGTTGTCCCCGAGCGCACGATCCGCAGCCAGATAGGTGCCGTCCATGTGGAACCCGCTGACGTCTGCGCTGTCCCCCACCCATCCGCCTGGCGATACTGAAACACAGGGTAAGATTCGGAATACTGGTACTCCATGCAGGCTTCCGCAGCCCCTGGATCCAGCGAATCGCGAATCATGACTCCGGCCTTAGTATAGGAACTCGTCGCCGTTTCACTGACTAGCAGCACGGTCATGCTGCCATCACCCGTCAGTTGCCGATAGGCGTAATTGAAGTTATCCGCTGAACTCCAGATATCGTCTCCACTGGCAGTCATCGTTATCGCACCGCCGCTTTCCGAAAAAGTTCCCGGGGTTCCGACTGTTCCAATGTCAGCTTGGTGGAATACCGGTGTTGTATATTCGCTGATCGTCTGCGCACCATCGTTCACGAAGGTTGTCTGGGTATTGTCGACCGTCTTCGCCAGTCTTCGACCCAGCGCATCATAGATATATGATCCGACGGTTACTCCAGAGACCTGAGTTTGAGTCAGACGGTTTTCGGGATCCCACGTATAGCTCTGGTTATTGGAGCCATCATTCGTCAGGTTTCCGTTCTGATCATAGACCAGGGCCAGGGCTGAGAGGCCCGTGGGAATGATGGTCTTGGTCTCATGGACGGCGGTATGGCACCGGGTCTGGCTGAAGGCATTGGGTCCTGTTTTCGCCGTGGCCTGCCAATCTCCGACGAGGCTGAGCGTCCAATCTTGCGTCTCAGTCGTCGTGTTGCGATTCCAACTTGTCACACGATTTTCATTGTCATACCCATAGCCAACGGATTCGGCCGTGAGGGTTCCAACTGCTTCCGCCGTGACGTTCTTGTTGGCGTCATACGTGTACGAATAGTTCGTAGCACCACTCTCGACGATCGTGGCAACCGTATTATCAAGGTTATAGGTCCTGTACTCGGTCAACCCATTGCCCAGTGCCATGCTCGTGCGACGCATGCCATTATCATAGACGATATCGCTCGCGATCGTGGTGGTCGAACTCCCAGTACGAGAAATACTCTTGAGCATATTGCGCTTGGTGAACGTGCGATTGACCGTGGAGCTGTCCGGGTAGGTCACCTGGGTCTGACGATTGGCTTCATCATAGGCATAGGCAATGGCGTTCGTGACGCCGGATACCGTTTGGGTCTCAGAGGTCAGTCGTCCGGCTTTCTCACCGCCGTCAGTGTAGGATCGGGTCGCGACCGTGGGATAAAGTCCGCTGGTAGCGGTAATCAAACGGCTCGCCGCATCATAGGCGAAGGTAT
>Ga0206871_10004_pt1 | contig 55783 bp, 50 predicted proteins | sample Alteio_BWOrgCont_33_FD_152627 | JGI IMG/M metagenome (GOLD analysis project Ga0206871, IMG submission 152627) | Enriched cells from forest soil in Barre Woods Harvard Forest LTER site, Petersham, Massachusetts, United States -... | ecosystem: Environmental > Terrestrial > Soil > Temperate forest >...
TTGATGGCAGCTTTTGGCTGGACGGAAGATCAGTACCGTATGCTCTTTCAGCCGCTTGTAGAAAATGGCCAAGAGCCGCTGTGGAGCATGGGCGATGACGCTCCCCCGGCCTTGCTGTCTAGCCTGCCGCGTCCGCTCTGGGATTACTGCAAGCAACGGTTTGCGCAGGTTACGAATCCTCCGATCGATCCACTGCGCGAGAGCCACGTGATGTCACTTGATGTGTATCTCAGTGAAAACACGAAGCTGGAATCTCCGCTGCTTGATGCCGGACAGATGGATTCGCTTGAAGAATCGCTCCTGACGAGCCGCTGCATCGACTTCAGTTTCGACGCGGAGGAAGGTGTCGAGGCTGCGCATCAGGTGTTGAATCAAATCCGCGAAGACGCTTCGACCGCGGCAGCAGCTGGCAGAGCAATTCTGCTAAGCGATCGGGCCGTGAGCGATAAGAGGGCCGCACTGCCTGCGCTGCTGGCCGTTTCGTGCGCGTGGCGCGCCATGACTGCTGCCGGCGCCTGGAAACTGCCGCTGATTGTGGAGACGGGGCAGGTCATTGATACGCATCACGTCGCCCTCTTGGTGGCAGCGGGGGCGAGCGCCGTGCATCCCTATCTCGCCATGAGCTTGAGCGCGCGCGCTGATATCGAGGGCCCCGCGCGCTACCGCGCTGCCATTGAGAAAGGTCTGCGCAAGGTGCTGGCGCGCATGGGCATCTCCACCATGAGCAGTTACCGGAACAGCCAGATCTTTGAAACGATCGGTCTCGATCCGGCAGTTTGCGATGAGTTCTTCGAAGATGCCGGACACACGCTCAGCGGGAAATCACTGGACAGTCTTCTCGAGGACTGCCTTGCTTGCCACGCCGCGGGCTTTGCCTCTGCTGCTGCAGAGTTTCGCGATGCCGGGTTGTACCGCTTTCGGCGCAACGGCGAGCTGCATTCGAGCTCGCCGGAACTGGTGCGGCGCATGCATCGCTACATCAAGTCGCCGACCGCGGAAAATCAGGCATCTTTGGCTGTACTCTCGAACGAACGAAAAAATGTTTCGGTGCGGGACTTGCTCGAGGTCCGTCCCGCGCAGGCTGTGTCCGTGGAAGAAGTGGAGAGTGAAGTTTCTCTGCTCAGCCGCTTCAGCACGCAAGCCATGTCACTCGGCGCAATTTCGCCCGAAGCCCATCAGACGCTTGCCATTGCCATGAACCGCCTCGGAGGGCGCAGCAATACCGGGGAAGGCGGCGAAGATCCCAGCATTTACTACGAGCGCCCGGATGCGAATAACCGCGTCAAGCAGGTGGCGTCGGCGCGCTTTGGCGTCACTGCGGAATATCTGGTGCACGCCGACGAAATCGAAATCAAGATGGCGCAGGGCTCGAAGCCGGGTGAAGGCGGACAACTGCCTTCGGCGAAAGTTACTCCTTACATCGCGCGCCTGCGACACGCCGTGCCTGGAACATCGCTCATCTCGCCGCCACCACACCATGACATTTACAGCATCGAAGACCTTGCGCAGTTGATCTACGATCTACGTGCTGTAAATCCGAACGCGCGTATTGGGGTAAAGCTGGTTTCCAGTTCCGGAGTTGGCGTCATCGCTACGGGCGTAGCCAAAGCCGGCGCGGACGTGATCACAATCAGCGGTCACGATGGCGGCACCGGCGCATCGCCCCTTACTTCCATCAAGAACACTGGATTGCCGTGGGAAATTGGTTTGCGCGACGCCCATACTGCGCTGGTGCGTGCAGGCCTGCGCGCCCGAGTGAGATTGCGCGTGGATGGCGGGCTTAAGTTTGCTCGCGATGTTGTGGTTGCAGCTCTGCTCGGAGCTGAGGAATTTGGCTTCGGAACTGCAGCCTTGCTGGCTATCGGCTGCGTGATGGCCCGGCAATGTCACCTGAATACATGTCCCGTCGGCATCGCGACTCAGGATGAAAGCCTGCGCGCACGTTTTGCCGGGAATCCAGAGATGGTCGAAACCTTCTTCCGCGCCCTCGCTGCCGATGTCCGCCAACTATTGGCGGGCATGGGTGCAGGTTCCATCGACGAAATTCTAGGAGCTGTCGACCGCCTGCGGCCGCGTTCGGCCGAGGCCGAGCAAAGCGTGGCCTCTCTGGTGCAACCTATTGTCGATCCCCCCTTGCAATTTCCTTGTCCGCATGAGGACTCGAGCGCACTCCATGTTGAACTGAATCGTGTGGTCGACGATCTGGAATCACTCTCCACCCGTCCTTATCGTTTTGACATTACGAGCGAAGATCGAGCTGTGGGCGCGCACTTCAGCGGCGAGGTGCTGCGCCGCCTAGGATCTTCGTTCGGACGTTCGACTCTGGAGATGGCCGGCGTCGACTGCGAGTTCTTCGGTACTGCGGGCCAGAGCTTCGGCGCCTTCCTGATTTCCGGCGCGAACTTCCGGCTCACTGGCGAAGCCAACGATTATGTGGGCAAGGGCTTGTGCGGCGGCAGCATCGCCATCAGCGCCCAAGCCGAAGCGTCGGCGCGCGGAGATGTTCTGGTGGGTAACACCGTGCTCTATGGGGCCACGTCAGGTGAGCTATTTGTGGCCGGCCGGGCGGGAGAACGGTTTGCAGTGCGCAATAGCGGAGCGCTCGCCGTGGTCGAGGGCGTGGGTCGGCACGGATGCGAATACATGACCGCGGGCGTCGTCTTGATTCTCGGCCCGGCTGGAGCCAACATGGGAGCAGGCATGACTGGAGGCCTGGCCTACCTGTTGCGCGCCGATGCTGACGACTACTTCAACGACGATGCCATGAACCTCGACTCCGTGCGGTTCGCAACTCTCGAACCTCAGGAAGAGCGGTGGCTCCGCCGCATTCTTCGCCGGCACCTGCAACTCACGGGGAGTCCTCGGGCTGCTGACCTGCTCGCCTGTTCCGCGCTGCCGCTGCTTCGGGTAGAACCCGTGACGCCCCCATGCTCGATCGAAGAAACTTGGGCTTCGATTTTGGCCCGCCTCGCTGCCGCGGAAGCGCGGAGTTACGGCCGTGACAAACTTCTCACTTCCGAAAGACCCGTCGTCCAATGAGTCTGCTCGCCGGCCGGGCGCTTAGCCGAACCACTTCGATGCGAAGTTCGCTATAATTTCCTGACCAAACTGCATGGATTTCGATCAACTCATCACATTTCTGGAGGTCGCCCGGCAAGGCAGCTTCTCCCGTGCCGGAGAGAAAGTTTTTCGCTCACAATCGGCTGTGAGCGCGCAGATCCGCCAACTGGAGCAGGAATACGGCGACCGCCTGCTCGACCGCTCGGGCAAGACCGTCAAGCTCACTCCGGCCGGGCAGGTCTTCCACGATTACGCGCTGCGCATGAAGAAGCTGCGCGATGAATCGCTGGTGGCCGTGGCCGACCACGGCCACACGCCGCGCGGGACGCTGCTAGTCGGAGCGAACGAAGCCACTTGCCTTTACGTTCTGCCCGAAGTTTTCGGGGAATACTGCCGCAAGTATCCCGACGTGCAGATCAGCATTTATCGCAATTTCACTTACAAGATAGTGGAGAAGCTGGAGAATGGCTCTCTCGACGTGGGCGTGCTCAGCCTGCCCGTGCAGTCTCCCAGCCTGAAGGTTCAGGCGATCTACCGCGACCGCTTGATGTTGATGGTGAGCCCCAAGAATCCTTTGGCCAAGCTCAAGTCAGCGCACATCAGCGATGTCGTGAAATATCCTCTGCTGCTCCCGAAGACCGGCCATACGCGGCGCCTGCTGGATAAGCTGTTCCGCGAATACAACGCAGAGTTAAAAGTGAGAATGGAACTGCCGAGCATTGGGATGATCAAGAGCTTCGTGGCCGCCGATCTTGGCATCTCGCTGATCAGTGCGTCTTTTGCACGCGACGAAGTGGCGGCGGGCAGAGTGAAGCTGATCGAGTTGGAAGGCGCGGAATTATGGCGAGAACTTGGCCTGGCTTATCGTCGCGATCGTACCCTCTCGGTCGCCAACAAGACTTTCATCGCCGTGGTGCGGCAGCTTTCGGACTATCTGAAGAAAACTGAAGCATAGCCGCGCGGGGGTGGTGTTTCTTTTACGCGTCGCCTCCGGCAGACTGGGCAGCGGCTTGAATGACGTGCAGTCCGCACTCGGTCTTCGACGATCCTGCCCAGCGCCCTGCCCTGGGATCTTCTCCTGGCCGCACCGCACGCGTGCAGTGCGTGCAGCCGATGCTTGGATAATTGCGCTCATGCAGCTCGTTATAAGGCACATCGTGCTCGCGAATGTAATTCCACACCTGCTTGGAACTCCAGTCCACGATGGGATTGATCTTCACGAGACCAAATCTGTGGTCCCATTCGATTTTGCCGGCGCGGGCGCGGGCCGCAGTCTGGTCGCGCCGGATGCTCGTGATCCACGCCTGGAGCTCGCCCAGCTTGCGCTGCAGCGGCTCAACTTTTCGTAGGTTGCAGCATAGATCAGGGTTTCGCCGCCACAGCGCGGGACCATGCTCCAGCTCCTGTTCCTCGGGCGAACTCAGCGGATAGACTCTTTCAGTCGTGATCCCGTATTTCTGCTCCACCTGGTCCATGAGGTTGTAGGTTTCGGGAAACAGGAATTCTGTGTCCAGGGTGAAGACGCGAAAGTTCTGGCGCACTCGGGAAGCAACATCGATCAGGACCATGCCCTCGGCGCCAAAAGCGGAGGAGATCGCCACCCCGTCTCCGAAAGCGTCGAATGCCCAGCCGAGAACGCGCTCGGGGTTCCAGGAGTCCGCTGCAATCTGCAACTTCCCTACTTCTTCTTTCAAGACTTCTTCTTTCATGCCACGGGCTCCTCATCCGGTCTAAAGCTTGCAGTGACGCTCTCCGCAATTGCGGCTTCGAATCCGTGGTCCGCGAGGCTGGCTGCTTCCTCGACCAAGTTGCGATCGGCAAACTTCACCACATCGCCGACCACGAGAAGGGTTGGAGAGGCGAGCTGCGGCGCGCTACGGAGATCCGAAACCGTGGTGCGGTATATCCGCTGGTCAGGGGTCGTCGCGCGAGAAATAATTGCGCACGGAGTTCTTTCCGCGAATCCGGCGTCAACGAGCCGGCTGGAGATCTCGCCATAGTCTGAGCCGGGCATGTAGACCACAAGGGTCGATTCCGCTGCGGCATAGTTGGTCCAATCCCCATCTTCGTTCGCCGACGCTCGAGCCACAGACGCTCGATGGCCAGCCGTCAGCACGATCGTGGAAGATGCCCGCCGATGGGTCAGGGGAATTCCGGCAGCAGCGGCAGCGCCAAGAGCTGAAGTCACTCCGGGAACGATCTCGTACGCAATGTTGGACCGGCGCAGCGCTTCGATTTCTTCTCCGGCACGGCCGAAGATGAGCGGGTCTCCGCTCTTCAAGCGAATGACCTGCAATCCTGAAGCTGCACGCGCGACCAGCAAGAAGTTAATCTCTTCCTGCCGGATGGTTTTGCTGCCGCAGCGTTTGCCCACGTTCTGAACCTCAGCCGAGGGTGAAATCAGTTTCAGGATTTCGGGCGAAACCAGGTCGTCGTGAAATACCACGTCGGCCGTCCGCAGCAATCGCAGAGCCTTCACCGTGAGCAACTCAGGATCGCCCGGGCCTGCACCCACCAGATACACCTTGCCGTTCATGCTGTTACCCCCTTGTCTTCCTCACGTTTCGCCGACTCTTCCTCGAGCGCCACCTTCAGAGCCTCGCGGCTCGCCAGCGAGTGCAATAGATCACTTTTCCGTTGCGGATCAAGATCGCTCGCCAGCACTAGCTTTCGCGTCTCTCCCAGCTCCGCTACCCATCGGGCATATCCTGGACCAAATTGCCGTTCCAGTTGCTGGCGAAGCTTTTGCGCTAACGAAGGGCTTTGCCCATTTGTCGAAATCGCGATCTGCAGATCGCCGCGGCGCACGACCGCGGGATAATAAAAGTCGCAATACTCCGGAACGTCCACCACGTTGCACAGAACCCTGCGCTGCTGCGCTTCGTGATAAATCGAACGATTCAAATCGCGCGACGCTGTGGCGACTATCGCGAGGAAAGTTCCGTCAAGATCTGCCGGAGCAAAGCCGCGGATTTCCAACGCGATCTCTCCGGCTCTTGCCCACTGATGCACCGCCTCGGACGCCTCCAGCGCGATCGCGTGAACACGCGCGCCAGTCCGGATGAGACCGCTGATCTTGGGTTCGCCAACCTTGCCGGCGCCAACCACGAGGCACCGCTTACCTTCGAGTTTCACGAACATGGGAAACAGGCTGCTCATAATCTGCGTTAACCTTCCACGCTGCTAGGCACGCGCCCCTCGGGCAGATCGCGGGCGACTGCTTCTACGAACTCTCCGGCTAGAAAATTCCGTAAGTCTGTGTCGCTGTGACGGGCGAAGAATCGCCGCAAGTTCTCGCCCGGTCTACCATCGGCGAGGTAGCGCCGCAGCAGACGTTCGATGGCTTCCGGCACTTCGGTCGCCACACAGCGGAAGCCAACCGGCCTCGCGATCGCCTGATTCAGGCCCAGGGCGCCTCCCAGGCAGAAGTAGTAGGCGTCCACCATATGGCCGTTAACTTTGATCTTTTTGCCTTCGATTCCAATGTCGGCGATCCAGTGTTGTCCACAACTGTTGGGGCAACCGGTGACGTGCAGCTTCAGGTGCTGATCAAATCCGGGAAGCCGGTCTTCCAATTCCTCTACCAGCCAGCGAGAAAAACTCTTCGTCTCGGTTATCGCCAACTTGCAAAACTCAGTCCCACTGCAAGCGATGGCTCCGCGCGAGAACGGCGACCCGCTCACCGGCAGTCCAGTCGCATCCAACTCTCTTGCTAAGTCGTCCGCCCGCAGCCGCGGCACGTTGACGATCAACAGGTTCTGCATGTTTGTGGTGCGCAGTTCGCCGTTCGCGAAGCGGTCGGCGAGATCGGCCGCCGTGTGCATCTGTTCAGGAGTGATCCGGCCGCGCAGGACCGTCGCTCCCACATAGCAGAACCCCGGCTGCTTCTGCGCATGAATCCCGATGTGATCGCGGTAGACGTCTGCTGGCGGCCGCTCAGGTTCCGCGGGATCAAGTTGAAACCCGATGCGCCGCTCCAACTCTTGTTGGAAGTCGTGCGGCGTCCAGCCATGGCGCAAGAAGAGAAACTTCAGACGCGCTCGTTCGCGATGTTCCCGCAACTGATCGGAGTCGCGAAACAGCTCGGCGACTCCTTTAATCACAGGCAGAACCTGGTTCCAGCGCACAAAAGCATTCAGCGGCGCACCCAGGTAGGGCTCGGTAGAAAGTCCGCCGCCAATGCGCAGAGCGAATCCAATCTCCGGTGTTCCACGAACCACGCGCTGGGTCGCAGTCAGGCCGACGTCGTTGATCTCCGGGTAGGGGCACCACACGCGGCATCCGGTGATCGAAATCTTGAACTTGCGTGGCAGATTGTAGAATTCGGCGTTGGCCGCCAGCATTCGATCGGCTTCGAGCGCCAGGGAAGACGCATCGCAGATCTCGTCCGCGTCTACGCCTGAGACCGGGCAGCCAGTAATATTTCTTGTGACATCGCCGCAAGCGCCCATCGTGTTCAGTCCGACACGCCACAGCTCCTCAAGCACCTCAGGAAGAGCCTCAATCGTGACCCAGTGCAGCTGAATGTTTTGCCGTACTGTGAGATCGGCGATGCCGCGGGCGTAGCGGCTGGTTAGCCTGGCAATGGCTCGCAACTGGTCCGAGCGCAGCAGGCCGTTCGGAATGCGGATCCGCAGCATGAAGAACGGCAATGCCAGCCCCTGGCCGTCCTTGCCGCCCACAACCCCTGCACCATCACCCTGCGTGTAGACTCCCCACCAGCGGAAGTAGGTTCCAATCCATTCTGGCGGAATCGAGGCAAAGCCCTCCCGCGCAAAGCGGCGAATTTCGGCCAGCCCCTCCCAGGGATTCATGGCGCGCTTCAGGCGCTCCACCTTTTGTGCTTTCGTTTCTTTGACTGGACTTGCCATAGCCGGATTTGCCATAGGACGATTTCCCATAAACTGATTCGTAGCTGATTTGGGCACAAAAAAAACCCACCGCCAGATGCTCTCTGGCGGTGGGCGATAAGTGCTGAAGTTTATGAACCTCTTAAGTCAGCAACCTCCCTGCGCCAGAGCACACGCATGCACAACAACAACATGCACACATACACATCTGGCGAAGATTGTTGAAACTCATCATGCTATTCAGAATACTAGGCCGCACCTGACAACATCGTCAAGTTACCTCCCGTTTCTTTGGATGAATAATTTCGATGGTTGGAATCAAAATCTTGACTATGCCTCGCGCCGGCCTTCGGGAGCCCGTTTTGGCGGACCTGAGTCAGGCGGCGTTAGCGACTCGCCCTCTCACACTCTGAAGAACGGTTGCGGGAATCTGCAGCACGCGGATTCTCGAATCCTTCTTGGTTGTAACGTGAACCGCGACGCCATCCGCCTCGGGAAACGGGTCTGAAACCACTTCAAACTCCTCGCCATAAAGACGAACCCGTCTTGACGCCGCATATCCCAGGTGTCTAACCCGCGCGCAGACCTCCGACATTGAGGGAGTTTCAATATTGCGATCAGCCATGATGCCACCATTATAGCCTTCTAACCGAGTGTGTGCCGAGGCTGCGACCTTTAGCGCAGGGACCGCTTCGCGGGATTTTCGGACCTTGTAAGTTGCTGAATTAATGGAGCGGGAGACCGGGATCGAACCGGCGACATCCAGCTTGGGAAGCTGGCGTTCTACCGCTGAACTACTCCCGCTCGCTGGCTTGAGATGGGCAAATACCTGTCTGAGCCAACCAAAGTTTAGCACTCGGCCCCCCGGGAGACAATCCGCTCGATCTTCGTCTCAGTTAGACTGCGTAAGGAGCACAACTGTGTCGTCTTCATCTTCATCCGGCAGAAAGCACGCGGGACCGAGCAGCGGCGGCGATCAGGCCGTCGTCCCCGAACCCTCATTCGCGGAGCGCGCGAGAACGTTAGTGGACATGGGACGGATCGGCAGCCTTTCCACCATGTCTCGCAAGCAACCGGGCTTCCCTTTCGGATCGGTGATGCCCTACGGGCTGGACGCGCCCGGGCGTCCCATCTTCCTGATCAGCACCATGGCTATGCACACGCAGAACTTGCAAGGGGATTCGCGCGCCAGCCTGCTCGTTACCCAACCTGACGCCAGCGGCGATCCGCTGGGAGCCTCGCGCGTGACGGTGATGGGAAATGTTACGCCCATCCCGAAACCTGAAGTGGCAGACGCGCGCAAACTCTACCTGGAGCGTTACGCCAACAGCAAGTACTGGGTGGACTTTGAGGACTTCGCTTTTTTTCGCATGGATCCTCTGGACGTTTACTACGTTGGTGGATTCGGAGTAATGGGCTGGGTGCCGGCGTCGGACTATACCCAGGCGCAACCCGACCCGCTGGCCGATGCCGCAGCCGGAATCATTGAGCACATGAATGCCGACCACAAGGAGGCGCTGATCGAGCTAGCCAAGGCATTTGCCGGGATCGAGTGTCAGGAAGCGTCAATGACCGCCGTGGATCGACTTGGCTTTCATGTACGCCTGAAAACCGCTGATGGGATGAAAGGGACGCGCATCGCATTCCTGCGGGAAGTGCGCGATCCGGGACAAGCTAGGAAAGTTCTGGTCGAGATGGTGCAGCGGGCGCGGCAACAGTCCTGAGTCCAAACAAAAATGCCCGTGATTCTTGCGAATCACGGGCATTCTGTTTTCACTGCAAAGCGGTCACTTAGACAGCTTGGACGTTCTCCGCCTGCCAGCCCTTGGGGCCCTTGGTCACGTCGAACTGCACGGTTTGTCCTTCTTGCAGGCTGCGAAAGCCGCCCGCTTGAATCGCGGAGAAATGCACGAAAACGTCCTCGCCATTCTGACGGCTGATAAAGCCATAGCCTTTGGCGTCGTTAAACCACTTCACTGTTCCTTGTTCTGCCATTGTTGATAGTCCTATTCTGTTCTTTGGATTGTGCTGAGAAGATTCGCTGCTAGTGAGGGGGTGACGCTGGTTGGCGATACCGACCTTCAGTTGCTCGTGAGTCAAACTTAGCTAAAACTATTGTACACCAGGATGCAAGAAACCGCGCCAAATCTTGCGCCAGCCTCGATTTTCAGGAAAACCGGCTCGCAAAGTGACAGTCCCATTTTGAAACAAACGACGGTTTTTCTTATGCTTTCTTAGCATTTCCAGTGGACATTGGACTGATCCGTGATTAGCTTGAGCCATTCCTCCAGCCATGCTTGCGCGGTCAACTAGGTGGTTTGCCCGACACCAGGCGTAGGAAGCTAATGGCATGGGAAACTTCTACAACGACGTGATCTGCAAAGACTCGCGGTTTGCCTCATTGACTCGCGTCAATGACCCTTCCCTGCTCGAACCCTCGACTCGCCGACTCGTCGAGAGCATAGTCTCGGCCGCGCAGCAAATGGGAATCGAGGTCATGATCTTCGAAACCTACCGTAGCCAGAACCGCCAACAGGAGCTCTTCAACAACGGCGCTACCAAACTTCGAACTGTGGGTGTTCATCACTACGGATTGGCTTGTGACATCGTCCGCGTTGCGGCTGGGGAGCCCTGCTGGAAAGGTGATTTCTCTTTCCTGGGACAGCTTGCGCACAGCAGCGGGCTTATCTGGGGCGGCGACTGGGGCGCTCCTGAAATCAAGCACAGCTTCGTCGACAGCGTGCATGTGCAGCGCTGCACAGTCACCCGGCAAGGCGATCTTTTCGCCGGCGCCTGGTATCCCGACGAGGCTTACAATCCTTACCACGACGCGCAGCATCTGTTTACCGCTGCGATGAAGGCCGGCGCAATTAAGCACCCAGCTAAGGCGGAAGTAGCGACCGGTAGATCGCGCCCCGGTAAGAAACGAGCGTAGCGGTTCGATCTCTCGGCCCCTGCGTCTTTTCGCAATCAGCGCCTCGTTTCAGCAGATTTTGGACTGCATGGATTACTATGTCTGGTCGCGATTGCGAATCCGAACCGCGTCACAAAGGACCCTTCCGACCATGCGCCGAACCGCTCCAAAGATTGCCGCCAGCCGCCGCTACTTCCTCAAGACAACTCTGATCGGCGGTGCAACCGCAACCTTGATCCCGCTGTATCCCGCGCTAGGCGCCCCCCGCGTATTTGCGTCCTCCGTCACGCCTCCAGAAATCAAGCCATTCGAACTCGATGAAATTACCATCTCCGACCTGCAAGATGGAATGAAGTCCGGCAAGTTCACAGCTCGCTCTCTGGTGGAAAAATATTCGGCACGCATCGAAGAGATCGATAAAGATAAGCACGGCCCGGCGATCAACAGCATCCTCGAATTGAATCCGGACGCTCTCTCTATCGCCGACGCTCTTGACGAGGAACGCAAGGCGAAAGGCCCGCGTGGCCCCATGCACGGCATCCCGGTGCTGATCAAAGACAACATTGATACCGCGGACCGGATGATGACCACAGCTGGTTCGCTCGCGCTGGTCGGTTCGAAGCCGATGCAAGATTCCTATGTTGCACAGAAACTCCGGAGCGCCGGAGCCGTGATACTAGGCAAAACCAATCTCAGCGAGTGGGCGAATATTCGCTCCAGCCATTCCACCAGCGGATGGAGCGGCCGTGGCGGCCTCACCAAAAATCCCTACGCCCTCGACCGCAATCCCTGCGGCTCCAGTTCCGGCACCGGGGCGGGTATCTCCGCGAACCTCTGCGCCGTCGGGATCGGCACGGAAACCGATGGCTCCATCGTTTGCCCATCCTCTTCGAACGGACTTGCCGGCATCAAGCCCACCGTCGGTCTGATAAGCCGGAGCGGAATCATTCCCATCTCGCACACCCAGGATAGTGCCGGGCCCATGTGCCGCACGGTCCGCGACGCCGCGATTTTACTGGGCGCACTCACAGGCGCCGATCCCCAGGACTCTGCGACCGCCGCGAGCACGGGAAAGTCCTATAAGGATTACACGCAGTTCTGCGATCCCAATGGCCTCAAGGGCGCGCGCATCGGCGTCGCCCGGAAGTATTTCGGCTTCAACGATGCTGTCGATGCTCTCGTGGAGCAATCCCTCGACGTCATGAAGAAACAGGGAGCTACGCTGGTTGATCCCGCTGATGTTGAAACTCTGGGTAAGTTTGATGAGAGCGAACTGTTAGTCTTCCTCTACGAACTGAAAGCTGACCTCAATAACTATCTCGCGTCCCTTGGCCCAAGCGCTCCCGTGCACACTTTAAAAGATATTATCGACTTCAACGATCGCAATCGACAGAGAGAGATGCCATACTTCGGCCAGGATTTATTTCTGAAGGCCCAAGCCAAGGGTCCTCTAACTGAAAAAGCCTACCTCGACGCGCTCGACAAGAACCATCAACTCGCCCGCACCGAAGGTATTGACGCCACTATGGACAAGTACCGCCTCGATGCCATGGTCGCTCCCACTGGCGGCCCGGCCTGGCTTACCGACCTGATCAACGGCGACCACGTGGCCGGCGGAAGCTCGAATGCCGCGGCTGTCGCAGGCTATCCTAATATCAACGTAACTGCTGGATTTATCTCCGGCTTGCCGGTAGGTATCTCATTCTTCGGGCGTGCCTGGAGCGAGCCGGTTCTCATCCGACTGGCCTTCGCTTTCGAACAAGCTACAACTGCTCGTCAGGCTCCGCGATTCTTATCTATCATTGGCGCGGGCTAACCGGCTGACTTAGAGTCATCGAGGGTCTCATCAAGATGTCTTGTCGTGTTAGCCTTATGGCCAAGGGGGTATTCAATGATAATCAATAAAGTGGTTGCTTCCCTGCAGAAGGAGTATTCCCGTCTTGAAAAAGAAATGGGACAGGTAGGGAAGGCGCTCGATGCTCTCGGTCATGCCGGCGGGAAGAAACTCAAGAAGACAGGCCGTACCTTGAGCAAGGACGCCCGCAGGCGAATCGCCGCAGCGCAGAGGTTACGCTGGGCGAAAGTCCGAAAGGCAGCCGGCAAGCTAGTAAAGTCATAAGTAGAGTAATGTTCTCGCGAGCACCGTGGCCGGCCTCGTTCGTAACTTCTCCCAAGACTTGCGAACGAGGCCGAAGCTTTGGACACTAATCGTGCCAGGTAAGATTGGCGATAAGAAAGATTAGCCCGCCACACTAAGTCCAGCGAAACCATCGCAGCGCCAGCGCGAACGAGATACCACCCCACAAAAACATCACCAGGAGCCGCGGCCATTGATGGATCAGCGGCGTACCTTCCAGAATGCTGGTCCGCAGCGCATCGGTCAGAGCAGTCAGTGGCAACGCTTTGATCAGCGGTTGAATCACCGCTGGAAAGCGCTCGTAAGAGAAGAAAACTCCAGAAAAAATCCACATCGGCATCATTACAAGGTTCATCAGGCCGCTTACGCTTTCGATTTTCTGGGCCCGGCTTGCCGTTACTAATCCGACTCCGCCAAAGCACAGTGCGCCTGCCGCTCCCAGTAACAGAATCGAGAACAGAGATCCCAGGACTTTCATGTGGAACACGATGACGCCAAGCGTCAGCAACAATGCAATCTCAATGATCATCAGCACCAGGCGGCTTGACATCAGCGCCAGCAGAAAATCGCTGCGCCGCATCGGCGTACCTACGAAGCGTTTGAGCAGCTTGCGCTGTCTCATGTCGACCAGCGCGAATCCAATACCCCACATCCCGGAGTTCATCAGGTTCATGCCCAGCAATCCAGGAATCAGGAAATCGATGTAGCGCGAACCCGGCTCAGACGACGTCACCACGGAGGTTGCGACCACATCTTTGCGGCCAGCCGCAGCCTGCAACGCATCGTCTACTTCAGCCCGGGCAAGCACGCTCTCGGGCCGCGCCGGATCGTACCGATATCGAAGTCCTCCGCCGGCATCCGGTTCGATCACGAGATCGTATTTCCCCAAACGAAAACCCTTGCGCGCTGCATCTGCGTCCAACACATCGATCTTGAACAATGCATGCTGCGGTGAGCGTTGCAGCAATGGCTCCGCTTCCCGCGTCTCCCCTGCGGATACAATCACAACGGAAGATGCTTCGGCGGGCTTGTTGCGGAAGGCAATCCCGAGCCCCAACGCCAGCAACAGCGGAAACACGAATACCCAAAATACGACCTCCGGTTCACGCTTCAACTCAAGCATGCGCGCCATCAGCAGATGACGGTATCCGGACCAGCGCCGGTTGCGGCGGGGTGGTCGTTTCCCTGGAATCGTTTTTTCTGGAATTTGTGTTTGCTCAGCCACACTCATAAATTACTCGATCGCCTGGATCCGATCTTTACTCTTCCCGCAGATGCCGTCCCGTCAGCCGCACAAACACATCTTCTAGACTGGCCTGCCGCGTGGTCAAATGCTGCAACTCGCTTCCCTGCTTCCCGACTGCCTCCAGCAATGCCGGGATCGTCAGATGAGGCTCCTTCACGCTCAACGCGACCATACCGTCTTCCTCGCGCACCGATTCCACGCTCGGCAATCCGCGCCAAGCTTCCAGAGAGGCACCGTCCGAATTCCCGACGGCTCTTGCGCCTACGGCAAACTCCACCACGTGATGCCCGCCCAACCGCTCAATCAAATCGGGCGGCGAACCATCAGCAATGATCTGCCCATGGTCAACGATCGCCAGTCGGTCGCACAGTCGCTCAGCTTCATCCATGTAATGCGTGGTCAGCAACACGGTACCGCCGGCACGCTGAAATTCGCGAATAATCCCCCACAACTGCCGCCGGCTCTGCGGATCGAGACCCGTCGTGGGCTCGTCGAGAAAAAGAATTTTCGGATTGCACACCAGCGCCGTCGCGACCGCCAGCCGCTGCCTCTGCCCGCCAGAGAGTTTTCCCACCCAGGCGTCGGCCTTCTCGGTGAGTTGCAACAGCTCAAGCACCTCATCCGATGAACGTGGTTCGCGGTAGAAACTGGCAAACAGCTCCACCGTCTCCCGTACGCTAAGTTTTTCGGAAAGCCGCGTCTCCTGCAGAGAGATCCCCAGCCACTCCCGCATCCGACGCGCATTCTCGCGCCAGGAATGGCCGAAAATCGATACCTGGCCCGAAGTCGGCTCCAGCAATCCCTCAAGGATTTCAATCGTCGTCGTCTTTCCTGCCCCGTTCGGCCCGAGAAGACCAAAGCATTCGCCGGTCTGAATCTCAAGGTTCAGCCCGCGCACGGCCTCGACCTTGCCGTCATAGGTCTTGCGCAGATCGCGACATTGAATAGCGATGGCCACGGTTCGATTTTACCGGATGGACGCCGTTGACTGTTTACAGATCAGTTCGTCACAGCACTTTCCTCAAGTGTTCGGGGCGACAAGAGGTTTTAGATTTCTGGACTACTTTTGAACAGCCACCTAGCCCACACAGCGAAGCCCACCATCCTAGTAACGATAAAGCTTGACGTGATGAGATAGGAGTTTTCGAGTGTAGCGTTGGCTTTCTCTTTCGCGGTTGCTGGAGCAGCGTGGCCACGCGATAGCTGCACCTTTGCAGAGGGTTATCGCGCCGGCAGCATCCCATCTGGATCGCCCGGAGGCTGAGGAATGTCCGGGGGCGGCATGGTCGGTATCGGCGAGGTCCCGTTCGACGGCTTCGGGACATCTTGTGAATCTTCCCCGGGACGCCGCAGGGTGGGAGCGTTCGCGGGCTGTTCTGCTGGCTCTTTCTTCGCTTCTTTATCTTTATCCCTGTCCGACGGCTCCAAGATTACTTCTTTCTCCGTGCGCACGATCTTTTCGCCATCCACTTTCATAGTTTCCACACGTACCACTTCGTCCCCGACGAAGCGCACGAAATCGACATCCGCAGGGGGCTCGCCGTAAATCCATTCTTCGTATTCCGTCTCCCCATCCCGTTCGCGGTCTTTCTTTGGCGGCTTGCCTTTGGCGTAAAGCACCATCTCCTGGTTCATCCCGACTAGAATGTGGTGCGCCTGAATCGCCGCCTTTACCTTAGGCGGCACGCTGTCGAGATAGGCCTGCTCTTTATTCCGGGCATTGAAATCAAGCACGGGATACAGCAATGCCCGCGCTTGCGCCACCGTCATCTCGGGAACATGTTTGTCGAAATACAGGTCCACAAACGTACCGTGCGGATTGGCTTGCGCGTCATCCTGCCCACCTGTCACTGGAGTTCCGTAAGCCCCGGTAACCTCCACGCGCTGATACCACTTCTTGCGATGTGTGGGGCCGCCATTAATCTCGAAATGGATGTGGTCATCCTTGATCTGCACATAAGAGATGTGTGCTGGATCGCCGGGCTTAACCGCTGGTCCCCAGAGGGCTAGATCCTGGCGCAGTTGTTCGCCGTTCGGGGTGATTACGCCGTCCTTCAACAGCAGTCCTTTTCTGCCCATCGGAAAAGACGTGCGGGCGTACACCAGTTGGGTCTCACATTCGCGGATGATCTGATACCGACTCTGTTTGCTGATGCGCGGTGCGTTGCTGGGAATCGGAGGAACGGCGGGTTGCTCTGAGGAGGATGGCGTCGGCTGAACTGCTTTGCGAAGCTGCCCCTGGGAATCTGGTTTCGTAGATTGCGCGCCGCAATTTTCTCCCGCGAGCATAACTGTGGCAGAGGTTACGAGGGTGATAAGCAGCAGAACGCGAACACGGTCCATGACATACCCCAGGCCGACTCCCACTTATTATAGCGCCGTCCCAGTGGCCGGGCGCCACAAAGAAAAAACGGCACCCGCGTCAGAAGTTCATTGCACACTAGCTATTTGTGAACCTATTCGTAGACCCCGAGTTTCGCAGCGATGCGCCGGGCTGTGGTGAGACGGGCCATCGTAATCTGACTCGCGGAACGTCTGGCTGCCTCCAGAGTTTCAGGCTTGGCCGTTTTGGGACTGCCACTTTCAAAAGGAGGCTCGGGCGCGTACTCCATCGACAATTGAATCTCGCGGGCTGCGTCCTCGCCGCGCAAACGCGATGCGATGACCAAGGCTCCGTCAAACCCCGCCGTGACGCCCGCGGCGCTGACCATCTTGCCATCTTCCACGACGCGTGCATCGGTCGGGATCGCTCCGTAATATTCAAGCAAGTGAAATGCCGACCAGTGTGTTGTGGCCTTCACTCCCATAAGCAAGCCAGCAGCGCCACAGAGGAGAGCGCCGGTGCAGACGGAGAATACGTATTTCGCTCCACGCGACTGGTCGCGGATAAACGATAGAACTTCTTCATCCTCCATGAGCGCCTCTTGCCCATGTCCACCAGGCACAACCAGCAAATCGAGTTGGGGACACTCCGCCAGGCTGACCTCTGGAGTGAGGATCAGGCCGTGGCAGTCGCGGACTGGCTCCCTCCGCTTCCACGCAATATGAAAGGTTGAATCAGAAAGGCGCGACAAAACCTCAAAGGGACCAGTGCAGTCACATTGGTCCATGTTGGGAAAAATAACCGCACCGATCTCGAGGTGCGTCTGCAAGCCGGTCGTCATCTCGTGGGTGATGGCTGAAGAAGAAGTTACACGCTCTCCGGGCCGCGTTTCTTATGCTGCTGACATTTGGTCATGATGGCGGATCGGAGCCGGGAACGGAGGTCTTCAGGCAATTCGTAAAGCTGAGAGTCGCGATAGATCTCGATGGTCTTTTTCGTGGTGTCACAAACCACATAGCAGTTGTGGCACCAGGAAAGGTGATTCTCCAACTCGACTTTCGTGGGTTCGTCGAGAACGCCGTCCAAATAATTGGTCAGCTCGTGCAAAAATTCAGAGCATTTCACTGGTCGCCATCTCCACTCTCGCGTTTCTGGAAGAACCTTCCCAGGCGCTCGCGCAGTTGCAGGCGCGCCCGCAACAGCCGCGACTTCACCGCAGGTACGCTCAACTCCAGAGCGGCCGCGGTTTCCTCGGTCGAAAGTCCTTCCACATCCCTTAGTACGAACACCGTCCGGAAGCCTGGGGGCAGGCCCTGGATCGTCTTGCTCAAAATCTCCCGCAACTCCGCCTGGTTATACTGCTGCTCCGGATTAGGACTCCAATCCGCGATCTCACGCGGAAGGGAATCATCTTCCGTCTTTATATCTTCGTCGAGCGAGACCGTTCGTTCAGGTTTCCGCCGGCGCAACTTCATCAACGCTTCGTTGACGGCGATGCGTACCAGCCAGGTATAAAATTTCGACTGCTCCTGAAACTTCGCCAGGTTCCCGTACGCCTTCAGGAACGCTTCCTGCACCACATCTTCCGCATCCTCGCGGTTCTGCGTAATGTGCTGCGCGATCCGAAAGACGTTGCGGTCATAACGACGCACCAACTCTTCAAAGGCTGAGTCGTCGCCTTGCTTGGCCGCCCGAACCAGTGTCAGCTCATCACTGACAGGCCCTTCTAGTTTGTTTTGGATGGCTCCCATTCTATCGACGATGCAGTATTTTGCGGGTCCAAACCGCGGCACTCAAAAGTAAGCTGTTATTCTACTTGGTAACCGAAGTGTTTGCCCAATCGAGTTTCCGGTTTCAAGCGGGACAAGATTTGCGGTAGAGTCGAGGATTGGGAAGGTGCGCGGTCGAACACGTCCTTGCGTACTCTGGGGCGCTCTCACAAGTGCCGTATAATCAGCACTTAGGGCTAGACGCGCGCCGATGTTACTGCGGTGCGTGTTTCGAAGGGATACGGTTCTCTAGGCATGGGGCACGAGAAACAGAATGAAGTGCGGCAGGTAATCGAACACGCCGTGGCGCAAGCTCTGCAGGCGCAGATACCGCAACTGCAGTCGCAGATTGTGCAGCAGGTGCTGGAAGCCTTACCGGCGCGGTTGAGCGATGGTTCTGCTGCGCACGCTCCCGCCGGCGCCTCTGGCTCCGGCGCACTGGTTCAAGCCGTCGCTGCGATTCATGCGGGATCGAGCCAGAAGGAAATTCTGCGGGCGCTGCTGGACGCCGGCAGCGGGTACTGTGCGCGCATCGCGCTGTTCGTGGTAAAAGCGGGAGCCGCATCAGGTTGGCAATCCCGGGGTTTCGGGGACGAGGAAGTGGTCAAGGATTTTGCTCTCGATCTTAGTGCCGGTCCAGTGGCCCATACCTACCAGAATCGAGTGGCAACGCCCGGCAACATCGCAGAGATGGGCCGCAAATTCGTGAAAGAGTTTGGCAGCCCGGCCAATGAACAAGTGCTCGTGTTGCCGCTGGCGCTCAAAGATAAAGTAGCGGCCCTGGTTTATGCCGATGGGGGCGATACCGGCAAGCTTGATCAAGACGCCTTGGAATTGCTGGTGGTTGCAACCAGCGCGTGGCTCGAAGTTACTTCACTGCGCAAGCAAGCAGCGGCCAGAGAAGACGGCGAGATGGTGAGCCGAGTTGAGACCCCGCCGGTGCAAACGGTTTCTTCGTTTTCCGATCCTTTCGCCTCCCACGCGCCCAAGCATGTGCCCGCGAAAGCTGCAGTCGAGCCGGAACCCGCGGCCGAAGTTGTGGAAGTGGCTTCGGCGCGTGCCGCAGCCGCACCGGCGGCGGCCACGGATCCGCTGGCCGGATTGTCACCCGAAGATGCCGACGTTCATCGCAAAGCGCAGCGCTTCGCGCGCCTGCTGGTGGATGAGATCAAACTCTACAATCAGGCGAAAGTGGCCGAAGGGCGCCGCAATAAAGACTTGTACGACAGGCTCAAAGAAGACATCGACAAGAGCCGCGGTACGTTTCAGAAAAGGTACGGCAACACGGCGGCCGCCAGCGCTGACTACTTTCAGAGCGAGTTGCTGCGCAGTCTGGCCGAGGACGATATCTCCATCATGGGTTCAAATTTCCGCCGCTAGATTTGCGGAAGGGTTCTGGCAGTAGCGTGTCTCCAGGAAAAACAAACGTAGTGCAACCAGCTTCAAAGTGGCCGATGCTCGCAGCCTTGGCTCTGTGCGGCGTCACCGGCGTTCTGCTGCCGGCACAGGCGTCACTGCGACCTCAGGCGGGTTCCGTTCAGGCAGACACACTTCGGTCGAAACCGGCTGCGGAAGCTGCCCCGAAGGCTGATCAAGCCTCTGCTCCCGCCACAACCAGCACCCAAACCGAAAAAAAACCCGTCGTCAAAAAGCCCGCCGCCAGAGTAGGGCGTCGCCCCGTCGTCACCCACCGGCGGACGATCTCCCCCCGAGTCCGCCGCATGCGGCAGGCATTTGTTGCTTCGGCGAGCTTGCGGCCAATGGCACAACAGCTTTTGCAGGATCGTTCGCCAGCAGCTTACGCGGGCGTGGAAGCTTATGCGCGTGCTCACGCTAAAGAGGACGCGGGAGCCTTGGCCTGGCTCGTGGTCGGCTACGCTGACGTGCTCGATCGAGAATATGCCAAAGCCCTCGATCCGCTGAGCCGTGCCAAAGTCCATGCCGGCGACCTCGGCGATTACGTCGATTATTACCTTGGAACTTCGTACCTGCAGACTGGACGCACTGCCGAGGCGCTGGCAAGCTTGACCGACTTTGCCAAGACCCATCCGGATTCGCTGCTGGTGCGGGACGCCGACGTTAGCTATTCTGGCGCGCTCCTGGCGGAAGGTCAGGCGGCGGAAGCCATAACTTTGCTCGTGCAGGATCGCACCCCCGTGCGCTCGGACGTAGAACTTGCATTGGGACGCGCATACGCGGCGACGGGCCAGACCGCAAAGGCCGCCGAAATCTTCGAAAACATTTATTACACGATGCCGGCGAGCGCCGATGCCGATGCGGCATATGCCGATTTGAGAAAGTTGCCGGCCGTGCCGCCTCCAACCGCCGCTCAGCTCAAAGCCCGAGCAGATGGATTGATGAGCAAGAAGCGCTATGCCGACGCCGCCGAGGAATATCGAAGTCTGATCAACACGATTAGCACCGATTCCAATAGCACGGAGCGGTCAGCGATACAACTCGCCCTGGCTGATGCGCTTCATCGCGACGGCAAAAACCGTGACGCCAAACTGGTCCTCGCTCTGGTCGGCGGCGAAAGCGGTGAGATCAATGCACATCGCCTGTATTTGCTGGGTCAAGTCGACTTCGCCACCAGCGACAACGACGCCTTTTATCGCACCGTCGACGAACTGCGCCAGGCCGCTCCTGCAAGTCCGTGGCTGGAGCAGGCGCTGATCTCCGCTGCTAATCTGCATTTGGTTCATCATGAATATGACCAGGCGCTCGACGCATTTCGCGAAGCGCAACAGCGCTTTCCGAATGGCACTCGCGCTTCCTATACTCACTGGAAGGCAGCCTGGCTCACCTTGCGCCAGGGACGCAACCAGGATGCCGAGAAAGCGTTCGAAGAGCAGATTTCGGTGTATCCTTCTGGCGCGGAAACTCCCGCAGCTTTATATTGGCGCGCTCGTCTCGCTGAAGAAGACAATCAGCTCCTCATGGCCCGCGCGTTTTATCAGAAGCTTTCGGATCGCTACCGCAACTTCTACTATGCGGAGTTGGGACGGCAGAGGCTGAAGCATCTTCCCGCGGCGGCAGCCGATGCCACCACCCAGTACGCTTTGCTCGATCGCGTGCCTCCTCTCGACAACGCCAGCAAGGTAGCCGACTCGGAACCACCATCAGACGAATTGCACGTGCAGAAGGCAGAGCTTCTTGGCAATGGCGGACTGGTCGATTTCGCGGTGCGCGAATTGCAGGCCGCTGCTGCGGCCGACGGCGGCAGCTGGGGCCCGGCAGAAGCTGCGCAACTCTATGATGAATCCGGACATTACGATCAGGCCATCGAGGTCATGAAGCACTCGACGCCGAATTATTTTGCCCTCGACATTCCCGATCTTCCACGGAAGTATTGGGAAGCGCTCTTTCCCAAAGCCTACTGGAGTGACCTGAAACGCTCTTCTGCGGCGAATGGCCTGGATCCCTACCTCGTTGCGTCACTGATCCGGCAGGAGTCGGAATTCAATCCCAACGCGGTCTCGCGGGCCAACGCAGTAGGCCTGATGCAGTTGCTGCCAAAAACTGGCAAAACGGTAGCCCGGCAAGAGAAGATGAAGCGCTACACGGCTAGCCAGTTGTACACGCCCGCGGTCAACCTGCAACTGGGTACGCGCTATTTCCGTGGCATGGTCGACAAGTTCGGGGGCTCGTTCGAGTACGCGCTTGCTGCCTACAACGCCGGATCAGATCGCGTCGAAGACTGGCTGAGCCAGGGCACGTATCGCGATCCCCAGGAGTTCGTCGAATCGATTCCCTTCACCGAGACCCGTGAATATGTGCAGGCCATCTTGCGCAACGCCAGTGTGTACAAGCAGCTTTACGGGACCCCGTAGGCGCATCACTACGGCCGCGCAGCCTCCACAAACAACACTCCCTGCACTTTACTTGCGTCTTCAGTGAGGCGATCGAAAGTGACTGCACGGCGCGAATCAGAAAAACGCACATCCTGCAGCACGAACTTGTGCACCGCGTACGCGGTCTCATTCGTGGAGTAGTCAACCGTCCCGACATAAGTCACGCCTTCGAGCACATACACGCGAGAGTTCCACATCATTAGCGAAGCGTGCTGGTTCCGGATCATAGCGATCAAGTGACCGGCACTGACCTGATCCGGCGTCAGAAATTCCGTCGTGACCATGATGGCGCGCCCGTCGCTTAGAAGATGCCTCCCCTGCAGCTTACTGGCTATGTCTTTTAAGGATTTCGGATCCGCGGACTCGATGCTGTCTTCCAGAGCAGAATTCTTTCCGCAACACACTTCCTTGTCATTGAAAAGTATTCCGAGCGACGTCGCCAGCACATCGGCAGCGTGAGGAGACCGCGCCGTCAACGAAGGCAGATCCTGGACGCGGACCTCCTGCTCGGGGTAAGCGACCTGCTGCCCGTATGCCAAACAACAAAGCGCAAGGCACACGGCCGGAGCACAGTCCGCCAGGAGACGAAATGCAGGCGGCTTTCGACTGTGGAATGTCACAGCTATCCTCTTGCGAACGGCGCTTCGCGCCCGTCCGACTTGTGAAACAAAATCTCCAGGACCAGCAATCCCGCCCCAATCACAATCGCGCTGTCCGCCAGATTAAACACCGGCCACTGATACCGCCTCACATAGAACAGCAGAAAGTCGACCACCCGGCCGTGCGCCAAGCGATCCCAAAGGTTCCCTAAAGCTCCCCCCATAATCAGTGACAGGGCGACGCCGGTGATCACGTGAGCATGGTCATTTTTCCAGAGCAAGATCGAGACCACTGTCAGTGCGATCACGGAAAACGCGATCAGCATGGCCGTTTTCCAGTGCGCGTTCGAGTCCGCGAACAGGCTGAAAGCCGCGCCCGTGTTTTCGGTATGAGTAAGACGAAAAAAGCCGGGTATGACCTGAATCTGCGAATAAAGAGGGATGCGCTGCGCCGCCATGCGCTTCGTCCAGCGGTCCAGCAAAACCACGATAAACGCGATCAGCAGGTAGAAGGCGCGAGCGGAGTTCTTGGTCATTCGGAGTCTTGGCCTGCCCATCTAACTGCGGAGTCCGGGCCTGAAACATCTTAAACTGTTTGCGCTTTCGATTCTTTTCTTTACAATTTGTCACTTTCGTCTACCCCGGATATGGGCTCCCCATGTATTCTTATGCCGCCTTGAGACGGAATGCACGCCGCGAAACGCAAGCCTACAGGCCGATCTCAGGTTGTTTTAATTCCTATGTCGGCGAAATGCGCCCATGAAGCTTTGGAAACGCTGGAGAGGCCGGACGCTGTTGTTCCTCGCTGTAGTCGGGCCGGGGATCATCACCGCGAACGTCGACAACGACGCCGGCGGCATCCTGACCTACTCCCAGGCGGGTGCGCAATACGGATTTCTCCTGCTGTGGACCATGATCCCGGTCACCCTGGCGCTGATCGTGGTGCAGGAAATGTGCGCCCGCATGGGAGCAGTCACCGGCAAGGGCCTGAGCGACCTGATCCGCGAAGAGTTCGGGCTCCGCATCACCTTTCTGATGATGCTCGGAATTCTGATCACGAACTTCGGCAACGTGGTCACAGAATTTATCGGCATCGCCACCAGCCTTGAGTTATTCGGCCTTTCGCGCTACGTGACCGTCCCGGTTTGCGGAGTCATCGTATGGCTGATCGTGGTCAAGGGCCAATACAAGACTGTAGAGAAGGTCTTCCTGGCCGCGTCCTTTTTCTACATCACATACATCTTCGCCGGAGCGCTCGCCCATCCGGCGTGGAAAGTCGCAACGGTTGCGACCTTCAAGCCCCCGGAGTGGGCCAAGTTCCGGGAGCAGGCGTATCTCTACATGGTGATCGGCGTGGTCGGAACCACGATCGCGCCCTGGATGCAGTTCTATCTTCAGGCCTCCGTAGTGGAAAAGGGCGTGACCCGGCGTGGGCTTCACGCTTCGCGCTGGGATGTAATTGTGGGCTGCATTTTTACCGACGTGGTCGCGTGGTTCATTATCGTCGCCTGCGCGGCGACGTTATACGTGCACGGCTACCGCGACATCAAGTATGCCGCCGACGCAGCCCAGGCACTGAAGCCTCTGGCCGGGCAGTACGCTTACATTCTGTTTGCCGTCGGGCTGTTCAATGCGTCCCTCTTTGCCGCGTCGATTCTGCCGCTTTCGACGGCCTACACGGTGTGTGAAGGTTTGGGGTTTGAATCCGGCGTCGATAAGAAATTCGGCGAGGCACCATTTTTCTACTGGCTGTACACGCTGCTGATTGTGGCCGGCGGCGCCGTGCTTTTAATCCCCGGCTTGCCGCTGGTGAAGATCGCGGTCCTGTCGCAGGTAGTGAACGGCGTGGTGCTGCCGTTCGTACTGATCTTCATGCTGCTGCTGATCAACAAGAAGGAACTCATGGGTGAGTACGTGAACACGCGACTGTTCAATGCCGTAGCCTGGGCGACTACCGTGATCATGATCGGGCTGACGATTGCGTGGTTCTGGACGCTGCGAGGCGGAGGCTAGAACGCTCCGAACTTTTTGCAGACAAACGTTGCTGCGGTCATAACAGTTTTCCAGCCGCCAAATCTTTCACCAGCGAAGCATCCGCTTCAAGAAAATCATAATTGCCTAGGTCCTTGGGCGCGGACCACTGCAAATCGCGAAAGATGCGGTTCTCGATTTCACCGTCGTACTCGCGCACGATAAAAAATCGCAGTTCAACCATCGCCCCGTTCGGGTAGGTATGCTTCAGACGGACGATCTCGTCGCCGATTTTGGCGTTGATTCCTAATTCTTCTTCCAGTTCACGGCGCAGGGCGTGACGAGGCTGCTCGCCTTCTTCGATTTTTCCTCCAGGAAATTCCCACTTGAGCGGCATGGTCTGATGCCTGGTCCGCTGGCAGACCAGCAGCTTGCCATCCTTTTCGATCACGGCTGCAACCACCCGTTTCATAGATTGATTCCGGAGGACGAACAAGATTCCGTGGTTTTACGAGCAAAACCGGGCTCAGCGACCCTTTTCCAGCTTTTTCCCGACAACTTCAGCGCAGTACTGGACGAGTTTCTGGTCGTCCACGCCGAACGCGGCGGGGAAATGGCTGTCGATATCGAGTTCGCCGGCCACCTGATTTTTAGTGAAAATCGGCACGACGATTTCAGACTTCGTCTCGAGAGAACAGGCGAGGTAGCGGGGATCTTTGCTGACGTCGTCGACCACGATCGTCTTGCCGCTGGAAGCGGCGGCACCGCAAATACCCTGGTTAAGCGGAATTCGCGTGTGCGGAGTCATGGCGCCCACGAAAGCCTCCAGCACCAGCATGGGCGGCTGGGCGCCGGCTTCGAGCATGTAAAAGCCAACCCAGTTATATTTCAGCATGCGCTCATGCAAAAGCTTGCAGACGCCTTGCATAAGGTCCTTCGCCGTAGGCGCCGCTTGAGCGAGTGCGGTGATTTCGTTGCGAACCTCTTCGATTCTGGTGGTGACGGGCATGAGGAGAATCTTAACTCAGAGCGGCAGATTCGCGGCTGTGGAAGATGAAACCCAAGTAATCTGCCGGATTCCTTCCGTGCAGGCAAAAAGTTCGGGATGAATCGCAAAGGCCAGGGCGTCTAGACCGCGCAGCAGCGTTGGAGCCGGCGTGTTGAGATGCTCGTCCCGCACGCAATAGATGCGGGACGCGCGAGCGGCATGAGTTCCCTGCCACTTCCGTTCAGCGACGATTTTCTCTAGCGGCACTCGGTTGCCCGCTCCGCACCAGGCGGCAATTACGATGTCAGGATTGATCCGGGCGACCTCTTCGGCGGAAATCTGCCGTCCCGGTGCGCCCAGAAACTCACCTCCAGCGGCTTCCACCAATTCCGCGACCCAGGCTTGCGACGCAATCAGGGGCTTGCCCCATTCCTCGCAAAAGACTTTTGGACGAGCTACCCCAGCGGTGCGGGTGCGGACTTCTTCGATATGCTGCTGCATGCGAGCGATCACTTCCTCGCCGCGACCGCTGGCCCCGACCACCCCGGCGATGAGTGCAATGTCAGCATAGACATCGTCCAGGCTCTTAGGCGCAAGCCCTAGAAACGAAGTTCCGGATTTGAGTATCTCGATCACCGCTTTTTCCTGGTAAGGGACAGAGGCAATGACGAGGTCGGGTTCAACTGCAATAATCTGCCCGGCATCGGCCGTCCAGGAGTCGGCAAGGATAGTCCGCGGCTTCGCCATGATTTCAGGAACTACTTCCGCGCAATACTTCGTGCAGGCGACCACGCGGTCGAGTTCGCCAACGGCGGCGAGAATGACGGTCGCGCTGGGCTGCAGGCAGGCTATGCGAAGCGGCGTGTGCGAAGATGGCATGTGCTTTGCGCTACTTTCCAGTCTGACTCAGCGCTGCCAAAAGTGCATCGAGGGCCAACTGCGCGGCGTGGGTTGAAGCTTGCGGCAGTCCGCCGACGGCGGCAATCACGTCCTCGCGCCGCAATTCGAGAGCCTGGTTCAGCGTCTTCCCCACGATCAGCTCCGTCAATGCCGAGCCGCAGGCAATGGACGCCACGCATCCTTTCGCCTTGAACCGGGCGTTCGTGATTTGCTCTCGGCCTACTTTCAGGGTCAGCCGCAACACGTCGCCGCAGGCGGGGTTCTCAATTTCTGCCGTGGCGTCCGCATCGGCAATTTCTCCCGCATTGCGCGGATTCTGGAAGTGATCGAGTAGCTGCGCGGAATACATTTGGCTGTTCAATTGTAAACGGCAGGCGGGCAGCACACACTCAACCTCGCGAACGAGTACCCTCAGGAAAATAAATTCGCCAGCAGCGCTCGCGGGCCACGGCCTCGAGATCGGGATTCGGGTTCACCGCAAAGGCATGCTTAGCCATTGCCAGCATGTCCCGATCCCAGCGGGAATTACCAAAAGCGCCGTCGATTTCCTTCTTGACGACCTCGCGCAGAGCCGCCGGCTTGCCCCCGCCGGAAGGTACGCGGATCAGTCGATCGGTAACGATGCCACGCTCGATTTCCACCTGGGTAGCGAGCACGCGGCTCTCCGGGATGCCGAAAAGCTTCATCGCAGCGCGGATTACCCATTCATTTGAAGACGACACCGCCCAGACCTCGCAACCATTTTCCTGCAAGCGGCGCACCAGTTCTCGCATCTCGGGGAAAATCTGCACGACAGAAAACTGGTCGAAGAAGCGCGTAGCGGCATCCATCATCTTCAGTTCTGGAATGCCCCGGTGCATCGTGACCATTTTGCCGCACATCGTGGTTTCATCCACTTCGCCCCGCTTGTAGGCGGCGTAACACTCCCGCAGTGGACGATCGATGTCCTGCGGAATAAGTTCGCCCTCTCTCAATTCCCAATCGAAAAAGCGCTCCCCGGCATCCCCCGACCATAGCGTCCCGTCGCAATCGAAGGCAGCAACGCGCAGCTTAAGACGGAGAATTGAATCAAGAAATTCGTTGGTGACAGCAGGAAATGTTTCGGACTCGGCAGCGTTCATCCATCGACGATAACGTGCTCGAGGAAATCGCGCAACGGCGCAGGGCGATCAAAAGCAACGCGACGGCAGCGCCGCGTAGTCCTCGGGAGTGTTGACATTCAAGGCGACCAGAGGATCGTCGACCGGTACATACTGGATGTGCTCCTGATACTGATGTTCGATGTCGCGTGCAATCGACGTAGCCGGGACTCGTAGAAACGCCTCAATCATACCGCGGTCGACAAGGTAGGGATGCCCGTGCTTGCCGGAAAATTCAGGCACGACGGCCCAGATATTCGGATCGGCAGCTTCGAAGGCACCATGCAGAATCTGGAGTGTCGCGGGGCTCACTGGAGGGCGATCGACCAGAGTCACCATGGCCGCATCGCGACCGTGGTTGAGCACTTCATGCAGGCCGATCTGCAACGAACTGAACTGGCCGCGATCCGAATCTTTGTTGACCACGAGAGACGCTCCGTCCGCATAAATAATTGGCGCCAACGCTGGTTCATTTTTTCCCACCACCACCACAACGAAATCAGTAGCCAGCAGGAGCGAACGAATCGCGGCCGAAAGGAACGTGTCGTTAGAAATCGCTTGCCCCGCCACTGGCGGGGGCCACGACAGCAAAGCTTTATCCCGGCCCATGCGCGAGGAGTCTCCGGCGGCAAGAATCACTCCGGCGAAGCTGGAAGCGCGAATCATGCTGCGAAGATAGCAGGGAACAGCGAAGAATTGCTGATTTTTGAGTGCTGATTGATGATTAAAGATTTCGATCGACAATCACCAATCAGAAATCATCAATCAACAATTTAGTCGTGTCGAGCGCCGCTTCTCGCGCGTCCGGCGTCTCGTTCGGTTTAGGCTGCGACTCACGCGACCCGAACCAGCTCATGTGCGGCAAGCCGGCACCTGCATGCCGGCGGAACGCGATCAACTCTGCCGTAATCGCCACCGCAATCTCCTCGGGGGTGACGGCGCCGATGTCGAGTCCGATGGGAGCGTGGACGCGGTCAAACAGATGGGCGGGTACGCCTTCCTCGCGCAACGTTTTAGAGATTCCAATCACTTTGCGCTTGGAGCCGATCATCCCGATGTAGCGGGCGCGGGTCCGCACGGCCCAACGCAGCAGGCGCATGTCGTCGCGATGACCACGGGTGACGATGACGATGTAGGAAGTTTCGCTGGGATCAAGCTGCTTGGTCGCCTCATCGAAATCAAGCGCGCGCACTTCGCGGGCGGCCGGGAAACGCTCCTTGGTCGCATAGGAGGTGCGGTCGTCAGTAACGATCGGGTCAAACCCCGCATTGGCTGCAACTTGGCAAAGGTTTGCGGCTACATGACCTGCGCCGAAAATATAAAGTAACGCTGGAGGTAATATCGGCTCAATGAAGACCTCGAGCGTGCCCCCGCAGACCAGGCCGGTGTCGTATTTCGGATCCTGATTTAGATCGAAAGTGACGCTGCGGGGCTTTTCCGATTCCATCACTTCGCGCGCCGCTTGCCACACATCGGCCTCGACGCAGCCGCCGCCGATGGTGCCGACGATCGATCCGTCGTCGCGGACCAACATCTTCGCAGTCTTAAACGAAGGGATCGAGCCGCGCACGTTAACGATAGTAGCGACCGCCCCGCGGCGTCCGTCGCGGCGGAGCTGAACGATTTGTTCGTAGATGTCCATAAGGCGGGAGGCGGCTTGCCCGTCTGATTATCGGTCGGTCAATAGGAGAGAGTCAAACTCAAGTCATTTTGTGTTAGTTTCAAACTTTTGGGAGAAGACCATTATGAAGGCTGTCCGCATTCATCAATTCGGCGGGCCGGAAGTTTTGACTTACGAAGATGTGCCCGATCCGGAGCCCCGCAAGGATCAGGTGCTGGTCCGCGTGCGCGCGTGTGCGCTGAATCATCTTGACATCTGGGTGCGCAAGGGGCTGCCAGGAGTGAAGCTGCCGCACATTCTCGGCAGCGACGTCGCGGGCGAAGTGGTCGGGGTGGGCGAGTACGTCGGCGGATTCAAAACGGGGCAGCGCGTGCTGCTCGCGCCCATGCATTACTGCGGACATTGCGAAAAGTGCGTTGCCGGAGTGCAGAACCAGTGCCGCGCATTTACCGTGCTGGGCAATGGTGTGGATGGAGGAAACTGCGAGCTGATCTGTGTGCCCCCGGCGAATGTGATCCCAATTCCCGACTCGCTCGATTTCAATCAGGCGGCCAGCGTGCCTCTGGTTTTTGTCACTGCGTGGCACATGCTGGTGGGACGAGCCGGTATTCGTCCCGGGCAGACTGTGCTTGTGCTGGGGGCAAGTTCCGGCGTGGGCATCGCCGCCATCCAGATTGCTAAATTCTTTCACTGCCGCGTGATTACAACCGCAGGCGATGACGCGAAGCTGGCCAAGGGCCGCGAACTGGGCGCGGACTACGGCATCAACCACTATCAGCAGAAGATCTCCGAAGAAGTGCGCAAGATTACGAATAAAGAGGGAGTCGACATCGTGGTCGAGCATGTGGGCGCCGCGACCTGGGACGAGAGTGTGAAATCTCTCAAGAGCGGCGGCACGCTGGTGACTTGTGGAGCGACCACGGGACCGAACGTCGCGCTTGATCTGCGGCATCTGTTTGCCCGGCAGTTGACCCTGCTCGGCTCGTATATGGGAACCATGGGCGAACTGCATGAGGTGCTGCGCCACGTATTCGCTGGCCGTCTAAAGCCGGTGGTCGACCGCGTGTTTCCCCTCAGCGAGCTGCGGGCGGCGCATGAGTATCTGGAGGGGAGTCAGATGTTTGGGAAGATCGTAGTGAACCCTTGAGAAACCGCGCAGCCAGCTAATCATCCCACCCATATTTGCCGATTGCCTTCTTGAAGGCCGGCTTCGGACGTTCTTCCTCTCAGCCTAGGTACACAATAATGCCGCAATGGTACGGGGTCGCTCTGGGCGCGCTCGGCATCCTGGTGATTTACCAGCAGTTCCGCATGTACCTGGCTCGCCAGAAGTCAAAGGAGCGCGAAGAGCTGTTTCAGATCGTCACCGAGAACGCCGCCGACATGATTGCCCTCGTCGATGTGAAGGGGCGGCGGCTTTACAACAGTCCCTCGTATAAGAAAATTCTGGGTTATTCGCCGGCGGAACTCTCCCAGACTTCTTCGTTTGAACAGATCCATCAAGAGGATCGTTTCAAAGTGCTGGAGGCCGCACGCGAGGCCCGCAGCACGGGAGTGGGCAGAAAACTGGAATACCGCATTCGGCACAAAGATGGCACCTGGCGGGTGCTCGAGTCGATGGCCAGTACCATCCGGAACGAGAAGGGCGAGGTCGCCAAGCTGGTCATCGTGAATCGCGACGTCACCGAGCGCAAACGCGCGGAAGAAGAACTCGAGCACAACTCTTTTCACGATGCTCTAACCGGGTTACCCAACCGCCGTCTCTTCCTCGACCGCCTGCAGCACTTGTTTGCCCGGGCGCGGCGCAACCCGGAGCGGCAGCACGCTGTGTTGCTCGTGGATCTCGATGGCTTCAAGACGTTCAACGACGCCATGGGTCAGGCGCTGGGCGATCGCGTGATCGTCGAGATTGGCCAGCGTCTCGGAGCCTGCTTGCGGCATGACGACACGGTTTCCCGCCCGCAGTTCGAAAACTCCACCATGGATCCAGTGCTTTCCCGCATGGGCGGTGACGAATTCACCATCCTACTCGAAGAGGTGAGCCATCCCAGCAACGCGATGCGGGTCGCCGAGCGAATCCTCGCTGCCGTGGCTGAGCTTTTTCTGGTGGAAGGGCGCGAGGTGCGGACCTCGGCGAGCGTGGGCATCGCTTTGAGCAAGCCCACCCACGAGCACGCAGAAGATCTTTTGGTGGATGCCGACGTCGCCATGCGCCGTGCCAAGGCGATGGGAGGGTCGCGCTGCGAAGTGTTTGACGAGGCAGTGCACACCCGCGCCATCAACCGGCTCAAGCTGGAATCCGAGTTGCGCGAGGCTCTCGAGAAACGCCAGTTTCGCGTGCACTACCAGCCCATCGTGCAACTCGAGACCAGGCAGATCACCGGGTTTGAGGCACTGCTGTGCTGGCAGCATCCGGTTCAGGGTCAGATTTCACCGGATAAGTTTATGGTCGCGGCGGAAGACACCGGGTTGTTGGTTTCGGTGGGCCAGTGGGTGATTATGGAAGCATGTGAGCAGTTGCGTGCGTGGGACAACGCCTCGGACGGTAAGTTTGGGACAGAGCATTCCCCACTGCCGCCTGTCAGCGTTAGCGTAAATGTCTCAGCCAGGCAATTGTCGGACCTCCGCTTCGTCACCGGCCTCGAAGCTACTCTGCGGCAGACTGGGATTGACCCATCGCGACTGCATCTGGAGATTACAGAGGGCGTGGCAGCTGCAGATGAAAAGCAGACTGCGACGGTACTCTCGCACCTGAAGCAACTCCGCGTCGGCGTGATCCTGGACGATTTTGGAACCGGTAATTCCTCTCTGAGCGGGCTGCGGCAGTTTCCCATTGCAGCCTTGAAGATCGACCGCTGCCTGATTGCCGGAATGCTGGCTGACCACAGCACGCGTGACACGGTCGAGTTGATTATCCTGCTCGCACATAAATTGAAGTTGAAGGCGATTGCCGAGGGTATTGACTCCGCGCGGCAGTTCGAACAACTGCAGGCGCTGGGGTGCGAACTGGGGCAGGGACATTTCTTCTCCGCGCCGGTGGAGCCCAAGGCAGCTGAGCTGCTTCTGCGCCAACGGGCGCCGGCACCACACGCGAAGGTGGCGGGCGCGCAATAACCTGTCTTCGTCCCCCCATCATGCCTCGGTAATGCCGGCTTTGATTCCTCCTTCCCTGCGCAATGTCTATACTCTTCTTGCCGGTCTGCACAACGCCGGCAGAGGCTGATGCTCACTCCAACCGCCAAGCACATCCGCCGCGTGACCTGGATACTCTATGGTCTGGAAGCCGGAGCGGTGCTGTTTGTTGCCGGTCTGGTAGCTCTCTATCTCAATCCATTTTGGCATTTCGATGAGGGTGGGTTCCTGGATTGGCGGCTGCGCTGGTGGAACATTGCTGGTGAAGCGCTCATCGCGACAGGTTTTTTTACTGAAGCGCTCGCGTTGGTGGGGTTGGCGGCGGTGGTGGTATCTCGCTTTGCCGGGCGGCGCGCGTGGCCCTACGTGGTAGCGGCTTTGCTGGTGGTTTGCACTGTCGTGTGGATCAGCCCTGCCGGCTTCACTCGCGATCTGGATGCGCATTTTGAGTGGAACCTCGCCGACGGCTTCAATGTGTTCCGCCTGCAAGTGTGGGACGACGCCGCTTCGGCCTGGCGCCCGGTCGGAAGTCCGGCATGGCAATCGACGATTGGGATACAGATTCAGCCGTTGTTGCGAGGCTATTTCAAGCTCAACGATTTTCAGAGGATGAATGGGGACATCGGCACCAGGGTGGCCCGGATCATTCCCATCGCCTGGCCGATCGAGTTGGGGCGTGGTGGCGAAACCCTTGAAGATCCTGATGAAACCGATCTGATGCGGGCGGCAGCGCGAGAGGACTTGAAGACCGTGCAGCAGTTGCTGGCGGCGGCAACGGGCGCCAATGTGAATGCGAGCCGAAATGCACTGAACATAAACGCGTTAGATCAGAGCGGGCAAACTGCTTTAATTCTCGCTTGCCGAAGCCCCAAGGCGAACCCTGACGTTGTGAAGGCACTTCTGGCTGCTGGAGCGGATGTGAACCTGCGCAGCCGCACCGGCTACACTCCCCTGACCTGGGCGCAGGTTCGAAACAACGCCGAGGTTATTCGTTTGTTGCGCCGCGCCGGAGGCCGGCCCTAGCCGCCGTTGGCCGGACGTTGCTTTCGTGCTTATCGAGCAGAGGGTAAGTTCAACGGGCGCCGTTGCCCGGCGACACGACCCGGCCGTATTCCGAGGCACGGCTGAGACGGTCGAACATGCGCCAGGCGGCGAGTGAAATCTTGCTGATGGCTTGTTCGCCGTCGCGTTCGTTCGCGAGAAACGCGGTCATCACGCAAATCACATAAGGACGCCCTTCGACAAAGACGATGCCCGAATCGTTACGCACGGCTTCGAGCGAGCCTGGCTTGTTGGCGATCTTCACATCGGCCGGAAGGTCCCGTGGAATCCAGGAATCTTTGTTTGTGCTTAGGACTTTGAAGAACTCGGCGGTCGATTCTTTGTCGAGCAGCTTTCCTCGATAAATGTCTTCCAGCAAGGTCATCATTTCACGAGGCGTGGAAATATTTTCGCGGCCTTGCTTGGCGGCTTCCACATCCATCATCTTGCGGCGCAGGCGAGTGTGCGATAGTCCGAGGGAATCGAGCATGGCGTTGACGTTGGCCATGCCGACCCGGTCGACGAGCACATTGGTGGCAGAGTTGTCGCTGACCGCGACCATCATGGTGGCAAGATCGCGCAGGGTAATGCGGGTGACGCCGGGCGTGAGTCCGCCCATGATGTCGCTATCGGCAACCAGGTCGGAGGACTGCACGGTGTACAGATCGGTGAGCTTCAGCTTGCCTTGCTGCGCCTGTAGATAAAGATTGGCGAGTACTGTGATCTTGATCGAGCTGGCTTGCGCAAAGACTTCGTTTTCGTGCAGGAAGAACTGGTTTCCGGTGGTCAGGTCCTCGATGGCCACACCCATCACGCCGTCGAGGTTCTGGTCGACATCGTGAATCGTCGACTCCAGCTTTTGCCAGAGCACTTTCCGTTTTTCGGACGATGGGGCATCGTTCGCCAATGGACTGCTGGCAGTCTGGGCAGCGGATGCGGCAGCGAGCAACAGCACTACACAGAGCATCTGTTTCAACCTGGTCTCCTAAATCCCTACTGGACATCGCAAACGTACTCAGCAGAAGCGGAACACGCCCCAGACTTCATCCGTCAATCTTCGCCTCCCGCAGTTGCTTCACTGCGGTCTCGGAGCTCACCGGCGAATAGTAAACCTCTTTGAAGGTGTAGGAGCGGGCTTTAGCGGCGAGGACCGGCATGATCTCGATGTGCCAGTGATAGTCGTCGTCGATGGTCTTCCAGTAACCGAGAGTTTTCGAGGGATGCAGGCTGTTCGGCGAGGTGTGCAGCACGAGGTGGAAACCTTCCGTGACAGTGCGAATGCGCTGCAGCGTGCGGCGCAGAAGGGCGGCGAGATTCACACGCAATCCTGGCTTCGATAATCCCGTGCGCTCGAAGGAGGCGTCGTGGTTGCGAGGCAAAATCCAGGTTTCGTAAGGGACGCGGGGAGCATAGGGGCCGAGCGCGACGTAATCTCCGCGGGCCTCGATCACGCGTGAGGCTTGACGTTCTTCCTGGTTGAGAATGTCGCAGAACACGCAGCGTTCCTTTTCCTTAAAGTATTCGCGTCCTGCGCGCAATTCGTAGAGCACGCGGCGGGGAACGAACATGGTTGCCGTGAGCTGCGATGTGGGATGGCTGAATTCCTGCCCGGCGTTGGGGCCGAAGTCCTTGTAGAGACTGACATACTTAATGCGCGGGTCGCGCTTAAGGTCGAGGATGCGTTCGGCGGCAAGGCGTAGGAACATTCCGATTTCATCGTCGCTGGCATTCCAGAGTTGGCGGTCATGCTGCGGATTCTCGACCAGCACTTCGTGCGCGCCCACCGAATTCATACGGTCATAAATGCCGTCGCCGCGGCGGCCGGGTTCGCCTTCAATATGGTAGAGCGGCGCGGGATGCACCATGGACCGCGCCGACCAACCCGCGGCACTGGGCAGAGCGGCGATCACCTGAGTGGCCGCGGGTGAATCCGGACAAAAACGGCAGGCAGTTTGAGGACGCGGCGTGCTTTCGGCTGGGTCGTCTCCCGTCATGACCCAGGACCGAGTGATGGGATCTTTGCGCAGTTCCATGCATTAGGTAAGTAGCATTCTAAGTCTAGTGGTCTCAATGCTTTAACATCGAAACAGAGCGCCACGCGAGCAGTTTACAGACAAGCACGTAGACAAGCCAGTTTCCTGCGTCGTCGTGCGCTGCGCACCAGCACCTTCCTTATAGCACTTCGCGCAAGCGTCGCGCACTTTTCGTTTCACTGCTTTCCATTCGCCTTACCGATACGCGACTAATGACAACTGCTGAGAGGTTCCGAGCGAAGACGCGGAATTTCTGCGAAGTACCCAGGGGCCGGGGTCAATGAGTGTAATCGGGATTTGCAACAACTATGCAAAGAGAATGTCGGGTAGAGACAAAGCCACGATGGCAAGCACCGAACATGCCATCATCGATCAATCTGACCCGTGATTGCGCCGCACTAGGTGCTATCCAAGTTCTTCCCCGAAGGACATAAAGGGCGCGAAGGAGGTCAGCAATGCCCTTAGAAATACGAAACGAACGGTACTCATGCGAATTCCCGCACCTTGACAGGGCGATCTAGCGGGATGACACTCGAGTTGGCCCGTGGGCATTGAGGAGTCAGAGTGATGATTACCACAAAGAAGAACGCAGTGCGGACAGTTCTCAGCATCTGGATTAGCGCAATTTTCGTATTGGCTGCGGCTGGCGGGGCGGCATCAGCGAGCACGGAGAAAGTCATTCACTCGTTTGGCTACCCGCCCGACGGGTCGCAGCCGGCCGGATCCCTTATTTTCGATTCACACGGCAATCTGTATGGAGTCACTTCTGCCGGAGGCGGCAATAACTACGGCACAGTATTCGAACTCACGCCAACAGCGGGCGGCCGGACAGAAAAGGTGCTCCACAGCTTTCGCGGCGGCGCTGACGGCTGGGACCCGGCCACCTCCGGTCTGGTGATGGATTCGGCGGGAAATCTCTACGGGGCAACGCAGCAAGGAGGCAACAACGCCTGCGCCGGCGGTTGTGGAGTCATCTTCGAATTGAAGCCTGTGGCGAGCGGCTGGTCGGAATCAGTGATCTACAGTTTTAAAGGTGGCGCCGACGGAGCCTATCCTTGGGGGGTGACTCTGGACAGCGCAGGCAACTTGTACGGCACGTCCGAGCCGGGCCTTACCTCGAACGCAGGGGTAGTCTTTGAGCTCACGCCTGCCTCACCCACCTGGAGGGAAAAGACTCTCTATAGCTTCAAAGGGGGCGCAGACGGATCGGGACCGGCGGGCGGTGTCATCTTCGACGCTTCTGGCAATCTCTATGGCACCACGGCAGGAGGTGGGACAGCCGGCTTTGGCACCGTGTTTGAGCTCGTACGTTCCACAGGTTGGACGAAGCAAATACTCTACGCGTTCCAGGGAGGCACAACCGACACCGCGTATCCCCAGGCATCGCTCACTTTCGATGCCGCGGGCAATCTCTTCGGCGCCACCGGCATCGGCGGAGTATTCGAGCTGACGCCGGTTTCTGGCGGATGGAGCGAAAGCGTCCTTTTCGCTTTTCCGAACCCGGAACAGACGGAGCAGAATATTCTGGGCGGAGTGATTCTCGATGGTGCAGGAAACGTCTTTGGCGCGGCCTACAACCAAGGTGTGTTTGAACTGACGCATGGCAGCGGTGGCTGGACCGAAACCACCCTGCGTCCTACAAGAGAATACATGGGCGGTCTCATACTCGACAGCGCTGGAAATCTTTACGGAGCAGACAGTCTGGGAGCTACGAACTCCTCGCTCGGCGTTGTTTTCAAGCTCACATTTGCTTCGGGCACGTGGACGAGCACCACAATCTACAACTTCCCAAACGGGCCCGCACAAGCTCCGATCGGTGGTCTCATCTTCGACACTGCCGGCAACCTCTATGGCACAGCAGCCGCCGGCGGAGAATTCGGTTCTGGAACGGTATTCGAGTTAACTCCGAGCGGTTCGACGTGGGTCCAGAAAGCGCTGTACAACTTTCGCGGTGGAAATGATGGGGTCGGGCCTTTCGGCAGCCTGGTCTTCGATGGCTCTGGGAATTTATACGGCGCCACAGTACGGGGAGGGCCACATGACGCCGGCACCATAGTCGAGCTGATCCGCAACTCCTCCGGCGGCTGGACGAAGACAACTCTGTATTCATTCTGCAAAGCGGGCGGTCGATGTGTGGATGGAATGGAGCAGGAGAACGCGGGGGGCCTGGCTTTCGACACTGCAGGCAACCTGTATGGCACCACCCCCGGAGGCGGGGCCGCTGGTCAGGGTACTCTCTTCAAACTAACGCACGTAGGCCCGGGATGGACCGAGACAGTTCTATCGAGTTTCTGTATTTGCGCGAGCGGGTATAACCCCCAAGGCGGCGTCGTTTTCGGCCCTTCCGGGAATCTTTACGGCGTGTTCTCGAACGGCGGCGTCGGTACCAACGGCGGCGTTTATGAATTCAACCTTGCCACCAACACGAGAACGATACTGCACGGCTTCCGCGGCAGCGTGCATGATGACGGGAGCTACCCCGCCGGCGGCTTGACTTTTGACGCTTCAGGCAACCTGTACGGCACCACCACAGAGGGGGGACAAGGCGCAATCCAAGGTACAGTTTTCGAACTGTCGCCGGGTACCGGCGGCTGGACTGAGAAGGTACTCTACACCTTCAAAGGGGGAACCGATGGGGCAGCTCCGTGGGGGGGCTTGACCTTGGACACCGCCGGCAATCTCTATGGGACGACGATGTTCGGCGGCTCCCCAAATAATCCGCTGACCTGCCTGGGGGGCTGCGGAACGGTATTCAAACTTTCGCCGGACTCGGAGACCTGGACTGAGACGCAGCTTCATGCGTTTACCGGGGGCGCCGACGGCGCTACTCCCTCGGCGGGCGTGATCCTCGGTTGCATGGGGAACCTATACGGAGAAACCACCGGCGCCACAACAGACAATGCGGGTACGGTGTTCGAGGTTATTCCCTAAGATGCCTGAGGCGGACAAACTTAATTGTTGTTAACAGGCGATTACACTCATTGACAAATTGTGACCATCGGACAATGAGTGTAATGGGGATATTTCAACAGTGGGGAGTCGTTCGGAAGCTTGTCCGTACTTTTAAGATTCTCCGCGACAGCTGTCCACTCGCTCATCAGCGTAAATGGCGACTGAACAAAATGACCGTCAACCACACCAACGTGTAGCCACTTGTCGCGAGGTTGCTGAATCTCACTTCCTTGCCGGAGCGTTTTCTCCACAGTTCTACAGCCGGGCCCGACACAAGGCCGATTAGAATAGCAATTCCCATGAACTTGCCATAGAGGTCGAAAGTTCCCCAGCGCTCTAGAACCTGATTGCCAACGAAAAGTGCACCCACGAAAGCTTGCAGCGTGATCGGCCACAGAGATGGGGGTGCGGGCACACTCCGATCAATCGTAATCGTCGGTTCCATTTGACCCTCCTGCTGGCTGATCTCTTGGGTCTGCAGACATTGTTGTTTGTGAATAGTAGCACTTCGGCGCGTCCCAGATCGTATAGGTGACTGTGCGTAGCCTTCGGATGCTCCATCCTCGCCTTCATCTCTTCACACTCCGCTGCAACTTCCGGCTTTGGAGCGATTGCATCGAACCTCGCTTTGATCAATGCTTTCTCTTCTACTTTCGTCATTTTGATCGCCTACTCCTTTCAGATAAGTCTAAGTCACATCACTTATCTTATAGCCAATCATAGACACTCCAGACGAGTATGTCACGCCTTTTCAATGAGTTACAAGCCGCTTCAACTGTTAGGTAAACACTGTGGGAGAAGCTGCGTCAAGCAAGTTTCAATGTTTCAGCGTCTCAAAGAGAATGTGCACCAGGTATTGTTTTGGGAATCGTGAAACTTTGAAACCTCGCAACCTTGAAACCTAAGGAATCTGAACTTGTTATAATCCGCGCCAAGCCCACTGCTCCGACTGAAACGATGACCGAGCCGTCCACTCCGCTGATGCGGCAATATGCTGCCGTCAAGAAAGAGCATCCAAGCGCGCTGCTGTTTTTTCGCCTGGGTGATTTTTATGAGCTTTTCTTTGATGATGCGATTGTCGCCTCCAAAGAGCTGCAGATCACGCTCACCTCGCGCAACAAGGAGAAAGGCATCGCGGTGCCCATGTGCGGGGTGCCGCACCACGCGGCGGAAGGCTACATCGGAAAGCTAATCCGCAAAGGCTTTAAGGTGGCGATCTGCGAGCAAATGGAGGATGCGCGGCTGGCGAAGAAGCAGATCGGCACGAAATTAGTGCGGCGCGAAGTGACGCGCGTGGTCACGCCCGGAACAGCCGCCGACTCCCTGCTGGGGTCAGAGGAAAATAATTTTCTCGCGGCGCTGGCCCAGGTCGGAGAGCACGTTGGCTTTGCCGCGCTTGATCTTTCCACTGGGGAGTTTCGCGCCACCGAATTCTCCGGCGAGAATGCGTTGCGTCGAGTGCAGGAAGAACTGGAGCAACTGCGACCGAAAGAGTTGTTGTACGGGTCGGAGGCTCCGCTCTTTGAGACTAAAACCAGCCGCGCCTTGCCTACGCAGCCATCGCCCACGCAAACGCCTCAGCCTCGCGCAGCGGGCTTTACCTGTGCCGACACTCCGTTGGATGACTGGATCTTCGCGCCCGATCATGCCATCCCGCTGCTGGAAAATCATTTTGGAGTTTTATCGCTCGAGGGATTTGGGCTGGCCGGCCGGACCGCGGCCGCGGTCGCCGCCGGGGCGATTCTCTACTATGTGCGCTCGACGCAGCGTGGGTCGCTCGATCACGTCGACCGCATCGGCTGGTACGAGCGGCAAAGCTGCCTCGTGCTGGATGCGGTTACGGTCAGGAATCTGGAATTGATCGAGCCACTGTTTGCCGGGACGGACGCAGGCATTACTCTGTTTCGCTCAATCGATGCCGCGGTTACGCCCATGGGCAAGCGGTTGCTCCGGGCGTGGTTACTGAGGCCCTCGCTCGATTTGGCAGAAATCAATGCGCGGCTCGATGCCGTGGAAGCGGGTGTAAAAGACATCATCGCACGCGAGGAATTGCGCCGCGCCCTTGACGGCGTGCTCGACCTGGAGCGGCTTCTGAGTCGGGTTACGCTGGAGACGGCGAATCCGCGCGATGTGCTGGCCCTGGCTGCATCGCTCGCGAAGATTCCGGGAATTAGGGCTGCCGTGGGACGGCTCGCGGCCGAGCGGTTGAAGACTTTGCACAGCTTGCTCGACGAACTCGGTGACCTGCGCGGACGCATTGAGAATACGATTGTGCCCGAGCCTCCGCTGAGTTTCGCCGATGGAGGTGTGATTGCGGCGGGCGTAGATCGTGATCTTGATGCATTGCGCGAACTCTCGCGCAACAGCAAGCAGGTGCTGGCACAGATCGAACAGCGGGAACGTGGGCTGACCGGGATCACCTCACTCAAAGTCAAATTCAATTCCATCTTCGGTTACTACATCGAGGTTTCGAAGCCGAATCTGCATCTGGTTCCGCAGGATTATGAACGCAAGCAAACTTTGGTAGGCGCTGAGCGTTTTACCACTCCTGAGTTAAAAGAATATGAGGCCAAGATTCTCGATGCTCAGGAAAAGATAGCCGAGATCGAGCGGCGTCTGTTCACCGAATTGCGAACGGCGATTGCGTCCGAAGCGAAGCGGATTCGGCAGACGGCATTGGCGTTAGCCGAGGTAGATGTGCTGGCCTCGCTGGCGCACATTGCGGCTCTGCGCAGTTATTGCAGGCCGCAATTTGTTGTCACGACCACCGGTGAGGCGGGCGAGTTGGAGATTGTCGAGGGACGGCATCCCGTGATCGAGCAGCAAGAGATGGCCGGAGGCAGCGAGCGCTTCGTGCCCAACGATCTTTACCTGAATTCGTCCACGCACACTATTTTGCTGCTGACCGGGCCGAACATGGGCGGCAAGTCTACTTATTTGCGGCAGACGGCGCTGATTGTGATTCTGGCGCAGATGGGGTCGTTTGTTCCGGCGCGCTCGGCCCGGCTTAGCGTGGTCGACCGCGTCTTCACCCGCATCGGCGCCAGCGACAACCTGGCGCGCGGGCGTTCGACCTTTATGGTCGAGATGACGGAGACTGCGGCGATTCTGCATACGGCGACGGCACGGTCGCTAATCCTGTTGGATGAGGTGGGCCGCGGGACATCCACTTATGACGGATTGGCGATCGCATGGGCGGCCATCGAATATCTGCATGTGCGGGTGCGCGCGAAGACTCTATTTGCCACGCACTATTTCGAACTGACGGAATTGGCCGAGCAGCTTGCAGGCGTGAAGAACTATCACGTTTCGGTGAAAGAGACAGGAAGCGGGATCGCATTTTTGCGTAAGGTTGAACCGGGTGCGGCCGACCGCAGCTATGGCATTGAAGTAGCCAAGCTCGCCGGGCTGCCGAATGAAGTAATAATGCGGGCCCGCGAGGTGTTGGCTGAGCATGAGTCCGTCGAGCGATTGGCGACAGGACATCTTTCTCCGGGAGCTTCGCCGCCAGCGACACAGTTGACCATCTTCACGCCGCTGTCGCAGCCGGTGCTCGAGAAGCTGCGCGTAGTGGATTTGAACCGGCTTACGCCGCTGGAGGCTCTGAATTTGCTGGCGGAGTTAAAGAAGCAGATTGAGTAGCAAGCCCGCAGGATGGAAAGAGGAATCGAATCGACCCGACGAAACAAGAACTAGCTTACGAAATTACAATCGACAGCGACCGGGGTACGATCACCTCTGTGGTTTTGGCGCTCTTGTTCTGCGTCGCGTTCATCGTCATCGAAGCACGGCATCTCATTTTGAACCAGTTCGGCCGAGTTTCGCCGACTGCAATCCTCACCCCCATCTGCTGCTTGGCGCTTGCAATTAGGTTCAGAGATGTTCTCTTCAAGTTGGGTTTCGCCTTGATCGGCGTTCAGGAGCTAACTCGAGTGATCCTGGCCCAGGTTCACGCTCCTTACCCCGTCAAGCACCTGGTATCCGTGGGAGGAGGCATACTAAAGATCGTCGGCCTGCTGATGGTAATCTTTGCCATTGTGAAATGGCTTCGGTCCGTGATTCACAGGACGCCAATACTCAAGCCGGAGGAGCCGACTCCGTGAGCGCACAGGGTCAGATCGGCCAACTTCTGATCGTCGGCTTCGACGGCACCGAAATGACACCGCTTCTCAGTTCCCTGCTCACCCGCCTGCAGCCGGCGGGGGTGATCCTGTTTGCTCGCAATATAAAGACTGCCGGTCAGACTTGGCGGCTGCTGCGCGATAGCCAGAAATGCGTTTCGACGCCACTGTTTACCTGCGTCGATCTCGAGGGTGGAAACGTCGATCGCTTTCGCGATGTGCTTGGCACCACGCCTGCGGCGGCGGACGTCTTCGCGACCGGCGATCGCAAACTTTTCCGCAAGCATGGGCAAGTAATCGGAGCGAATTGCCGTGCTCTTGGATTCAACATCGACTTCGCTCCGGTGCTCGATCTGGCGTTCGAGGCTTCGCGCCGCGTGATGAGTACACGCTCGGTTTCGGCTGATCCGCGCCAGACGATTGCCTACGCACGCGAGTTTCTCGCCGGCCTGCGGGCCGCGGGAATACTGGGATGTGGCAAGCATTTCCCCGGTCTGGGCGAAGGCGCGCTCGACAGCCATCATGAATTGCCGGTGATCAAGAAGGCTTTGAGAAAACTCTGGACCGAGGATCTGCTGCCTTACCGGACGCTCCGCGCGCAGATGCCACTGGTGATGATTTCACACGCGGCGTATCCACTGGTCACGAAGGATCGGACTCCGGCGTCGCTCTCGAAGGTTTGGATTTCCGATATCCTGCGCAAGCGCATTGGATATCGCAAGCTGATTGTGTCGGACGATATGGAAATGGGAGGAGTTTTGTCGGCTGCGCCCATAGGACCGGCGGCGGTTGAATTCATTCGAGCCGGCGGGGATCTGTGCCTGGTCTGCCATCGCGAGGACTACATCGCCCAAGCTTTCGAAGAGCTTTCAAAGACGGCGGAGCGCGAGCCTAAGCTTGCGAGGCGCGTCGAGGAATCGATACGACGAGTGCTGGAGTTCAAGAAGAAGTCGACCAAGATACTGAGGAGAGTGAAAGAACCATCTGCCACGACCGCTGAAAAGCTCTCGCGGAAACTGTGGGAATTCAGCGAGCAAGTGCGGCTGGAAGCTCTGAATCGCGCGGAGAACCTGCGGCCGCGGAAATGAAGAAAGACATGATTGTTGCAGGGGTGATGAGCGGAACGTCCGCCGACGGGGTTAATGTCGCTCTAGTTCAAATCAACTCAGTTCGAATCGACTCAGTTCGAATGAACGAACGGCGCGAATCGGGCTCCCACGGCGCATCCGATACGGCTGCCGGCAGTCGCGGACGAAGGCGTCCACACCAATTCGAGTTGCTTGGGCACGCTGAGTACGCTTACCCGAAGAAGGTTCGGGAATATGTGTTGGCGGCGATGAATGCTTCGCGAGCCAGCGTGGCGGATCTGGCCCGGCTGAATTTCCTGCTAGGGGAACTTTATTCCGATGCGGTACTGGCAGCGGCGCGACGGTTTCGGACAAAAGTTGAGTTGGTGGGCTGCCACGGTCAAACGCTTTATCATCAGGGCGAGCCTAAGCTCTTTCTTGGACGCAAGGTGGTCGCGACTTGGCAGACGGGCGAGGCGGCTGTCATCGCGGCCCGTGTTGGCGTTCCAGTAGTTTCGGATTTTCGTCCGGCAGATATGTCGGCCGGAGGCAAGGGCGCGCCGCTCGTTCCGTTTCTAGATTATTTGTTGTTTCGCGATGCGCGCACGGGTAGGCTCGTGCAAAACATCGGCGGCATTGCAAACATGACAGTGATTCCGGCGGGTGCGGCGGCAAGCGATGTGTCCGCGTTCGATACCGGGCCAGGTAACATGGTGATCGACTCGGTTACCGAGAAGTTGTTTGGGAAGCCGTTCGATCGAGACGGGAAGATCGCGGCTTCGGGAAAAGTTCTGGATAAGGTCATCCGCGGAATGTTGCAGCGCGACTTCTTCCGGAGAAAACCGCCCAAAACAGCAGGGCGTGAGGAATTCGGCAGGGAGTTTGTGCGCGAGTTCCTGCGGATCTGCGGACGTTGCCGAAAGCAAGATGCTGTAGCGACCGCTACGGCGCTGACCACGAGGTCGATTGCAGATGCTGTGCGGCGGTTTGCCTTGAACTCAAACTCCGCGCGGAAGGCGGGTTTTCGAGAGATGATTCTTTCCGGGGGGGGAGCGAAAAATTCCACGCTTGTGACCATGTTAGCCGGCGAACTTGCATCGCTTGGATTCCAGCTGCGATTCTCCGACGAATTTGGCCTGCCTTCGGCGGCAAAAGAGGCCGTGGCCTTTGCTGTTCTTGCCCACGAAACCTGGCACCGGCGAGCGTCGAATGTTCCTTCGGCCACAGGCGCGAAACGCGCTGCAGTGCTGGGAAAGATTTCCTACCCTTATCTTTAGCGCGGTAATCTTATACTCTCGGGTTGATCAAACTATGCCGATCTACATTTCGATGCTTCGCGGAATTAATGTTGGCGGAAACAAGCGGATCAAGATGGATCGGCTTCGTGAGTCGTTCGAGGCGCTGGATTTCGAGCAGGTGAAAACCTATATTCAGAGTGGAAACGTTGTTTTCAAGGCCGGAAAGGTTTCCACAGCGGGATTGTCTAAAAGAATTGAAGGGCGAATTCTCGGCGACTTTGGTTTTTCCGTCTCCGTCATTTCGAGGACCGCGGACGAACTGGCAAACACGGTCGAGAACAATCCCCTCCTGAAGCAGCCCGGAATTGACACCGAGAGACTTCACGTCGCTTTTCTGTCGGAGGCTCCTGCACCACCAGCTTTGAACAAGTTGGCGCAGCTCACTCTGAAGCCGGACCAATCTCGCTGTCTCGGCAAAGAAGTTTATCTCTATTTTCCAAACGGAGTATCCGGCAGCAGTTTGTGGAAGTATCCACTCGATGGCGTGTTATCTGTAGTCGCGACCACCCGCAATTGGAAAACCGTAAACAGCCTCCACCAGATGTGCCGGGACTGCCGCTGATGGCCCGGACCTCCTCAGTTCTCTCAGTACTCGGAGCACTGGCCTTGACGGCTTTCCTGCTTTCCTGCTCCAGCAAGGCCGACCCCAATACGCTGGTGATGGTGATCGAATCGAGCCCTACGAATCTGGACCCGCGCGTGGGCGTGGACGCGCAGTCGGAGCGCATCGACAACTTGATCTTCGATGACTTGCTCTCGCGCGGGGAAAACCTGGATGTGGCGCCGGGGTTAGCGGAGCGCTGGGAGATTCCCAATCCGCTGACCTACATCTTTCACTTACATCACGGCGTCAGGTTTCATGATGGTCGTGCCCTCACCTCGCGCGATGTGAAGTGGACGTTTGATTCTCTGCTTCAAGGGAAAGTTCGCAGCACGAAGGCCGGCGTTTACCGCTTTGTGGATCGCATCGACGCGCCGGAGGATGACACCGTCATCTTTCATATGAAAGAACCGTCCGCAACACTGCTGTGGAATTTGTCGGACGGCGCGATTGGGATCGTGCCTTACGGAAGCGGGAATGAAGTGACGGCGCGCCCGATCGGCTCCGGCCCATTTAGATTTGTCAGCGCCGAGACCGACAAAGAGGTCATCGTCGAGCGCAACGACAACTACTGGGGCGACAAGGCGAAGCTGGCTCGCGTGCGTTTCGCTGTGGTTCCCGACGCGACTACTCGTGCGCTCGAATTGCGCAAGGGCAGCGGTGACGCCACCATCAATGCGCTCACGCCGGATACTGTATCCGCGCTGGAGCGCGATCCGGCGCTCGCGGTCGAACGCGCTCCGGGAACCGTGCTGGCTTATCTGGGATTCAATCTGCGGGATCCGATCCTGAAAGACGTGCGAGTGCGACAGGCCATTGCTTACGCACTCGACCGGCGGCCCATGATCGAGTATTTGTGGCGCGGCGAGGCGCAACCGGCGCGCAGCATTCTTCCGCCCCAGAGTTGGGCTTATGACGGTAACGTTCCGCCCTACGACCACAATCCCGAAAAGGCGCGGAGGTTGCTGGATGCGGCGGGATATACGCTGACGAACGGAGTGCGCTTTCACATCGCGATGAAGACTTCGACAGACGAGAACACGCGCCTGATGGTTGCCGTAATGCAGCAGCAATTGCGCGAAGTGGGGATTGCGCTCGACATTCGAAGCTTCGAGTTCGCAACGTTTTTCGCCGACGTGACTCACGGGGCATTCCAGATGTACGGGCTGCGCTGGATTGGGGGGAACGAAGACCCCGATATTTTCGAGTACGCGTTTCACTCGGCGAAGTTTCCGCCCAATGGGGCGAACCGCGGCTTTTACTCAGATCCCAGAATAGATGCGCTGATTGACCAGGCCCGCCGCGAAGTCGATCCCTCCTTGCGCAAGCCGATCTATGCCGAGATACAGCTCATCCTGGCTGACGAACTGCCTTACATTAATCTGTGGTATCTGGATAACGTTCTCGTGCACAACAGACGCGTAACAAATCTGAAATTGAATCCCGCCGGGAATTACGATTTTCTGCGCACCGCGGAGCTGGCGAAGTGACGGCAGTCGACTCCTAGTCCGTCTGATTTCGCGTGTTACCATCAATCTTCACGAACGATTGCGAAATACCGGCTGGACCTGCGCGCTAGCATGCGGATTCTCTTCATTGGCGATATTTTCGGGCGCCCCGGACGGAACATCGTCAAGGACCGGCTGCCGGGAATTGTCCGCGATCAGGCCATCGACCTGGTGATCGCGAATGGAGAGAACTCGGCAGCTGGTTTCGGCATTACTCCCGCGCTGGCCGAGGAACTATTTGAGCTGAACATCGACGTCATCACTACCGGCAACCACGTCTGGGACAAGCGCGAGATCCTCGATTACTTTCAGATGGTCGAAGGCAATGGCCAAGGGCCGCAACGGCGGGTGCTTCGTCCCGCAAATTATCCCGCGGACATGCCGGGATGGGGTTTGTATCAGGGTCACAAAGGAAAGATCCCTTATGCCGTCATCAACCTGCAGGGTCGAGTGTTTATGGCATCGAATGACGATCCCTTTCGCACCGCGGACCAGCTTTTGCAAAAGATTACGGCCAAGGTGATCTTCGTGGACTTCCACGCCGAGGCCACCTCGGAAAAGATTTCGCTCGGCTGGTACCTTGATGGACGCGTGACCGCGGTCGTCGGCACGCACACGCATGTACCGACGGCCGATGAACGCGTTTTGCCCAACGGAACCGCGTATGTAACCGATGTCGGCATGACCGGTCCTTATGACGGCGTGATCGGCGTGAAGAAAGAGTTAGTGGTAAACAAGTTCCTCAACGGCATGCCGGTGCGCTTTGAGCCCGCCACTGGCGACGTCCGGTTGTGCGCAGTGGTGATCGACTGCGACGAAAAGACTGGTAAGGCGCGGGATATTGAGCGGCTCATGCTGAGCTAAATCGGAACAGCTGAAGCTCCTGCCAACCGTACTCCGAACAGTGCCCGCAACTAGCTGGCTTAGCCAATGAGTGTAGTCAAACCGGCCCTATGTCAGCCTCCTGACGGTCATGGGTGCCGTTGGTAACGTGCTTTCAATCCCTTATCCGAGCAACAATGTTTTACGGCAAAAGTGATGCTAAGCCTTATTCCGGACTCCGCTAGGCTGATGGAGGAGTGATGACCTCTTTGATGAACCGCCTCGCTGACAGTCATTTCAAGAAGGAGGCGAGCGGACGGCTGGTTTTTCTCCCGTTTACCCCGAGGGGTAAGTGTTACTTCGTTGATTCGAAATCTGACGAAGAAAAAATAAGAGCGTTTGTCAAGATGTACCGGATTCCTAGTGCGCTGATCTCCGTCGTGATGACTCCAATCGTCATGGTGCCCGCCTTGATTTTGGAGGATTATGGTCAGCTGACCCCCCGAGTACACAGGTTAACGGTTGCTTTAGGGATCTCCGGGTATTTCTGGCTGAGCTTGGTCGGATTGGAATTGATGCTTTGGTTTGTATACAGAGCAATGGTTCCGGGCTTAACTGCCTCACTGAGCGAGGTCGCGCCTGAAATCAAGGCTCAACTCAGAACAATCCCCGATCAGCAGCGTGGTCGCCGCCGTCTAATACTCCTGTGCATTGTCGCCGGCCTGATCCTTATGGGCGTGGCTCTCTTTCTCTTCACCGGATACAGCAAGTAAACCCACGTCAGGCCAAGATGCTTAGTCATTGAAAACAGGCAATAGCACTCATAGCCGGGCCAATGAGCGCTGCGCTGCCTTTGCCACAATGATGTTGCATGGAACGACGTGGGATGCTAGAAAGATGCGGCATTCTGTTTGCCTGTACTGCGGTTTGCCCTTCTTCACTATGCACACCTCGCCTGCCTCTAGTCGCACGCTGACTCCGACTGGACACCATTTTTTCCTGCTCTTCGTCTTTTTGTTAGCCGTCCTCATCTTCTATCCCTACGTGCAGAACGGCGGATTCACTTATTTCGCATTCCGTGTGGTCAGCATCGCTGGAATTCTGATTGCTGTGTACGCGATCCGCTTGCGGAAAACACTCTTGTTCCTCGCTCTCGTGCTAGCAGTGCCGGCCGTTTCGGAACGCATGCTGCCTCGTCAGCCCGACGCAGGATTGCTTTCCATTGTCAGCATAGTTCTTAGCTTTGTGTTCGATGTATTTATTGTGGTGGTCATCTTCCGCCGAGTCTTTAGCAACGAACGACCTAATTCCGAAACGATTTTCGGGGCGCTTTGCATTTATCTGCTGGTAGGGTTCGCCTTCGCCAGTCTCTACGGCATGGTGGCTGCCATTCAGCCCAGGGCGTTCTATCTCGATCCTCAGACGAATCTGCATGCTATCCCCAACAGGTTTGATTTCATTTATTACAGCTTCGCCACCATGGTTTCCCTCGGTGCGGGTGGTATAACCGCCGTCTCCGCACCTGCCCGCTCGCTTTCCGTGATTGAGGCCATTATCGGGGTACTTTTACCTTGCCGTGTTGATCGCAAGGCTGATGAGCGCATACGGCTCCCCATCGGTTTCCGGGCCTTCATGACCGCTGAGAGGCCGGCTGGCGAGGCAATCCAGGGCCTTAGATTGTCAAAGCCTTTTATTGGCGTCCCTGCAAGAAAAGCACCCCTCACCCGTTCTTACCGGTGGTGCTTCTTTCCATCCCCCGTTAAGATCGAAGGTACGGAGACTATTAGCTCTCGGCGGGGATGGGGCCTCAGGTTAAAATCAAATCAATGCAGCGAGTATGGATCATGGCGGCGGTTTGTCTTCTGCCGGCGATTCCGGTCGTTCCGGCGTTCGCCGCTGACGATGCCAACATCAACGCTCCGATCATCTCCTGCGGCAACGGGATCCCCGGCGGCGTTTACTGCGCTCCCACGAAAAAGGATTTGAAGGAAGCTCGCAACGCTTATGCGCGCGGGTTGAAGTTGCAGGGTCAAAATCGTTTGGAGGAGGCGTTTGCCCAGTTCGACGAGGCTTCGCGGCTGGCTCCGCAGGACCTGGCGTTCCTTTCGGCGGAGGAGTTGACGAAGTCGCAACTGGTGTTTCAGCACACGGAACGAGGCGATTCTCTCCTAGCCTTGGCCCAGCCGGAGCGGGCGGCGGCTGAGTTCCACGCCGCACTAAAACTCGACCCCGAGGATTCTTATGTCGAGGAGCGCCTCACGCAAGCGCTGCGCGGTCCGGTAGCTTCCCAGCTGGGCGAATTGTCTGCAACGCTGGCCGATGTCAGCGAAATCGAGCTCCAGCCGCGGAAGGATGTTGCCACCTTCCACTACCGCGGCGATGTTCGTGGGTTGTTTGACGAGCTGGCCTCGGCCTTCGGCGTGAGAGCTGAATTTGACGATTCGGTCACCGCGAAGCCGGTGCGCTTTTATGTGGATGATGTCGACTTCTTCAGCGCTCTTCGACTCGCGTGTCTAGTTAGCGGGACGATGTGGACCCCGCTCGACGCGCACCAGGTATTCATCGCGAAGGACACTCAACAGAATCACAAGCAGTTTGACCGCATGTCGCTCGCCACCTTTTCGGTACCCGGCGCGACCTCACCGCAGGAAGTCACCGAGCTAGTCACCTCGCTGAAAACCATTTGCGAATTTCAGAAAATCAGTTCAGGCCAAAATGGAACCGTGGAAGTCCGCGCTCCGCAGGCCACGCTGCAGGCGTGTACCAGGCTTCTGCACCAGTTGACCAACGAGCGTCCGCAGGTGGCGCTCGATGTCGAGATTTACCAGATTAGCCACAACTTCACGCGCGAAATCGGTATGCACATTCCCAATACTTTCAACCTGTACAACATTCCGGTGTCAGCAGTGTTAGCGGCAGTGGCGGCGCTGGGAGGACAGAACCTGCAGTCTCTCGCGAACCAGCTGATTTCCTCAGGCGGCATCAACGCCGCTGGGAGTACGGCGCTGTCCGGGCTTCTGGCGCAACTGCAGAACCAGACCAGCGGCATCTTCAGCCAGCCTTTGGCCACTTTCGGAAACGGCCTTTCCTTTTCAGGAGTGAGCCTGGATCACCTTACGACCGCGCTTTCTTTGAACGAGTCATGGGCCCGCAGCCTGAGTCGCGTGACCCTGCGCACCGCGCAGGGCAACGAGGCTACGCTCCATGTGGGCGAGCGCTATCCCATCCTGAATGCGTCCTACGCGCCCATCTATAATTCTTCGGCGATTTCTGCGGTCTTGGGGAATCAGAGCTACGTGCCGCCGGTTCCGTCAGTCAGCTACGAGGATTTGGGCCTGAGCCTCAAGGCCAAGCCGGTAATCCACGGCAACAACGAAGTGACCCTGACGCTCGAACTGCAGGTGCGCTCCCTGACCGGGCAGAGCTCGAATGGGGTGCCGGTGCTTTCCAATACGGAATACCATGGCGGCATAAGACTGCGTGATGGCGAGCCAGCCGTGGTTGCGGGAGAAATTTCCACCAACGATCAGCTCTCAATAGCCGGTATTCCGGGTATTGGGGAGATTCCCCTCCTGAATCAAGCCGCGAGCGACAACAACAGGATGAAAGAAGAGGACGAACTGCTCATCATAATCACCCCGCACGTCCTGGCCAACCCGGACCGGAACACGGACGAGATCTGGCTCAGCGAGAAGTAGCTTTTTCACTCGCCCGGCAAAGCCCCGCTACTTCGCTTCCTTGGCGGCAAAATCCACCAGACTCTTATAAGTCTCGGCCATTCGCGCATCGACATTTCCGACGGCGCGGCCGTTGATGAAAAGAGTCGGCGTGCCGTTTACGTTGACTGCCTTGCCCAGAACAATGGAGGCGTCGACGCGGGCTTTGGTCGCGGGAGTGCGGGCACACGCTGCAATGTCAGAACCTTTCACGCCCGCGCCATCCGCCAGTGCGGTCAACTTTTCGTCGGCGTTTTCGGCTGTGATGTCGGATTGCGTTTCGTAGGTCTTGGCGATGAATTTCCAGAACGCATCGTTCGACGCCCGGCCTACGCAGTCCGCGTAAGCTGCGCCTTTTGCGGCCCAGTTGTGCATCTCGAGAGGAAAATTCTGAAAGACGAAGCGGGCAGTGGGTTCCGCTGCAACCAGTCCCTCGATTACCGGCTGCGCCGCTTTGCATGCCGGACACTGCAGATCCCCGAACTCGACAATCGTAACTGCCGCGTCTTTCGGTCCGCGCGAGGGGCCAGTGATGCCTTTCGCCAGAATCTTCTTTGCCGGGTCGAAAGGCTTGGCGCCGAACGGAATAATTTCGCCGAGCACCGCATGTTCCCCATCCGCCGTAACGTAGAACCGGCTGGCTGACTGGCCCTGAGGCGTGGCCAGAATCACGTCGACTTGGCCGAGCCCCGGCACGGGAGCGGGCTTGATGCTGGAAATCTTCCAACTCACCTGGGGTTCAGCGCCAAAGGTCTGCTGCATGAAGGAGTCTACAGTGGATTCCGAAGGAAGATTGACCGCCACTCCGGCTGGTTTATCGGCGGGCTTCGTGTCTGGAGCCTTCGTCTTGGTCGCGGTTTGAGCTGCGGCCGAGCTGCATGCCAGCAGGAAGACGAGAATCAGATTGACAGGACTGCGCATGGTTTCCTTTCAATTCAAAATCATTGAGGAGCGGGACACACTGGGATTGTCTGATCAGTGTCTTATGAATCCCTTTCAAACCTCGTTTTTCGCAGCAATGGGAAAACGGCGGCCGTAGCCGAAAGCCTTGGGAGAAATCTTAATACCCGGGGCCGCCTGCTGGCGCTTGTACTCTGCGCGATCCACCATCCGGACGACGCGCCGCACTAGCTCGATGTCGAAACCGCGATCGGCCGCGATGCGCTCGGCGGAGTGCGCGTCTTCCACGTAATCTTCGAGCACTGCGTCCAGAATCTCGTACGGCGGCAGCGAATCGCTATCCTTCTGGTCCGGCCTAAGCTCCGCGGATGGCGGCTTTTCCAGCGTAGCCTGGGGAATCACCACGCGGCGCGAATTCACGTAATGACTCAGCCGGTAAACCATGGTCTTCGGAACATCCGAAATGACCGCCAGGCCGCCGACCATGTCCCCATAAAGTGTACAGTAGCCCACGCCTAGCTCGCTCTTGTTGCCGGTAGAAAGCACGATCGCGCCAAACTTGTTCGACAGCGCCATCAGCAGTGTGCCGCGGGCGCGCGACTGTATATTCTCCTCGGTAACGTCTTCCTTCCGGCCCGCGAACACTTCCTGCAATGTTTGCCGGTAGGCTTCAAACGCTCGATCGATGGAAAGTAACTCGAAGCGCATGCCCAGATTCTTAGCGAGTGCGCGGGCATCGTCGATGGAACCCGGCGATGAATACGGGCCGGGCATGCCCACGCCGATCACGTTCTCTGCTCCGATGGCGTCAGCGGCGATGACGGCGGTGAGCGCCGAATCGATTCCGCCGCTCAGTCCGATGATAGCTTGTTGAAATCCGCATTTGCGCATGTAGTCGCGCGTGCCTAATACCAGCGCGGCGTAGACGCTGGCTTCCTCGCCCTCGATCTGCTCATGCAGTTCGCCGGTGAGGGTTTTGGAATCGAAGTAGATGAGATCTTCTTCGAACGATTTCCCCTGCGCGACCACCTCGCCCTTTGCATTGAGTACCAGGCTGGAGCCGTCGAACACCAGGCTGTCGTTGCCTCCAATTTGATTGACCAGCGCGACCGGAACCTTGTGGTGGCGGGCGATGGCGGCCAGCATGTCGCGCCGCAGTTCGCGCTTTCCGATCCAGAAGGGAGATGAGGAAATGTTGAGTACGAAGTTTCCCCCGGCACGAACTAGAGACTCGATGGGATCGACCGTGTACAGGCGTTTGGGCCAGAACAGCTTGTCGTTCCAGGCATCTTCGCAGATGGTAAGCGCCATCTGGTTGCCGCAGAAGGAAAACAGATCCTGACTCTTCGCGGGCGAGAAGTTGCGCATCTCGTCGAAAACGTCGTAGGTGGGCAATAGCATCTTCGATTGCAGGAAGACAATTTTGCCATCCTGCAACAGCGCAGCGGAATTCATGGCGGACTTGCCGGTTTCAGAATGAGCCGGCGTCACGAGGCCGCAGATCACGGAGATGCCGCGGGTTTCAAGAGCGATCTGCTCGGCAGTCTCGCGATTGCGCGCGACGAAGGATGGACGCTCGACCAGATCGCGAGGAGGATAGCCGCACACCGACAACTCGGGGAATAAAATCAGCCCGGCGCCGTTCCATTCCGCGCGACGGGAAAACTCGACGATCTTATTCCGGTTGCCTGCGAAATCTCCGACCGTGGGGTTGATTTGGCCGAGCGCAATCTTCACATAATTAGTGTAAAGCAGGAGTGCGGGCTTCGGCTTTCCGGCTTCGGCTTGGCCGGGCCGCGATCCAGATAAACAAATTACGGATCAAAATGGCTAAAATATCTGGAATCAGTGGGTTACGGCGTTTGCGGTCGGGCCGAATCCGGCTAAAATATTGGAAACAAGGAACTTGCTCGTAAAATATTCCATGCAAAGGACTTGGGCGATCTCGCCTTGATTAAGTACCCTGGAATCAGCGGCCGGCTCGCAAAATATTGCATTCGCGGGAGTTAGCTCATTGCTATTTTATTTTCAAAGAGCTGATGCGTATAGAGATAGGGTCTCACGATTGAGAATGCGAGTCAAGGGAAACCGCGCAGTGGGGAACGGATTCGGGTAGTGAGTGCAACGGCGATGTTGCAACAGTTATCGAGAAACTTTTTGAATGGAAACCATTGGCGAATAGAACTCTGGATAGTCCGTCGAGGTTCAGCGCGCATACCCCCGAAAAACGTTACATCGAGCGGCCCTGCGGATTTGCAATCTACAGAAGGCAAATGAATCCCTTTCGGCTTCTCGAAATCTTGTTCGAGGCAAACAAATGGCTCCCCGCAACGTTCAACTCCTTCCTTCTGACAATCACAGTTTCAGAGCCTTCCGATTGTTTCTGAGCAAGGTCGCTCCAAAGGGCCAGCGTGAAGTTAGGCGGTTTCCGAAACGAATGGAACCAGACGCTCTCCCCGGTTCTCGTATTCCACAATCGCGCATCATCATCCGACGCGCCCTGCTCGACAAACCAATGACTCGGCACAGCAACACGATACCCTGACACGCCGATCGAATCTCCGTGCTGAACGTGCCAAGCCAGAGCCCAGATGCGGAATCGGCAGGAATAGGTCGCTTAACCTATGGCCGCCGCGGCTAGCAAGAATAAGACAATCGTTGTTTGTCGTTTCGTGAGCTGTGCCACGGCCACATTCTAAGCCACCTGTCGCGGAAAAAGCTGGCAGAAGTTGCGAAAAAACTAGGACGCAGTAGTCAATGGGTGCAATGGGAATATTTCAACAACTATGCAGTGGGCAAGGATGCAGGAGTCTTCCGCCTCACCCAGTCCTCAGAAATCCCCAATCCGGCCGAGGCAGTCAGCAGGCTCATGCCAATCGAGGGATATAAGGCGAGGTGGGGGAACGCGAGGAGGTGGGGGTACGCGAAAACGGCACCGACGAGCAAAAGGCCGATGATCCATGTCAGCCAGCGCAATGCACGAAGCCATGGAAGCGTCACGCGCGGATTGGTCTTCCAGAGGCGCGCCATGACGGCCAGCATACCAATCGTGACAAATGGGAGCACGGCAGAGATAGCCAATAGTCCAAGTAACATGAGCTTCGCTTCTGGCCTCATAATTCACCACTTTACGCCGAGATAGGGCTTAATACCTAAAGATGGGGGGACGGTTAGGTGTCGAAAACAGGCGTTAGGCACTCAAAATGCCGACGGACGGAAGTTGG
>Ga0206871_10005_pt1 | contig 53009 bp, 40 predicted proteins | sample Alteio_BWOrgCont_33_FD_152627 | JGI IMG/M metagenome (GOLD analysis project Ga0206871, IMG submission 152627) | Enriched cells from forest soil in Barre Woods Harvard Forest LTER site, Petersham, Massachusetts, United States -... | ecosystem: Environmental > Terrestrial > Soil > Temperate forest >...
AAATCGCATAAATCATGAGAAGTTAATAATCTGCAGAGTGAGCGCTTTTGCACAGTATGTCCGAGAGAAATGTTTGATCCTGAGAGATTGCTCGCGGTGTTACGTCGATCGCGGCAGGTTGTCTCCGGAGGGCTTATGTCAGCAGCAACTGTTCAGGTCGGCACGATTCTGATGAAGGAGTGGCCCGGGATGGCGCAGCTTCTTGAGCTGGAGAGTGAGCCCTGTTCGGGAAGCTGGAGCGTGATTAAGACTTTGGATGGCGTCTCTCTCGACCGCAAGATTCTGGCGGCAGGATGGAACTTCTTCTTCATGGCAGCGGAAGTCAAGGCGATGTTCTTTGGCATTCCGGGAGCGGCGAAGATCCAAAACGCTTTGCAGCGGATTTTAGCAAAGGTGAAGCCGGAACACTTTAATGGCCTCGAAGTGACTGGAATCGTCGCCAGCCGTTTTTTGGGAGTGCCATACGTCACGGTTTCAGCGCACTCGCGCCACATGCAACAGGGCTGCTATCTGGATAGCTCTGAGGCGCGGCAGGCATCCCATAACAGTGCGGAATGGGCCAGGGACTGAGCCCGTCTCCCAACCGGATGGCGGCCTAGATTTCAACCATCTCGGTTCGAGCTTCCCTCGGTTCGATCTTTCCTGCTTCGATCTTTCCTGGTTCAATCTCTTTCTGGTTCAATCTTTTTCCGGTTCAATCTTCGCGTGCCGCGAAACGCGGGCGCTGATCGGCTCGCCGCCGAAGGATGGCCACACCGGTGTGCTCAGCAGCTACTTGTCGGAAGCCATTAACCGCCGGTCTCGATGCGGGTTTGTACGTGGCAGACCAGTACTAAGCTCGCACTTCTCGCCCGGCTTCGCGCCGCACGTGGGGCAGCGAACCGCCAGGGCTTCCTTCTGTTTTGCCTTCATTGCGTCATAATGCGGCGTTAGTCATCAAGAAAATGGTCAATAGTGATCAGTCCTCAAGCCTGATTTAGTTGAATACATCAGAGGAAGAAACGTTAATCCATCCTCAATGCTTGTTCAGGGCTCCTCGGGGAGCCTCAAGCGGCAGTTGTTCTCACCAGGCGAAGGGAAAATGGCGATACCAAACACAGTGTTTGCAAATCGAGCCCTGGAAGTGGTTAGTTCCCGGCAGCTCGTGCAGGGGAGGCCTCAACCACTCGCGCGCGATCGCACTCGAAGCCATCGCTGCCCAGTCGAATCGCGGTAATTGGGAATTATCTTCCGCGGCAATGTGGAATCGCTACATTCACCACCGACCTATGCAGCGCCATCTCCGCAGAGTATGGGAATGCTCGCCTGTTGGCGCTCCGGGTCAACGATACGCTGGAAGGTTACGACTATCCCGCGCGGGTGCGATGGTCGCTTGCTCGGGACGATTTCCCCTGTGGATATACGATGGACGCGGACGGCGATACGCTCAACATCTATTACGGGGCGGCGGACTGCGCGATCGCACTAGCCCGGGCAAGCGTGCGCTCGCTGCTGGTTTGGCTGGACGCCAACGCAGGCTGTGACCGTCGGCAGCGAGCGGCGGATTTGTAGAGCGAATCCAGTTTCCCGCAAGTGAGCTATCTTGCTCAGACAGGGCAGTTCATAACTGTCATTCTCTATTCTCCTGAGTGTGTAGACGGAGCGGCGGATGCTGATTCGCAGCTCTCAATTGTTAGGTTGCTGCAGCGACCACATCCAGCCAATCGGCATTCTTCATCCGCGTGTCCGCTCGCGAACCTGCGGTGGACACGATTCGACCCTAGAAATTCTCGGACCTCGAAACAAACGGCAACTCCTCGAGCGGATGAGAGGGTTAGCCCGCAAGAAGAAGAAAGGTTCAAAGATCATGCCTTTAATTCAGCTCCTAGAAGTTCTAATCGTGGTGGGTGTGCTTCTGTGGCTGGTGAATCGCTTCATCCCCATGCAGTCGTCCATCAAGTCAATTTTGAACGGTGTGGTGGTAATCGCCGTTGTTCTCTGGCTGCTCAATGTCTTTGGGCTGTTCCATTCCCTATCTGGGATTCGTCTCGGAAAGGGATGAGACCGGCCACGCCACTCTCAAAAATACGTCGCGAAACCCAAACCCTGAATGAAGCTAGAAGCCAGGCAGATACTGCCCCAAGGAGACTTTGTGAAAACAAGACTGTTGTTAGCCGTTGCGGTGGCTATGAGTGTGCCAGCAGTAGCCCAGATTAACTCTCAAACCACAGTGGAGGTCGAGCATATGAGTCCGACGCCCACGTTCCGTGTGGTGGTCATCAGCCGGAGCGTGCGGGCGATCAACTACGAGCATCGCAGCGGAAGCTCGAAGCTGGATTTCGCGGGTACTGCTCTGATGCCTGGAGCGAACGGCGAAGCACATGTCAACAGCAAGCGGGGATCGATCTCGATCGATGCCTACTTCGGCAACCTGCAAAGGCCTACGACTTTTGGCAACGAATATCTGACCTACGTCCTATGGGCAATCTCGCCCGAAGGCCGGGCGGTGAACCTGGGAGAAGTATTAGTGGGCGACAACGATCGCAGCAAACTGCACGTCACGACTGATCTTCAGGCGTTTGCGCTGATTGTTACTGCCGAGCCTTATTATGCAGTCCGGCAACCAAGCAATGCAGTGGTGCTTGAAAATGTCATTCGCGAAGACACCAAGGGAACCAGCGAAGCGGTGAATGCGAAGTACGAACTGATGGAGCGCGGCGGCTACATCCCGACCGGCTACAAGTTCGATCCGGTCGTCCTGAATGCCAACTTGCCCCTGGAATTTTTCGAGGCGCGGAATGCCCTGCGCATCGCGCAATCGGAGGGAGCGGAGCAGTACGCTCCAGACAGCTATAAACACGCCGTTCAGCTGATGAACACGGCAGATACGGATGCCACCGACAAACATATCGACAAGAAGCCGCTGATCGCAGTTTCCCGCGAGGCGGTGCAGACGGCGGAAGATGCGCGGGCCATCGCAGTGAAGAAGGAAGACGAGACCCGCCTGGCCAACGAACGGCAGAACTCGTCGGACGCACAAGCACAATCGCAGGCACAGGCGGATGATGCGATGCGGCAGAAACGGCAAGCCCAGGCCGCCACGGCGCAAGCTCAAGCGGATTCGGCAAATGACCACGCCGCTAAGGCTCAGGCAGAGTCCGATGCAGCAGCGGCACGGACGAGCGCAGCAGATGCACAGGCTGCGACGGCGAAGGCTCAATCCGATATGGCGAATAGCCAGGCTGCATCCGCAACTGCACTCTCCGCAGCACAGGCGGATGCTGAACAATCGCGCCTGGCGGCACAGCAGGCCCAGTTGAACGCGCAACAGGCAGACACGGACAAAGCGGCCATGCGTGCAAAGTTGTCGGAGCAATTGAATTCCATTCTGCATACTCGCGACAGCGCACGCGGGCTCATCGTTAGCATGTCCGATGTTCTATTTGACACCGGGAGATTCTCGCTGAAGCCGGGGGCGCGAGAGAAGTTGGCAAAAGTCGCCGGCATTCTGCTTGCCTATCCGGGACTCAACATTGAAGTCGGCGGATACACCGACAATGTGGGCGGCGATGCCATGAACCAAACCTTGTCGGAGAACCGCGCCGACTCAGTGCGCGACTACCTTGTGCAAGAAGGCGTGCCAGTAAATTCAGTCAGCGCGAAGGGTTTCGGCAACACTTTGCCGGTAGCCTCGAACGACAACTCCGCCGGGAGGCAACAAAACCGGAGAGTCGAACTTCTTGTGTCCGGCGACGCCATCGGCAACCCGGTCAATGCGACCACAGGGAGCTTGCAGTAGGCAGGCGTGTGTATAAATTTGAAAATCGATGAATGGAGACAACCCCAATGAAACTAGCAGGAGTGATCGGTACAACACTTTTGTCCCTGACCCTCGGCGCGTCCAGTGCAGCGTACGCCCAGGATCAGCACGAACAGCAGGAGGAGCAGAAAGACAAACCTGCCGAGAAGAAGGCGCAACCGGAAAAGCCAGCAAGACCAGAGGAGAAGAACGCGCAGGAGGAAAAGAACACCAAACCCGAAGAGAAAAACACGCAGCAACGGGCTCCGGAAGCCAAGCCTGCTCAGCACGCCGGCCGCATCCCCGCCGACCGTTACAAGGCCAACTTCGGACGCGAGCACACGTTTCGCGTTAGTCAGGGCGATTTCAGAAGCGGCCGTTTCCAGTATGGCGGCTATTGGTTCGGATTCGGTGGAGCATGGCCCAGCAACTGGCTCTACACGCAAGACGTCTATGTGGTCGAGATCGACGGTGTTTATTACCTGTGCAACCCGATGTATCCGGGCGTGAACCTTGTAATTAATGTCACGCTATAGCGCCAGGAGCAAGCAAAGTTGACCTTCGCCGGCGCGAGTTCATTTCTCTGGGCTCGCGCCACGATGCTCGAGGCGAAGGCCGGGGTTACCGACTTCCAGGAAAACATGGAAGCGATGAAGCACAATTTCCTGTTGCGGGGGTATTTCAAGAACCGCGGCTACGAAGATTCAGATGAACTCGCGAAGAACGAGATTGAACGATTACCCCAAAGCGCACCGACCAAGGAGTTTACGTATACGACGAAGCAGCTTTTCGATAAGCAGGATTCGGCCAAGCTGAAGAATCAGAAAAGTCTCAACGCCGGCGGCGAGTTCCTGGCCAACAACCAGTTCGGTTTTGGGGTAGTCGTTGCATCCACCGGGATGGAGGGCGATACCCAGAAAGATTTGGTGCTGACCCAGGCCCGAGCGATGGTTGTCCGCGAGTACCTGGTGGAGAACTTCGGATTCGACGATAGCCAACTCAAAACTCTAGGGATGGGCAAAGAGTCGGACGCGAGTTCGGATGCGGGCTGGGGCAAAGTGCAGATTTTCATTTATCCGCCGGGAAGCGAAATTCCTGCTGGCAAGGAAGCACATGTAGTGGTTCCGTCCAAATCTTCTTCGCAGTAACTTTGCGACGGCGATCGACCGTCGTGTAGCACTTAGCAACCGGGGCGGGCCACTGGCGCGGAATCTCGCGGTGCCAGGTCTTCGCTCTGCATAGAACCCAGCCTTGCTTCCACCCTAACCTCCCTGAAAGCGCCAGCACTAAAGTGGACGGTCAATTCCGCCGATTGGAGAGGCAGGTCACTTGGATCGGTGTCTTCGCCCACGGAACTCCCCGTTACTCGCATCGAGGGAACAACCACAACAGCACCAATGGTGTGCGAATCAATGAACGATACGCCCATGCGGATTCTTCTGGTGGAAGACAATTCCCTAGATGTTCGTCTGCTGCGGGAAATGCTCAGCAAGCAGGCACTGCGTAAGTTCGTTTTAATCGAAGTCGGATACATGAGTGAGGCGGAGAAACACCTGGCGGCGAATAAGGTGGATATTATCCTGCTCGACCTGGGTTTGCCCGACGCACGGGGATTGGAAGCGCTGCGGCGGGCCCGCGCAGCCGCGCCCCGCGTCCCACTGGTTGTGCTGACCGGGTGTGACGACGAATTGATCGCCGATCAGGCTTTGCGGGAGGGTGCCCAGGATTTTCTGGTCAAAGGCCAAATCGAGTCGCCAGCACTGCTCCGAGCCATTCGCTACGCCACGCAGCGGGTCAAAGCGGAGGTTGGCATGCAGGAAGCTCGGGAGGAGGCGGAGGGCGCCAACCGGGATAAAGGTGAGCTTCTCGCCGCATTGCGGAATGCACAGGCAGAAACCAACCTCTTTCTGCGTTCCATCCCTTCGATTCTGATCGGATTGGATTCTCAGGGCCGCATCACTCGCTGGAATCTGACCGCAACCAATACCTTCGGAATCGACGAAATCAGCGTTGACGGGCGCGCCATCGAAGACTGTGGAATCAAATGGCTGCATCCGGAGATGAAAGCAGAAATCACGCGCTGGTTGGCCACAGGTTCTGTCTATCGTTCTGACAATCTGCCCTACGACCGTGAAGGCAAAAGACGGCTCCTCGGGCTACAGGTGATGCGCATTCCGGCGGAGAATGGCGTGCCCACGGGGTTCATCGTCACCGGAGCCGACATTACCGAACGCCTGGGCCTGGAATTACAACTTCGTCAGGCGCAGAAACTTGAGGGCATTGGTCAACTGGCGGCGGGCATCGCCCATGAAATTAATACTCCCACGCAATTCGTTGGAGACAACATCCGGTTCCTGAAAGATTCCTGGGGCCCGGTCGCGGAATTTCTCGAGTTTTGCGGCACAGTGCAATCGGAATGGACCACCCGCCCGGTTGCACCCGAAAAGCTGCAACGCTTCTGCGAACTTCACCAGAAGTGCGATTTGGAATATGTGTCGGAACATATTCCGAAAGCCATTGACTTGTGCCTGGAGGGAGTCAAGCGCATCGCCAAGATCGTAAAGGGATTTAAAGAATTCTCTCATCCTGGCTCAGAAGAAAAGCGCGCCATCAACCTCAACCAAGCAATTGAAACCACTATCTCCGTTGCCCGGCACGAATGGAAGTATTGCGCTGACCTGGTGACCGCATTCGACGCCGAGCTGCCCCTTGTCCCGTGCCTGGTTGGAGAATTCAACCAGGTGATGCTGAACCTGATCGTCAACTCTGCCCACGCCATCACGAACACCATCGAAAAGAACGGCACGGGGAAAGGCACCATCACGATCAGCACGCAGCGGGAAGGCGATTGGGCCAGGGTCGCAGTGGCCGATACCGGTGCCGGCATACCAGTGGAAATACGCTCTCGGGTCTTCGAACCTTTTTTCACGACGAAAGAAGTAGGCAAGGGTACGGGCCAGGGGTTGGCGCTGGCCCATGCCGCCATTGTCAACCGCCATCAGGGCCAGCTCTGGTTTGAAAGTGAACTGGGCCAGGGAACAACCTTTTTCATTCGGCTTCCACTAGGAATTGAAACTCCCGCTCATGAATAAGCGAATTCTTTTTGTCGACGATGAGCCCATGATTCTGCAAGGCATCCAGCACAGCCTGCGTGGCATGCGCTCAGAGTGGGAAGTGCAACTCGCCGGCAGTGGCGCTGAAGCCCTGGAGACCATGGCGCAAGCTCCCTTCGACGTGGTGATCACCGACATGCGTATGCCGGGGATGGATGGCGCCCAGTTATTGGATCTGGTTAAGGCCAAGTTTCCCCGCACCGTGCGCATCATTCTTTCCGGGCAATCGGACCGCGAGACTATTTTGCGTTCGGTTGGCCCCAGCCACCAGTATCTGTCGAAGCCCTGCGATCTCGATGAACTCAAGCAACGGCTAGTCCGGGCGTTTGCCCTACGTGACATGCTGAATGATACGCACTTGAAAGAGGTCATCGGCCGGCTGAAAACCGTGCCCAGTCTTCCCGCACTCTATGTTGCCGTCACCGAGGCCCTGCGCTCTCCCGAAACCCCGATCGCAAAAATAGGCGACCTCGTCGCGCGGGACATGGGCATGTGCGCCAAAGTGCTGCAGTTGGCCAACTCCGCATTCTTCGGACTGTCTTGCCACGTTTCCAACCCGCAGCAGGCGGTGAGCCTGATCGGCGTCGAAAATCTGAAAGCGCTGGTTCTCAGCGTCCAAGTGTTTTCCGATCTCGGAGGCCATCCCTCGCAGAACTTGAGCTTCTTATGGGACCACAGCATGACCACCGCGAGTTTCGCCCGAGCCATCGCGGGCGTAGAACGGTCGTCTGCCGCGGTGATGGATGACGCTTTCACGGCCGGCTTGCTGCACGACGTGGGGCGGCTGGTTCTGGCCTGCGCCTTTGGAGCCGAATATCAGCAGGTTCTGAAAAGGACCGAGGAACCTGGAGTTCCTCTGGCCCAGTGCGAAGGCGATGCGTTTGGTTGCACGCACAACGGAGTCGGCGCATATCTGCTCGGCTTATGGGGGCTGACCGACTCCATTGTTGAAGCGGTTGCCTGGCACCATCAGCCGTCGCAGGCCCAACCTGCGTCGTTTTCCGCGCTGATCGCCGTGCATGCCGCCGATTACTACGATAACCAGCTGCAGGTTCATCCCGCTTCCAACGAAACGTCGGCGCTGGATGAACTTCTTTTAACTCAACTCGGACTCCAGCAACAACTGGCGCCGTGGGAAAAAGCTTGTCGCGAAGTGGCCTCTCGGAGTGAACTCAATGCCTGAAAAAATTCTTATGGTGGACGATGAAGACGCCGTGCTGGTGGGCTATCAGCGCATGTTCCGCAACGAATTTCAAATCGACACTGCGCCCGGCGGAGCGGCGGCCCTGGCCGTGCTCGAAGCCACCGGACCTTATGCCGTGGTGGTCTCCGACATGCGAATGCCGGAAATGGATGGGGCCAAGTTTCTGACAAAAGTGAAAGTGCTTGCGCCCGACACCATTCGCATCATGCTGACGGGCGATGCCGATGTCCGTAGTGCGGTGACCGCAGTCAACGAAGGAAGCATCTTCCGCTTTCTGACCAAGCCCTGCAATAAAGACACATTAGCCAAGGCCTTGACAGCGGGATTGATGCAGTACCGGCTGCTGACCGCGGAGAAAGACCTGTTGGAAAACACGCTGCAAGGCAGCATCCAGGTACTCACCGAGGTGCTCAGCCTGGTCAACCCTGCGGCATTCGGCCGGGCCCTGCGGGTCCGCCGCTATATCCACCAAGTAGCTACGCGGATGGCTCTGGTCAGCCCTTGGAGGTTTGAGGTAGCGGCCATGATGTCGCAATTGGGATGCGTCACTCTTCACCCGGAAACCATCGAAGCCGTCTACGCTGGCCGGCCCCTTCCACCGGACGAACAAAAGCGATTTGACGCTCACCCCGGCGTAGCTCGTGATCTGCTATCGAAGATTCCCCGAATGGAGCCGATCGCCTGGATGATTGCCCACCAGAATGATTCGGCGCCGATCGGAGGCGACATCGCCAAGGTGGCCACGGCCGACATGCGCCTCGGAGCCAACATGCTGCGGGCAACCCTGGCTTTCGATGAACTCGTAACAAAGGGGCTCACCCAGAGCGAGGCGGCAAGCCGCCTGTCGCGAAAACACGCGGATTTCGATCCGCGAATCTTTCAGGCTCTGGTGGAACTCGATGCCGGAAAAACCAAGTTGGAAGTGCGCTCCTGCGATATTGACGAGTTGATCTCCTACGACATGGTTCTCGAGGAAGAGATGCGCACCAAGACTGGCATGTTGCTGGTAGCCAAAGGGCAGGACATCACGCCGACCCTAATCCTCAAGCTGAAGAATTTTCTGGAGAAAGGGGCCATCGGGCGCAAAGTCTTAATTTCCGCTAAGAATCGGGCCAAGGCCGCGACGGCATGAAAGACTCGGAGAAAAATTGGGGTCCGAGCGAAAGACATTCGCGCGAAAGGCAGGCGCTCTCGCTTGCCCAAGTCTCGCGACGGCTTCAAATTGGGCCGCGTACCGAAGTGGAACCATCGCGGCGAGCTTCAGATTTTATTATGTCGGATCGCCTGTATTTTCGGAGCATACTGACGCTATCGCCAGTAGGCAACTGTCCCCGTTTCTACCGCCAGGCACCAGCGCCCCTACTCGAACTAGGGACCTTGAAGCACTGCGCATAGCACAAAGTCAGGTGATATGAAAACCGTGTCCCAACTGGATCGGAAGGTGCAACTCGAGTCCTACCGCGGGCTGCTGGAAGCGGCTCCCGATGCCATGGTGGTGGTAAATGTCGGCGGAGAGATTGTTCTCCTGAACGTTCAGGCAGAAAGGCAGTTTGGCTACAGGCGAGACGAACTGGTAGGCCAGAAAGTGAAGAACATCATTCCCCAGGGCTTCGCGGAACGCATCATCACCGACGGTACGCGATCCGCGGCGGAGGCGCTGGCGCAGCAGATCGGCACCGGCATTGAACTTATCGGGCGGCGCAAGGATGGCAGCCAGTTTCCCATCGAGATCATGCTGAGCCCGCTCGAAAGCCAGGAAGGGATTCTGGTGACCGCGGCCATCCGCGACATCAGCGTGCGCAAGGCAGCGGATACTCATCTGGCGCAGATGGAGGGCCGGTATCGAGGACTACTGGAAGCTGCTCCCGACGCCATGGTGGTAGTAAACGTCAGCGGGGAGATCGTTCTGCTGAATGTCCAGGCGGAGAAGCGGTTTGGATATAGCCGCGATGAACTCGTCGGGCAGAAGGTGAAGAACATCATTCCCGTAGGGTTTGCAGAACGGATCATCGCTGACGGCACTCGCAGCGCGGCAGAGGCGCTGGCGCAACAGATCGGCACTGGAATTGAACTCATCGGGCGGCGCAAGGATCGCAGCGAGTTTCCCATCGAGATCATGCTGAGCCCGCTCGAAAGTCCCGAAGGAATTCTGGTGACCGCGGCGATCCGCGACATCAGCGTGCGGAAGGCCGCGGATACGCATCTAGCGCAAATGGAAGGCAGGTACCGCGGTCTGCTGGAAGCGGCGCCGGACGCGATGGTGGTGGTGAACGTGGCCGGAGAAATTGTTCTGCTCAACGTCCGGGCGGAAAAAGAGTTCGGTTACCGTCGCGACGAACTAGTGGGACAGAAAGTCAAGAACATCATCCCCGAGGGCTTTGCGGAACGCCTGATCGCCGATGGCACCCGCAGCGCAGCAGAGGCCCTGGCGCAGCAGATCGGCACTGGGATCGAACTCATCGGGCGGCGCAAAGATGGCAGCGAGTTTCCCATAGAGATCATGCTGAGCCCGCTCGAAAGTCCCGAAGGAACTCTGGTGACCGCGGCGATCCGCGACATCAGCTCGCGTAAGGCCGCGGAGACGCATCTGTCGCAGATGGAAGGCAGGTACCGGGGGTTGTTGGAGGCGGCTCCCGACGCCATGGTGGTAGTGAACGTGGGCGGGAAGATTGTTTTGCTGAACGTTCGGGCGGAAAAAGAATTCGGATACCGCCGCGACGAGTTGGTCGGCCAGGCGGTGAAGAACATCATCCCCTACGGTTTCGCGGAGCGCCTGCTTGCCGACGGTCTTCGATCCGTCGATGATGCTCTGGCGCAACAGATCGGCACCGGGATTGAGTTGACTGCACGACGAAAAGACGGAAGCCAGTTTCCCATCGAGATTATGCTGAGCCCGCTCGCAAGCCCCGATGGAGTTCTGGTAACGGCGGCGATCCGCGACATTAGCACGCGAAAAAAGGCGGAAGCGAGCCTTCTCGGTAAGATCGAGGAGCTGAACCGCTCGAATGTTGAATTGGGGCAGTTTGCCTACATTGCCTCCCACGATTTGCAGGAGCCGCTGCGCATGGTAGCCAGTTACACGCAGCTTCTGTCGCGGCGCTACAAAGGCAAGCTCGACGCCGAGGCCGACGAGTTTATCGCGTTCGCAGTCGACGGGGCCAACCGCATGCAGCGTCTGATTCAGGATCTGCTAGCCTTTTCGCGCGTCGGCACCAAAGGCAAGGATCTGCAAGATACTTCCAGCGAAGAAGCCCTGGGTCAGGCGCTGCGGAATCTGCGCTCCGCCATCCAGGAAAGCGGCGCGCAGGTCACCCACGACCCCATGCCTGCCGTCCTGGCGGACGAGATGCAACTGACTCAGCTATTTCAGAACCTCGTCGGCAACGCCATCAAGTACCAAAACCCCGGTGTCCCCCGGATTCATATCGCTGCCGCCAGGGGCGAAGGGAAATGGATTTTTTCGATCAAGGACAACGGACTGGGAATTGATCCGCAGTACTTCGAAAAGATTTTTGGCATGTTCCAGCGCCTGCACAAACGGGAAGAGTTCGCCGGAACCGGCATAGGATTGGCCATCTGCAAAAAGATTATCGAGCGCCACGGCAGCAGCATCACGGTCGAATCGACACTCGGGCAGGGTTCCACATTTAGCTTTGCTCTCGAAGGAAGCGAGGACACATCATGCATACCCACGAATATGGCGATAGGGACGACAGCATGCCTTTAGAAGTTCTTCTGATCGAAGACAGTCCCGGAGATGTCCGGCTGACCCAGGAAGCTTTTCACGCCGCCAACATTGCCGTCCATTTGAACGTGACTACCGACGGCGTCGAGGCTATGGCGTTTCTCAGGCACGAGGGAGTTTTCGTCGACGCCCCTCGCCCCGATCTTACCTTGCTGGATCTGAATATGCCTCGAATGGATGGCCGCCAGACTCTGGCTCTCATCAAGAACGATGCCAGCCTGAAAACGATTCCTGTCGTGATCCTGACGACATCCGATGCGGAAGGGGATATCGCGAAAAGCTATGAATTGCATGCCAACTGCTACCTGCGCAAGCCCGTGCAGTTGAATGCCTTCGAGACCCTGGTGAGAAGCATCAATGACTTCTGGCTGACCAAGGCCATGTTGCCGCAACAGTAGACGTGAAAGAAATGGAAGGAAATCATGTATGCCCACGATTACACGGACGGAGGAGACGATATGCCGCTAGAAGTTCTTTTGGTGGAAGACAGTCCCGGAGATGTCCGGTTGACCCAGGAAGCTTTTCGGGCTGCGAATTCAACTGTCCGTCTGCATGTGGCTAACGACGGCGTTGAGGCCATGGCGTTCCTCAGGCGTGAGGGGGTTTATAAGGATGCCCCTCGTCCAGATATTACCTTGCTGGATCTGAACATGCCTCGAATGGATGGCCGCGAGGTTTTGGCTCAAATCAAGAAGGACGACAACCTGAAAACGATTCCTATCGCGATCCTGACCACATCTGAGTCGGAAGCCGACATCGCGAGAAGCTATCAACTGCACGCCAACTGCTACCTCTGCAAGCCTGTGCAGTTGAGCGCGTTTGAGAACCTGGTGAAGAGCATCAATGATTTCTGGCTGACCAAAGCCAGGTTGCCGCAAGCGCAATAAGCACAAGCCGGAAATCGTTCAAGGAGACCCTTCCGGGCCGAAGCTTGCGCACTCCGGAATCCGATCTTCTGAGATCCTGCATGGATCGCAGGTTCGAATCCTGCCGCGCCCTCCAGATAAACCTCTTCAGTCCCCCACACTCCTCCCACTCCTCTTGCTGCGCTCACTTCGCAGCCGGCCACAGTGGCCTCAATTCTAAATGGAAACGCTTCTGTCAGGGGTATGCCTGCCAGCGGTCTGAGAGGCCTTGAGGACAGGTGAACTGCCAGTTGGGATTTCGACAGAATAACGATTTTTTAGAGGGTTTCCCGCTGAAGATCAGCTATGCTGTTACCGCGTCTCTGGGAGCCGCCGACTCACGCGTCGGAGCAATCGGAGGTTCGTGGCGAAGTAGTCGGCCCGTCGCGGTGAGCCGCTTGTAGGTCGACCTGATCGCCGTCTTAGTAAGTCGTGACCTTGTAAGTCGTAACAATGGGAGGCTCGTAATGCTGCGCAAAGCGCAATCATTTTGTCTGCTTTTTCTCTTTTTCGTTCTGCCCGCAGTGTGCCAGTCCGCGCCCGCGTCCCAGGCCGCCACCGAGGCGCGAGTAGACTCCATGCTCAAGCAACTGAGCTTGGAAGAAAAGATCGATCTCCTCGGTGGCGTCGACAGTTTCTACATCCGCGCTATTCCTCGCATTGGTCTGCCTCGCCTGAAAATGGCCGACGGCCCGCTTGGAGTCCGCAACTACGGCCCGTCTACAGTCCTCGGCGGCATCGGCCTCGCTGCAAGCTGGGATCCCGCTCTGGTGCAACGAGTCGGCGCGGTAATCGGCGAGGATGCCCGCGCTCGCGGAGTCCATTTCATGCTCGGCCCGGGCGTCAACATTTATCGCGCTCCTCAGTGCGGCAGAAACTTCGAGTACTTCGGAGAAGATCCCTTCCTCTCTTCGCGAACCGCCGTCGCCTATATCGAGGGCGTGCAGAGTCAGGGAGTCAGCGCCACCATCAAGCACTTCATGGGCAACAACTCGGAATTCGATCGCCACAACACGGATTCCATCATCGACGAGCGCACCATGCGCGAAATCTATCTGCCCGTGTTCGAAGCCGCAGTAAAGGAAGCCCACGTCGGCGCGATCATGGACTCCTATAACCTTATCAACGGCCAGCATCTCACCCAGAACGGCTACCTCAATACGGACGTCGTCAAGAAAGACTGGGGCTTCACGGGAATCATGATGTCTGACTGGACCTCAGTCTACGACGCCGTGGCGGCCGCGAACAGCGGCCTTGATCTCGAAATGCCTTCCGGAAAATTCATGAACCGGGCGACCTTATTGCCGGCTGTGAAATCCGGTACGGTGAGCGAAGCGACCATCGACGACAAAGTCCGGCGCATCCTTCGCACCGCAATTAACTTTGGATGGCTCGATCGCGACCAAGCCGACTTATCAATTCCCAAGCTCAATCCTGAGGGCCGCCAAGTAACCCTCGAGGCCGCCCGGGCCGGCATGGTTCTCCTTAAGAATGATGGCAATCTTCTTCCTTTGGAAAAGGGAAAGCTTCGCTCCATTGCAGTCATTGGTCCCGACGCCTATCCTGCGGAGCCCGGCGGTGGAGGCAGCGCCGAAGCGAAGCCGTTTACAGCGGTGAGCTACCTTGAAGGCATAGCGAATTACCTGGGCAGCGGTGCCAAGGTTTACTACGAGCGCGGCCTGCCCACCTTCGAAGAAATCGCCAACCACACTGAATTCACCACCGAGGCAGGCGCCGGTCGACGAGGTCTAAAGACCGAGTTTTTCACCAACGCTACCCTAAGCGGAACTCCAGCCATCATCCGTACTGATGAACACGTGAACTACCAACCGGCGCGAGGAGGCGACGGCGCCGCCGGCAATATATCGATCCGCTGGTCGGGCTACTTCACGCCCACAACTCCTGGGGATTACGTGGTTTTTGTTCAAGGTCCCGGAGAGAACGGCGGCTACCGGCTCTATGTCGATAAGAAGCCGGTGTTCGACAACTGGAAGCAGTGGTACGCCTTCGTCAGTGAGGTTTCCATTCCGCTTGCGGCTGGACCACACCAGATTGAACTGGACTACTACGTTCACGGTGGCTGGGGTAAGACAACCGTGAATCTGGGGATCGCTCGCCCTGAGACTCTGGTCACCCCCGAGGCCAAAGCGGTGGCTTCCCGCGTGGATGCGGTCGTGCTGGCCGTCGGCTTTGATCCCTCGACCGAAGGCGAAAGCGGCGATCGCACCTTCCGCCTGCCTCCTGGGCAGGATGAACTCATCAACCAGATCGCCGCCGCAAACAAGAACACAATCGCGGTCGTGACGTCCGGCGGTGGTGTAGATATGACGGGCTGGGTCGACCACGTCCCGGCACTCTTCGAGGCCTGGTACCCGGGCGAGGAGGGCGGAACCGCTCTGGCCCAACTGCTGTTTGGCGAGTTCGCCCCATCTGGAAGACTGCCCATCTCGATGGAGCGCCGATGGGAAGACAATGCTGTGCACGACAGCTACTATCCGAAGGAAGGCGAAAAGAAGGTTGAATATACCGAGGGGCTTTTCGTAGGCTACCGCCACTTCGACAAGTCTGGAATCAAGCCGCTATTTCCCTTCGGTTACGGCCTTTCCTACACCACCTTCGCCTACAAGAACCTCACGGTTTCCCCGGCTGCAGGCTCCGGCGCTGCTACTGTGGCCTTCGATGTCACCAATACGGGCACCCGTGGCGGCGCTGACGTGGCGCAGGTCTACGTTGGCGATCACCACGCGAGCGTTCCTCGCCCGGTGAAGGAATTGAAGGGTTTCGCAAAAGTGGAAGTCAACCCGGGCGAGACCAAACACGTCGAGGTCACACTCAACCGGCGAGCGTTTTCCTATTACGACGTGAAGAATCACAAATGGACGGTCGCTCCCGGTGAGTTTGATGTTTATGTCGCCCACTCGGCGGCGGATATCGAGCTCACCGGCAAGTTGAAGCTGCAGTAAAGATGCGGAGTTTCAAGTTCAGCATGACAGCTCCAAACGGGACGGACTTCACTCCTCCGTCCCGAATTTCTTCAGATCTTCGGGTCCATCGGCGAACCTGACCGTTCCTTTTCCCTGGACCTGTACTCGAATACTTTCCACCACGTCAGGATTAGCGAGCGTCGTGATATCTCCGGTGTTCATATTGTTGGAGATGGCGGCAAGAATACGGCGCATGATCTTCCCGGACCGGGTCTTGGGCATGTCCGGAACGATGTGAACATGCTTCGGACGGGCAATCTTGCCAATGATGATTTCAATGGTCTTGTTGACCTTATCCACAATCGCCGGGCTCGCCTGTATCCCCGGCTTCAAGGCGATATAGACTTCGGGCACGCGCCCCTTGATCTCATCCACCACCGGCACCACCGCCGCTTCCGCCACCCCAGGAACCGTCAGGCACGCAGACTCGATTTCCTTTGTGCCCAGGCGGTGTCCGGCCACGTTAATGACATCATCGACCCTGCCGAGAATTCGGAAATAGCCGTCCGCCGCGAGCACGGCTCCGTCCGCCGCAAAATATGGCCAGTCATGCCAATCCTTGCTCTCGGGATTCTTGCAGTATTTCTGGTAGTACTGCTTGACGAAGCGCTCGCGATCGCCCCAGATGGTTTGCATGATCCCCGGCCACGGATTCCGGATGCAGATATTCCCAGCCTTCCCCGATCCAGCCGCGAGGGGCTCGTTCTTCTCGTCCAAAATGTTAGGATAGATTCCAGGCATCCCCGGCCCCGCGCTTCCCGGCTTCATGGGATCGATCGCCGGCTTCGTGCTGCACAGGAATCCTCCGGTTTCGGTTTGCCACCACGTATCGACGATCACGGCTTCACCTTTGCCCACAACGTCGTGATACCAGCGCCAAACCTCCGGCTCGATGGGCTCTCCGACGGTGGTCATGTGTTTGAAATGGTAGTTGTACTTGGTGGGCTCATCGTGACCGGACTTGCGCAACATGCGAATTGCCGTCGGCGAGGTGTGAAAAATGTTGACGTCGAGGCGTTCGGCGATTCTCCACACCCTTCCCGCGTCAGGGAAGTTAGGCACACCTTCATACAAAACGCTGGTAGCGGCCAGCGCCAAAGGACCGTAAACAATGTAAGAGTGGCCAGTGATCCAGCCAATGTCCGCCATGCACCAGTACACGTCATCGGGATGGATGTCCTGAATGTACTTTGAAGTTCCGGTCACATAGGAGAGATAGCCGCCCGTGCGATGCTGGCAGCCCTTCGGTTTTCCCGTGCTGCCGCTGGTGTACATCAAAAACAAGGGCGCCTCCGCATCCATCGGGATGGGAGCCACCTGGTGCCCGGCATAATTTGGGAGTACTTCATCCACGAACACATCGCGCCCTTTTACAAACGGCGAAGCCGACGCATTCTTGCCCGGGTGCCGTCTCCACACCAGCACCTTGTCTACGACCTGGCCCTCTTTTTTCGCAACCTCCAGCGCGATGTCAGCGCCTGCTTTGTGGTCGATCATCTTGCCGTTGCGGAAGTAACCATCCATCGTAATCAGGACGCGGCTGCCCGAATCGGCTGCGCGCGTGCCGCAAGCCTCGCCGCTGAAGCCTCCAAACACAACTGAATGGATGACGCCCAGCCGGGCACACGCCAGCATTGTGATCGGCAACTCGGGGACCATCGGCATGTGAATGGTGACGCGGTCTCCGCTCTTCAGGCCGCAGAAGTCGCGCAGCAGCGCGGCAAATTCATTCACTCTCACGTAAAGTTCGCGATAGGTGACAGATACGGTGGCTTCCGATTCCGGCTCCGGCACAAAGATCAGCGCCGCTTTGTTCTTGTATTTGGCCAGATGCCGGTCGACGCAGTTGTACGAGGCGTTGATCTTGCCGCCCACAAACCATTTCCAGAACGGCGGATCGCTGGTGTCAAGCGTGGTGTGCCAGTACTTATCCCAGCTCAGCAGGTCGGCGTACTCGCGGAAACACTCGGGGAAATTCTTCTCGCTGAAGCGTTCGGTAACGCTCGGGTCCGTCAGATTCGCCTGCCCGACAAATTTCGCGGAGGGATAGTAGTATCCTTCCTCCCGCCAATGGACTGCGATCTGATCTTCGCTGGTCTCGACCGCGGGCTTGCTTCTCTCTTGAACTTCAGCCATGGCCATCACCTTTTCCGAATCATAAAATCTGGGTGACGGCCCATTCGCCCGTCACCCATAGGTCAGGCCAATTATCGCGCAATTCACCCGCTTCGTGCGACGCCGTCCCTTAGACCAGTCTGAAAAGCCGCGGATCTCCTCAGTCCGCCGCCGCTACCTTTCCTCCGGTTTCATCCCAAATGCGCACCCCGCGCGTCTCCTTCAGCAGCAAACTCCCCACAATAAACGTCATACCGGCCACGATCATTGGATAGTAAAGCCCGGCATAAATATTGCCGGTCGCCGCGACCGACCACAGGCCGATCAAGGGCAGCATCCCGCCAAACACCCCGTTCCCTATGTGATAAGGCAGGGACAGGGAGGTGTAACGGATCTTTGCCGGGAAGGCCTCGATCAGATAGGCAGCAATAGGACCGTAAACCAGGCATACCAGGAGAACCTGCGCGAACACCAGCAACACCAACATCGTGCGATCTGGATCCGGGGCTTCCTTGGCCGGTACCAGCGCGCCTGTTGCGTCCGTGGTCATGGCCGTGAGTCCAATCGCGCCTGTCACTTTGTTGCGCGCAGATTTGACCGTGACGACGTTATTTCCCGCAGCGCGTTCCATCGCTTTATAGATCGGGATATAGGTAAGGACGGCGAGAAGGCAGCCCGCCATCATGAGTTTCTTCCGCCCGACTTTGTCGGAAAGCGCGCCCACCACGGTGAAGAATGGCATGCCGCACAGCAGCGCGATTGCGACCACGATGTTTGCCGTTTTGACATTCACCTTCAAGACAGTCTGCATGTAGAACAGCGCGTAAAACTGCCCGGTATACCAGACCACGCCCTGCCCCGCCGTCGCTCCGAAAAGCGAAATCAGGACGTTCTTCAGATTCGCCCATTTGGTGAATGCATCCTTGAGCGGCTGCGTTGAGGTCATGCCTGCGCTCTTGAGCTGCGCGAAGATGGGCGACTCCTTCATCTTCAAGCGAATGTAGAGTGAGATCAGCACCAGGATGATGGAGACCAGGAAAGGGATACGCCAGCCCCAGGCCGCGAAATCTTCTTTCGACATTGAGTTCTGCGTAACCAGAATCACGATCAGAGAGACGAACAGGCCCAGCGTAGCCGTAATCTGGATGAAGCTGGTGTAGAAGCCGCGCTTATTGTCGGGGACGTGTTCGCCCACGTAGACCGCGGCGCCACCGTACTCACCGCCGAGCGCCAGTCCTTGCAGGACGCGGATTCCAAGCAGCACGATCGGCGCGAACCATCCAGCCCTGGCGTAGGAGGGCAACAAGCCTATTGCAAACGTCGAAAAGCCCATGATAGAGAGGGTCACAAGAAACGCGTACTTGCGCCCCACCAGGTCGCCGATGCGGCCAAAGAATAACGCGCCAAAAGGCCGCACCAGGAAGCCGACCGCAAAGGTCGCGAGATAAGCGAGGTAGGCGAACGTGTCGTTGCCGGTAGGATAAAACTTCAGCGCCAGGATGGCAGTGAGGCTGCCGAAAATGTAAAAGTCGTACCACTCGATCATGGTACCGACCGATGACGCCATAATCACGCGCCAGATGCTGTACCCCGGATTGCTTGTACCTGCCACTGCAGCATTCGCCATAACTTCCTCCATGTACCGCAGTAATTTATCCTCGGCCCAGGTTCGAGACCCACACTGCTTACGGCGTTTCCTTCTGCAAAATTGCGCTCACATTCAACTCCGATCCGGAGAGCACTGTCAACTCCCGCTTCCATTGCCCAAAGCCCGGCATGGAAAAAACCACGACATGCGTCCCGGTCGCCAGTTCGATTTTCGATGGCGTGCTGCCCACGTACTTGCCGTCGAGCGTGATCTCCGCGCCCGGCGGCGTGGAGCTGAAATTGCACTTTACCTTCTCCACTTTCTCGGGAGGTGCTGCCTGCACAGGGCCAGCTGATGTGGCGGGTGCCTGCGGGGCTGGCGCTGGCGCGGCGGGCGCAGGCTGGGCCGGCACTGATGTAGCAGAACTCTGCCGCGGCGCGACTGCGGCCGCGACCGGCTGCGGCGCTGCTGCCGCCGGCGGACCAGGTTTTCCCCCTGCATCGACCAGCGTGTACAACTGCTTTCGGTCTTTGCCCTTCTCATCCACGAAGTACACGGTAAGGCCGCGTTTCTCTCTTCGGGCGTCGTAGCTTTCGCCCTTGGCCAGCGGAATGCATCTTGAGTATCTCGACTCGATCGTGCAACTGATACGGAACGGCGGCTCATTGCCTTCCTGCACCAGCAAGGTGCTGATCATCGGCACGTTTGTAGTCGAACGGCAGTAGGCGTCGTAAGTAAGCTGTTCGCAATTCTGCGGGACGCCGTTATTGTTGTCCGCGGTCGACGCTCGAGTCACAGAATCCAGAACCGTAATCCGAATGTTTTTCTCCGAAGCGGCATTCGCGAACAACGTCGCGAGCAAAAGACAGGTCTGCACAGCTGCAACTCTGCGGATACTCATCAAACAACTCCCCCAAACCATGCCGGTGCATCACTCGCGTACCTGGTTCCCGGCACGGCTCTGCAAGCCGGTCGCGCGGATTCGGTACATTCTGCTCCCGCTGGGGTGGTCCGTACAAGAGCTTTCGAGAAGGAAGTTTGGGAGAACACGCTCAGTGCGGACCAACTCCCGATGCACAATCGTCCGACCTTCGAAACCCCAGCGGGCCAGTTTCGGCCCGCCGGAGTTCGACGGTTGGTCTAGAACGTAAAGATCGGCCCGAATTCGGTTCGGTGATCCTGCCATTCGTTGGAAGGGTTGCCCGCAATCGTATATATGGTGGCGTGGTCCAAACCACGGGTGGCGTAGACCGACTGCTCGAAAGCGAACTGGCACCAGTTGTTGAATTTGTAGTACAGGGTTCCGATCGCAGTCTTTCCCATCAAAAGCGGCAATGGAGCAGTGCCACCGCCATTGTAGGCGCCAACAAAACCAGGATTATTCAGGTCGTGATTGTTTACCTGATCCTTGCCCATGGTGAACAGTAGCTGCCAGCCCGCGTTGTGGCCTTTGGGGTCGGCATTAAACCACCGGGAAAGCGGCAAACCAACCTGGACGAACCCGCCAAACCCCCGGATGGGCCGCTGCGGAGCAACCACAACCGTGCCCGCGCAGGTTCCTGGAGTGATCCCGCCCGCCGTCGCCCCTGTGGCCGTGAACGCACCCTGGCAGCCTAGTACGGCGCCACCAGCTGCGGCCAGCGGACCTCCATCAAGAGTAGGAAACGGTCCCTGTAAGCCAGTCAGCCCGCTCACATCGGTGGCGAAACTGTTGATCTGGCCCCCGAAGTAGAAACGCAAGTCGGCTCCTTGATAGGCGCTGGCCACCACGGTAACCCAGCGGGTTGGTACTTGCGCCACGATTTGCTCTCCCCACTGATTGCTGGAAGCCTCAAAGCCATTCGGGAAGGTAGTGCAATAATTCGTTGTCGCGCACAGAGCGGCGTACGGCGCGGACGCACCCACCGCCGACAAATTGTAAGCGATGGACGTGCGCCTGGAATGGAATCCAGCCACCGAGATTTGAGCCGGAGCCACACCCTTGGCAGGGTCGAGCTGGTAACTCAAAGCCACTCTGCCTTCCTGCTCCGGACGGTCGGAGTCGGCGCCCTCGCGCTCACCTTGCCCAAGCTGGGCGGCAAGCCCGTTCCCGCCCGCGTTCCCGAGCTTCAGGATCTGACCTGTGCTCGGCATCATGATCCCAAATTGCGGCTCAAGGTTAACGTGGTGTTCCTTATTCAGCGTCCAGATGAAGCCGCCCCGCATTTGCGGCGAGCGCTCCCAGGTGTTGCCCCAGAACGCCCCGTTGAATGTGGTTTCCACGATATTTTCCAGTGCTCCCGATCCGAAAAGCGTCCAGTCTTGTCCACCTAGAAAGAAAACATCGAAGGTGTCGCTGGCGTGGTAATCCAGGCGGACGTATGCCAGGCGCAGTTGCGGTTCATTGCTGCGGATCGAAGATACATCGCGATTGTCGACTTCGCTGAAGTTGCCTTCGAAGTCTCCCTCAATCTTCCCGGTCAGCGTAAGGTTCTTCGACATATCCGGCCATTCCAGGTTGAGCCCGAAGCGCGTGGACCGCGCCTTGATATGGACCTCGGGATCCTGCGTAGGGCCGGTGCTCAAAATATTCCCGGAATTCAGCCATATGCCGGGAAACGGAAAGTCATCGCCATCCGGGTCGCTGCTGTCATGCACGAACGTCGACTTGATAAAGCCATAAGGCGCAAGCGTGATCGGGCCAGCTTTAATCCCGGCTAGACCGCCGGTCTTTGGGGCGTCGATCGGGAACACCCGGACCGGAATCACCGCTCCTACCACCGAAGGTGGGGGAGGCGGCAGTTCGCCGGCTACCCGCGACGGAATAGGTGTCTGCGGCTGCGTTTGGGGTTGGGGTTCCGGCGAGGCATCCGCAGCCTCCCGTGACGAAGACGACCCAGACTCCCCAGCCTCAACCGGCGCCTCGGGCGCTGGGGGTTGCGCTGCTGGAGTACCAGTTGCCGAAAGATCCGCTGCGCTCAATACTCCCTTGCGACTGAGCACTTCCACCAGAAGCTGAAATTCAGCTTCCGGAGCCGCGTTCCGGATGGCGTCAGCCTCCGCTGCCCCGAGCACTCCCTTCTTCACCAGCACACCCAACAGGGCGGTCACATTCGCGTTTCCCGGGGTCGCAGTCAGGCTCGGAGCCGGGCTCGGACTCCCCGGCACGGCGGCCGCTTCGGCCGCGTCCACTCCATTTTCCTTTGCGGTTTTGGGGTCGTTGCCTCCGGCCATCAACGGTACAGCGCTGAGGGCCAGCACCAGCAGGCACCACAACAATTGCTTCAGCTTCGTCGACATAGACGGTCTCCTCGTTCTGGCTCAGACCTTGGCGCAGAACATGGAGCGGAACGGTACGACACCTTCGTCAGTGATGTCAAGAAGCTATTGCTCTCCAGAACATGGATTTACACCCCCACCGTCCAAGTTTTGGTTGGAGTTTCTGAGGCTAAGATTCCGATTTATCCCGGTGAGCCTGTGAAGTGAATCAGTGAAAGCGAATCAGTGAAGGTCGCGGCAAAGAAGATCGCACCAAAGAAGATCGCACCAAAGAAGATCGGCAAATCGATTGGAACTACCGGACCGGCTTCACGCCCCGGCGGAGCGTTGCTGCGAGTTGCCGCGAACTCTAGCCGCCCGCGCCGCGAGTTCCGGAATCGTCGGCACGGATTCCGGAGCAATCAGTTTGCTCTCCGGTGGCTGCGATCCCGTGCGGATCGCCTCGGTCAACATTTCCAGCGCAAGGTCCGTATTCGGACGAATAAAGATCGTTGCTGCCAGCAGGCCGCTGCGCACCCAGGACTGGCCCGTCTTCGGCAGTCCGTCGCAACCGGTGAAGGGAATCTTCAGCCACCGTTCCCGCTCCCCCACCGCGATTTCCGCGAACGCCTTCCTCGCGCCCGCCGCCATGCTGTCGTCCTGCGCCCCCACCAGATCGATAGACGTCTCTTGCGAAGTGCGCAGCCGCAGCCACGAACTCACGGCACGGTACGCGCTCTCCTCCGTCCAATTCGCCCGCATCGTCTTCACTTGAATGTTCGCAGGCTTAGTCGACTTCATTCCTGCAGTCCGCTCATGCGAGGCGGAACTATTCGCCGGCCCCTCGATGTAAAGAATGGATCCACCTTGCGGCAACAGCGCCGCAAACTGTTTTCCCTGAATCTCGCCAACTTCCTCGTGATCGGAGCTAAGGGAAAAGACGGGCACGTGGCAGCCCTGCCGAAGCTGATGCAGATAGTCGGCCTCGTGGTTCAGCACGACCCAGCCAATATCCGCGGCCACTGCGGCGCGAGCCACCTGCGGAAACCCCGTTCCCCCCGCCGGCTCGAACACGATGGCATCGGGACGCGAACCCGCCGAACCCTGAATATAGTGCAGCAGCTGCTGGCTTTGTGTAACCGCGTCATTGCCGGCATGGACGATCTTCAACTCCACGCCCAGACGCCGCGCAGCCTTCTCCGCCGCCGCCTGCTGCTCCTGCTGATAGTCGTTCTCGTTGTTCGTGAGGGAGACCAGAAAACTCAGTTTCTTCATAGCTCGTTTCCAGTCTCGATCATAATTCAACTTCGAAAATGTCTTTGGTAACTAGAGTAACCACGAGACCTCATCAATGGCTTCGAGAAGAAAGGAGGTCGGAGGTGCCACAAACCCAAGTCGAGCACGGTTCGGGAAGGCAGGCTTTCGGGTTGCGAAAAACCCGAGTCGAGCAGAGTTCGGGAAGGGCACGAATTCATTCGTGCCATTAATTCCTGAAATTGAGGTGCGCTTCAGCGCCTGAGGTTCGCTCTTCGGAAATGCGCCGAATCACTTCCGCAAACTCTTCATTCCCGCCACCTAGCCGAATCATGCGCCTGGTTTGAATCCACGCTCTCGAAAGAATTGCGCACGGTACTTCGCATCGCGGAAGGCTTCCGTCCCACCCGGCCGCGTGGTGGAAAAAGCACCTGCCAGGTTGCCGGCCGTCAGGCACGTCGTCAAATCCGCGCCTCGCACGTACTCATGCAGAAAACCCGCATCAAAGCTGTCTCCCGCCCCCACTGCGTCCACAGCCTCCACTCGAAGTGCCGGGCTGATGAAGCGTTCGTTTCCGCGTTGCGCCATCGCACCCTCGCGTCCCAACTTCACCACCACCAGCGGCACCATGGCAGCCAGTTTCTTCACCGCCGTTTCCAGATCGCTGACTCCCACCGCTTTTGGCGCCTCCCGCTCATTCGGCATGAAGATATCGACATATTTCAGCGCCTCATGCAGCCCACCCTCCCACCGGTCGTCGGGATCATCATTGGTGTCGAGAGAAGTCGTGAGTCCCGCTTCCTTCATCTTGCGGAACAACTCCGCCACTCGCGGCCGCAGCGCGCCCTGCAGGTAATAAGAAGATACGTGGAAATGCCGCGAGTCGGCGAGATAGGCCAGGTCAAGATCATCCCAAGTGGTTTCGGCAATGGTTCCGGAATAAGTCACCATGTTCCGCCACGCTGCCCGCTGCAAAATAACGGTGAGCCCAGTCTTGATCGCGCCCGGCACGCGACGTACTTTTGAAACATCCACTCCGCTTTCCTGCAACCGCTGTAGAGCAGTCGCACCGAGATCGTCGTCTCCAATGCGTGTTTGAAATCCGACGCGGCTCCCGAGCGCCGCAAGATTGTGCGCCATAATTGCCGACGATCCCCCCAGCGTCAGCATCATCCGATCGGCCAGCAACTCGCGCTCAGGCGGAAGCTCGTCCGGAAGCCCATACATAATCAGGTCAAGATTCAGCTCACCGGCAATGGTGATGTCAAAACGTGGCATCTTCTGGTCGTGGCTCAATCTGAAATTCCTCCATCCGGCGTCATCCCGAAGTCCCGCGTTTTCTCCAGCGGGACGAGGGATCTCCCGCGGCACACAGCCGCCCCTTCTCAAACTGAGCCAGCACTCTAATTCTGTGTCTGGCATTTCCCTCTACAACGATCGTCCTGCTTTGTCCAAACGTCAAATGCCCCAGCTGAAGATTTTCTCGGTGTCTCCGTGTCTCTGTGGTGAAAGCCTTTTAGCTGCGGCCCTCACGCCTACGCCACATCCGCGATGGATGTCGCCAAAACCGCCGCCCGCCGCAGCGGCTCCGCAATAGCCTTCATCACCCTCTCAAACCCGGCGAAATCCAGCGACTGCGCCCCATCCGACAGCGCCCGCTCCGGGCAAGGATGCACTTCAATAATCAGTCCGTCCGCTCCAACTGCGACTGCTGCCCGCGATACCGCCGCAATCAGACTCTGCTTGCCCGTCCCGTGCGAAGGATCAGCAATCACCGGCAAATGCGAAAGATCGCGGGCCAGCGCCACCGCCGCCAGATCGAACGTGTTGCGCATCTCCGTTTCGAACGTCTTAATCCCGCGTTCGCAAAGCACAACCTCACTGTTCCCGCCCGAAAGCAAATACTCGGCCGCCAGCAACCATTCTTTCACCGTCGCCGACGGACCGCGCTTCAAAAGCACCGGCTTGCTGACCGTCGCCAGCCGCCGCAGCAGCGCGAAGTTCTGCATGTTCCGCGCTCCCACCTGCAACATGTCCACATGTTCACAAATGATGTCCACATCCTCCGTGCTCATCACCTCCGTCACCACCGGCAGCCCGGTTTGTTCGCGCGCCTCGCGCAGAATCTTCAAAGCCTCCAGGCCGAGTCCCTGAAAGTCATAGGGAGACGTTCGCGGCTTATACGCTCCCCCGCGCAGCATGGTAGCCCCAGCCCGCTTTACCGCGTGAGCCGTGCCGATCAACTGCTCCCGGGATTCCACCGAGCAAGGTCCGGCAATCACGACTATCCCGGGCCCCCCAATCGCGACCCCGCCCACGTTCACCACCGTTCCCTCCGGCTTGACCTGCCGGCTCACCAGCTTAAAAGGCTGCGCGATGGCCATCACCTTGTCCACGCCCGGCGCGACCTGCAGCGCCTCAATCTCGTGGCGCCGCCCGTTTCCCACCGCCGCCACAATGCAGCGCTCCACTCCCCGCGTCACATGCGGCGTATATCCCGCCTCGCGAATGCGCTCGATGATGTGTGCAATTTCCTGCTCAGTAGCCTTGTCCGACATATTCACGATCATTGGTTCTCTCCCGAAAATGGTTTGTCATGAAATGGTTTGTCATCCTGAGCAAGCGTTGTTTGCGCGGCGAAGGATCCCGGGCGAGCCGCGCGAAGCGTCGCGTTCTTTGCGACGCAATAATCGCGCGTCTGGCTCGCTTCCTTATTAACCCACGCCCGACAGTTTCTTTCTTCCCCAAAAGCAAAGGCCGCGATCTTAAATCGCGGCCTTTGGCAAACTTGCTTGAATCTAGTCGCTCATGGCTGACTCGATCTCCCCGCAAGCCCCGCCGCAGCCGCTACCCCGGTAAACCAGTAGTAGCGAAACTGCCCGGTAAATGAGAAAAATCGCGTCATGCCTAAGAAGCCCGTTTACGTTTCTGAATCGCGCGTCCGCCCGCCCGTCCGGCTATTGCATGGAACTGGCTACATTGGAAAAGGCGTTGTTGGCATTGGACCCGATCAGTCGTATCGTGCCTACGACCAGAACCAGGATTACGGCCAGCATTACCGCATATTCAGCAATATCTTGTCCCGCATCTTCCGACCAAATCCTGCGTATGAATTCGGACATGCGCTCCCTCCGGTCCGTAATCTACTGCCTGCAACAAAAAGTACTGCAATTTGACGCACCCATAATGCCCCACCGTGCAGCCCTTGTCAATTGCGGAAATACTCAAAGCCCACTTCCCAACAGAGCCCGATGCATAAATGCAGCTCCTGGCCGCCAGTTCCTAGCTTCTCAATTTACCCCTGATCGCCTGTGCCCTCTGTGTTTAAGCTTTTTACCTTATCCGTATAAATCCGCGAGAATCCGTGGCGAAAGGCTTCAAGAACTCAGAACTGATACCCTACTTGCGTGCCCGTCCTCCACAACCTCCGGGTCACCCTCGAAATGATCAAGTGGGAGCACTCCATCTTCGCTCTCCCATTCGCTCTCTGCGGAGCCGTGCTCGCCGCCTCCGGACTTCCCACCCCGCATCAACTTCTCTGGATCGTAGTCGCCATGCTGGCCGCCCGCTCCGCCGCCATGGCCTTCAATCGCCTCGCCGACGCCGCCATCGATGCGGCCAATCCTCGCACTAGCAGCCGCGCACTGCCCGCCGGCCATCTCTCGGCCGCCTTCGTCACCACCTTTATCGTTGTCTCCTGCGCCATCTTCATTCTCGCCGCCGCCCAACTAAATCGCCTCTCCCTCTGGCTTTCTCCGGTCGCGCTCGCGGTTCTGCTCCTTTATTCCTACACTAAGCGCTTCACCCGCTGGTCGCACCTCGTCCTCGGCTTCGCCCTCGGCATCGCGCCCGCCGCCGCCTGGATCGCCGTGCGCGGCTCCCTTGACCCTCGCATCCTTATTCTCACCGCCGCCGTCACCTTCTGGGTCGCCGGCTTCGACATCCTCTACGCCTGTCAGGATTTCGAGTTCGACCGCCACGCCGGACTCCATTCCATCCCCCGCCACCTGGGAATACGCCGCGCCCTCTGGATCGCGCGCGTCTTCCACCTCATCATGCTTCTACTTCTGATCGCCCTGCTCCCTGCCTTCGCACTGGGAAAATTCGCCGTCGCCGGAATCGTAGCCGTGGCGCTACTGCTCGCCTACGAACACTCCCTCGTATCGCCCCGCGACCTCAGCAAACTCAACGCCGCCTTCTTCACCATGAACGGCGTAATCTCCGTAGTCTTCGCCGCTTTCGTAACCGCCGACATACTCCTGCGAAAATAAAAATCGAAACCGGCAGAAATCATGTGGGGACAGCCGCCTTCGGCTGTCCAACGAGCGCAGCGAGCAATTCACCACGATCGCAGGGAAGGGAATCGCGCTGCTCCGGGATCAGAGACTGATCCCTCCGGCGCCGCGCTTCAACCCACGTCCCGTCCCCACCAAAAAAACCGACGTCCCCACCCCCTGCGGTGGAAACGCCGGTTCCCCCATTCCCTCATGATGACAGAGGGCGTGAAGATCAACGACTTTCAAATCAACGATCAAAACCTCCGACCCTGATCGCACCCTCATCGTGCCTCACCCCCGGCACCGCATTTGTCAGACCGATGTAAACAGTTTGTAAAAACCAAGTCGACCAACCCAGACAGCATTCCTTTCGTAACTCAATTCCGCACCACGAAACTGGTAGCATAAAGGCTCCTTCTCATCAAAACTGTGCGCACATTAGTCCAGGTCCGCATTCCATTTCTCGCTCTCCTGCTCCTCGCTCCTCACGTCGACGCCCAGAGCAACGCCGGAGAACTTCGCCTCAAAGTCACCGATCCCGACGGCCTCGCCCTCAAAACCGCCGTTCAACTCGTCAGCCAGGCCAACGAGTATCGCCACACCTTCACAACTGACGATCAGGGCGACCTCGACGCCAAGCGCTTGCCCTACGGAATCTACCGCCTCCAGATCCAGGCGCAGGGCTTCGCTCAGGTCTCCGAGTCGGTTGAAATACGTTCCGCGCTTCCGCTGGATCGCACGATTCGTCTGAAAGTAGCTTCCGCTTCCGAATCGGTGACGGTCAGCGCGTCCGGCACATTGGTCGATCCCTATCGCGCCGGCTCGGTCAACGAGGTGGGCTTGCAGACCATCGAGAATCGACTCACCGCGCTCCCCGGCCGCTCCATGCAGGATCTTGTGAACTCCCAACCCGGCTGGCTTTACGAAGGCAATGCCGTTCTCCACCCCCGCGGCTCCGAATATCAAACTCAATTCGTCGTCGACGGCATCCCCCTCACCGACAACCGCTCGCCCAGCTTCGGCCCCGCGGTCGAAGCCGACGACGTCGAATCCTTAGAGATCTATACCGCCGGCATCCCCGCCGAATACGGCAGAAAGATGGGCGGCGTCGTTGAAGTCGATACCCTGAAAAGCGCCAACCCCGGTTTTCACGGCCAACTCACCCTCTTCGGCGGCACCTATGATACGGCCGGCATCAACACCCAGGACCAATACACATGGAACAAAAACACGTTCGGCCTGAGCGCCTCCGGAAACATGACTGGCCACTATCTCAACCCGGTAGTCCCGGAGAATTACACGAACAACGGCACCACCGGCAGTTTTTCTATGAGCTATGAGCGGGAACTCACGCCAAAAGACCGCGTCACTCTGATTGTCCGCCACGAACTCGCGCGCTATCAAATCCCCAACGAGCTGGCGCAGCAGAACGGAGCATATCTGCCCGACGCGAACAACACCACTGGCTGCCCACCCGTTCCCCCCGGCGATGAGCCCAGCGACTGCGTCTTCGTTCCCGGAGGCCAGCTTCAAACTGGCGACAATTTTGAAACCATGGGCAGCATCGCCTACCAGCACATTTTTTCCTCCGACTCGATCGGCGTGTTGCGGGGAATGTCTCGCGATAACTCCACTGACTTTTCTTCCAACCCTGCCTCCTGGCCCCTCATTGCCACCCAGCACAACGACTTCAAGGAAATCTATTTCAATGGCAGCTTCTCCGTTCATCATGGCAGGCAGGAATTTAAGGCGGGCGTTGAATCCGATGCCATCTTCCTGCACGAAAACACCAGCTACGTGATCCCCGACTGTGCCGATCCCGCCGATCCGCAATGTCCCATCAACCTGGGGATCCTGGATTCTGGCGCGACCACTTTTGCGTTCCGGGGCCAGCGTCCCGATCTCGAACAGGCCGCCTATGTTCAGGATTTAATCCGCCTCGGCAATTGGACCATCAATGCCGGTCTCCGCTGGGATCACTATCAACTCCTGCTGAATCAGAACGCAGTCAGCCCGCGCCTCGCCGTCTCGCGCTATTTCCCCTCCATCGGCTTAAATATTCACGCCTCCTATGACCGCATCTTCCAGACGCCTTCTTTCGAAAACATACTTTTAGCCAGCTCTCCGGCTGCGGAGGCCATCGACACCAGCGTGCACCCGCTGCAGCTGCCGGTCCAGCCTTCTCATGGGAACTATTATGAATTGGGAGCCACGAAAGCATTCTTCGGGAAACTGCGGCTGGATGCGAATATCTTTCGTCGTCAAGTAAGCAATTACGCCGACGACTCCCAAATTCTAAGTACCGGAATCAGTTTTCCCATCGCATTTGACCACGCCATTCTTTACGGCGCGGAAGGCAAGCTGCAACTCCTGCAATGGAGGCGGTTCTCAGGCTACGTTAGCTACTCCTACATAGTCGGGAATGCCTGGTTTCCAGTGACTGGCGGATTGTTCCTGGGAGATGATGCGACCAACCCGACCACCGGACATTTTCCCGACTCGCAGGACCAGCGCAACACCGTGCGCGCCCGCCTCCGTTATCAGGTCGTTCCGCGCTTGTGGATCGCCGTGGGAGCCGACTACAACACCGGACTGCCCTTTCAACCCGATTTGACCCCGCAGCAATACGCCACGGAATACGGTCAAGTCGTGGTCAATCACCTGAATTTTAGCCGCGACCGCATCAGCCCCTACTTCACGGAGAATTTCTCGGCGGGAGCCAATCTCTACCAACACGAAAAACGCTCCCTGCGATTCCAGGCCGACGCCCAGAACCTGAGCAACGAACTAGAAGTAATCGACTTCGGAGGCCTATTCTCCGGCAACGCCCTAGGCCCCTCCCGCCAATACACCTTCCGCCTCGTAACCACATTCTAAGAAGTTCTTGCGGGGACAGCAGGTTCATGTGGGGACAGCCGTCCTCGGCTGTCCAGACGAGCGCAGCGAGGCTCTCGACCACGGTTCTGTCATCCTGAGCGAAGCATGATCGTCTGAAAGACGATCATGCGCAGTCGAAGGACCCCTGCCGTACTACAGCTTCTAAGATCAAGGGACGCTGCTTGAACCGCCAACCGCTCTCGACAAACAAAAAAGGACGCCCGCAAGCGTCCCTCGAAACAAGCCCTACTGCTCCGTGCAAATCTGTGGCAAGAAACCTACACCACAAAGTACTTAGCCCCGGGATGATGCACCACCAAGGCCGAGGTACTCTGCTCCGGCTCGAGCAAAAACCCCGAAGTCAACCGGACTCCAACATTCTCCTCCGGCTTAAGCAGCACAAACAACTTAGTCTGATCCTCCAGATTAGGGCAAGCGGGATATCCAAACGAATACCGCGACCCGCGATACTTCTGATGAAATAGGTCGCGAATCGCAGGAGCATCCTCACCGGCAATCCCCAACTCCTCCCGCATAGTCTTATGATGCAACTCTGCCAAAGCCTCGGCAGTCTCCACGCTCAACCCATGCAGATACAAATATTTCGTATACTCCCCGCCCTCAAACAACTTCTGCGTCTCAACCGAAGCCTTGGCTCCAATCGTAACCAAAGAAAACCCAATCACATCCATCTTCCCCGATGATTTCGAAGCAAAAAAATCAGAGATGCACAATCGCCGTCCCTCCCGCTGCCGCGGAAAAGTAAACCGCAAAGCCTCACCCTGTGAACCCCCGTGTCCCCTGTGTTGAAGGTTTTGACCTTCGCCGGGCCCTAGGTACTCGGTACCGGGTACTGAGTAAATGACGACATCATTCCCATCACTCTGACAAGGGAAATACCCATAAACCACCTTAGGCTCAAACAACCCGCTCGCAGCCACTTCCTCTTCCAGCTTTTTCTTGATAGGCCTGAACTTCTCCTCCACCAACCGCACGTAATCCGCCTGCGAAGCCGTCTTCAACTGCCACTGATTCTTGAACAGCGCCGTCTCATTAATGTAGGGAAACACGTCCCGCACATCGTAGGCCTTAACCCGCACTCCCCAAAACGGAGGCTCAGGAATATTCGGGGCATCCGTAACCACCACACTCCGCTCAGAAAACACGGGCCCAGTCTCCTCGTCCACGGCGGCCGCCTTCGCGTACTCCTTAACCGTCCGCCCATCCAGCAAGCGAGCCTCGCGAGCTCCATCCTCCGTGATCAGATCTTCCATCACATGCAGCCCGGCAAACGCATCCTCCGCGTAAAACACGGAGTTCGAATACTCCCGCCGCAAGTCGTCTTCTACGTATTTCCGTGTCAACGCCGCCCCACCGCAAATCACAGGAAACTCCAGCTTCTGCCGCTGCAAATCCTGGACCACATACTTCATCTCCAAAGTAGATTTCACCAGCAGTCCACTCAACCCAATCGCATCCGCCCCGTGCTCCTGCGCCGCGCTGATAATCTTGTCTCCCGGCTGCTTGATTCCGAGGTTCACCACCTTGAATCCGTTATTCGACAAAATGATGTCCACCAAATTTTTCCCAATGTCGTGAACATCCCCCTTCACGGTCGCCAGCACAATCGTGCCCTTCTGCGACCCGCCTTCCTTCTTCTCCATCTTCGGCTCAAGATAAGCCACAGCCTGCTTCATCACCCCAGCCGAATCGAGCACGGAAGGCAATTGCATCTTGCGCGCGCCAAACAGATCGCCCACAGTTTTCATTCCGTCCAGCAGCACGGTATTAATCAATTCCAGAGGCGAATAATCTTTCAGCGCCTCTTCCAGCAATTCCTCCAAAGATTTCTTACGCGCGCCCTCGCCCACCGATTTCTCGCCGTTGATGATGGCAAACTTCAGCTTGTCCTCAACCGACAGCGTATCCACATGCGCCGTAGTCGAAGCCGCAGGCTTACCCTTCAGCCCGGCAAAGTGATTCATGTACTTCTGCAGCGGATCGCCATCCGACTCATCTCGGAAAATCAGCTTCCGCGCCAGATCAACTTCTTCCTGCGGAATCTTGTACAGCGGATAAATCTTCGTGTAATTCACGATGGCCATATCCAGCCCCCGATTCACGGCCTCGTGCATGAAAACCGAGTTCAAAACCCGTCGCGGATAAGCATCCAGCCCAAACGAAATATTGCTAACGCCAAGAATTGTCTTAACGTTGGGCAACTCTTTCTTGATCCGCTGCACTGCCTTCAAAGTCTCAATCCCAGCGCTTCGGTACTCATCCTGCCCCGTAGAAATCGGCAAAGTCAGCGCATCGAAAATCAGATCCGTCCCGTCCAGCCCATATTTCTTCGTAGCCAGATCGAAAATCCGGTGCGCAATTGCCGCCTTCTTTTCTGCCGTCAGCGCCATTCCGTCTTCATCGATCGTCAGCGCAATCACCGCCGCCCCATACCGCTTCGCCATCGGCAACACCAACGACGTCCGTTTCTCACCATCCTCCAGATTGATCGAATTGATAATCGCCCGCCCCGGGATCCGCTTCAGCGCCTCCTCCACCACGTCTGCCTCAGTCGAATCGACCAGAATCGGCGCCGGAACCCGCGTGGCAATCCTTTCTAGAATGGTAGAGATGTATCCCTTCTCATCTTCCCCCACAATCGCGCAGCACAAATCCAGCATGTGCGACCCGTCGTTCACCAGCTTCTTAGCCAGCGCCAGAATGTCGTCGTATTTCTTCCCCCGCACCAGGTTCCGGAAATGTTCAACCCGCGTAGTCGTATTCATTTCCTCGGCGACGATCAAGGGCTTCGGCTCGAGATCGAGCGGAACCGAAGTGTAAGCGCTCGAAGCCGCACCCACGCGCTTCACCTCGCGCTTCGCCGGCTCCACTCCAGAAACTGCATCTACGACGGCTTTCAGATGCGCAGGCGTAGTTCCGCAGCATCCGCCGACAATCCGTACCCCGTAATCCACGACAAAATGCTTGTGATACTCCGCCAGTTCGGCAGGGGTCAGCTTGTAAACTGCATGCCCACCTTCGTTGTGCGGCAAGCCGGCATTCGGCAGGATCGATATTTCCTTGGTAGAATTCAGCGCGAGATAGCGCACCGCATCATTCATCTCCTTCGGCCCGGTAGCGCAATTCAGTCCCAGGATGTCGACATCAAACGGCTCCAGCGCCGTCAGCGCCGCGCCGATCTCGGTGCCGAGCAGCATCGTCCCGCTTTCCTGCAAAGTCACCTGCACGGCGACGGGAAGCCGTTTGCCCGCTTTCCGCATCGCCTCAAGCACACCGATGGCCGCAATCTTCGCCTGCAACAAATCCTGACAAGTCTCGATCAGCAGCAGATCCACTCCACCCTCGATCAGCGCCGCCGCCTGCTCCTCATAAGCCGCCGCCATCGCTTCAAAACCAATGTGCCCGAGCGATGGCAGCTTCGTAGTCGGACCCATCGACCCGGCCACAAACCGCGGCCGATCCGTCGTCGAGAACTGCTGTGCCACTTCCCGCGCCAGTTGCGCCGCTTTAACGTTGATCTCGTGCACCCGGTCGGGCAGCTCAAACTCACTCAGAACAATTCGCGACCCGCCAAACGTGTTGGTCTCCACAACGTCGCAGCCGACGCGAAAGAAGTCCGCATGAATATCCCGAATAATGTCAGGACGGCTCAGCACCAGAATCTCGCTGCAGTTCTCCTTGCCCCGGTAATCATCCAGAGTAGGATTCCGCGCCTGGATGTTAGTCCCCATGGCGCCGTCATAAACCACAACGCGTTCCCTAACGGTTTGAAAAAAATCAGTCATCGCTTAATCACAATGCACAAACGCCGGCCCCCGAGGACCGGCGTGTCGTCGAAAACGAAACTTGGAAACTCTAACTCCCCGCCACCATCTGCGCCGGAGCCCCGCCATCCACATCGGCCTGATTAAATATGACGTTCTCTCCCATATGCGCTGGCCGGGGCGCCAGCATCTGCTCTTTGCGGTAAATCAGATTGCTGGCGTTAAACGTAGCCAGCTCAAACCCATGCCCATGCGTAATCGCGTCCGTCGGGCAAGCCTCTACGCAATACCCGCAAAAGATACATCGATTGTAATCGATGTTGTAGACTTTGGCGTAGCGCTCGGCACCACTTACGCGGCGTTCGGCGGTGTTGTCGGCGGCTTCGATATAGATGCAGTTCGAGGGGCAATTGGCGGCGCAAAGGAAGCAGGCTACGCACTTTTCCAGTCCGTTTTCATCGCGCTGCAGCACGTGGGCGCCGCGGAAGCGGGCCTCGAACTTTGCTCCCTTCAACGGTCCTTTGCCGTCGGGATAATTTTCTACCGTCGTGGGCTGGAACATCTCCATGAAGGTGATGCTCATGCCTTTGGCGATTGCGGCGATGTTTTTCAGTACCGGCATGCTCTTCTAGTATACCGAAAGGCAGTGGTCAGTGGTCGGGCCAATGAGAAAACTGGGGTAGGAGTATGAGTGCGGGTAGACGGTTGGGGTGCGCTTCGAGGTCGGAGGTAAGGTCAAAGTCAAAGGCAGCGGCCGAGGGCGCCCGCTCTAGACGCGCCGCCAATGTGATCAGCAAGCAGCGGGGGGAATTGGCGGAGATGATGTTTATGGTCAAGGCCGCGAAGGAGGGACTTGCGACGGCGAAGCCTTATGGGGACAGCCGGCGCTATGACTTCATTGTGGATACGGGGAGGCGGTTGTGGAGGGTGCAGGTGAAGTCGTCGTCCCGGCTTTGCAAGGGGGCTTATCATGTGTCGCCGAACCGGCATTCGAGTGGGCGCATGATGGCGTATCGGGCAAGTGAAATCGATCTGGTGATCGCTTATGTTGTGCCGGAGGACTCCTGGTTTGTGATTCCGCTGAAGGCCTTTGCGCCGCGCAAGAGTCTGCGACTCTATCCGAAGGGCGACGACCCGAGAGGGACTATAGTATGGGCGCTTTCGGGAGGCTTGGGGGTTGATGCGATGAGGGGGGTGGGAGGAATATCGAAGTCAAAATCCTAAGCGGCTCGCAATTGAGAATGTCCCACCCTTTGCAAAAAGCGCAAAGGATGGGCCATCCGTGCTGGTTCAGGTAGTTTGGGGGACTTTGAAACGATATTTGTTGATTTTGAAACGCTTGATTTTCGAATCGAGTGTTCGCGCCGGCAGTCCCAGCTTCATAGCTGCGCCCAACGGGCCCGAGATGCGGCCGTAACATTCCGCGAGTGCGGTTTCGATGATTTCCTTCTCCTGCCGCGCGAGGACGCTATTGAGCGTACTCCGCCGGCTACGGGCGGCGGAGAGTTCTGGGCGAAGCCAGGTCTCGTCCACGGAAAAGGTGTCGCCTTCGTTCAGAATGACGGCTCGCTCAATTACGTTTTGCAGTTCGCGAATGTTCCCAGGCCAGTCGTATGCCTGTAATAATCTGAGGCTCTTCTTGTCGATCGTTCTGAATTTCTTTCCAGCCTTCTTGCCGAAGCGGTCGATGAAATACTCCACCAGCAAGGGAATGTCGGCTACACGTTGGCGCAACGGCGGCACATCGACGGGCACTACATTCAGCCTATATAGGAGGTCTTCACGGAATTTGCCTTCGGCTACGAGCGTGTTCAAATCACGATGAGTCGCGGCTACCACCCTGACGTCGATGGGAATCGCCTTACTACTGCCGACGCGTTCGATTTCACGTTCCTGCAGCACGCGTAACAGGGCGACTTGGATCTCGGGAGGCAAGTCGCCAACTTCGTCCAGAAAAATTGTCCCGCCATTCGCCGATTCAAAGCGCCCGAGGCGACGCTGGATCGCGCCGGTGAACGCGCCCTTCTCGTGACCGAAAAGCTCGGAAGCAATCAGCGATTGCGGGATGGCAGCGCAATTCACGCCGATGAATGCCCGATCCGCGCGATTGGATCGCTTGTGGATGCTGCGAGCGATCAACTCCTTTCCAGTACCGGTTTCGCCAAGAATCAAGACTGTCGAATCGGAAGAAGCCAGTTTGGCGATTTGGCGTAGTACTTTCCGGAGCGCTTCCGAGGACCCGACGATGTCTTCGAACATGGAGTCGCGATCGATTTGCTCCCGCAACGCCAGATTTTCATTGCGTGTCCTCTCCTCTGCCCGGACGCGGTCGTCGATATCAGTTCCAGTTGCGTACCAGCGAGTCACTCGCCCAAGGTCATTGCGGAAGGGGTTGTAACGAACAAGAAACCAACGGTATTGGCCGTCTCTCCGGCGAGCCCGCAGTTCGATTTCGAACGGAACCCCGCGACCGAGAGCGGCCTTGCGCTCCTCGCGTAGTCTCTCGAGATCGTCGTGGTGAAAGATTCGTTCCCGAAAATGAGGGTCGATCACGTCGTCCGCGGCCAGACCGGTGTAGTCGAGCGTTGTTCGATTGGCGTAGATGGGAACGCCCGAGGGATCCTGGACGACAATCGCGTGCGGTATCAGGTCGGTGATGCGACGAAGCTCGCGTTCATCTTCTCGCAGCTTCGCTTCTGTTTGCTTGAGGGTTTCGATGTCGGTGCATGCTCCGCACCACCTGACAATCTTGCCAGTCTCGTCTCTCAGTGGCTCAACCCTCATGAGAAACCAGCGAAACGCTCCGTCATGGCGGCGGAGACGCGCTTCCATTTCGCCGGATTCACCGACAAGTAAGAGCGCCTGCCATTTCTCCGTCAAGGACGCTCGATCGTCGGGATGGATAGCAGTTTGCCAACCCCGACCGTGCGAATCTTCGGGAGACAGGCCAGTGTAATCATGCCAGCGCTTGTTAAGGAACTCGTTCGAACCATCCGGCAGATTGCACCAGGCGAGCGTGGGAATGGTGTCGATTACCTGCCGGAGTTTTCTTTCCGAGTTCTTTAGCTCGTCCAGCGCTGCCTCGAGTTCCTCCAAGGATCGCAGGGGTGTCAGAGAAACCATCGGGTGATTATAAGGGCGGTTGTGTTTTCCTGATCAAAAATGAATTCCCTAAAAATCAGGACGACGTTTCGGTCTAAGTTCAACTGCAACGGGCAATTGCAAATGGCCTGCGACTTGCACTGCCGTGACTGTTTTCCGGGTTGGTGGAAAATGACGTTGCGGATTGAACGGAACCAGGGCGGGATCCGGCTCAGCGGCGAGCTGCGAGTCGGGCACCTGGATCAAGTCAAAACCGAAATCGAACACAGCAAATCGCCAATCGTTTTGGATTTGGAGGAATTGGATCTTATCGATGTAGAAGGTGTTCGTTTTCTCAACGCGTGTGAGGCGGCGGGCGTGTCGATCCTGCACTGTCGGCCTTACATCAGGGAATGGATGCTGCAGGAGCGAGGCCCACAGAAAGAACATCCAGAGCCGTAACCGAGGAGATTCACTTCAACGGAGCGGGAGTTCGCTTGTAGGAAACCGATCTGCGTTAAAGGAAAGAAGGAGAACAAAATGAAACCTAACTCGAGAAACGTCATGACGAAGCTTTATGCGGTTGCTGCAGTTGCTTCTTTGCTGATGGGTGCGACTCTAAACGCTGCGGCGGCGGGGCCTGCGCCGCAAACTGGCATCAAGAACATCGTTCTGGTACATGGGGCGTTCGCTGATGGCTCCGGCTGGGACGCTGTCGCGAACATCCTTGAGAAGGATGGCTACACGGTGTCGGTGGCGCAACCTCCCGAGACCTCGTACGCCGACGACCAGAAATATACGAAGGCCGCAATCGACGCCACGGGCGGGCCCGTGGTTCTGGTTGGCCACAGTTACGGAGGATCGATCATCACTGAGGCTGGCAACGATCCAAACGTTGCGGCGCTCGTATACATCGCCGCATTTGCGCTCGATGAAGGGGAGAGCTGTGCGTCGATTGAAACGGCCGTGCCGCAAGCCTCCAAGGCATTCAAACCGGATAGCAATGGAAATTGGTGGATCGAACAGGATCATTTTGTTGCGGACTTCGCGGCGGATATTCCCGCGGCCCAGGCTCACTTCATGGCTATATCGCAGGTGCCGATCTCGACCGATTCATTTACCCACAAGGTCACGAATCCTGCCTGGAAGAACAAGCCGACATGGTACATGGTGGCCGGCTCAGACCGGTCGATCAATCCCCAGCAGGAACGCATGATGGCGAAGCGCGCCAATGCCAAGACGGTCGAAGTGAATTCCAGCCATGTGGCCTATATGTCTCACCCGAAGGAAGCAGCCAAGCTCATCGAAGAGGCTGCCGCCTCGGCGCCCGTCCATCAATAGTCTGCAGTCTCGATCGATGGTTTCGTTGGCGGTTTCATTGGCGGCTTCGTTGGCGAAGCTGCTACGCCAGCCATGTTGAAACCGGCTAGATCGAGAGTGCGCCTCCGCCATGGAGATCAAAATCCCCACCCTCTCGCAAAGAACGCGAGAGGGTGGGGCGCCCTCGTATGGACTGTGTCTAGCGATGATCGGGATGATCGGGATGGGCGTGACGCCAGTTCCAGTATTGCGCCTGCTCCTTCTTGTTTGCCTTTGCGTATTCGTGAGAATCTCTGTGGTTCTCGACCAGGAACTGGCCCCAGGCGCGATTCTCGTTGTCATCCCAGTTGTGATAATCCTTGTGGTTTTTATCGTAGACCCGGACCTGAACGCTGGCGTCCTGAGGTGCCGGCGCGGCCATAATGGATAGTGGAGCCGCAAGGGCGGCGGTGAGGAAAAACGAAGCAAGGTAATGATGTGGTCGGTGCATGAAGTCTCCCAAGTCGGAATGTCCGCGGCTGGAAATTGCGGCAGCTAACAGCGTGCGCCGGGGGCTGGGGGATTAATGTCTCGTATTGCTCATGTTCAGTGAGTTCTAATCTGGATGCCAGCCGCTAGCGTAGGGCGGAGATTCTGCTCGCGCGGGACGGACGGCCGGCGGGACCCTTCGACAAGCTCAGGGCAGGCTGCCGACGCTACACTTGATCGATCCCCAGTTCTTTCGCCAGGGCTTTCCACTTGCTGTCCACCAACGTTTTCGTTTTTGCGTCCATGACAATTTCATCGGGCCACGGCCTCGTGAAACCTTCGGTGGGCCACTTGCGGGTGGCGTCGATGCCCATCTTGGAGCCGTAGTTGGCCAGGCGGCTGGCGTGATCGAGAGAATCGATGGGGCCCAGGGTGAACTGGATGTCGCGCTCGGGATCGATGTGATTAAGAACTTTCAGAGTGACGTCGGCGAGGTCCTGGACGTCTACGTCTTCGTCGACCACGATGATGACTTTGGTGAACATGGCCTGGCCCAGCGACCAGATGGCGTTCATCACTTTGCGGGCCTGGCCGGGATAAGACTTCCGGATGGAGACGATCATCAGATTGTGGAAGACCCCCTCGATCGGTAGATTGATGTCGATCAATTCAGGGATGGTGAGGCGCATCAGCGGGAGGAAGACGCGCTCGACCGCTTTGCCCATGTAGGAGTCCTCCATGGGGGGCTTGCCTACGATAGTGGTGGCGTAGATGGGATCTTTGCGGTGCGTGATGCATTGCACGTGGAAGACAGGATAGAGATCTTCGAGCGAGTAGAAGCCGGTGTGGTCTCCGAAAGGACCTTCGGTGCGGAGTTCGTCGAGATTGACGTAGCCTTCGAGAACGATTTCGCTGGCGGCGGGGACTTCGAGGTCGACGGTTTCGCATTTGACCAGCTCGACGGGGGCGGCACGGAGGAAGCCGGCAATTAGATATTCCTCGACGTCTGGCGGAGCGGGGACTATCGCGGAGAAAGTTACGGCGGGGTCGGTGCCGATGGCTACGGCGACTTCCATGCGGCCTTTAGGATGATTTTTCTCGGAGACTACTTGGCCTCCCGAGGTGCGGGCCATTAGATCTACACGGGCGGTCGAGGACGGGAAGTCAGAATCCCCACCCTGTCGCGAAGAACGCGACGAGGATGGGGCACCCTCTGCACCCGGAACTGTATTTCTTAAGGCTTGACGATAATGCTCGGCCGCGATCTTCTGTCGCTGCCAATGTGCGCCGGTTGTCTTTGCGTCGTAGACCTGGAGGCGGTACATGCCTACGTTTCGCTTGCCGGATTTTGGGTCTCGGGTGACTACGCAGGGGAGGGTGATGAAGCGGCCGGCGTCTTGGGGCCAGCATTGGAGGATGGGGAAGTCGAGGAGGGAGAAATTGTCGCGCTTGATTACTTCTTTGCAGGGGCCGGTAGGGACCGTTTTTGGGAAAAACTTTCCGGCTTCGGTCAGGAGGGGGAGCATTTTTAGCTTGTCGAGGAAACCTTGGGGGGATTTCATGTCGAGGAACATTTTGATGCGGTCGGCGAATTCGTCGAAGGAGTCGACGCCCAGGGCTAGTTTCATGCGGGCTTCGGAGCCGAATTGGTTTATCAGGAGCTGGGAGCCGGGGTAGCCTTTGATGTTTTGGAATAGGAGGGCGGGGCCGCCTGGTTTTCCGGTTTTCGACTTGCTCACGCGGTCGGTGATTTCGGCGATTTCGAGGATTGGGTCGGCTTCGGTTTTTATGCGCTTTAGTTCGCCGGCGCGGTCGAGTGCGGCGATCCATTGGCGGAGGTCGTCGAAGGGCAAAGGGGTCTCCTTGGAACTGATGATTATAAACAGTGGCCAGTGGGCAGTGGTCAGTGAAATAAGGAAGCGAGCCAAGCGCGAGATGTGTCGCAAAAAGCGCGACACATATCGCGGCTCGCCCGGGTCCTTCGTTCGCGCAAAGAACGCGCTCTCTCAGGATGACAACCAAATCCCTATAGTTTGCTGCGGAGCATGGTGATTACGTCGTCGGAGGTGATTACGCCGGCTAGTTTATTGTGTTCGTCGATTACAGGGAGGGTTACTAGATTGTATTTGTCGAAGAGCTCGGCTACTTCGCTGTCGCTGGTTTCTTTGTGGGTCAGCACCAGGGGTTCCTGAGTTAGAGAAAGCAGTGGGGTGTCGGACTGGGACAGGACCAATTTTACGAGGGGGACGGCGCCTACCAGGGTGCCGTGGGAATCGACGAGATAGATGGTGCTGACGGTTTCGATACCGCCTTCGAACTCGCGCATTACGCCGATGGCATTCTCGACGGTGGCGGTTACCGGAAGAGCGAGGAACTCGGTGGTCATGCGGCCGGCAGCGGTTTCTTCTTTGTGTTCGAGGAGTTCGACGACTTCCTGACTGGCCTCGGGCTTCATCTCGACGAGGATTTGCTCGGTGCGATCCTGGGGGAGATCGGCGAGAAGATCGGCGGCGGCGTCGGGATCCATTTCCTGGACGATGTCGGCCGCGCGTTCGGAGTCGAGGGATTCGACGATGGATTTCTGGACGCTGGGTTCGACTTCCTCGAGAGTCTCGGCGGCTACGTCTTCATCGAGAGTGCGGAAGACGGCTTCGCGCTCATCGGGAGCGAGGTCTTCGACGATGTCGGCGATGTCGGCGGGATGGAGAGTGGCCAGGCCCTCGTTGGAAATCTTTAGTTTGACGCGGCGGGCGGGATCGGTTTCGATGAGATCGACAAAACTCCAGGGGATGTTGCGGGGAGGAATTCGCTGGAGCAGGAGATGGAGAGCGGGGCGGGGCGCGAGTCCACGGAGAAGGCGGCGGATGGCGCCGCGGACGCCGATGTCGACGGATTGGATGCGGAGGATGGCATGAGGGTGGCCGGCCTCGGTGAGGGAGTCGACTTGCAGGTCAACATCGTTGACGCGGACGACTTTGCGTCCGTTGATGTCGATGACCTGTTGATCGAGGAGATCGCGTTCTAGAAGGAACAAGCCTTCGGCGCCGTTGGCGGCAGGCCAGTCGGCGGGATTGGTGGAAGTGTGAATGTCGCCGTTGATCGTGGTGACGGCGGAATGAGGAAGGACGCGGTTGCCGGATTTGGTTTTGACGATGAAGGAGGCGATGCGGTTGCGGTCTTCTTGTGGGGCGAGGGTGACTTCGCGCACGTGTCCGGTTGCCGCGCCGGACGGGTCATACACCGTGGCGCCGAGAAGCTCGGAGAGAGGCAGCGTGGTCATCCGGGGTAGAGGATAGCGGAATTTTGCGGAGGAGAGAAATGAAATGTGCGAGGGGAGTGAAAAAAGTTCGGGGCAAACACTCATTTAGAATTTGCCAACTTCGGGGTCAACAAGCGTAATCGCGATATTACGCCGATCAGCAATCTGGTAGGCTTTCGCAGGAGATAGATGAGCACAAGAAGCAGCATCTGGCTCGGTACGGACGACAAGGGCAGATCCTGCCATCTTTACTGGGAGCTTGCCGAGCGTATACCGGGTAAGGCTGCCCACATATTCATGGGAATCGAAGCCGATGGAAGAGAGACAACGATCCGGCTACCGAAGGACCTTGCTCAGAAAATACGCGACGTTCTTGATCCTCACTCCGGTTGGGAGATTCTCTGAGGTAATGCCGGTTTCGTCGAAACTTGGCAGCCTCTTGAAGGGAATGGACAAATTTCGTTGCGAATGTGTGGCCGACTACCGTCGAGCTTGATCCGTCGCAAGATCAATGAGAAGTACGTCCGAATCTTCGGTTAAGCGGTCGAATACAATTCGGCTGCCATCTGGACTGATATCAAAGGTGCGCATTACGGCCGAACTGGTCAATCGAGTCAACCGCCGCGAGCGCATCGTGCCAAGGTCGAGCAGCCAGAAGTCCTGCTCGGCCATCGTATTTCCCAGCATGTAAACCAGACCAGTGCCATCGGGCAGAAAGCGGGCCCGCTCACCTTCGCGCTGCACATTGATCTCCGGCAGCTTCGCCGGCGTGCCGTCCGGGTGCACTGCGAGCAGCGGCGCGAGCGTGAACACCTGGGGGCCACTGAATACAATTAAGTCTCCACGCGGCGACCATACAGGATCGAGGTACGGCCCGCTTGCAATCCGGATCGGTGAGCCGCCGTCAACAGGAAATTTGAATATGCCCAGTCCGTTGCGGTCGTTGCCCGCCACGACAATCCATTTGCCGTCAGGAGACCAGGAGGCGGTTCCCCGAACATCAACATCGCTCGAAAGAGGGCGAAGCCGTGTTCCATCCGGCGCCATTAATTGCAACTGTTGCTTCCCCTCTCGCGTCACAGCAAACGCAACGCCGTTCCCGTCCGCAGACACCGCGGCTGGCGACTGCAGTGCGCCTTCAGAGCCCTTCCAGATCTCCAGCGCTTTTCCGTCGCGATAGCTCCACAGCCCGTCAGCCCCGTCTCGCGAAGATAGGTAGAACAACGTTCCGCCCCCGAATCGCGGTGCTTGGGAGCGCGAGGTGGGCAGCTGGAACGCCTCGACATCCCGTTCCTCGACGAGGCGCTTGGCGATTGGAATGCTCCATAAGCTAACCTGAGCGTTCACGACACCTGCCACAAGACGACGACCATCGGCGGTTGCTGCCAGTGCGCGGTATTGTTCCAAACCTGAACTCACGCGGTTTGTAGTTCGCGTTTTTCCATCGAACGCCCACAACCATGGGCCTGCCCCGTCTTTGTTGTGGGCTACGAACAGAACCGTCCTCTCATCGATCGGTGTCGGGTACGCAATATCAGTGTTGAGATGTGTGAGTTGTTCTGCTTTTCCCCCTTCGGGCGATATGCGCCATAGGTCCATCTCACGGGTGGCGGGCCGGCCTCGTACAAAGTAAATCCAGCGCCCGTCCTTCGACCAGACTTGATAGTGGTTGTGCAATCCGGGATCGTTTTGCAGGATCAGGCGTGGATTGCCGCCGTAGTTATCCGCGACAAATGTCGGGTCACCTGGTTGCCAGGTGTGATAGACAAGCCGAGTGCGATCGGGAGACCAGGCAACTTCGGCGGCTCTTTCATCTGGAAAATTGTGTGGCGCCCCGCCAATCAGCGGCCACAGCATGAGCCTCTTGCCTTCGGTTCCCGCCCTGCCTTCGGTTCCCGCGCTCCACACTTCTAACCCTTCTCCGGAGAATCCCACCGCCCGGAGCGGCGCACGCGCATCCCCGAGTCGGCCCAGGGTAAGATTTGTCAGGTTGCTTCCGTTCGTTTGAATCAGCCAGATGTCGAACGCGCCACTCCGATTGGAAATAAACGCAGCGAAGTTTCCATCTGGCGAAACAGCAGGATCGCTTTTGGCTCCATTGAAGTTGGCAAGCCGTGTGAACTGAGCACTGGCAAGTGGATTTTGGACCGCTGCGCGGCCGCGATTGGCGGCAAACCACCCGCCCAATCCCGCTACCAGCAATGCCACAAAAGTCCACAGCACCCAGGTGTAACGCTTCGGCGCGGACACCGGCGACGGAGTTGCTCGCGAAACGCTGGAATCGGTGTCACGTTTCAGGCGCTGCAAGTCGGTGCGAACATCTGAAGCGTTCTGATAACGCAGCTGCCGGTCTTTCTCCAGTGCCTTGTGGATGATATCTTCGAGTTTTGCCGGAAGCTTGCGATTCAACTCTGCTGGTGGTACTGGAGCCCGATTCAAGATCGCGTCGTAGATAGTCGCTTCGCTTTCCCCCCGAAACGGCTGCGTTCCCGTCGCCATCTCGTACAGCACCGCCCCGAACGAAAACAAATCCGTCCGACTGTCGAGGTCCTTGGCCCGCGCCTGCTCCGGAGACATATAGGCCACCGTCCCCATGGCCGTACCGGGCTTGGTCTGCATGGGCTTGTGGGATTCTGCGAGCGTTTCCTGCTCCGGGTGGTGCGTGACTGACACTTTCGCCAGACCAAAATCCAGGATCTTGGCGTGTCCGTGTTCGGTCACGAAGATATTTGCCGGCTTGATATCGCGATGCACCACTCCTTTCCCATGCGCCGCCCCCAGCCCATCAGCAATCTCAGTAGCCAGTGTCAGCAGAGTGTCAAGCTCCATGGGCCGACCCGCGATCAGCCAATTTAGCGCCGTGCCTTCCAGGTACTCCAATGCGATGTACGCCCGTCCGTCTACTTCCCCAATGTCATAGAGGGTGCAGATGTTCGGGTGGTTCAGGGCCGAGACAGCCTGCGCCTCCCGCCGGAACCGGGCGAGTGCCTGCGCATCATCGCTAACGTTTTCGGGAAGAAATTTCAGAGCGACAAAACGGTGCAGACGAGTGTCCTCCGCCTTGTACACCACGCCCATGCCCCCGCTGCCGATTTTTGACACGACACGGTAGTGCGCGATGGTCTTGCCTTCTAAGACCCGATCATCTCTTTGTTCTGGAGCTTGCGCCGGAGAATCCTCCTTCGCCAACGCCTTGGCTGCTACTTGCAAGGCAGATGCGTCCATGAAGCTGTGAGCATCCTTCTCGAACGCCAGCAAGGACTCCACTTCGGCGCGCAGATGCTTGTCCCCAGCACATCGCCGCTCCAGGAACTCGGGCCGCTGCTCCTCCGCAAGCTCTAAAGCCTCCTGCACCAACTGCTCCACTCGGGATTGATTCTCAGGCTCCAACCCGCTTGCCTCCACTCATTTCCCGCAGCAGCCACAGTTTGGCCAGCTTCCAATCCCGCATCACCGTTTCAGGTGAAACCTTCAGCACTCCAGCCGTTTCTTCCACACTCAGGCCACCGTAAAATCGTAACTCCACAACCTGACTTCTCCTGGAGTTAACCTCGGAAAGAGCCTTTAAGGCCTCGTCCAATGCGACCAGGTCGGGACCGCGCTCAGGGGATACGACCAACGCCTCGTCAAAACAGACATGCTGAGCTCCCTTACCCCGCTTCAGATATTGTTGGCCACGGGCCCAGTCAGTAAGAATGCGACGCATCAGTTGGGCACAGACGGCGAAGAAGTGGGCGCGGTCGGCCCAGCTTACTTCCTTGAAAGCGACCAGCCGCAGGTAAACCTCATTGACTAACGCTGTCGTTTGCAGAGTGTGGTCGGGTTGTTGCCGGGCCATGTAGCGCTGGGCCGCTCGGTGCAACTCCCGGTAGACTAGAGGCGTCAACTGATCCAACGCTTCTTCGTCCCCGGCACTCCAGGCCCGCAATAATTGAGTGATCTCGTGAACTGAGGGTGGCCCCATTGACCCCTCGCGTAAGCCGATAGCCCTGACTGGTCACAAAGAGTAGCACAGCTGGATAACCCTTTCCACAGAATGAGTTCCCGGCGTTCACTCTTCACCAACAAGTTTTTTCTTGGGGGCATTGCAGTTCTTGTCGCTGGTTCTCGTTATAGAAGGTAGAGCGGGGAAGAGGATGGCAAGCGACTCTCGAACCGCCCGTAAAAGCTCGACAACAAATCAGTGTTCCCAAAACTTCTGGAGGCTACTATGCACAGCAAAACTTTCTTCTGGTCCGTAGGGGCGTGGGTTCTCGGGCTCGCGCTAGCGACAAGTGCGGCGGCGCAAGATTGGCCAGGCAGGCATTACAGTGGCGTGATCAATGACTATCCGTTATCGGCCAACCCGACAGCCGGTCCGTGGGAACTTCGCGGCCCGTGGTCCTTGAGTCTGCGATCGTTCGGAAGTGCAGATTTTTCGGCATCTCTGACGATGGAGTTTTCCGATTTAGGATCCGGCACTGGGTACAGCACCGACTCCCGACACCAGCACACGCACCACATAACGATGAAGGGCGCGACGCTAATTTGGAACCCGCCTCAAACCGATTGCCCAATCGGCATCACTCCCTTTCCTACCTACACTTGGGTTCTGGAAGTGAACGGAATGGCGGATGTAGCGGGAAATGGAGGATCTCCCTTTACCGGGCCAGTGCCGCTACAGGTCTGCCTTGGCGGCGGCCCGGACCTCGAGATTTCGAACATCACGCTGGTGTTTACGAATCTCTCACAGGCAACAAATCATTTCGGACAGCAGCCGATCCACGGGGTCGTTCAGCTTCCTAAAGAACCTGAATAGGGTGACAGAGACCAGGATTGAAGTGGACAGCCGGACTGGAGCGGGAGGGTGCCATGAAAAGCGAAGCAGCGCGGGTGAGAAAGCTCGCGGTTGGGGGGATTGTGAGCCTCCTGCTCCTTGCCGGATGCGGAGGCGGCACCAGTCCATCATCGATCAATCCGCCCGTGTCTAACGGATCTAATTCCACTCCAACAATCACCTCAATCTCTCCGAGCTGTACCGTCCCTGGCGCTGCGGCTTTCGTGCCTACAATCAATGGGATGAATTTCGTGGCAACTTCTATGGTTAACTTCGGCGGGTTGGCGGCCGCCACCACCTTCGTCAACTCTACGCAATTGACGGCGGCCATCCCTGCTGCCAGCATTGCCTCAACCGACACGCCCGCCGTGATGGTGACCAACCCCGCTCCCGGCGGGGGTAGCTCGAACGCGTCGACCTTCACCATAACGACAGGAACTGTTGATCCGCAATCCTTCGCCTATGTGGCGAGTTCGGGGGATGTGTGGGATATCGATTTTGGCACCGTTGTGACGTACGCCATCAATCCCACGACCGGGATTTTAAAGCCCACTGGACCGATAGCCACGGAGCTGTCTCCTACCTCGATAGCCATCCATCCGTCGGGAAAGTTCGCCTATGTGACGAATTCTGGCTCGAACAGCGTCTCCATGTACAGCATTGACAGTGCGACCGGGGCTTTGACGCTCATAGGGACAATAGGCACATGAAAGGCCGGCTCTGAAGCAAGAAAGAAACAGGGAACAGGAAGAGGAGAGAACCATGATTTCCAAAACGTTTCGCATCGCTCGAATGATTGTTCTTGCCACCTTTGCGCTCCGTTCCGCTGCCACCTGAGGGTCAGCTATCCCCCCTCACGGTTTGCGTTACCGGAGGGGCGCAGGTTGAGTCTTCGAACATCACGCTGGTATTCGGTGCACCTGCGAGCGGACATTTCGGCTCGCAACCGATCAACGGCGCCGTTCGTGACCGGAAATGAGGCGGTCGGATGATCCATAGAAGCACGCAAACAAAAAACGGGAATGCCTCAAACACGAACCTGAGTTTTGAGCCAAAAACATAAGGAGAATCAAAAATGAACAAGATTGGAAAGTATTTTCTTCTCGTGACGGGTTTCGCGCTCGTTGCACCTTTTGCCCCCATTCCGGGGGCCAACAACAAGGTTCATGCCCACGATCTGAGCTGTAGCGTGGCCAGCCTCAAAGGGAAGTACGCCTTCCGCAGGTCGGGCACGATCAATCTCGTGGGCGGTCCCAATTGCCAGGGCTTTACCGACTGTGGCCCCGTCGCTGAAATGGGCGTCGCCACCTACGACGGAAATGGGACGCGTGGTCTTATTCGCACCACCAGAAGCACCGCTGGTGAAATCCGACCCTGGGGCGATCAGCCCGCACCGAACGGAACCTACACCGTCGATCCGAATTGTACGGGATCATTCTTCGATACGACCGGCACACTCAGGGACGACGTCGTCGTCGTTGACGGAGGCAAGAGGTTCTTCGTGCTCAGCCAGGACCCGGGCACAGCCGTCATGGAAGAGGGAGTAAGGCTGGACGAGTAGAGGGACTAACACTGACTAATTGGCTGCACACTTCTCTATTGAAGCGGTTGTGCATCTCGCCGACGGTCGGTGATGTGGAGTGGGGAACGGAATGGAGGGTGCCATGAAAAGCGATACAGTGCTGGCTAGAGGGCTCGCAGTTGCGGGGATTGCAAGCCTTTTGCTCCTTGCCGGATGCGGAGGCGGCACACCTTCGACGGTTAGCCCGCCCCCCACTCCCACTCCCACTCCCAACCCCACTCCCACAATCACGACAATCTCGCCGAATAGTACCGTTGCAGGCAGTGCGGCTTTCATCCTCACGATCAATGGGACAAATTTCATCGCAGCTTCCATGGTCAACTTCGGCGGGTCAGCGGTTGCCACCACGTTCGGCGGCTCTTCGCAATTGACGGCGGTCATCCCTGCTGCCAGCGTCGCCTCAACCGGTGCGCCAGCCGTGACAGTAACCAACCCCGCTCCTGGCGGTGGCATCTCCAAGCCGATCAGCTTCACCATTACCACGCTCACTCCCCCGACAATCAGTAATCTCTATCCAACCTGCGTTCCGGCAGGAGGAGAGTCCTTTCCATTGCAAATAGCTGGGCCATATCCGGGGTCAAATTTTGTGACCACTTCAGTCGTTCGCTGGAACGGCAACGACCGGCCGACCACTCTGAGTGGCATTAATGGACTCGTTGCCCAGATTTCGGCGAGTGACGTTGCCGCAGCCGGAACAGCGGCGGTCACAGTCTTCAACCCTGGAGCCGGCGGCGGCAGTTCGAACGCGTTGCCCTTCGCCATAACCACAGGAACAGTGGGTCCGCAATCGATCGCCGTGGACCCTGCCGGACAGTTTGCCTATGTTGCGAGTCTCGGCTGCAATGACGACAGTGAGGGCTACGTGCTCATGTACACGATCAACTCCACCACAGGGGCCCTGTCCAAGGGATCAACGGTGCCTTCTCTGGATTACAGCCCCGAATCGGTGACCGTAGATCCGTCTGGCAAGTTCGCCTATGTGGCAAATTTTGGAGATGATTATGACAGCGATGGCAGCGTTGCGATGTACAGCATCAACGCCACGACTGGGGCCTTAACGAATACAGGAGGGATAAGCGGGGACAATGGGACCTTTTGCTGTTTCGATTCGGTGGCGGTGAATCCATCCAGCAAGTTCGCTTATGTGGCGAAGGGGGGCTGCTGTTCAACCAGCGTCTCGATGTACACCATCAACGCCACCACGGGGGTCTTAACATCTATAGGGGCAATCGCCGCAGGAGGTATTCCGGCCTCGGTGGCCGTGGATCCATCCGGCAAGTTCGCTTATGTGGCGACTACGGGCGACAGTTTTGCATCGGCTGGCAACGTGTCCATGTACACCATCGATGTCACGACCGGGGCGTTAGCGTCCGTAGGGACGATCGCCGCAGGAACAGGTTCCAACTCCGTGGCCGTCGATCCTGCGGGTAAGTTCGCCTACGTAACGAATGCCGCCTCGAACGACGTCTCCATGTACACCATCGACGCTACGACCGGGGCCTTAACATCTATGGGTTCGATTCCCGCCGGAACACATCCTGTCTCCGTAGCTGTGGATCCTGCGGGCAAGTTCGCCTACGTGGCAAATTGGACGGCTTCTGACACTGACGGCAGCGTCTCGATGTACACCATCGACGCTGCGACGGGAGTCTTAACGCCCACAGGAACGATAGCTACGGAGCTATCTCCTACCTCGATAGCCATCCATCCATCCGGTAAGTTCGCCTATGTGACGAATTCCGGCTCGAACAGCGTCTCGATGTACAGCATTGACAGTGCCACAGGGACCTTGATGCTCGTAGGGACAATAGGCACATGAAGGGGCCGGCTATAAGCAAGAAAAAAACGGGGAAGAGGGTGACGCTGTGAACCGCAACTTCACCAGCATTCTCGCGTTGATTTTGGTTGGCTTGGCTTTCGGGTTCCTGACGGGTTGCGGCAGCAGCAGCAGTTCGGGTACGCCGCCTCCGCCTCCCACCATCGCGATCACGGCGACCAGCGGATCAGGACAAAAAGCAAACGTCGGTGACGCCTTTACCAACATGCTGGTAGTCACCGTGACATCCAACGGAACGGCGGACAGCGGGGTAACGGTTACGTTCACGCCTGTTCCGGGACCAGCCGGTCAGAGCTGCACCCCCTCCTCCACTACTGTTACCACCGCCTCCGATGGCACGGCATCGATCACCTGTACTGCAAACTCGACGCCCGGCGGCTACTTAGTAATGGCTGCGGCGACGGGAAGCACAGCACCCGCCAGTTTCACCGAAGGCAACACCGCTCCCCGCGTGTTCGTGTTCTATGTGAACGGGCTGGAAAACAGCGCCACCGACGGACCCGTTTACTACGGCGTCGCAGGCGCGGTGGGCTTTGACTTAAGTGGCAACGTCCTCGGCGGTGAACAGGACTATAACGACGGGCAAAACGGCTTCGCGTCACCGGCCTACACAATCACGGCAACCGGCAGTTCGATGACGGTGGATCCAACCACCGGCACCGGGACACTCATCCTTAATGTTTCGGCCAGCAACTCTGGTGTCGGAGTGAACGGCATCGAGACCTTCGCCGTTCAGTTCATAAACGCAAGTCATGCGCTGATCACACAGTTTGATGGATCGGCAACTTCCAGCGGAAGCCTCGACCTGCAGACGGCAACGAGTGCTGTCGATGGCAATTTTGCCTTCACCCTCTCCGGGCTAGACCCCGCGGGCTTCCCGTTTGCGTATGGAGGCGTGTTCTCGAACACCAGCGGCAGCATCCGCGGCACGTACGACGAAAATGATTCCGGGAAGGTGCTCGTGGGGAATACTCTCACAGCGACGGACAACGGCGTCGGAGCGGACGTGTATGGGCGGGGCAGCATCACCGGCTTCACGGATCCCAACAACGCCAACGAACCCATCTCGCTCGTCTACTACGTTGTTGGTCCAGAAGTATTACGCATCATCGATGTTGACGCCGACGATACGTTGGTGGGTTCAGCCTACGGTCAGGGCAGCGCTACCTCCTTCGACAGCACGGTGCTGTCAAAGGACGTGTTCGGCATCCTTGATAACACGGAGGACGAAGTCGTTGTCGCAGCCGGGCAACTCGTTGCCGTTAATACCGCTGCTGGAACGTTTAGCGCCACATTCACAGGCGAAGGCGATGATGACGAAGGGGGCGCTGTCGTCAGCGGTACCCCGGGCGGAGTCGCAGGCAACTATTCCTTTTCGAACACCGTGCTCGGTTATGGCAGCATGACCGGCATCACGGGGTTGGGATCCATTCACACACTCGGGCTGTATGCGACGGATCCAACGCTCAACCTTCTGGATCCCAACAACACCACCGCCAGCAACCTGGGAGCCGCGCTTGTCCTTGGGTTAGATGATTTCGCTCAGCCCACGGGAGTCGTGATTCCGCAAGGGACCGTAGCTTCCGACGGATCGGACCTCGACCACAGCTATGGCTTCGGCGCGCAGGCCTTCGTCGACAACGGCAGCTTTCCTAGCGGGAACCCGGGCTGGGAGTATGACTTCGTCGGGCAAGGAACATTTTCGTCCCTTGCTTTCACGACCGGGAGCCCTTCAACTCTGGTGGATCTCAGCGATCCGTTCGCGTCCTTCGTACCGGGCAAGC
>Ga0206871_10006_pt1 | contig 52529 bp, 48 predicted proteins | sample Alteio_BWOrgCont_33_FD_152627 | JGI IMG/M metagenome (GOLD analysis project Ga0206871, IMG submission 152627) | Enriched cells from forest soil in Barre Woods Harvard Forest LTER site, Petersham, Massachusetts, United States -... | ecosystem: Environmental > Terrestrial > Soil > Temperate forest >...
TGTCCAGATTATTTCCAATGATCCTGAAATCGAGGATCCCTTGGCATTTGCAATGGAGAATCACCTTGAAGATTTCTTAATCAAGAATTGGAATCAGACCTCCCTCGGCCACGACTTTACGATTTATGAGGAAGAGGGTGAGCCCGTAGGCCAGCAGTACCCCACTGATGCAGGCCCTATCGATATCCTTGCGATCAGCAAAGACAAGAAGCGTCTGCTTGTAATCGAGTTGAAGCGTGGTAGAGCAAGTGATGTCGTCGTCGGCCAAACCCTACGGTACATGGGTTTCGTGAAGGAAGAGATTGCGGAATCGAGCCAGTCGATCGAAGGAGCAATTATTGCACTGGAAGACGACCAGAAAATACGTTGGGCTTTGTCTGCGGTATCGTCAATTTCCTTTTATCGGTATGAAATTAGTTTCAAGCTGGTGAAAGCCTGAGTGTGACCAAAATTTGTGAGTGCGGATCGCACAATGTCGCACAAATCAACCCCAAATTCCTGTCAACCCCCTCCCGCCTGTTCAAATCCACAAAACCCCTGTCAACACAGGCGATTTCTCTCCAAAAAAGTTGGCGTAGTTACCCTGTCCACTTTGCTATTCTTAAAGAAGTAGAGATGAAGAAAGGGCTGCAACGGCACTTGCCGCTGCAGCCCTTGTTCTTTAATTCCGCTAACTCCTTGCGGCTGAAATATTTGCCACTAAGTCTTTTGGCAGACATATTTGGGCCGTATATCCCATCGCTAAACCAAGCCGAATGAAATATTTGAGATATACAACGTAGGGGAGGGGGTGGGCAGTGCCCGCCCCTAATCACTAATCACTAATCACTTCGGCATCACCATCAGTTCCACGCCGCTCGGCGCATCCGCCTGGTGAAACACCGTCTCAGTCGCCTTCTTGTAATCCGCGTCTGTGGCTTTTGCAATATCCATAAACACCTGCGGATTGCGGTCGACCAGCGGGAACCATGAGCTCTGCACCTGCACCATAATGCGGTGCCCCTTCAGGAACGTGTGGTTCACGTCCTGCATGGAGAAATCCACGCTCGTGACCTTCCCCGGCGTCAGCGCCTCTGGCGCGCTCGCCGAGTTGCGGAACTTTGCACGGAACGGCTCACCGCGAACCAGCATCTCGTAGCCGCCCATCAGCACCGGTGCAGCGCCAAGCACGCGCTTGCCCTGCGGTGCGCCTTCATCGGGATACGTGAAGTCTTCTGGAAACACATCAATCAGCTTCACCACAAAATCCGCATCCGTTCCTGTCGATGCAATCTTCAGCCGCGGCTTCACCGGCCCTGCAACAGTCACATCTTCCGTCAGCGGCTCCGTCTCGTACACCAGCACATCAGGCCGAGTCGCAGCGAACCGCTGGTCGTCGTCCATATAGCGCTGCGGCGGATCTGCCTCCGTCACATAGCCCACGTACGGCACCGGATGCGCCGGATCGCTCACGTACTCATCCTTGCTCGCCTTTTCTGCGGGAGCGCTCCAGCTCAATCCACCGCCCGCATGGAAGTAGATTGTCTTCGCCGTCGCCTGCTTCGGAGGCCACGCGTCATACTTCTTCCACGTATCGCTTCCCGTCTCAAACACGTACGCCTTCGGCAGCGGAGTCCACGCAGTGTCCTTCAGATAATGTGCAAAGAAAGGAGCTTCAATGTTCTTGCGATAGAAGTCGCTTGTCTCCGATCCGAACCGAATGTCTCCCAGCGATTCGCCCGTGCCGCGCGACCATCCGCCATGCACCCACGGCCCTTCCACCAGCGTATCCGCCGCAGCTTCAGGGCTCAGCTTGGCAACCGCATGGAAGCCCTTCACCGGCCCCGCAAGGTCTTCGGCGTCGAACCAGCCGCCGACAAACATCACCGCGGCTTTCACGCCGTGCAGATGCAGTTCCATGTTGCGCGCCGCCCAGTAAGCGTCATACATGTTGTGCACCACCTGGTCGTGATACAGCGGGTTCGTTCCAGCCTGCGCTGTGTCCGTATTCTTCACCGCACCTAGCCCAAGGTAATACTTGTAGGCGTCCTTCACTGGAAGAGCAAAGCGGCTGCGCTCAGCCGTTGTCAGCGGATTCTTCTGCGGCGCAAAGCCCTCCGCATAGAACGAGTGATTCGCACCCAGCATGAATGCGCCACCGTGATAACTGTCATCACCGTCCCACAGGTTGATCATAGGCGCCTGCGGGCTCGCCGCCTTGATCGCAGGATGCCCATCGATAATGCTCGCCGCCGTATAGAACCCCGGATAGCTGATCCCCAGGATTCCCACGCGACCGTTGTTTCCTGGAACGTTCTTCAGCAGCCAATCGACCGTGTCATACATGTCGGTCGATTCATCAATACCCTTGCCATCCTGCGGCGGAGTCATCTCCAGCCAGTGGCCTTCGCTGTCCCACCGCCCGCGCACGTCTTCGCAGACCAGGATGTATCCGCTCTTCAGCATGTCCATGTCACTGGTCACGCGCGGCTGTACCGTCGCGTTGTCATAGCTGCCGCAGCTATACGGAGTCCGCGTCATCAGGAACGGATACGGTCCCTTGTCCTCAAACTTGCCGGCAATCGGCGTATATACCTGCGCATAGAGCTTCACGCCATCGCGCATCGCAATGTGGAATTCGTGCTTGGCATAATGCGCCTTGAAGAAGTCCATCTGCTGCTGCATCTGTTGCTGCGGAGTCAGCGCAGGAGCAGGCGCTGCCACCTGTGCCGAACCAGTGCCCACAAAGCCTGCACACACAATCGCCGTAACCAACCAACTTCTTCTCTTCACATTTCCTCCAGAAATCATGCTGCGCTCATCTCCGCCTCGCGAGCCTTGCCCGCCAGCCGCATTACCAACCGCTCCAACACCAGCCGCTTGTCCGGCGGGCTCGACCTCAGCTCCACATCGGCCTTCGCAATCCACTGCAAACCGCGCGTCAGCTCGCTGCGATCGCGATACCGCCGTGCCTGCGCGATCAGTGCGTCGGCAGCAAACGGCGCAACGCGAAAGCCAGGCCACAGAACCTGCCACATCGCGCGCTGGTCTTTCACCTGTTTCTCATTCAGCACCAGCATCTGCCGGAAAGTCTTCGCCAGCGTGAACACATGCCCAATCGCTGCCTCATCGCCGCCCTCGGAAGCATTGAGTAGCCCATGCAGCAGGGCAAGCGCTCGCGGAGCATCCTTCAAACTGATCGCATCGGTCAGCTCATACAGGTTGCGCTGCTTCGCCGCGGAAACCATCGTTTCCACATCGCTCACATCCACCTGCTTGGCGCCAATCGCACCGGCGTAGAGCACCAGCTTCTCTACCTCGCTGGCAATCATCATCATCTCCGCACCCAGCGCATCCACCAACTCGCGCGCTGCGTCTTCCGTGAACGCAATACCCTTTGCCGTCGCTTCACGCAGCACCCACTGCACTGCATCGTCTTCGCTCAGGCGCTGTAGCTCCACTACTCCGCATGCATCGCCAAGCGCCTCGCGGATCTTCTCTGCGCGCTCTTTGTCCTGCATGTCCATCCTGCGCAAGTCCTGCGGCAGCGCAATATGGTCAGCCACAAACAGAATCAGTGCCTGCGGATTCGGCCGCCGAAAGTACTCCTCAATCGCCGCGAACTCATCCTTCTTCTGTCCGCGGCCATAAAGCAGCTTCACATTGCGCACAAACAGTACCTGGAACGGCGCCATCAGCGATGGTGTTTGCGCCAAATCCAGTACCTCGAAGATCGACGTCTCTGCCAGATCCAGCTCATGCAGGCTGAAATCCTTCAGGTCATCAGGAATCAGCGTCCGCAGCACTCCACGACGGCACATCGCATACAGGAACGCCTCATCACCCAGCAGTACATAGCCAGGTTTGCGTGCATCACCGGCGATTTCTGCCAGAAACCGCTCCACCCCCGCGAAGCTCTTCAACGCTGCGCTCATTGGAAGTTCTCCAGCATGTCGCTCACCAGGTTCTGCGCAAAGTCACGCGCCATCCTGCGCACCGCTGCGGAGTCTTCCTGCACAAATCCTGACAAGTCCTGCGTCGACTGGTATTGCTCACGCCACTCAAACCCCGGATTGCGATACAGCACAGTCCCATCATGCGCGATCACTTCCACAACGGCATGCACGGTCACTAGATAGCTGGCTGTCTGTCCGCTTGTTGGGTCGAACGTCAGCGGCGCAATCGTCTCTGTCAGGATTGTTCCCTTGAGCACAGCATCCGCGCTTCCCATACTGCCGTTGAAGGTGCCATCGCCACTCGCCGTCAGCACGCGATACTTCGTGCGCTCATTCAGTTCGCGCACCACGGCCGCGGTAAATGCCGTCTCCGTGTGATATGCCTGCACCCGCGACTGGAAGATTGGAACCGCCAGCGAATGCACATTCGCCGGCAAGTGCGTAGTCGTGCCGAGCTGGTGATAGCCGCAACCACTCAACATCACAGCCATTGCCAGCGCGATACAACTTGCGAACTTCGCCACAGCTACTCCTTGCTCACATTCACATAATAGAGATCAGTGGCCACTGCAAAACTCTCCTTTGAGCCCGTCCATGGCATCGACTTCCACTCTGTCGTTATTGGTTTTACCAGCGTCCAGTGCTGCGCATCGCCCACCTTGATCGGCATGGCAAATGCAGCTTCATCGGCCTTCCACCTGTATTCCACCTTGCCGGACGCAAACTTCAACTCCAGCGTTGGAATGTCCTTATGCCGCAGATACTGATCGAAGAACGGCGTCAGGTTCAGTCCCGTTCGCTCATTCCACCACTTCACCACGTCCTCGGTCATGATGTTCTGATATTTGAAGCGCTGATAGAAATCGTGGATATCCGCAAACCACTTCTTGTCGTCGTCGATCACACTGCGCAGCGTGTTGATCATCAGCGCGCCTTTGAAGTACTGGTCCTGCGGAGGCTCCGCATTCGTTCCACGCGGCGTAATGATCGGCCGCTCGTTACGCACTTTTGGTATCAGCCCGTTCACATACTTGATTGCATCAGCCTTGCCCCAGCGATACTCCACGTACAGCACTTCGAGATACGTCGTCCATCCTTCATGGATCCACATATCGCTGCGGTCAGCTGCGGTGATCGCATTGCCAAACCATTCATGTCCACTCTCGTGGATGATGATGAAGTCGAACTTCGGGCTGATACCGACACCTGTCCAATCGCGACCGTAATAGCCGTTCTCAAAGTGGTTCCCGTACGCAACCGCCGATTGATGCTCCATGCCTGCGTAAGGAACCTCAACCAGCTTGTATCCATCTTTATCGAACGGATATTCACCGAAGTAATGTTCATAAGCATCGAGCATCTCCGGGACTTGCGTGAACTGCGCCTTCGCCTTGTCCAGGTCTTCCGGCAGCGCGTAGAAATCCAGCGATGTCTTTTCACCGGTTTCTTTATTCGCATGCTCACCGGACCAGTGCTGATACTCGCCAATATTCAGCGCCACATCGTAGTTGTTGATCGGATAGTGCACGGCCCATTTCCACTCCGTGTATCCATCGCCTAGGTCCTGCGACCCCACAAAGCGTCCATTGGAAACATCCATCAAACCATTCGGCACCGCAACATTGATTTCCATGCCGTCTTGCGGCTCATCGCGCCACTGGTCCTTGTTCGGCCACCACACGCTTGCGCCTTCTTCTTCACACGCGGTTGTAATCCAGGGCTTGCCTTCTTTGTCCTTGTCGAAGTTCAGGCACCCAAATCGTCCCTGCTTCACCGGCTTGCCGCTATATACAATCGCCACTTCCGCAACCTTGCCCTTCGGCAGTTCTTCGGGAAAATCCACCCACAACGTGCGGCCTTCACGCGTGTACTTCAGCTCCTTACTGTCCATCGTCACACTGTGAATGGTCAGGTCCGGCGTCAACTCCAGCTGGATTCTCTTCCCCCGCACGAGCATCCTAAAGCGCACCACATTGCTTCCGGCAATCGTCTCTGCTGCAGGATCAACGCGCAGCTTCAGGCGATAGCTCAACAGATCGTTGTTGGCGCGATACGGCCCATAACCGCCGCGCAGCAGGTCATCAGGCGTCGGAGTCTTCAGCACATCCGCAGGACGCGTATGCCCCGGGGTCGTCACCGCGCTCTGCGCCGAAGGCCGCTTCTGCGCTGCCTGCGTACCCGTCGCCTGCGCCGCCATCGCGCTACAAATCGTTGCCACAAGCAATGCGGATAAAACTACACGCCCACCACAAACCCGATTCATCGACATCTCCATATCTGTCAGCTTATCGCGCCAAACAGTAAAAAGGGCAGCCCGCAGGCTGCCCTTCCAGATTTCTTGCTTTCTGTTCCTAGACCGGGTTCGTCTGTCCTTCGTTGAACCCAGGCTTGCGGTCCGTAGACGGCTTCAGTACCTTCTGCGTGTCGCCATCGCCATCTGCATTGGCCAGAGCCGAACGTACCGGCGGAAGCTCCTTGTTCTGGATCAACAATTCGATCTCCGCCGCATCCAGCGTCTCGCGCTCCAGCAGGGCTTCCGCCATGCGGTGCATCACGTCGCGGTTATCTTCCAGAATCTGGTGCGCCGACTTGTAGCCTTCGTCGACAAACTTCTTCACCAACCGGTCAATCTCCTTCGCCGTGTCGTCCGAGTAGTCCCGCGACTGCGCAATCTCGCGGCCCAGAAAGATTTGCTCTTCCTTCTTGCCGTAAGTCAGCGGTCCGAGTTCGCTCATGCCGTATTCGCAAACCATCTTGCGTGCCAATTCAGTCGCGCGCACGATGTCATTGCCTGCGCCGGTCGTCATACGCTCCATAAAGATCTCTTCCGCGCAGCGGCCGCCCATCAGGATGGCAAGCTGCGTTTCAAGATAGTCCTTGGTGACCGTGTGCTTGTCTTCTTCCGGCAGGTGCATCGTCACACCCAGCGCCATACCGCGCGGAATGATCGTCACCTTGTGCAGCGGGTCAGAGTGCTTGCGCTTGGCCGCAACCAGCACGTGCCCGGCTTCGTGGTACGCCGTGTCGCGCTTGTCGTCTTCGCTGAGCAGCATGCTCTTGCGCTCGGCACCCATCAGCACCTTGTCTTTGGCGATTTCAAAGTCGTACATGTGTACGGACTTCCGGTTGAACCGCGCAGCCGTCAGCGCTGCCTCGTTCACCATGTTCGCCAGGTCAGCTCCGCTGAAGCCGGGTGTTCCGCGGGCCAGAATGCCCAGGTTCACATCCTCAGCCAACGGCACTTTCTTCGAGTGCACGCGCAAAACCTCTTCGCGCCCGCGAATGTCGGGCCGGTCCACAATCACACGGCGATCGAAACGTCCCGGACGAAGCAGCGCCGGATCCAGCACGTCAGGCCGGTTGGTCGCCGCAATCAGGATCACACCATCGTTGGATTCAAATCCATCCATCTCGACAAGCAACTGGTTCAGCGTCTGCTCGCGCTCGTCGTGTCCGCCACCGAGACCTGCACCGCGGTGACGCCCAACAGCATCAATTTCGTCGATGAAGATGATGCACGGAGCATTCTTCTTGCCCTGCTCAAACAGATCGCGAACGCGCGAAGCGCCCACGCCGACAAACATCTCCACAAAATCCGAGCCGGAGATCGAGAAGAACGGAACGTTCGCTTCGCCAGCTACGGCGCGAGCCAGCAAAGTCTTGCCGGTACCCGGGGGTCCGACCATTAGCACGCCCTTGGGAATGCGCCCGCCCAGGCGCTGGAACTTCTGCGCCTCGCGCAGGAATTCGATGATCTCTTTCAGTTCTTCCTTGGCTTCATCAACGCCAGCGACGTCCTTGAACGTAATCTTCTTCTGCTGCATTGAGAGCAGGCGCGCGCGGTTCTTGCCAAAGCTCAGGGCCTTGTTTCCGCCACTCTGCATCTGTCGCATCATGAACAGGAACAGCGCGAACACCACGGCGATCGGAGCGATCTGCAGCAGGATGCTCACCCAGGCCTTGTTGTCCGGATCCTTCACGTTCAGTTCCACGCCGTGAGCGGTCATGTCCTGCTCTTCAGCACGGTCCATAAAGGTCGGCGTCACTACGGTGTGGAAAGCCCCTTTACCCTCCTTGTACGTGCCGGTCACTTCGCTGCCATTGACGGTGATGTCCTTAACCAGGCCTGCGTCGATGTCGTTCTGCATTTTCGACTCGGAAATTGCCGTGTCCTTGGCGTTGTTCATGTTCACAGTGACAAGCTTCCACCCCATGAGCAGAACGCCCACTGTCAGCACCCAGATCAGCAAATGTTTAACCGTTGAATTCAATCCGATTCCTCGTTTCTCTTCCACCCATCCGTACAGCAATGCAGCCTTGTAGCTTTGCCTTCAGGGCTCAACAATTTAGACGCCCTGCCCGGAAATTCGGTTCAGACCGCACTTCACACAATATGCACAGACGGCACCGGACGAGTTGCCCGCTGCTTAGAACTATTTCCTTGTAAATTCTACTCCCTCTACTCAAAACCGGTACCTGAATCGCTGCAACTTTTGGTAACCGGTTTCTGCCTAGACAATGCCCAAAAAGCCAGCCCTCTCAGCCTTCGCGCCAGAACCTCAGCTCCCTTGCCGACCGCTCCACCCGCAGACCGCCTGAAAGCTCCAACCTGCTTCCGCTACGCCCGGAAACCCTGACCAGTTGCCCCTCGCCCAACCCAGCCAACGCCAACACCTTCGCGGTCTCCTCCGCGCCCAAGCGCGCCCCGCAACTCTTTGCCGCCGCACGCACCACCCGTCGGCGCAGTGCCGCCGGCATCGCTACCAGCCGCGCAATTTCCACAGCCCAGGCGGATTCACCGACCGCCGTGCTCACTGCACGTCCTCCACCACGCACCGGCGCGCCCGGCAACAGCACCTGCGGCAAAACCCGTGCCACTTCTGCCTGCCAGAAAGTCTCATCATCACGCGCAATCGCCGCCAGCCGTGCCAATGTCGCGTTGATCCCCGGATTAAAGCGCCGCAGCATCGGCATCAGCTCATGCCGCACCCGGTTGCGCGTCAGGCTCACATCCTGGTTGCTTGCATCTTCCCGCCACGCCTGCCCGCGACTCCGCAAAAACCCTTCAATCTCCGCCCGCCTCACTCCCAGCAACGGCCTCACAATCCTCGCTTTTCCTAATCCCCGTTCCACCACAGGAGAGATTCCGCCAATTCCCTCCGTCCACGCCCCGCGCAGCAACTTCATCATCACCGTCTCGGCCTGGTCGTCGAGTGTGTGCCCCGTCGCCACGGCATCCACCTCCAGCCCCAGCAGCGCCGCATAACGCAATTCGCGCGCTGCTTCCTCCAGACCCTCACGCTCGAGCGCCTGTCGCGCCTTTACATCCACCTCAAACTGTTTATATGGAACTCCTAATTGCTCACAAAGTTCCCGAACAAAAGCGGCATCCGCATCGGCATCCGCCCCGCGCAAACCGTGGTGAACATGGGCCGCACTTAGAACCACTCCCAATGGTTCTTTGTTTTGAGCACTTGCGGTATTCGCCCCCACCAACCCCAGCAGCAGCGCCACCGAATCCGCCCCGCCGGAAACCGCGACGCACACCCGCTCTCCTGCCCGTAGCAGCCCCCTATCCAGCGCCAAGCCTGAAGATTTTCCTGCCATCATTCCAATCTTAGTCACTTAACACTTGCCACCTACCACTTCTCACTTGCTACTATCCCCCATGCTCACTCTTCGCCGAGCCACCGCAGACGACGCAGCCCTTATCACCGAGCATCGCCACCGCATGTTCGCTGACAACAAGCTTGCCACCGAGCAGCGCTACGCCGAGATGGACACCAACTTCCTTCCCTGGGTAACCGAGCGCCTCGCCGACGGCCGCTACATCGGCCTTCTGCTCGAAGACACCTCCAACAGCCAGGTCGTCGCCGGCGCCGGCATCTATTACCTTGACTGGCCGCCGCACTATCTCGATCCTGAGCCCACCCGCGCTTACCTGCTCAATTTCTTTACCGAGCCTGAGGACCGCGGCAGCGGCCACGCCAAAACCCTCCTCGCCGCAGCCGTCGCCGAGTGCCGCGCCAAAAACCCGAATATCGTCATCACCCTGCATGCCTCACGCTTCGGCAAACCTATTTATGAGGCATTCGGCTTCAAGCACCACAATGAGTACGCCCTCCGGCCCGACTACTAGGTGTCAAGTCTTAGCTGTCAGGTGTTAGTTTGACGACGCCGTTTCACGCCGCCCGTCTCTGCCTTGCTAACACCTAAGACCTAACACCTGACACCTTCCCCTGCCTCCGGCGTTATACTCACCTTCCCATGTCTGTATTCGTTATCCTCCCCGCTGCCGGAATCGGCACTCGTATGGCTTCAGCCTCTGGAGCTGATCCCAAAGCCGCTCCCAAGCAATTCCTCTCTCTCAAAGGCACGCCCATCCTCGTGCATTCTCTGCGTGCCTTCCTCGCCGTCCCGGAAGTCTCGAACATCTACGTGGCCGTGCGCGAATCCGAGAAGCCTCGCATCGACGAACTGCTCGCCGAATACAAGCTTGGCAGCAAGATCTCCGTCGTCACCGGCGGCGACTCGCGCCAGTCCTCGGTTGCCAACGCCCTTTCGGCGTTGCCTTCGCTTTCTGACGACGACATCGTCCTCGTCCACGACGCCGTCCGCCCGCTCATCGACTCCGCCACCATCGCTCGCACCATCCAGGCCATCGAAAAGCACGGCGCAGCCATCGTCGGTACGCCTGCCGTCGACACCATCAAGCAGGTCGAGCGCACCGCCGACGGCGCCCTCATCACCGCGACCATCCCCCGCGAGCTCATCGTCCACGCGCAAACCCCGCAAGGCGCACGCGTCCCTCTCATGCGCAAAGCCTTCGCCGACGCTGCCGCCGACGACTTCATCGGCACCGACGAAGCTTCGCTGCTCGAGCGCGCCAATATCCCCGTCTTTGTTGTTCCCGGCCACGCCCGCAACTTCAAGGTCACCCAACCCGGCGATCTAGAAATCGCCGAGTTCTACCTCGCAGGTTAAAGAATGTCTACAGAAAACAAAGAAAAAACAATTACGGAACAGATTGCACGCAAGGTCTTCCGCGCCTACGAAACCGGCGATGCTGACCTGCTACATGGACTTATCAGCGACGACTTCAAATTCTGCGCGCCGCCTGATCCAAGCCTCGACAAAGATAACTATCTGCGCCGCTGCTGGCCCTTTCATGAACAAGGGCCCTGCTATCAGTTTGAAGAGTTCTTCATACGCGAAGACCGCGCCATGGTGCTCTACACCTGCACCACAAAAGCCGGAAAGAAGATTCGCAATGCCGAATACCTTCGCATTCGCGACGGCAAGCTTACCGAAGTCGTCGTCTTTTTCGGCCCCGACATTTCATAAGCGTCCACCCTATCCAGCTTTCAGCCTCTAGAATGTAACTCCATGGACTTCCGCATCGGCCTCGGCTTTGACTCACACGCCTTCAAGGCGGGAGTTCCGCTCGTCATCGGCGGCCTGCATCTCGACCATCCCGAAGGCCTCGCCGGCCACTCCGACGGCGATCTGCTTCTCCATGCCATCACCGACGCTTTGCTTGGCGCCGTTTCCGCCGGAGACATCGGCACATTCTTCCCTCCCACCGATCCCAAGTGGAAAGGTGCTGACTCCACCGTCTTCCTCAATACCGCGCTGGAAGAGATCGCGCTCGCCGGCTACAAGATCGTCAACATCGATTGCGTACTTGTCATGCACCGCCCCAAGATCGTCCCCATCGCCGCCGAACTTCGCGAACGGGTCGCCGATCTTCTGCACCTCGATATCAAGCGCGTCAGCATCAAGGGCAAAACCCCCGAAGGCCTCGGGCATGATGGCGCCGCTGTTGCTCATGTTGTCGTCTTGCTGCAGGCGCTCGAACTCCCTGAAGACCCGCAAAAGCTCGTCCTCACCGCCGAAGCCCCCACCGATGCCGACATCGATGCCGCTCTTTCCACCATTGCGGCCGACCCGCACGACATCTCTGCCCTAGGCCGCAAGCGCAAGACCTTCGATACAGACGACCTCACCTAAACAGGTATCTGCGGTACACTTCCCCGCATGTTCCGTGTCTTTGCACTATTGCTACTGACAGCCGCACCCCTCTTCGCCCAAACTGAGCAGAAGGAGATGAAGCTCGTACTTCCGAGCGGTCCCGGCGCCATCACCATAAGCCTTACAGGCGATTGGCACATCGAGTCTATCCGTCTGTATCCCGATGGCCCGCGCCCTGTCTTCTTCCTCAGCGATAAGAAGACAGGGCTCGAGGCGTCCTACATCCTCTTCTTCAACGACACCAAAGCACCGACCGCTGAAAGCTGCCGCAAAGCCGTGATGGAACCCATGCGCTCCGGCCTCCAAAGAGAGCAGCACCTGAAGTTAGAAAATGTCGAGGACAGCACAGTTCAAACAAGCGCTGGCCAAACGCTGCTGACCACCACCCACTTTCTGCCCACTATGGAAGGCATGCCCATCCAGCAGCAGAATGAATTCGGGTTCTTTGGCGATGAGAAGAACTGTGCTGAAGTGCACCTATCCAAGGTGAAGTACACCAAAGTCGACCAGCCTCTGTTCGATCGCACCCTGCAAGCGTTCGCCTACGATTCAACCTACAAGCCGCAATCGATGGACTACGCGCTGGTGGCCAATCTCTTCTACACCGGCATGCACGATTACAAATCAGCGGCGGTGTATTTCCAACGCGCTCTCGATACAGCTGAAGTTCCTGAGAGCGGTCCGCGGCGTTGGTTCTGGTTTCGGCTGATGACCGATCAGACTGCAATGTCTTACGGCATGTCCGGCGATCTCAAGCGCAGCCGAGACATCAACCTCGCTGCCATCGCTCGTGATCCCGACTATCCGCTCTACTACTACAACCTGGCCTGCGCTGATGCAGAATCCGGCGATGCCTCCGCTGCCCGCACCCATCTGCAACAGGCCTTCGATCGTCGCGCCAACACCCTCCCCGGCGAGCACATGCCTGATCCTTCCCAAGACGATTCCATCCTCAAGCTCAAAAAGAACAAAGATTTCTGGGCCTTCGTGCAATCGCTTCCGAAAAATTAAACCAGCCGCCTTACCCATCAACCTCGACAATGCCCATGAAAAAAGCCGTCCTCGCTTTTGCCCTCATCTTTCTTATCGCGGCATTCTTCGGCCTGCGCTGGGCCATCCTCACCGGTCGCACTAAACACCGCCAGGTCGACGCTGAATATCACGCCGACCAAAACCTCCGCGCCATCTACCACGCGCAACGCGAGTATTACGTCAACCACGAGTTCCTGGGTTTCCCCTGCGCGTTCTCAACGCTCACTGCCAGTCCTGACCAACTTCTCGACAGCAGATTCAGCTCAGGCAATGTCGACGGCTATACCTTCACCTTCTCCAACTGCAAGCACGAAGAAAACATCGGCTTCAATGGCAATGTTTCTTACAGCCTGACTGCAACACCGGTGCCGATAGACGGCCTCACCCTCCGCACCTTCTGCATGGACGACAATATCAACGACATCCCCCGTGGCGAAGTCGTCTTCGAGCACCCGCACATCATCTCCAGCGCTCCTGGCAGCACCGCCTGCGACCAGATGCTGTCTGAACCTGCTCGCTAGGCCTACTCCTTCTTATCTTCCCTACTGCTCTCTTCCTTGTAAGCCGGGCTCAGGGTCCCTTTGCTCTTCGCCATCGGCAGCAGCGTTGGATAGAACTGCACAAATGTTGTGTCCACCGCTCCATGCTGCTGATGGCAGCTATAGCATCCCGCTGTCTCTGGAATCATCTTCGCGGTCTTGTCGTCGTCGAACGGAAAGAATCCCCACCCGCCCTTGAAGCGCTTCGAATCCTTCACATGTGCCTCGCGGCCCATAACACTGTCGCTCTGGTAATTTCCGCTCTGATTGATGGAGCCCTTGCCAACTGCCATTCGCCCTTCCAGCATGAACGTGGTTCCATCAGGCCATGTGCCCGTCTTCATAAACTCCGCGTAAGCCTCGGGGTTTACAAACACGTTGTCGAACATGTGATGTCCCATCGCCATCGGGTTCGCGGTATAGCTCATATCGAAACCCGTGCTCAGGTAAATCCAGGTCCGGTAGTCTTCCGGCAGCTTCATCTGCCCATCGCTGGTGAACTGTGGTTGGTAGCCCTTTGCAGGACCGTTCTGCGCCGGGGAGAAAAACGCAGCAGCTAACACGCCAAGCAACGCTATCGATTTCGTTAGATTGAACATGCCGCTAGTATCCGCGGCATCGGTCCATTTGCGCGAGGCCGCCCGCTGCATATCGCCGTCACTTCGCTGCATTTTTTGCGCGCCAGTCCATTCTTGAGGCTACGATTACAGCTATGGATACGGTGCAGGCTCAGCCCGCGCGCTCGTGGAAGTGGATCGCCTTCGCATGGCTCGGTTTTGGCCTCTTTGACGCCGTGCAGACCGTATTCACCATGCACGCCGAAGGCATGCACCACCACTGGGTGGCGCTCTTCTTCACGGACCTTTCCTCATGGCTCCCATGGGCACTGGTCACGCCGTTCATCCTGGCTCTCGGCCGTCGTTTTCCTGCCGCCGGCCTCGGCACATTTCAAGGGTGGTTCACGCACATCCTTGCCTGCAATGTCATCAACATCGTTTTCGCTGCCTGGGGTGCAGGGCTCAACTCGATATTCAACCCCTACGCAGACCCCGCACAACTTCCTTTCCTTACGCTCTTTCGTTACCGAATCTACAACGGCCTGCTCGCTTCGATCATCCTCTACGCCATCGTTCTCATCGCCGGTTATGCCGTCGCTTCGCACGAACGCCTCCTCGCCCAACAAATGGAGACCGCGCGCCTTAACGAACAGCTCTCGCGTGCGCAGTTCGACGCACTCCGCCAGCAGATCGAGCCGCACTTTCTCTTCAACACGCTCAACTCCGTCGCCGCGCTTGTACGCGAGCAACGCACCGACGACGCCATCCAGATGATCGCCGGTCTCAGTGATCTCCTCCGACGCTCGCTCGATAACGCTCCGCACCATCAAGTGCCGCTGCGTGAAGAGATCGACTTTGCACAAAAATATCTCGACATTCAGAAGGCCCGCTTCGCTGATCGCCTCATCGTCTCTATGGATGTCCCAAGCGACCTTAACGCTGCGCAGGTGCCCAGCCTCATCCTGCAGCCGATGGTAGAAAACGCCGTGCAGCATGGCATCGCTCATCGCGCTCAGGGCGGCACCATTTCCATTTCTGCATACCGCACAGGCCAGCAGCTCACACTCCGCGTTGCCAATGACGGCCCCAGCCTTCCGCCCAACTGGGAGCACTTGCGCGCCGGTATTGGCATCACGAACGTGCGCACGCGGCTCGCAACGCTCTACGGCGCGGCCTCTGCCTTCAACCTCAGCAACCGCCCCAGCGGCGGTGTAGAGGTTTCGCTCTCGCTACCCTTTATTCTCGCTCCGGAATCCTGACCCATGCCCACAGGCGCACTCCGCACTCTGCTCGTTGATGACGAACCTCTCGCCCGCTCGAACCTCCGCTCTCTGCTTGCCTCACAGGCCGACATCGAAATTCTCGGCGAGTGCGGCTCAGGCTCCGAAGCACTCGTTCTCATCCGCGCTTTCCGCCCCCACCTCGTCTTCCTCGATGTCGAGATGCCCGAATATGATGGCTTCGATGTGCTCGAAATGCTGGGCAGTGACACTCCACCCGCCATCGTCTTCGTCACCGCCTACGATCAATACGCTCTGCGCGCATTTGACGCCGGCGCGCTCGACTATCTGCTCAAGCCCTTCGACGATGCTCGCTTCCATCGCACTCTCGATCGCGCCCGCCAGCGGGTACTTGAAGCCCGCACAGTACCGCAAAAATCTGACACCCTCACCCTCAAAAGCGCCGGGCAACTCCTCTTCATCAAGCTTGCTGAAGTTGATTGGATTGAAGCTGCGGACTACTATTCCTGCCTGCATGTTGGAGCCCGGTTACACCTGCTGCGCCGCAGCATGAATGAGCTTGAAAGTGACCTCGACCCCACGCTCTTCTGCCGCATCCATCGTTCCTCCATCGTGCAGATTGACCGCGTGCGCGGTCTCAAATTGAACGAGGCAGGAGAATACGACGTGCTGCTCACTGACGGAAGCGCGCTTCGTTCCAGCCGTCGCTACCGCAAGCATCTACAAGAACGCCTCTCAGCGAGAGCATCCTGATACCTGAAACCCGGATATCGTTCTTGGCACAATCGGCGCTTTCCGGTACATTGGGCTGAATCTCCGGAGGTTGTCCATGCACGCGCTAGCCCTCGCTTTGATTCAGGATTCATCCTCGCAAATGAACTCGCAACAAGCCCAGCAATTTGTTAGCGCCTTTATGGGCATATATTTTGTCTTCATCCTTCTGGTTTTTGTGGTCAAGGTGACCCTGTATGCCATTCCGATGTGGCGAATCTGCAAGCGGGCCGGCCTTTCGCCGCAAATTTCGCTGCTTTGCGGTATCCCCATCATCGGGCGCCTGATCACCACCTACGTCATTGCCTTCTCTGACTGGAAGGTCGAGTCCCTCGCGCAGCTGCCGCCGCCTTACATTCCACCAAGCTATCCTCCGGCGCCGCCGAGCTACCCATCCTCACAGCCGCCTACTGCCTAGCCTCTAATATCGGGTGCCCATCCATGTGCCGCTCTTTGGCGGATGGATGGGGATAGCACAATACCGAACTGCCGCACGCCTCTACTCTGTTAAACTGGGCTCTGACCTTCATGAGCCCCGAAACTTCCGCAATAACTCGTCCCACTCGCGTCCGCATTGCGCCCTCGCCCACCGGCGACCCGCATGTCGGCACCGCCTACATTGGCCTGCTCAATTACATCTTTGCTGCACAGCGTGGCGGCCAGTTCGTCCTGCGCATTGAGGACACTGATCGCACCCGCTTCCAAGCCGGCTCCGAGCAAATGATCTTTGACTCTCTCCGCTGGCTTGGCCTCAACTGGAACGAAGGCCCAGACGTCGGCGGCCCCTTCGGCCCCTATCGCCAATCCGAGCGCACAGAAATCTATCGCGAGTACTGCCAGATTCTTCTCGACAATGGCACTGCTTACCGCGCCTTCGAAACTGCCGAAGAACTCGACGCCGAGCGCGAGGCACAGAAGGCTGCCAAGCAGCCGCCCAAGTACAACGGCCGCTCTCGCCATCTCTCCCAGGAAGAGATCAACACGAACCTCGCTGCCGGCAAGCCTTTCACCATTCGCCTCAAAGTGCCCACCGAAGGCTCTACCACCTTCCGCGATGAGCTTCGCGGCGACATCACCTTCGACCACTTCAATGTCGACGACCAGGTCCTCATGAAGTCCGACGGCTTCCCCACCTATCACCTCGCCAACGTAGTCGACGATCACCTCATGCAGATCACCGACGTCATCCGCGCCGAGGAGTGGATTTCCTCCACGCCCAAGCACGTTCTGCTCTACAAGGCCTTCGGCTGGGAGCTTCCGCGCTTCTGGCACATGCCTCTGCTGCGCAACGTGGATAAATCAAAAATCTCCAAGCGCAAAAATCCCGTCTCGCTCATCTACTACCGCGAGTCCGGCTATCTTCCGCAGGCGCTCATCAACTTTCTCGGCCTCATGGGCGGCGGTATGGCCCAGCCCACCGAGCAGGAAATCGTCTCAAAGGGCCTCAACACTAAAGAGGGCGACATCTTCTCCGTTGCCGAGATGGTCGAGAAGTTCGACTTCCAGCGCATATCGCTTGGCGGTCCTGTCTTCGACTTGGTGAAATTGAAGTGGCTGAACGGCGAATACATCCGTAAGCTCTCGCCCGATGATTTCTTCTCCGCGCTCCGCTCAACGATCTTCTCCGATAGCTACATCAAATCCGTCGCTGCTCTTGTACAAGAGCGCATTGAAACCCTCGGCGCCTTCGGCGACATGACCGGTTTTTTCTTCACCGATAACATCATGCCTGCCGAATCCGTGTGGCTGCCTAAAAAACGCACACCGGAAGAGACTCTAAAGTTCGCCGTCGAACAGCTCGCCGTCCTCGAAGCTGCCACGTGGGAAGGCCCAGCCATTGAAGCCGCGCTCAAAGCTCTCGGCGAAGCTCAACAGTGGAGCGTGAAAGAAAATTTCATGCTTCTCCGCGCCATACTGACGGGCAGCGTCCAATCGCCCCCGCTGATGGATTCACTCATCGTCTTTGGCAAAGCCCGTTCACTAGACCGCATGAGGCGCTTCATCGAAACCCAAAAGAAGCAAGCCAATCAGCGCAAGTAGAGTCACGTTGCCGGGTGGCCCACTCATTGCGCGGCTTCATCGTGACATGGGTGGGAAACCACAATCGTCAACCTGCCATACCTGCCGCCGAGTATGCTGGTGTGCATGAAGGCTTTCATCCTCTCCATCTCTCTTCTCGCCACACTCACCGCTGCCGCGCAACAGCCCGTCACCTGGCGTTTCGACAACCTCACCACCGTCGGCGGCGCCCATGTCACTACAGTTGGCTCGCCTGCTATCGTCGACACCAGTCTCGGCAAGGCCATCCATTTCAACGGCACCGCCAAATCCGGTGACGCCATCTTCATCGATCAAGCGCCCCTCGCCGGCTTCGCCACCTATACCTTCGAAGTCATCTTCCGTCCCTCATCCAAAGGTGTCGAAGCACAACGCTTCTTTCACATTCAGGAATCCGGCACACAATCTCGTCGCATGTTCGAGCTTCGCATCGTTGACCATCAATGGTGCCTCGACTCCGTCGCCATCGATGCTCCCGCCGGCGCCACCCCTGAAGGCGGAGCGGCAGCCCATCGCGCCGTCACCCTCAACTGCGACGCCGCGCACCTCCATCCGCTCGACCAGTGGTACGCTGTCGCCACCACATGGGATGGCACTACTCTTCGCGCCTACGTCAACGGCCAACTCCAGGGCGAAGTCACTGCTACGCTCAATCCGCTTGGCCCCGGCACCACTTCCGTCGGCACTCGTATCGACAAGCGTGACTACTTCACCGGAGACGTCTTCTCCGCACGCTTCACACCGAAAGTCCTTGCCGCCCAAGACTTTATGATTGTTGCCACAAAACCATAGCTACCCAACCCATCTCTATTGTGGAGGAAACTTGCCATGTCCCTCAGCAACAATCTCCCCATCGGCTTCATCCCCACTAAAAACGCGAAGGCCGCCCGCGCGTTCTTCCAGGACACCCTCGGCCTTGCCTTCGAGAGCGAAGACCCCTTCGCCATCGTCTTTCGCATCGGGCCCACCCGAACCATGCTCCGCGTCACCAATACACCGGAGTTCGCCCCTGCACCCTTTACCATCTTCGGCTGGCAGGTTGACGACATCGATTCCACCGTCGCGGCGCTCACCGCCAAGGGCGTCGTCTTCCAGCGCTATGGATTCTTTGAGCAAGACAATCTCGGCATCTGGTCCGCTCCCGGCGGTACCAAAGTCGCCTGGTTCCACGATCCGGACGGCAATACCCTCTCCCTCTCTCAACACTCCGAATAGCTCGGAACGCAAAAATCTTCTCGCCAACACAACTCCCGCGCGCAAGTTGCGGGAAACACGTACAGCAACTCCGTGTCTCAATACACAGCGGCGTCGGCTGCCAGACCGCGCCGCTCAAATTTAGATTCACCCCTATTCATCCTGGGAGAACACGCATGACCACCAACCGCATCATCGCTCCGAGCCTGTTGCTCGCGCTCCTCGCCGGAGCCACCGTAGCCGACGCACAGTATTACCAGGGCCCACCGCCGCAGTCTTCCTACGCGCAAGCCTGGATGGCGCCGCCGCCCGAATTCGCAGCTGCCCAGCAACGCGGCTTCCATGACGGCATTGAAGGCGCAAAGAAGGACTACGAAAACCATCGTCCGCCCAACGTCAACAACCGCGACGAATACCGCAACCCCCACTTCATCGCTCCACCCGATCGCCGCGACTATCGCTTCGGTTTTGCTCGCGGCTACCAGACTGCCGTCCGCCACATGTATGGCCCCGGCCCTTACTGATCAGCCGTTTTGTATCAGTGTGCCCTGATGAAAGACGATCTTCCACCCGTCATCTGACCTCTTCCAGATCGTCGTACGCCGCGTCACACGCACCTCGTCTTGCACCAGCGTGTACGTCAGCAAATAAACTCCCTCAGCCAATGGGCTGCACTCAAAATCACGAGCCGTCCACACATCCGGATGAGGGTCTTTGTATCTGCGTTCCAACTCATCGAGCACAAAGCTTCGCTCATACCTCGTGCCCGATGCACCAATCTCCCAGAAGTCTTCAGTAGTCATCCGCTCGAAGTCGGCCCGTGTCGTACCCCATTCCGGCCGGTGAAAAATGGGCTCACGCGCCTTCAATTCTTCAAGCACAGATTGAAACTCGGGCTTCATCGCTCTACTTCGCCGTAACCGCCAGCTTCACCGCCAGCGTCTTCGGCGGAAAGCACGCGTTGTTATCGCAGGCCTGGTAACGCACCGTCCCCGTCATCGTTGAAAAACCACGCGGCGCCACCACTCGCAGCTTTACTTTAAATTCCCCCTGATAAACATCCAGCCCTTCACCGTTGCCGGTAAGCTTGATGATTTCACCCTTGGGATATTCCGTGCCTGCTACCTTCACCGCTCCCGGCGCAAACTTCAGCGTCGTCGGGATCAGCAGATCATCCATCGGCGCATGGGAGTTGATGTGGTAGCCCTCGTCCACGCGAAATCGCAGCTCCACCACTTGCTCAGTTCGGGGCTTTACATCCACACCGTCGGTCAGCAGCACCAGGTGCGGTTTCTTCACCGGCGACTGGCCATCCAGCCGAATCTCCTGTGCAACACCACTCGCTCCTACCCACAGGCATAGGACCGTCACCCAACTCACTGCTCGCTGCTTTCTGCTCACGGCTTACTCCGCTCCCGAGATTTTCTTCACATCCGCCTCAAGCTCATCCTTCGACCGACCGCCAATCACTTCTTCCACCACTGTGCCATTCTTGTCCACAAAGAAAGTCTGCGGCAGATAATCTCCCAGCTTGTAGACCGTTGCAATTGTCTTGTCCGGCATCAGGATCGGATATGTCACGCCTGTTCGCTTTGCCGCCTGCGCTACGGCGTCTTTCCCTACCGAATCATCCTGATCCACGCCCAGCACCACCAACCCCTGGCCTTTGTACTTCGCCGTGAACTCCTCGAACCACGGCATCTCCAGCTTGCACGGAGCGCAGTACGTCGCCCAGAAGTCGATCACCACTGGCTTACCTTTGAAGTCCGCCAGCGACACCTTCTTGCCCGACAGGTCCACCAGCGTAAACGCTGGCGCCGATTTTCCGCGAAGATCAGCATCCGGTGCAGGCGATCCCAGCGAAGCAACAGCGTTCGACGCGGCATCCGCGCCATTCTTGGTCTTCAGCAATTCCACCTGAGCCTGCTGCATGGCTACCTGTCGCTTGCGGTGGTTGATCACTCCCGCCACCAGCATCAGCGCAACCACAAAAACGATTCCGCACAGCACCAAGATCTTCCGCACCAAACCAATCCTCTTTCCGCGCCGGCCAAACCGCACCCGGACGCCACCTTCAGTCTAACGCTCGCCGCATTTGCATTTGTCCCTACCTTGTCTGCGGCCCACCACTTACTGCTACCATCTTCCTTGGCCCATGCCTGACCACGTTTCCAATCCCGCCGAGCTCATACGCATCGAAGCCGCAGGGCTCGAAGCCCTCGCCCAGCGCCTTGATGGCCCTCTCCGCGAAACCTTTGAGCGCGTTGCCGAGCTCCTCGCCAAGACCGTCCGCGCGCACCACCGCGCCATTATCACCGGAGTCGGCAAATCCGGCCTCGTCGCCCGCAAGATTGCCGCTACTCTCCGCGCCACCGGCACACCTGCGCATTTCCTGCATCCCGCGGAAGCTCTCCACGGCGACCTCGGCATTCTCACCCCCGGCGATGTACTCGTCGCCCTCAGCTACTCCGGCGAGACCGAAGAGATCCTCAAGCTTCTTCCTGCCGTGCCTCGCCTCGGCGTCACGCTGGTCAGCTTCACCGGAGCCCTCGGTTCCACGCTCGCCTCCGCCAGCACATTCGTTCTCGATGTCTCCGTTGAGCGCGAAGCCTGTGCGCATCAGCTCTCGCCCACAGCCTCAACCACAGCCATGCTCGCGCTTGGCGACGCGCTGGCTATTGACGTGATGCAGCGCCTCGACTTCAAGCCGCGCGACTTCGCCGAACTTCACCCCGGCGGACAGCTCGGCCGCCGCCTCGCTACCGCTCGCCAGCTGATGCACGCCGGTATTCGCCTGCCCAGCGTTCCGCCATCCGCGGCCATGCCGCAAATCATGCATGAAATGTCCGCCAAACGGCTCGGCATGACCACCATCCAGACCAACGGCAAGCTTCTCGGCATTCTTTCCGACGGCGATCTCCGCCGCCTGCTCGAGCGCAATGGCCCACACGCCTTCCACAAGAAAGCTGCGGACATTATGAATCCGAAGCCCCGCACCATCTCCCCGGAGATGCTTGCCGTCGACGCGCTCCTCCTCCTCGAGCAGAACAAGATCACCTCGCTCGTCGTCACCGAAGACGGGACGGTAGAAACAAATGTGCTCGGCGTGCTCCATCTACACGACTTGTGGGAAGTCGCTCCCACCACCACCAAAGTTCCTACCTTCCCCGAACCCACCGAAGAAGAACTCGCCGCCGACGCCGACCCTGCACCCACCTCAGAGCCCGACACCAACCCTGACGCCCCCGGCCACATCGATCCTCCCTCCGACGACGGACGCCTCTAGTTCGCCACCCTCCCCCTGGGTAAATGCGCGCAAAATCCTGATCTGACAATAGTTAGGTCTTGATCTCGCAATGTTCAGTTTGCACCAGGAGTAGTGCAAAGCTGCCGGACGAAATGAAGAAGTCCACTTTGCCCTTCGGTACAATCAAACGAATGCACCGATGGTCCAAACTCTTCATTCCCACCCTCCGCGAGGCTCCTGCCGACGCCGAGGTCGCCAGCCATAAACTTCTTCTCCGCGCCGGCTACATTCGCCAGCTTGGCGCAGGCATTTACAGCTATCTGCCGCTGGGCCAGCGGGCGCTGAACAAGATCATCGCCATCGTCCGCGAGGAGATGGACAAGATTGGCCAGGAATTCCTGCTCCCCGCGCTGAACCCGCGCGAGCTCTGGCAGGAGTCCGGCCGCGACGCCGTGATGGGCGAAAACATGTTCCGCCTGAAAGACCGCAAGGGCGCCGAACTGGTGCTCGCCATGACGCACGAGGAGGTCATCACCTCCATCGCGCGCAACGAACTGCGCAGCTACAAGCAGCTTCCGCAGATCTGGTACCAGATTCAAAACAAATTCCGCGACGAGCCGCGCCCCAAGGGCGGCCTGCTGCGCGTGCGCCAGTTCACCATGAAAGATTCCTACTCCTTCGACATGGACCAGGCAGGGCTCGACGAAAGCTACAACAAGCACGACCACGCCTACCGCACTATCTTCACGCGCTGCGGTTTGGAGTTTGTTGCCGTCGAAGCTGACTCCGGCGCGATGGGCGGATCAGGCTCACAGGAATTCATGGTCTACACCGAAGCCGGGGAAGACCTCATTGCTTCAAGCGCCTCCGGCTACGCCGCGAATCTCGAAAAGGCGACGAGCAAGCTCGCGTTTGTCGAAGACCTTGTTGCAACTTCCGACAAGCCTGAAGAAGTTCATACTCCCGGCCAGCGCACCATCGAGGAAGTCGGCGCGTTCCTCAAGGTCCAGCAGCCTCAACAAATGAAGACGATGGCCTACATCGTCGAGCACCGCAACAGCGGCAGCAAAGAGGACGCGAAACAAATCGCAACCGTCGGCAAAACTCGCGCCGTCGTTGCCTTCATGCGCGGCGATCATCAGCTCAATGAAACGAAGCTCTCAGCAATCGCGCTCGGCGAACTGCGTCCAATGACGCCCGAAGAAATCGCCGAGGTCTTCAAAGCGCCCGCTGGGTATCTTGGCCCCATCGGTCTTGAAGCCGCACCGCACCCTCGCAAGCCGGGCGTACTTGTCGTGCTGGACGCTGCGCTCGAAGGCCGCACCAACCTCATCGCCGGCGCCAACAAAGAGGAATACCACCTGCGCAACGTGACGCCGGGCCGCGACTTCAAGCCAACGCTTATCGCGGACATTCGCAACATCAACGAGGGCGAACTCGATCCCATCGGCGGCGAGCCGCTGCGCTTGGGCAAAGCCGTCGAGATCGGTCACATCTTCAAGCTCGGCACCAAGTACACCGAGAGCATGGGCTCGCGCGTGCTCAACGCCGATGGCAAGGAAGTCACGCCCATCATGGGCTGCTACGGCATCGGCATCGAGCGCATTCTTACTGCCGCCATTGAATCCAGCGCCGCAAAATTCAAGGCGCAATTCCCTGACGTGGAGAAGGCCGGCGATCAATATGCTCTGGCTACATCGATTGCACCGTTTGAAGTCATCGTCACCGTCACCAATGTGAAGGAAGCCGAGCTGCTCGCTGCCGGCGAAAAAATTGCTGCCGATCTCACCGCCGCCGGTCTCGACGTCCTGCTCGATGACCGCGACGAGCGTGCAGGCGTGAAATTCAAGGACGCTGAACTGATTGGCGTCCCGTACCGTATCAACATTGGCAAGAAACTCTCCGAAGGCAAGGTCGAACTCGTCGATCGTCTCACCGGGACTACAACGGATCTCAACCTCAACGAAATCACAGCGCACCTTAAATCGTTAGTCGTTTCGTCTAAGTCTTAAGTTTTCGCGGACACCCTCCCCATGCCCGTAAAAGTAAAATTCGGAAGCAAACAACACTCACTCCTCTGGCGTCTTGGCCGCGTGTTCCTGCTCTGTGCGCTTGTCGTCGCCATCATTGGCGGCTTCGTCTTCGCCGTCTACTATCACGAGTATTCCGGCATGGTCGATGAGCGTCTCGCGCAGGGTCCGCTCTTTGAGTCCGTCGCGCAGGTCTACGCCGCGCCGCAGGAAGTCCGCACCGGCCAGGCACTCTCCGCCTCGACCATCGCTGCTCAACTGCGCAAGGCCGGATACAACACCAACCCGCAGCTCGGCAGCTTCCAGCTCCGCGGTGATGCCATCCTCATCAAGCCCGGTCCGCAAAGCTATCTCGCCACCGACGGCGCCACCATCACCACCACCGGCGGAGTGGTGCAATCCGTCACTGCGGAAAACGGCGCCGCGCTCGCCGGCTACAAGCTGGAGCCGCAGCTCATCACCGCGCTCAGCGAAGACAAGAACCGCACCAAGCGCCGCCTCGTCACTTACAACCAGATTCCGCAGCAGATGGTGCAGGCCGTCACCTCCATTGAAGATCGCAGCTTCTTCGAGCACGGCGGCATCAACTACGGTCGCACCCTCAAGTGCGTCGTGCATGACCTCATGGTCGGCCGCAAGGATTGCGGCGGTTCCACGCTCACACAGCAGCTGGCGAAGAACTTCTTTCTCACGCCAGACAAAAAGATCACCCGCAAGATTGCGGAAATGATGATCACTTTCCAGCTCGAATCGCGCTTCAACAAGCAGCAGATATTCGAAATGTATGCGAACGAAATCAGCCTCGGCCAGCGCGGCAGCTTCGGCATCAACGGCTTTGGTGAGGCAGCGCAGGCCTACTATGGCAAGGACCTTCGCCAGCTCGATCTCGCCGAGTGCGCCATGCTCGCCGGCATCGTCAACCGCCCGAGCAAGCTCAACCCCTATCGCCACCCTGAAGCCGCGATGGAACGCCGCAACCTGGTGCTCGATTCCATGGTCGAAACCGGCGCGATCACCTCTACTGAAGCCGCGCGCGCCAAAGCTGAACCCATCCGACTCGCTCCGCCCAACATTGACGCCAGTGAGGCTCCGTACTTTGTCGACCTGGTCCACGACCAGATTGCGCAGCGCCTCGGCGACACGGATACGTCCCACGCTGCGCTCCGCATCTACACCTCGCTTGACCCCCAATTGCAGGTGGCCGCCGCGGAAGCAGTCGAAGCCGGCATGAAGCATGTTGACGATCTGGTGCGCGCCAAGCATCGCAAGGGCGACACCTCCAACATCACCTATCCGCAGGTAGCGCTCATTGCGCTCAACCCGCACACCGGCCAGGTGCTTGCTCTCGTCGGCGGCCGCGACTATGCAACCTCGCAGCTCAACCACGCCATGGCCCAGCGCCCCACCGGCTCTACGTTCAAGCCCTTCGTCTACGCCACGGCATACAACACTTCGATCAACGGGACCGATCTTGATGGCAGCGGCGTCTTCACTGCCCTCACCCGCATCAATGACGACCCGCAGGATTTCGGCACCGGTGGCCGCTCCTACACCCCCGGCAACTTTGAACACGGCGAATATCCCGGCATGGTGACCGCAGCCGACGCACTCGCCCACTCGCTGAACATTGCAACCATCGCTCTTGCTCAGAAGGTGGGCTATGACAACGTGGCCTCACTCGCCCACGAAGCCGGCATCGTGAACGCACAGCCTACGCCGTCCATGGCTATCGGCACCTATAACGCCACACCGCTCGATATGGCCGGCGCTTATACGGTCTTCGCCAACTACGGCGTGCACCTGAAGCCGTGGTTCCTTTCGAGCGTGCGCAACGCCAATGGCGACATCGTCTCTGACTTCACACCGGAAGCGCGCCAGGTGCTCGACCCGCGCGTTGCTTACCTCACGCAGACGCTGATGCAAGGCGTCATCGATCGCGGCACTGCAGCCGGCGTTCGCGGAATGGGATTCACCGCTCCTGCCGCCGGCAAGACCGGCACCGACCACGATGCATGGTTTGCCGGTTACTCGTCCAACCTCATCTGCATCATCTGGGTCGGCAACGACGACTACACCGACATCAAGCTCCAAGGCGCGCAAGCCGCCGCGCCCATCTGGGCCGACTTCATGAAGCGCGCACAGAAGTTGCCGCAGTATTCAGACATGAAAGCCTTCACCGCTCCTGACGGCGTCGAAACCATCCGTGTTGACCGCGCCACCGGCCTTATCGCCGACAGCTCCTGCCCCTCCGACAGCTTCACCGCAGCCTTCCTCAACGGCACAGCACCGCAGAGCACCTGCTCGCACATGGGCACGGACACGCAAACGCTCGGCAGCCAACTCTCCGGCGAAGACCATCGCAACGTCTTCCAGAAAATGTTCGGTCTCGGCAAAGACAAGCAGCCCGATCAGAACGCGTCTCCACCGCCGCACTAACGCCTGATTTAATCCGTTAGTGGCTGACACTCCGAACACCAGTAAGTCGAGCGCGCCTGTGTTCCCTGTTTCCGCATTTGAATTTCAGTACCGCATCTGCGGCACTCCTGCCCTTGCCTTCGATACACCCACAGCCGGGCGCCATGATCCATTGCTCGCGTCGTTCTCCGCGGGCCAGCGTAGGTCACAATACCTTCACTCGCACCCTCCGCCACATTTGCCTTCATATATCGTTGCGCTGCTTCCACCATCTTTTCCATCTCGCGCGAAGTGAGCGTACTCATCGTGCGAAATGGATTCACGTCTGCGGTAAATGCAACTTCACTCTTGTACACATTTCCCAATCCCGCCATCACGCGCTGGTTCAGAAGAACAACTCCCACTTCTTCCTCAGGATGTTTCGCCGCATATTCCTGCAATGCATGCACGCCTGTCTCGATGCTGAACGTGTCACTCAGAACATCCGGCCCGAGTCTGGGAATCTGCGAATTTGTCTCCAGCGACTTCGCAGTATGGAATTCCGCAATCTGCGCGCTGAATAGCACAGCCTGAAAATCTCCGCAGGTAATCGCGATGCGCATTTGGCTATGCGGCCTCTGCCATTTTTCGCCCACGCGATAGATATGCCACGAGCCCGACATCAGCATGTGCGTCGCCAGGATCAAGTCGCCCGAGAAGTAGATCAGGCACCACTTCCCACGGGCCTCGACTTTCTCTACTGTGCGACCTGCGAGCGGCGCTTCATCATTCGCGCTCGCCAGTTTCGCGAATCCCGTTTCAAAAGCAGTGACGGCCTTGCCGCCAATCGCCTTTTGCAGCACACGCGCAGTTCGATAGATTGTGTCGCCCTCAGGCATCAGGACGCGTCTCCTGCGCCCTGCCGGGCAGTGCCGGCAAATTTCTTCTCACGTTGAAGCCAAGCGGAGAAGCCTGAAATCCAGCGTCGAGCAGGAACCTCGCCAGCGGATGCTCCGCAACATTCACCCCATTCACTGTTGCAATCAACATGGCAGTACGTCCACGGCCCTCAGGATTTTCTTCACGCTGTACCAGCCTTACCAGGAACTCCGCCAGCGCGCGCGCAACCTGCGAACGCGAAGGCTCTTCCTCGGGCAACATCACCTGAACATTCGTATTGCCTCGCCGCAGGTATGCGGTCAGCGCCCCATCAATCAGCACCACGCGCGCGCCAACACTGCGCGTTAAACTTGTTCCCTCTTCCGGCGCTGTCGGCCAACGCAGAAGCACGCCATAAGGATTTGCCGGATCTGTGGTTGCCAGTATCACTACCTCGCGCGCATCTTCATCCGGTGTTACACGCAGCGACCGCAGCATGTCCACCGCCGCCGGCATCGCGAATTGCGTTGCGCCTAAATCTGCCGCGAAATATCCGCGCCTAATTCGCCCGCTTTCCTCCATCGCCTTCAGCACGTCGTAGATCGCAGAAAACCCTCCGGGCAAGTTTTCTGCATGCGCCGTCTCCCGAAATACAACGCCATACCGTGTCAGCAACTGCAGAGCTATTGCGTGGCTCCATTCCGTCGCCTTCGCCGTACGCGTTTCATCAAATGCAACTTCGTTCAAACTCCATCTTCCCTGAGCCGTTGGCGGAGTCGTTCTCCGCGATCGAAACGCCGTTTGGTTATGCACGCGCTTCGCCGGCTTCGACCGTCCGCTCGCTGGTCTCTCACAATAAGCTCGCAGCACATGAAGCGCATCATTCGTCAGCAGGCCGCGCCACACCAACGTCCACAGTGCGTCAATCGTCTCTCCAGGGTACCCGCCACCAACGCCATCATGCAGCGTCTGAAAAAACGAAGCGCCATTCTTTTTCAAGTATTCGATGATCCTCTCTTCGCGCTCACTCAGCTGATCATCATTGTTTCCTGCTAACTGCTTACTGCTTACTTGTTTCACCGGCCACAGCACCGGCAACTTCTCTGCCAAGTACAGCCCCACGCGGCCATCGCGCTCACCCAGCGACTCAAATCCGGCCCACACCACTTCGCCCGCCGCAATCAGCGTGTCGAGATCGGCAGACTTATATCCAATCAATCGCGCTGGCAGAATCTCCGTCTCCAGCAGGCTTGCCGGAAGCGGTGCGCCTTGTAAATTTTCGATCACATCCAACAACGCGTCCAGGCCACGCCGAGGCTGCACCACTCCCTGCCAGCGGGTGAACAGCCGAGCCAGCGTTCGCTGCGCAACCGGCTCAACTTCTTTGCGCAGCTTTGCGAGCGACTTACGCCGAATCACTCGTAGCACTTCTGCATCGACCCATTCGCGATTCAGCCCGCCCGGACGAAAGCCTCCTTCGATGACGCGCCCCATGCCCACTAGTCGTTGCAGCATCGCTTCCACCTGCGCCTTCGGCAGAGCATACCGATTGGCGATTTCTGATGTGGTGAACGGGCCATGGGTTCGTGCGAAGCGACGCACGATATCCACCAGCGCATCCGGCGCTGCTTCAAGAAACGCCGACGGCAAACCCGGAGGCAGTGGAACACCCAGCGCATCACGCACACGCGCAGCATCTTCCACGGCAATCACGCGCTTCTCATCGGCAATGCGTATTTCCAGCGCCCGCCGCGTCTTCAGCAGGCGGTCGACGCTTGTGGCTACTTCTGCGTTTTCACTTCGTGCTGCAATTTCTGCACGCGTCATGTCGCCCAGTCGCAGCAGCAGGTCATGCAGGCCATCCATGCTGCGCGCCTTATAACTCTCAGCAACACACTGCAGCTGCTCTTCCGTCTCTTCAATTGCACTCACATCGAGCAACTCGCGCAAATCAGCATCGCCCAGCAACTCCCGCAACTGGTCCTGGTCGATTGAAAGTGCCTGCGCCCGCCGTTCAGCCAGAGGCGCATCGCCGTCATAGATATAGTTCGCCACATATCCAAACAGCAGCGCGCCAGCAAATGGCGATGGCGTGCTCGAGTCTGTCACATGCACGCGGATCGTGCGCCTTCCAATTGCGGCCAACGTTTCCATCAGCGCCGGCATGTCGAAGACATCGCGCAGGCATTCGCGATAAGTTTCGAGCAAAATGGGAAACGCTGGATATCGCGCCGCGACAGTCAGCAGGTCATATGAGCGCTTTCTCTGCTGCCACAGAGGTGTGCGGCCATCTGCGCGACGACGCGGCAACAGCAACGCACGCGATGCTGCTTCGCGAAACTTTGCCGCAAACAATGCGGTCGAGCCCAACTGCGCCAATACTAGCTGTGAAGCCTCTTCAGGTTCCAACAGCAGAGCGTCCGTATCTGGCGGCGTTTCTGTTTCAGGGAAACGCAGAACGAAGCCGTCTTCCGTCCACATCGTCTCCACATCAAGACCCGCGGCTTTTAGCTTTGCCGTTGCCGCCATCGCCCACGGCGCGTGGATGCGGCTGCCGAACGGTGTCAGACAACATACACGCCAATCGCCCAGTTCATCACGCACACGCTCGATCACGATCGTGCGGTCATCCGGTACTTCCTGCGTTGCCAGCTCCTGGTCAGCGAGATAACGCAGCACATTCTCTGATGCCTGTGCATCCAGATCATGCTCAGCAACCAGCTTCGCCACGGCTGCACCGCGCGGCATCTCGCGCAGCTCTCGCGTCAGCGCGCCAATTCTTCGACCGAACTCGATAGGCCTGCCGGCGCGGTCACCATGCCAGAACGGCATCTTGCCCGGCTCACCGGGTGCAGGGCTTACCAGCACGCGATCATGTGTAATTTCGTCAATTCGCCACGTAGATGCACCCAGCACAAACGTCTCGCCCGTCCGAGCCTCGAAGACCATCTCTTCATCCAATTCGCCGACGCGCAGCGGCTTCGTACTTCCACTCAGAAACACACCGTACAGGCCGCGATCTGGAATCGTTCCACCGTTGAGAATTGCGATTCGCTTCGCGCCTTGCCGTGATGTGAGCCAGTTACGCGTACGGTCCCACGTAATACGTGGCCGCAACTCTGCAAACTCGTCTGAAGGATAACGACCGGCCAGCATATCCAGCACGCCTTCAAATGCGCTCACGCTTAACCCTGCGAATGGCGCAGCACCGCGTATCGTTCGCAGCAGTTCGTCGTAGGAAATTCCGCCTTCTTCCTGCTCTTCCACACGCGCACCCGGTGGATGTGCAATCGTCGCCACCATCTGCTGTGCCAGCACATCCAGCGGATTGCGCAGAAAGCGCGTCGACTCCACGTGGCCTTCATGCATTGCTTGCGTCACCGCCGCACATGCAATCAGATCGGCGCGGTATTTCGGAAAAATAATTCCAGTCGACGGCGCGCCCACCTGGTGTCCGGCGCGGCCGATGCGCTGCATGCCGCTGGCGACGCTTGGCGGAGCTTCAATCTGCACCACCAGGTCTATCGCGCCCATGTCGATGCCAAGCTCAAGCGACGATGTACAAACCAACGCCTTCAGCCGGCCTGCCTTCAGCAGCTCTTCAATCTCGCTTCGCTGTGCAGCAGCAAGCGATCCATGATGCGCGCGCGCGATTGGTTCGCCTGCGAGTTCGTTCAGCGCTCCAGCAAGCCGCTCGGCAACACGGCGTGCATTCACAAAAATCAGCGTTGATGTGCGCGCTCGCACAATCTCCAGCAGTCGCGGATGAATACTCTGCCAGATCGAAGTCCGCTTCGGCCCCTGCGCTGCCGGGCCGCTCGGCAGCTCTTCTATCTCGCCAAGCTTTGCCATGTCTTCTACTGGAACTTCTACCTTCAGCTCCAGCACCTTGCGCGCACCCGCATTCACAATCGTCACCGGGCGAAACCGCACACCAGCTTCATCGCCCTCTTGGCCCACAGCCCTTGACCCTTGACCCTCAGCCTCCGCTCCACCAAGAAACCTCGCCACTTCTTCCAGCGGCCTTTGCGTTGCGCTCAAACCAATCCGCTGCAGCCGCCGCCCGCACAGCGCCTCCAATCGCTCCAGCGTCACCATCAAATGCGCGCCGCGCTTGCTCGGAACCAGCGCGTGTATCTCGTCGATGATCACCGTCTCCACCGAACGCAGCGCTTCACCCGCATTGCTCGTCATCAGCAAGTACAAAGATTCCGGTGTAGTGATCAGAATCTCCCCGGGATGCCGTTTGAACCGCGCGCGCTCCTTCATGCTGGTGTCGCCGGTACGCACGCTAATCTCCGGCAGATGCACAGGGACACCTTCGCGCTCAGCCATGTTGGCAATACCCGCCAGCGGCGAGCGCAGATTGCGTTCGACGTCTACAGCCAGAGCCTTGAGCGGCGATATATACAGCACGCGACAACCTTCAGCTTCCGATGGCTCCCGCAACATCAGCTTATCCAGGCACCACAGAAATGCCGTCAGTGTTTTGCCCGTTCCCGTCGGCGCAAGGATCAGCGTGGACTCATCGCGTGCGATCGCGGGCCAGCCTTCGCGCTGCGGAGCTGTTACATCCTCAAACACCGCGCGAAACCACTTCGCCGTGATCGGATGAAACAGCCCAAGCACGCCTGCCTTCGCAGCAGCGTCTTTGCCCTTCGAGCTTTTTGCATCACGTTTGTTCGCCATGGCTATAGTTTGGATGCAAACAGGCCAGACCGGTTGCGGTCAAGCACGCGTTAACTCCTAAACTTCGCGGCCTGCGCTGCCCTTGCTATCCGTCAGCCAAGCGTCTACCCTAAACAACTCACATGTCGAGCCAGTCACCAACCCGCAGCCTCACCCCTATCCAGCAAAAGCAGCTTCGCGAACTCGCGACCATCGCCGCCGAGCACTCCTACTCGCCTTACAGCCGCTTCCGCGTCGGCGCAGCACTTCTGCTTTCCAATGGTGAAATCGTCACCGGCTGTAACGTAGAAAACTGTTCCTACCGGCTCACCAGTTGCGCGGAGCAGGGCGCCATTGCGCGCGCCGTCGCAGAGTACGGCCCCGGAATTCGTCTGCAGGCCGTGGCCGTCGCTAATCTCAATAATTCAGCTTCCATGCCTTGTGGCGCCTGCCGCCAGACTCTTTCCGAGTTCGGCGATGACGACACTCTCCTTCTTTATCCCGGCGAAAGCGGAGCACCCGAGGAAACTACGCTCGGCGAACTTCTCCCGCACGCCTTCCGTCTCGAATACCTCGAAACGAAATGAACGCAGCAATATCCAAATCCAACCATTGATGAACTTGTCATCCTGAGCGGAGCGAAGGACCTGCTTCTTGCTCGCATCAGTAGAAATGTAAGGAAGTAAATGTCTCAGCAAATCATTCATCCTATCGATCTCATCCTCAAGAAGCGCGCCGGCGAAGAACTCTCTACATTAGAAATTCAGTACTTCGTCCGCAGCGTCGTCGCCAACGGCGAGCAAAAGCTCAACCCCTCCGCATACCGCCCCGCCGAATCCACCATTACCGATGCGCAAATCGGCTCGTTCCTCATGGCCGTGTTTCAAAAAGGCCTCAGCCTCCGCGAACTCGCAGATCTCACACTCGCCATGCGCACTTCCGGCGAAGTCTTCGACGCAACACCACTACACAGCTTCACCGTCGACAAGCACTCCACCGGCGGCGTCGGCGACAAATCCTCATTACTCATCGCACCGACAGTTGCGGCCGCAGGCCTTGAACTTTCGCCCTCTATCTCCGTCCCAATGATCTCCGGTCGTTCGCTTGGCCACACCGGTGGAACTCTCGACAAGCTGGAAACCATCCCTGGTTTTGACACTCAACTCTCGCTCGCGCGCATGACCGAGGTGCTGCTCGAAACTCACGCCGCGCTCGTCGGCCAGACGCCGCGCCTTGTGCCCGCCGACCGCATCCTCTACGCCATGCGCGACCACACCGGTACGGTCGAATCGCCCTTCCTTATCTGCGCAAGCATTATGAGCAAGAAGCTGGCTGAAGATATCCGCGGCCTTGTGCTTGACGTCAAAGTCGGCTCCGGCGCCTTCATGCCCACCTATGAACTCTCGAAATTCCTCGCCGAACTCATGGTTTCCACCGGCGAGCTTGCAGGCACGCGCACAACTGCCCTGCTCACCACCATGGATGAGCCTCTCGGCCGCTTCTCCGGCAACTGGGTTGAAGTTTGGGAGTGCGTCGACATCATGAAAGGTGTGCGGCATCCCATGTCCGCCGACCTCATCGAGCTATCCAACGCTCTCTCCGGCTGGATGCTCTTCCTGGCCGGCAAGTCCGACTCACCGGAGGCCGGCGCCAAACTCGCCGACGACATCCTTCGCTCCGGTGCAGCGTATAAATCCTGGCTACAGATCGTTGCCGCGCATAAAGGAGACATCAGCACCTTTACCGACCCCGCAGCTTTCCATAAGCCGAAGGCCACGCACGTGCTCAAGGCCTCACAAGCAGGCTATCTCTCCGCCATGGACTGCAAGCAGGTTGGCTGGGCTGTGCAGCGCCTCGGTGCTGGCCGCACCAAGCCCGGCGATCCGGTCGGCGCACATGCCGGTATCGAATCACACGCCAAGCTCGGCGCGAAGCTCGCCGTCGGCGATCCTATCTTCACGCTCTTCAGCGAAGATGCTGCATTGCTTGACGAGCCTTATCGCATGCTGGAAGAAACCGTGCAGATTGCAGATACCCCGCCGCAGCTGCAGCCGCTGGTGCGTGAAATCGTCACCAGGGACAGTCTTCCCAAAAAATAGTTTGTTGGAAATTGATCGCGCAGAAATCTCTGCAATAGCGAAAGGGCTTACTCCTTGCCCTTTTTCTCCATGTAATCTTTCACGCTCTGCTGCCAGTTGAAGCCGGCACCCGCGAACGCCGAGCTCGACCTGCGCACACTCCGCTTTTCGCCGGTCGGCGATGCAGCTGGAGCAGCAACCTTCGCTTCTACGGGCTCTTCGTGCCCGGCTTCTACCCGTGCGTCCTTCGGACGGAAAGACCGTGGCAGGTCGTTCGGCTTGAACTCCGTGCCTTCGTCCGTCAGAGCCTTTGCCTTCGCCACCAGCGCCTCGCGCTTCAGGTTGAGCTTTCGTGCTGCTGCATTGCGTTCGGTTTCAGACGGGAATACGTCGTACTTCATCAGATGGGCCAGTTTGCGATCGAACAGGTCAATCTCTTCGTGCAACATCTTCAGCCGAATCTTTTCCCCGCCGTCCGCCATGCAGTCTCCTTGTGGTTCAGTAGTGCGCTTTTAAGAGAAAAAGAGGGGACAGTTCTGCACGAACCATCCCCTCTTCTATGTAACTGTGATGCTTTTGCCGCTTCAAACTTCCAGTGCTTACGCTACCTGGACGTCTTCAGCCTGCCAGCCCTTGGGTCCCTTGACCACGTTAAAGGTCACGCTCTGACCTTCCTGGAGCGAACGGAAGCCGTTCGCCTTGATGGCGGTGTGATGAACGAAAACGTCCTCACCGTTGGCGCGGCTCAGAAAGCCGAAACCCTTAGCATCGTTAAACCATTTCACTGTTCCCTGTTCCATTGTGCTTGTTCCTTATAGTGCTGCGATGTACCGCGAACGCAATTCCGTATAGTTTGCGTGTCGAGCAGTACGGCCAGAACAAGCAAGTAGAGCGGATCGGAGTTCCACGATCTCTTTTATTGTATCATTCTGACCTCGCCGGCCCCCAAAATCTCCTCCTGCCGTCTTTCTACCTCTGGCGGTTTCACCCTTGCGCCCGTTACACTACCTCATCCTTTCTCGCGGAGTGCACGCCTTGCCACGATTTACCGGTCTGCTCGGTCTTCTTGTTTTTCTCGGCCTTGCCTATGCCTTTTCCACCAATCGCAGCGCCATTCGCTGGCGCACCGTTGCGTGGGGCCTCAGCCTGCAAGTTATCTTCGCCTTCCTCGTTATCAAGTGGACGTACGGCCAGAAAGTCCTGCAAGTCGGCTCGAACGCCGTGACCTCCATGCTCGGCCACGCCGCCGACGGCTCCTCCATGGTCTTTGGCCGCATGGGCACACCCGGCGACGCGCTCTCCACCTTCGCCTTCGCTGTTCTGCCCACCATCATCTTCGTCTCCGCGTTCTTCGCCATCCTCTATCACATTGGCGTTATGCAGCAGATCATCAAGGTCGTTGCATGGGTTATGCAGCGCACCATGGGAACCAGCGGTGCCGAATCCACCAACGTCGCTGCCAGCATCTTCATGGGCCAGACGGAAGCTCCGCTCACCATTCGCCCCTTCCTCGCCGGCGCCACAAGAAGCGAGCTGATGACCATCATGACCTCCGGCATGGCGCACGTCTCCGGCGGAATCATGGCCGCCTATATCAGCTTTGGCATCCATGCCAAGGACCTTCTCTCCGCCGTCATCATGACTGCTCCCGGCACCATTCTCATCGCCAAGATGCTTGTGCCGGAAACTGAAGTCCCAGCCACCATGGGCACAGTTACCATGCAGGCCGATGAAGAACACAAGAACGAGAACTTTATCGGCGCCATTGCGCGCGGCACCATTGACGGCGGGCAGCTCGCCTTCAATGTCGCAATTATGCTCATCAGCTTCCTCGCGCTGGTCGGCCTGGTGAATGCCTGCATGCTCGGCATCTCCAACGTCCTTTGGGCGCATGGCCATGTGCCGTTCCCGCACTCGCTCGGCAACGCACTCGGCACGCTCGCTTCACCTGTCGCATGGCTTATTGGCATCCCCTGGAACGAATGCCAGAAGATCGGCAACCTGCTGGGTACGCGCGCCGTACTCAATGAGTTCGTTGCCTATACGCAGCTCGGCCTCTGGAAAGACACTCTCACACCACGCACGTTTTCCATCGCCACCTTTGCTCTGTGCGGGTTCGCCAACCTCGGCTCCATTGGTATGCAGATCGGCGGCATTGGCGCACTCATTCCGAACCGCCGCAATGAGCTCGCCTCGCTTGGCTTCCGTGCCATGATGGCCGGAACCATGGCGAACCTCATGTCTGCCTGCATCGTATCCATGCTGATCAAATAGCGCGCTACGCCATCAGCGCACGGTAATCCACCACATCGGCAATTGTGCGATGCACATGTTCGCGCACAATCTCCGGCCCACGCAGAAAGAACACACCCGGCATCTGTTCCCCATCACCCTGGATCGTTCCAATTCCATGCTTGAAGAGCGCACCCTTCAGCCATCCTGCAATCACTGCAGGTTTGAACAGCTGCGCTACCACACTGACTCTGCCTAGCCCAAACACCGGATGCTGGTAGAGCTTTGCCTGTGGATCGTGCACGCGCTCCACATCGCTCAACCCGTAGTAATCGAAGTGCGCCTTCGCAACCTCCGGCGTCCCCAGGTGCACAAACACCGGCTGCACTCCGCGCCGCTGCATCTCTCCACGCAGGTCGGCGATATTTGAAATCGTCTGCCGGCAGAACGAGCAGCCAAAGTGCCGCAGAAATATCAGCAGCACCGGCGAGGCTTCCGTCAGAGCAAGCAAATTATTACCTGCCTCTGTCGTTACCGCGCCCAGTGCTGCTTTAACTTCTTCCCGTGATCTATTCTTCGCACTCATCGCAAGCAGTTGACCACAAACCGACCTATCAGTGCCCGGCAAACATGTCGTTGAGCTTCGTTGTGAAGGCAGAATCGCCACGGCCTGTCGCATCGCGCAGGAAGCCGACCTTCTCAACCAGTACTTCATCGGCATCTGTCCCGAGCACCTGGATCGTCTCGTCGATGAACTCTTTCAGCGGCATCGCACGCGGATCGCTTGCCTGCCCCGGTCCCATCAACTCAGTTTGCACGTATGGCGGAGCCAGCTCCAGCACGCGAACGTTGGTGTCCTTCAACAGGTAGCGCTGCGAGAGCGAATACGAATGCAGCGCCGCCTTAGTCGCCGAATATGTCGCCGTTATCGCCAGCGGAATGAACGCCAACCCCGACGTTACGTTGATCACAGCAGCGCTAGGTTGCTTCTTCAAATGCTCAATCAGAGCAGACGTCATACGTATCGGCCCCAGCAGGTTCGTCGTCACAATCGACGCCACCACGCTGTCATCCACAACTCCCTGCACACCATCCGGCGTCATAATGCCGGCATTGTTAATCAACACATTCAGCTTAGGGTTTTCCGCGATAAGCTTCTTAGCCACCGCATCAATGCTCGCCGGGTCCGCAATATCCAGCTCGACCGACTTCATCCCTGGATTCGCAGCCGTCACCTCGGCCAGCACGCCCGCGCGCCGACCGGAAATAATCACCTGGTTGCCTAACTTGTGCAATGACTCAGCCAGTCCACGGCCAATGCCGGAACCGCCGCCTGTAATAAAAATCGTATTTCCTGTCAGCTTCATTTCACCCTCCAAAACTACGGATGCCAGATAGATGCGCCAGCAGTCGCGCGGATTCGATAAACTTCTCCCACAACAGATTCCGCAGGAGCCTCATGCCCGAACAGCCCAAAGCCGACCAGAAGCCCGATCAGTTCACCCTCGCCACCCAGGCTCTTACGCACATCTTTCTCAAGACCAACGTAAAGCCAACGCTCGGCATCATCCTCGGCTCAGGCCTCGGCAACTTCGCCTCGCAAGTTGAAAACCCAGCGATCATTCCTTACGAAGAAATCCCCGGCTGGCCGCTATCCACTGTAGAGGGCCATAGCGGCAAGCTCGTCGTTGGCACCATTGGTGGAGTCGGCGTTGCCGTCATGCAGGGACGCGTCCACGCCTACGAAGGCTACTCGCTCGCGGAGGTCACCTACCCAACGCGCGTTCTAGGCATGTTGGGCTGCCACAAACTCATCGTCACCAACGCTGCCGGCGGCATCAACACCAGCTATGGTGAGGGCACGCTCGTTGCCATCAGCGATCACATCAATCACACCGGCTCCAACCCCGCGCTCGGCGCGAACGACCCTCGCTTCGCCCGTGCTGCCGGCACCGGTCTTCGCTTTTTCGATATGACCAACGCATACTCGCCGCGCCTGCGCGCTCTCGCTCACGCCGAAGCCGAAAAGCAAAACATTCCGCTGCCCGATGGCGTTTATCTCGCCGTGCTCGGACCCAGCTATGAAACCCCTGCCGAAATCCGCGCCTTTCGCACCCTCGGCGCCGATCTTGTCGGCATGTCCACCGTGCATGAGGTCATCATCGCCCGCCACATGGGTCTGGAAGTTTTGGGTCTTTCGCTGGTCACTAACATGGCAGCCGGCGTGCTCGATAAACCGCTGCACCACACCGAAGTGATGGAAACCGCCAACCGCGTCGAAAAGCAGTTCACCTCGTTGCTCCTCGCGCTCGTTCCGCAAATCAACGCCGCAAGCTAAACTTCATCGAATGTCAGAAACTGCCACGCCCACTCGCCCCACCGTTATCGGCATCGCCGGCTGCTCTGGCTCCGGGAAAACCACGCTTGCCCGCGAGCTCGCCACACAGCTCAACGCCACGCTCTTCCCCTTAGACTTCTACTATCGCGATCTCTCGCAATTCCCTCTCGATAAGCGAGACAAGCAGAATTTCGATCACCCTGACTCGCTCGAAAGCGAACTCTTCATTGAGCACGTTCGCTCACTCGCAGCAGGCGAGACTATCCAGCGCCCGGTTTACGATTTCTCCATCCACACCCGCGTGCCCGGCGCCTTCGACCCCATCACGCCATCGCGTTTTGTCCTCGTTGAAGGCATTCTCGCCTTGCACTACGGCGACCTTCTGCCGCTCTATGACTTCTCCATCTACGTTGACGCGCCGAATGAGATTTGCCTCAACCGCCGCATCTATCGCGACATGCGCGAGCGCGGTCGCACCGAGCAAGCCGTCCGCGACCAGTTCGAAGCCACTGCCAAACCCATGGCCGATCTCTACGTTCTCCCGTCGCAACAAAGAGCGTCGATGACCGTTACCGGCACCGACGCTCTTGATTGGTCCATCGAACAAATCCTGCGCGAACTCAACAAACGCAAGCTGCTCAGCTAGCTACTTACTGAAGTCCACCGTCGGCGCGTTCGCATTCGCAGGATTGCCCTTGAAATACTCTTCGCGCGGCGGAAACTTCGAGCCCGCAAACAAGCTGCCCGGAAACTGTTCTACATCCACGTTGTAGGCCTTCAGCGCGTCGTTGTACCGCAGCCGTGCAACCTGGATGCGGTTTTCCGTTCCAGCAAGCTCATCTTCCAGGCGCATGAACTGATCATTGCCCTTCAGGTTCGGATACTGCTCCTGCAGCCGCAGCAGCGGGCTAATCGCCACGTCGAGCTGCTGATTTGCCTGGATCGAGCTCGCCTTGTTCGAGCCGGCCGCAATCACGCCCGCGCGCGCATTCGCAATATTCGTCAGGATCGTCGATTCCTCGGCAACATAGCCTTTCACGCTGGCCACCAGGTTAGGAATCAGGTCCAGCCGTCGCTGCTGCTCCACATCCACGGCCGAATAGGCAGTGTTCACGCTCTCATTCAGCGACACCATGGTGTTCCTGGAGGACACGTAAGTGCCTCCGCCAATCAGCAGTACCAGCACAATTACGCCAACTGCAATCAAAGCACCCTTCATTGTCTTTCTCCCTTGCCCTTCTGTCGTCTGTCCATCAATCGTCTGCATCGCATATTCCTATAAAAACTTCGCTCTAAAAATCTCCACTCGCACCGCCCCCGCCGGATCCGCCGCCGAACCCTCCGCCGAAGTCGCTGCCACCACCACCGCCGCCAAATCCAGAATCTCCATTACCGCGTCCACCGCCGCCGCCCAGCATGTTCCCAGCCAGGAACCACAACCAACCGCCGCCACGCCCACCACCCCGCGCAAAGACCAGCAGGAAAAAAAGAAACAGGATCAGTTTGATCCACGGAAACCCATGCGACCGCGTGGGCATCGGCTGCTCCTCGACCGGCTGCTGCTGTGGCGTCTCCGTCAACGTCACATTCGCATCCGCGGCAATATCATTACCAACCTGCTGCGCTGCATTCAACAATCCAGGACCGTACTGCCCTTGATGCAATAGCGGCGCCACGCTTCGCCCAATATCGCCCACCTTCGCATCGTTCAAAATGCCTTCGAGACCATACCCCACTTCGATTCGCCACTTATGGTCTTTGACAACAACCAGCAGGATCACGCCTTTGTCTGTACCCTTGGCGCCCACCTTCCACTTGTCTTCCAGCTTGGTCGTAAAGTTCTCGATCGGCATGCCATCCAGGCTCTGGATGGTTACGACTTCAATCGTCGCGTGCGCCTTCTCGTAAACCTCGGTGCACAGCGCCTCAATCTGAGCCTTTGAAGCGGAGTCCACAACACCGGCAAAATCGCTCACATAGGTGGTCGGCTGCGGCAGCTTCGTCGGGTCTTCCGCCCGCGCGGACGCAGCTACAAAGAAAATGCCGGCCGCAACTGCGGCCAGCATCCTTTGCCATTTAGGCGCACTCAGTCTCACATCAATAGAATACGCCGAACTGCTTCGGGCGGTTCCACTAGAGCTTTTTCTTCAGGTCGTAGGCCATATTCTTGTGCGCGGCGACGGCTGTCTTGCCTTTCAGCACGGCGTCCTTGAATTCCGGGTCTTTTGTGTCCTCGCCTTCCTTCGTGAACGCGCTATAGGCCTTGGCATGGTCGGTCACCATGTCACTCATATATTCCTTATCGAAGGCCGTGCCGCTCATTCCGTTGAGCTTGTCCCATTCCTTCTGATGGCTGGAATCAGGCCCGCTCGGAGCAGACAGCCCCCACTTATCGGCAAACGGCTTCATGCTCGCGGTCATCTGCTGGTGCTCATCCACCATCTTCTGAGCAAACGCCTTCACATCCGGATTCGTTGCCTTGTCTACCGCCAGTTTGCTCAGGGCAATCTCATTCTGGTCGCCCTGCGCGGCCATGGCGAGAAACTTCTTGTCTGCATCCGTCTGCGCCTTTGCGCTGCACGTCACCATCAGGCTGGCGCAGCTCAGTATCCCAACGCCCATCAACTTCATCCAATTTTTCATTGCTGTAACCTCGGACCCGAAAATTCACTTCCACCTATCTGACACATTCACAGCATCCTCGCGTTGCATCGCGTTCTGACATTTATCCTGTTTATGGAGAACACATGAAAGCCCAGGCCCCAGCAGCACCCGTCGCAGCACGTCATCCTCATCCCACAAACATTCACGGCGTAACCCTCGCCGATGATTACGCATGGCTGCGTGACAAAGGCACGCCCGCTGTTACTGCTTATTTAGAAGCTGAAAACGCCTTCACCGCTGCCGCTATGTCCGGTACCGAACAACTGCAGCAGGAGATCTACGGCGAAATCCTTTCGCATATCAAGGAAGACGATGTCTCTGTTCCCTATCGCGATGGCGCCTGGATTTATTGGTCACGAACCGAAAAGGGCCAGCAGTATGCGCGCTTCTGCCGTCGCGCTGTCGACTCGCCCGCCGAAACCGAACACATCATTCTCGATATCAACCTGCTCGCCGCCGACAAACCCTTCATGTCTATCGGCGACAGCGCTATGTCTCCCGACGGCCGCTTGCTCGCCTACACCACGGATGAAACCGGCTTCCGCCAATACAAGCTTGCTATCAAAAATGTCGAAACCGGTGAGACCCTCACCGACTCTGCCGAGCGTGTCGGCTCTCTCGCATGGGCTGCCGATTCCAGCACGCTCTTCTACACCACCGAAGATGAGCAGACCAAGCGCCAGGACCGCGCCTTCCGCCACATCCTCGGCGACCCCATCACCGCCGACGTCGAAATCTTCCACGAGCCCGATGAGCGCTTCAACCTCGGCATTGGGCGCTCCTCTGACCGCCAGTTCCTCTTTCTCGAGGCAGGTTCGCACACCACCAACGAAGTCTGGCTGCTCAGCTCTTCCACGCCAACTGCCAGCTTCACTCGCATCGCTCCGCGGGTTGACGATGAGGAATATCACGTCGACCATCGCGACGGCTTTCTCTACATACTCACCAACAATCGGGCCGAGCAGTTTCGCCTGATGCGCGCACCGACCAACACGCCCGGCCGCGAGCGCTGGCAGGAAGTCCTCGCTGAAAATCCTGAAGCTCCGCTCGAAGACTTCGACCTCTTTCAGAATTTTCTCGTCACCACCTACCGCGAGCGCGGTCTTCCCGTTCTGCGCGTCTTCGCGCTCGATGGCGACGGCTATCTCGCCGGCTCCAACGATATTCGCTTCCCCGACCCCGCCTATTCCGCCTCCGGCGAAATCAATCGCGACTTCAACTCGACCACTTATCGCTACGCCTACCAGTCGCTCGTCCGTCCCGGTTCGGTCTATTCGTATGATGTCGCCACGCGCGAATCCACGCTCCTCAAGCAGCAGGAAGTCCCCGGCGGATTTGACGCCTCCAACTACTCCTCCGAGCGCCTTTGGTTCGCGGCGCATGATGGCACGCAAGTCCCTGTCTCTCTGGTTTATCGCAAAGACAAGTTTGCGCACGACGGTAAATCTCCGCTCTACGTCTACGGCTACGGCTCCTACGGCTACCCACTCCCGCTCGGCTTCAGCCCCTCACGTCTTGCTCTTCTCGATCGCGGCATCGTCGTCGCTTATGCGCATATTCGCGGCGGCGGCGAACTCGGCGACCCCTGGCACGATGCCGGCAAGATGATGCTTAAGCGAAACACGTTCACTGACTTCATTGAAGCCGTTGAATTTCTCACTCGCGAGAAGTACGGCGACCCCTCGCGTGTCGCCATTGAAGGTGGCAGCGCCGGCGGCCTGCTGATGGGCGCAGCCGTCAACATCGCAGCGGCTCAAGGCAAACCCAGCCTCTTCCGCGTCGTGCTCTCGCACGTCCCGTTCGTCGACGTGATGAACACCATGCTTGACGCCACACTCCCGCTCACCGTCGCCGAATACGAAGAATGGGGCAACCCCAACGAGGATGCTGCTTTCAAGTACATGCTCAGCTATTCGCCGTATGACAATCTCGAAGCTCTGCGCGGCAAACCCACTCCCGCCATGCTGGTCAAAACCAGCCTCAACGATTCACAGGTCATGTACTGGGAGCCTGCAAAGTACGTCGCCAAACTTCGCACGCTCAAGAACGATTCAACTCCGCTTCTGCTGCACATCAATATGGATGCAGGCCACGGCGGCGCCTCCGGCCGTTACGACTACCTGAAAGAAACCGCGTTCGATTACGCATTTCTCTTCCGTGAGCTCGGCATCGAACCCGCGAATGGCTAAGCCCGTACGATATCGGTCAGCGCAAAGTCATTGCCCTTGAAGAGCAGTGGCTGACTGGTCTGCTTGGCAAGCGCATACGAAAAGCAATCTCCAAAGTTGAGACCGGCCCGATCCTGTCCTTTGCCAAAACGAAGGAAAGCTTCACGCGCCAGCAATGCCTGCTCATGGTCCACGGGAATAACGACAATATTCATCCGTGCCACCAATCCATCAACGACGGCTACGGCATTGGCCGTCCGGCGACGGACTGCCACAAGCGAAATCTCCACCAGCGTCGCGGCGGAGATGAAACGGACTCTGTCATTAAGGATTGCGGAAACATAAATAGAGGCATCAGCTTCTTCGAGGACGATTGCACACAAAGCAGACGAATCGATAACCATTACTGGCAATATCCGTCCGGACCATACCCGAGAATCTGTTCGTCGCTCAAGTTTTCATTGATACGCTTCAATCGCGCATCGCGAACAAACGCCAATATCTCGTCGACGCTCGGATCCTCAGTTTGAGCAGTGCGATTAGACCTATTCTTCAGCGCAGTTTGTACTACTTCGGACGGAGAAAGGCCAGTAGCCATTGCTTCGCGCTCAATGGCCGCCACTGCTTCCGGGTCTTTAATCTCGACCGTCATGCCGAAATTCTACGCCTCGTCCGTTGGCTCTGTCTCTTTCTCTGTCTCCGGCACCACATCACCCTCACCCGGCGCCAGGAACAGGTTCGTCTCCAAGCCATGCTGCCGCGTATAGAGATCGAAGTACCGCCCACCCAGCGCGTACAGCTCTTCGTGCGTTCCGCGCTCCACAATGCGGCCTTCTTCAACCACCAGGATCTGGTCAGCCTTGCGAATCGTCGAAAGCCTGTGCGCAATCACAAACGTGGTTCTTCCCTGCATCAGGAAGTTCAATCCATGCTGGATCATCGCCTCCGATTCCGAGTCCAGCGAGCTCGTCGCCTCATCCAGAATCAGAAGTCGCGGGTCCGCCAGAATCGCGCGTGCAATGGAAAGCCGCTGCCGCTGCCCGCCCGACAGCTTCACACCGCGCTCACCCACAACCGTGTCGTAGCCTTCCGCAAACTTCTCCGCGAACTCATCCACGCGCGCGATGGCACACGCCTTCATCAACTGCTCATCCGTAGCAGTTGGCCGCGAGAACAACACATTCTCACGAATGGTTCCGTCAAACAGGAACGTCTCTTGCAGCACAACACCCAGCTGCGGACGGAAACTCGAAAGCTTCACCGTCGCCAGGTCGTAGCCGTCAATCGTCACCGCGCCACTCTCCGCTGTATGGAAGCCGCACACCAGGCTGATGATCGTCGACTTCCCTGACCCGCTCGATCCCACCAGCGCCGTCACCGTTCCCGGCAGCGCCTCAAAGCTGATGCCGTGCAGCACCGGCTTGTCTTCCTCATAGCCAAAGCCCACATCCACAAAGCGCACATCGCCAACAATAGTTCCCAACTCTTTTACGCGCGTCGCTTCGGAATCTTCCTCGTGCTCCGCAAGAATTTCCTTTGTGCGATCCAGCCCGGCCATCGCCTCTGTCAACTGAGTTCCTACCGAAACCAGTTGCACCACCGGCGCCACCATGAATGCCAGCAACCCCGAGAACTGCATGTAGCCGCCCGCTGTTAGCTTGTGCATGTGCACTTGTTGCGCGCTCAAATACATCACCAGCGATCCGACGATGCCCATCACCGCCGTTGATGCCAGGCTCATGAACGACTGTGCCGTCAGCGACTTCACCACGTTGACGTAAAGCCGTTCTACTCCCTTTGCAAATACATTCGACTCCGACGCCTCCGCGTGATATCCCTTCACCACGCGTATCCCGCCCAGCGATTCCGTCAACCTTCCTGTAACCTCCGCATTGATCTTTGCCCGCTCGCGAAAGATCGGCCGGATGGTCTTGAAGGCACGCTGCACAAGCAGCCCAAACAACAGCATGATGCTGAACATCAGCAGCGTCATCGAGTGATTCAAATGAAGCAGCCATAGAAACGCAAACAGCGCCGTCAGCAATCCGCCGACAAAGTCCACTACGCCCGTGCCCACCAGGTTGCGCACGCCTTCCACATCATTCATGATGCGCGAAACCAGCGTGCCCGTTCGCGTAGAGTCGAAAAACGCAAGTGGCAAGCGGCTCACATGTTGCTGCACCTGCATGCGCAGGTCAGCGATCAAACGCTGTCCGCTCTTGGAGAGAATTTGCGTCAGCATGAACGACGTACATCCCTGGAGCGCCGTCGCCACAATCGCCGCAGCCACCAGCTTCGGCAACAAAGACATTTCATCGTTGTGCATCACCCGGTCAATCGTCGGCCTAAACAACACCGGTATTACCAACCCCGAAGCACGGTTGATGCACATCAGCAAAAAGCAGCCGAACAGCAGCCATCGCCGCGGCATAATCAGCGCGCGGATCTCCGGCCACACATCCTTGAATTTTGGTTTAGGCTTTTGTGCTGTCGCATCCGCAGCAATCGCGCGCCCAGTCCCACGAGACGGCGCATCTGCTGGTCTCATCCCTCTTCCACCGCCCATGCCACCATGTCCGAAACTTGCCATCGTCGCGCTTTAGTCTACGCTTCAGCCCTGTGCATCCCGCCCTCGTCGCGCCGCGATGAAGCTCCGCACACACAGCACCACGAACACCAGGCAGATTAGCGCTACCACCATTTGCGCGTGAACAATGGCCGGCTGCGCCAGCGCAACTCCCTGCCCGTGTGCTCGCACGAGTGCCACTGTCGACATGATTCCCGGGATCAGAAATCCGATCAGTCCAATCGTCACCGCAATGTGCATCCAGATCATCCGCTTGCGAGTGTCCTCGGTCCGAGCCAGCACTCCACACAGCACCAGCGCCAGCCCAAACCAGATCGGAGGCCCATGCCCCGTCAGCCAAAGACCCCACAGACCAGCCGCCGTCAGCAGTACGCCAAACACAATCGTCACCTTAGCCATTTCATATCTCCTCAATAACTTACAGGCTACTCTTCAACTAGCGGCTCCGCGCATTTTCGCTACGACTTCCGCCGGTGTCCATTCGTTCGTCGGGTAGTACGCGACCACTTTTCCGTCCTTGCCCACGACCACCGTTGCCAGGGAGTGCTGCAGCGCGCCGCCGTCGCCCGGTGTCACGCCCAAGTCAAACCACTCTTCTACTTTCGGCAAATCGGCTGCCGCAGGCGCTGCAAAATCCCAGTGTGCAAATGTCTCCTGCGTGTACTTTCCGGTGTACGCCCCACCGTAACTGCGCAGCACCTTCGGCGTGTCATACGCAGGGTCGAAGCTGATGCTCAACAGGTGCGTCTTCGCATACAGCACCGGCTCCGTCGCCAGCGCCTTGTCGATCTCCGCAAAGTTTTGGCTCATCCTCGGACAAAAATCCGCCATCGTGCAGCGCGTGTAGACGAACGTCAGCACCACGACCTTGCCGCGAAACTGCTTCAGCCCAATCGTCTGCCCGGACTGGTTCAGCAGTTTGAAGTCCGGAACCGTATCACCCACCGCCGGCACGTGATACTGCATCACTGGCTTGTAGTCCGGCCTGGCCTGCGCGACGATCACCACATCCTTCAGCCGCAGATTCTTCGGCCCAGCCGCATCCCGCTCGCATTCCAGCGTCGCTGTAATTTTGTCTCCTGGATGCAACTCCGTCGCCGCCGCTTTATCTTCCAGCGGATAATCCATCGTCATCGCTTCCATAAAGTTCGGAATCGTCTCCGCATTCAGCGAAATCGCACCACGCGCCGCATCCACACTCATTACGGTTCCGCGCACGGCATACTGCTCCGTCTTCGGCTTGGAGCTTCCCGCACTGTGGCAGCCCACCAGCGCCACAGCTATACCCAACGACACAGCCGCCTGCATCAATCTTCTGCGCAAGCTCCAACCTTTTTGTTTCTCAGCCATATGTCTTAATCATAATCCCCGTATCCCTAACCACTCATCACGAGGCACTAACCACTCGCATCTCAGCGTGGTAGCATCCATGAACACACGCAGCGCCTTTCATGCAAGCCACTTCCACTCACAACGACAGCAGCTCCGGCCCCACCGCTCTCTGGCTCGCTGCCGGATTCATCCTCGCCGGCCTCGGCACGGTTCTGCTCGGCCCCATCCTGCCCATCCTGCTCCACCAGTGGCAGCTCACGGACGCGCAGGGTGGAATCCTCATCAGCGCGAAATTCCTCGGCGCCTTTCTCGGTGGCATCACCGTTCTTCCCCGCCTGCGTGTCGCTATCCTTGCCGGCTGCGTTCTCTGCTGCTGCGGCTTCGGGTCCTTCGCTCTCAGCCACAGCCTTCCTCCCGCGGCTATCTCGCTCTTCTTCGGAGGCCTCGGCCTCGGCCAACTCATCGCCTCCACCAACATTCTCGTCGGCCGCCGCTTCCGAGCCGCCCATGCCGGCTCTGCGCTCGCCTCGCTCAACACCTTCTGGAGCCTCGGCGCCGTCCTCACCGGAATTCTCGCTGCTGTTCTGCTCCCGCGCTTCGGTATACGCAATCCCGTTGTCAGCTTCGCCGCACTTTTTCTCGTCGTCGGCCTCGGCGGTCTTCTCAATCGCTCTCACGCCGACTCACAAAACACATCCTCCGCCACAGCATCCGCTCCCATAGCACTTCCTCGTCTCATCCTTCTCAAGTTCGGACTCTTCCTCTTTCTCTACGGAGGCCTCGAAACCTGTCTCGCCAACTGGCTCACCACCTACACGCTTCGCTTCTCTGACGCTCACTTCGCCGGCGGCCAGTCCGCGCTCGTTTTTCTCTGGATAGCTCTCACTGTTGGCCGAGCTTTCTCCGCTGTCATTCTGCGCTGGCTGCGCGAATCCACGTTGCAGCGCATCGGCCTCGCGTGCGCAGCGGCGCTCATCATCGCCCTCTGCTTCACCGGCAACACCGCGCGCATCTCCGTCATCTGTATTCTCCTCGGCCTTAGCCTTGCTCCATTTTTCCCCTCTACCTTCGCTCTGCTCATTCGCAATAACCCCTCCGCGCGCGAAGCCGGCGCCATCCTCGCCGTCTCCGGCCTCGGCGCAGCGCTCTTTCCGTGGATGATGGGAGTCATCTCCACGCACACCGGCTCTCTGCGCAATGCAATGACCATCCCCTTCGCGCTCGCGCTTGGTCTCCTCTTCCTAAGTTTTTGGCGGATTTCCTCAGAAGTTTCACCCTCCGCCGACCCTCTTCTGCAACCTACAGCCTGAGCAAATTTCGCGGCGTATAACGGATAGAGATGTCCTCCGCCTCCCCATACGCAGAACTCCCATATGCCGAACTATTGGCGCACCTTGCCCTTGGCGGTCTCGTCGTTCTGCCTAACGCCCGTGCCGCTCGCACCCTGCGCTCTGCCTTTGATCGCTTCAAGGCCGAAGAAGCCCAGCGCGACCTCGGCCCCTCCGCCTGGGAACCCGCGCGCGCTCTCTCCTGGCAGCAATTCACTACAGGCCTGTTCAACGATCTCGTCCTCGCCGGTGTCGAGCCCCGCGTGCTGCTCAATGAAGCCCAGGAGCACCAGCTCTGGCGCGAGACCATTGCCGCCGCCCAACCCGACGCGCTCTCTTCCACCGACTCTCTCGCCGATCTCGCCCACTCAGCCTGGCAACTCGCTTCGGCCTACAACGCCACGCAACGCCTTTCCTCAACAGCCAACACCGCAGACACCCGCACCTTTGCCGCCTGGGCCGCCGACTTCGCCGCACGCTGCGGCAAATCCCAGCTTCTCTCACTCGCCCAACTCGATTCCGCCCTACTCACTCATCTGCAAAACGGCTCACTGCACGCTCCTGCCAATCTCCATCTCGCCGCCTTCGACGATCCCACGCCCTCGCATTCAGCGCTCCTCGAAGCTCTTCACACCAACGGCACGCAGATCACTCAGCACGCCTTCGAGCACTCTGTCACCACTCAACCCGCCTCCATCATCGCGCCCACCGAACGCGACGAACTCTTCCTCACCGCTCGCTGGATTCGCAATTACCTCGAACAGCATCGTGACCATACAAGATCCATCGCCGTCCTTGTTCCATCGCTTGACGACGACCGCGCCCAGATTGATCTCACCTTCCGCGAAGTCCTCGCTCCCGAGCTCGAGTCCATCCACGCCGATCTCTCCTCCGCACCTTGGGAATTTTCGACCGGCGCTCCGCTCGCATCGCTTCCACTCATCCAATGCATCCTTGAGCTCGCTCACTTCGCGAAAGCTCCGCTCTCGCTCGACCGCATCTCCGCGCTTCTGCTCTCACCCTTCCTCGGCGCTGCCAGCGACCGCAATCTTGCCGCGCACTTTGACGCCGCTGTTCTGCGCCGCTCCACGCTCCTCCGACCCGAGCTCGACCTCACCGCCTTCCTTGCTCTCGCCGATATCAAAACTAACGTCGCACTTCTTCCTGCATGGCTGCGTAACTTTCAGCTGCAAGTCTCCCGCGCCGGCAAACTTGAAAGCACACGCTCCTTCGCTGAATGGGCTGAGTTTGTGCGCAGCCTCACCGACGCCGTCAACTGGCCCGGCGAGCGCGTTCTCACTGCCACAGAGTTTGAAGCCACACGCGCCTGGGACAGCGTCCTCGATCTTCTCTCCACGCTCGACTTCGCCGGCCGCCGCGTCTCACTCACAACCTTTCTCGAAAGCCTCGACCGCCAAGCCCGTGCTACCAATTTCTCCGGCCCCTCAACTCACGCACCTGTGCAGGTAATGGGCATAGAAGACGCTGCCGGATCCGCGTTCGATGCCGTCCTCTTCCTCCGCGCCACTGACGCCAACTGGCCGCGCTCACCAAAGCCAAATCCGTTGCTCTCCTGGCATCTGCAGCAGCAACTCAACATGCCCGGCGCATCTTCCGCCGCATCCACGGCAAACGCGCGCAGTTTCACTCAACACCTCCTCGCACGCAGCGGCGTAACACTTTTCTTCAGCGCTGCCGAAGACGCAAATGGCCACCTGCGCCCCTCTACTCTTCTCTCCGAACTCGAAATCCCATCCATCACACCAGACGATCTTGTCTCGACTTCACCCCCCACCGAGCCAATACTCACAGAAGACTTCAACGACGCCGCTCCACTTCCCGCGCCTCCGGCAAACACTCGCGGCGGCTCCCGTGTTCTAAAGCTGCAAGCTGCCTGCGGGTTTCTCGCCTTTGCCGAGCTTCGTCTGCAATCCTACGAACTTTCACCGCGCTCTCCCGGCTTCGACGCTCTCGAATCCGGCAATTTCTTGCACAAAGTTCTGCAGCGTTTCTGGAACTCAGTTCAAACGCAGGAAAATCTTCGCAACAAGTCTCTCGCCGATCGCCGTCGTCTCCTCACCGAGTGCATCGACGCATCCTTCGCCGTGCATCAATCTCTCGTCACCGATTGGGATGCGGCCTACCTCACGCTGCAAAAGCAGCGCCTGAACAATCTGCTCGAACGCTGGCTCGAACTCGAACTCGAACGCAGTCCCTTCACCGTATCCGCTACCGAGCAGGATGCACACATCGAAGTCGGCCCGCTCACGCTCCGTGTTCGCATGGACCGCATCGATAGAGTCGATCTGCCCGATGGCGACGAGGGCTTCGTCTTTATCGACTACAAAACTTCCTACGCCTCCAACCCCAAAAATTGGGAATCCCTTCGCCCCGACGACCCGCAGCTTCCGCTCTATGCCCTCACCACCGCGCCTGACGAACTCCAGGCCCTCACCTTCGCCAAGATTCGCGCCGGCCAACAGGCCGAGTGGATCGGCTATCAATCCACGCCCGGCCTTCTTCCCATCAAAACCGTTTCCGACCTCCCTCAACGTGTCGATGCCTGGCGCGATACCCTCACGCAACTCGCAAACGCTTTCTACTCCGGCGATGCTGCTGTCTCTCCCAAAGACTTCGCACAGAACTGCAAGAACTGTGCTCAGCGCCTTGTCTGCCGTTTAAACATCGAAACGCTGAACACCGGTCTCGACGAAGAAGATGACGGAGCTGCCGATGAATAATCTCCTCAACTTTCCAGCTACAGACCCCACTGCTCGCGGTGCTGCAACATTCTGGCAAGAAGGGTTTCGCAATCGAAGAAGCTGGCGTCGCGATGCAGCATGACGGTGTAGAGCGCGTCATGCAGACGATGGTCGCCGCCGCCGAGCTGCATGAGCGTGCGCTGTGCGGCGAGGCGGTAGAGCGGCATTGCATCCGTGACGGGACGATTGGCGCCGCCGCTTTGCGAGAGCAACGGGAGCGAGCCGGCAATCTCTGCGCAGACAGAATCGATGGTGCGGATGTTGAGCCGTTCGGGGAGGGTGAGGATTTCCCAATGCAGTTCGGAGTCGCGGGCGAGAACCGCGGAGGCGAGAGAGCGCGTTTCCTGATCGAAGGCGGAAGCGTTGTCAGGGAGCGGCGTTTGTTTTTGGGCTTGCGCGAGTTGAGACAGAACACGCTCGCGGAGTTCGGCCGTGGCTTTGTTGGTGAAGGTGATGGCGAGGAC
>Ga0206871_10007_pt1 | contig 52369 bp, 41 predicted proteins | sample Alteio_BWOrgCont_33_FD_152627 | JGI IMG/M metagenome (GOLD analysis project Ga0206871, IMG submission 152627) | Enriched cells from forest soil in Barre Woods Harvard Forest LTER site, Petersham, Massachusetts, United States -... | ecosystem: Environmental > Terrestrial > Soil > Temperate forest >...
GTCAGTATCTTTGTAGCGGTCGAACTGTTCACGGCCTACGAGCATGAACTTGAACTGACGGATCAGTTCTTCGGAGTGCCATTGGCACACTCGATAAAAGTTCACAATCTCGCCATCGAGGTCGTTCAGAACTTCAACTTTGGAAGGTGCTTTATGAAAGAAAACCTGCGCTCCCCCAGCGAACGGCTCCACGTAGGTTCGGTGCTCGGGAAACATTTGAATGATCTCGGCGGCAAGGCGATTCTTGCCGCCGATATAGCTAAGCGGGCCTCTCATAGTTAGTTCGTGGATTGTGCGTTTAGTTTTCTGTTGCTTCGGGTGGGCCGCCCGTCCGAATGAGCATGGACTCCTATGGACACATCCAAAGAATGAATGCGATCCGACCACCTTTGCTCCTCAGTGGCCAGCGTCCACCGAGCGGCCCTCCGTCGCGAGCCGAATGAGAATCTTCGACATGCTTCGATCTCGACTTTATGTATCGAAGCGTACCCGTAATCTTACGGATCTAATCCCAACGCGGTAGACGTAGGAAATTGCTTGGAAGTTGGCACCTTCGAGGTCACCTACCTCCAGAGCAAATTCCAACGTCTTCCCAAAATCTGATCGTGAGGTACGATGTGTTCCTAATGCCGCACGGACAACAAAACAGTGATGCGAAACGAGCCGATGACGACAACCTCAGAAGTGAAGCGGTTTCGGAGGAGGTAGTACAAGACGACCGAGGCGACGTCGTCGCGCTTTTTCGTTTGCTGCTCCGAGAACCACCTCCGGAGCATGACATCAAGGCCTGTACCGTTTGCAAGCGGTACGGCATTACGAGCATTTGACTTAAGCTCGTTAATTCTTAACGTTAACCACAAGGTCGGGATAAACCAACTTTACCAACTGAGTGAACCGCTATTTCATGTACTGCCGCAGGTCGTCGGAAGACGAAGACCATCAAGTCCTGTCGATTGAATCGCAACGGGGAGAATTGGAGCGGTATGCGAAACGGGAAAACCTCACCATTGTGGCAACCCTCGAGGAATCGAGGAGCGCAAAGACACCGGGGCGACCGGTCTTCAATAAACTTCTTACGCGCATTCGGCGTGGAGAAGCAGACGGCATCCTCGCCTGGCATCCTGACCGTTTAGCTCGCAATGCACTGGATGGCGGTATGGTCATTCATCTGCTCGACCTCGGGAAGATAAAAAATCTTCGCTTTCCGACATATACCTACGAAAACACATCGCAGGGCAAGTTCATGTTGGCGATCATGTTCGGCCAGTCCAAGTATTACGTTGATGCGCTCAGTGAAAACATCAGACGGGGTAATCGCACAAAGCGAGAGCGTGGCTGGACACCCTCGCGACCACCAATTGGATATCTGCATGGCACTTCGCCGTCCGGGGAAAAGATCACCATTTCTGACCCGGAGCGATTTCCGCTCATGAAGCGGCTTTGGGAACTCATGCTGTCGGGTGGATTCTCAGTCGCACAACTTCTCAGAATTGCTTCAGACGATCTTGGGATTAGGACAATACGAAGGAGACGTATTGGGGGAAATCCGTTGAGTGTGTGCGGCCTCTATCGTGTCCTTTGTAATCCGTTCTACGCGGGGCAGATTGTCTCAGGGGGAACATGGTATCCCGGAAAGCAGGAACCGATGATTTCCCTCGATCAATATGATCGTGTCCAGGCACTTCTTGGAAGGCCAAGTCGCGCGCGTCCGAAGACACATTCGTTTGCATATACCGGCCTAATGCGATGCGGATTCTGTAGCGGTGGAGTCACGGCTGAATCCAAGGTCAACGCATACGGAAGTCAATACACCTACTATCGCTGCACGCGGAAGAAAAAAGGCTTCAACTGTAAAGAGCGGGGCATTGAAGAGCGGCAGCTAGAGAAGCAGGCAATCGGTTTCCTGCTTCGCCTTCAGATTACGGAAGCCGAACAAAACGAGGCCTTCACAATCCTTGAGGAGCAGCGTAAGAAAGTGCAGGCGTTCGATGCCGACGGAAAGACCGCCCTCCTCAAGGCGGTTGAGCAATGCAAAAAGGAGCTTGATTCGCTCACTAAGATTCGATATCGGGATTTGATTGATGACGACGAATTCAGCCGACAGCGGGCCGAGCTCTTGAAGCAGGAAGCAACGCTAAAGCAGAAGCTTTCGGCCACATCAGAAGAAACGTGGATCGGACTTTCACGAAACTTCTTTTTGTTCAATAACCGTGCTGTTTATTGGCTGACACACGGCACATTGGATCAAAAGCGCTTAATCCTAGCCACAGTTGGCTCGGACTTTACCCTCATGTCGAAAAAACTCAGCATTAACGCACGTAAACCGTTCACGCTTTTAGACAAACTCAGTCATGTTTACTCTTGGTGGAGGGTGGTCAATGACGTTCGAACTTTCTTCAACAAGGAACGCACAGTTTATATTCCGTTGCTACCCAGCGTTGAAAACACTAACGTCGACGATCATCACCATGGCCGAGATGCTGACTTAGTGGCTCATCGGATTGATGAATAATATCTCCCGTTTCAGAATCCGTGATCTTTTCGTGATAGAGATCGTTCTTGTGGTCAAGAAATCTTTCTAAATGAACCCATAAATTTTTCTTTCGAAATAGGTCATCGCCACTAACACCTTCGATCACCACCTTATTGTTTGTATTCTTATGTTTGAAACCAAGTTTAGCGCGAACTCTCATCTCTACCGAAAGATTTGCTTCGAAGTGGCGGCTCATCGCTCCGCAGGTTGGGCATCCCTTTCGTTCCGCAAGAGAAGCGTTGGATGGTTCATTCAGCAACGCACGACAAGCACCACATCGCACAATCATCGAAGTTGAATTACTCATGTTTATTGTGGTGAGGTCACAGAGTCGCTGGCCTCTTGAGAGTGAAGATGTCTTTCAAGAGATTCTATTTCGAGCTCTTCTTCAGTTTTTCCGTGATTATGACCGTACTGAAGCTGCTCTCGTGCATAATTCTTAGCATTCAAAAGAGCCGTATCTCTAATAGCGGCGATCCCTCGCTTTTTCGCTAGCTGCTCGATTTTTTCCAAAAGTTCGTCTCGCTTCTGTGCCAATTTGCTAGTTTCCATTGTTGATTAGTTTATTAGTTGTGTTGCTCGGCCTTCCTTCAATCCTAAGAGTTCTGCAGTTAATGTCAAAAAAGTGTAGACAGGAGCCATCCCCAATCCGACCTCGAAGATGCCGACCTAAAAGCAAATTCCTACGTCTTCCGCTCTGTGGTGCTTCCGCTAAGATGAGGTACGCTTTCGATCATGAGCGAAGGCGTTTGCACGATTCTCTCTGCATCTTTTGCACCGGACAAGAGATGAAGGTCGAAGAGATGATCAACCATATAAATTAAGAATCATTGCCGAATGATACTCTCTGAAAAGGCAATTGGTGAGGTGATCTGTGATTATCACCGCGCCTTTGGCGTGACCCTCAGGCCTGAAGATGTAACCAGGATGATGTTCATCGCCGATATGTTCGAAGAGGTGTTTGAGAAGTACGAGAACGATCTCGACTGCTCGACCGATCTACCCGAGTTCGCTTACCCGATTCTCGGCCTCTAAGAATGCCTTGCAGAGGTGTGGAGTCCGATCTTGCGTTGTCTCGTCTTTTTTAAGCCTTGTTTTACAAGGGTTAAAATGGTGGTGGAGCGTAGTCAATGACGTTAGAACTTTTTTCACCGATGAGAGCAGCTTCTCAATCCCGGTACTGCCCCCGATTGAGCCGCCTCTATATCAGAGCTCCGAACTGACGGATTCTCATCAATGACGTCAGAACCCTTTTCAGCGAACACAGCGGTCCGGCTATTTCGCACCGTTGTACATCGCAGCGATCTGCGCGGCAGTGAGAGCACGATTGTAGATGCGGACGTCATCAATGAGACCCGGCAACCATAGATGTGCAGTTCCCGGATTTAGCCTTACAGCTCCAATATATGAAGCGGCGCTCGTGTAAGTCAGCGAAGATGTCGTCGCAACGGAGCCATCAAGGCTACCGTTAAGGTATACCGCCGCAGTCGAACCATTCCATGTTCCTGTCACGAAATACCATGTATTAGGTTGTAGAACAGTACCGCCCTGAACCACATGAACGCCTGCCAAATTTAGATCGATCTTCCCCGTAGAAGAATACAGTTCTAATGTATAGCCGTTGGTGTTATTACTTGAATTGGAAAATATGTTTGGGAAAAAGGCAGTTGGATTGCTGGTATTGATCCAAGCTGAAACAGTAAGAGCTGAAGTCAGGTTTAGCGAAGTGGGACTACCCATATTTACGAATGTACTAGCCCCATCAAATGCTCCAGCCCATGCGCCTATCTTCCCCGCTGAATAATATCCATTAGTACCTGTGGCCGTCCCATTCCAACTTCCCGTCGCATTGCTACCTGAATAATCATAGGCAATCGAGCTGGAACCTTCACTGAAGTTCCACAGACCGACAAGAGACACGTCTCCGTAGTCCAATGGTTCGAGCGCGAGATTGGTTCCTTTGGCATACACAGTGCTGAGCGTTGCTCCATCGGGACCGATCACATCACTTGATCCTCCCAAATTATATTTCTGCGATTCCATCGCCGCCGTCACCTCGAATTGGGTGCCGTTCGTGGTGTAGGTGTAATAGTTCCTTGAGGATGACTGGTTTATGGGATCAACAGGAAGATTGCCGAGGGGTGACCCCGAACTGATGTTTGAAAAATTGACGGGTATCCACCCGGTGCCATTCACATTCCTAAAAGTTGATGATGCCGCGCAGTGATAGCTGTAGGGGGAGGACAACGTGATAAGGCCAAGACCCTGGCATTGGTCACCTGAGGTAGTAGAAGCCGTAGGATCAGGAATGGAAACATAGACCACAGATGATGATCCAGTATTGAAGCCTATTGCTCCGCTTTGGTCTGTACTGTAGACACCAAGAGCAGAGTTCAAGGTGCTCATGTCTGAGACACGGTTGGAGTCGCGTGACTGTCGCAAAAGCTCTGCTGGATTCAGCGTGAGAACCACGACAACGGAAAGAATCGCGATAATTGCGATCACTACTAAAAGTTCAATAAGAGTGAACGCTCTGCGTGTCAGGTGCATGTGAAGGGGTATGGGTACATCTTAACAAATGCGCGAAGAGTTCACTAGCTATCCAGTGTGAATTCACATTGCCGGATAGGCGTTTGCTTATATTGCGCGGTCTCTTGTCGGCGTCTCTGGGGAAAACTCACTGCGAACCAGTGATGACCCGACCTGCCAAGCAAATTCCTACGTCTTCCGCTTGTTTATTGAATTGCTAAACTTAGGGCAAACGTCGAGAAACAGTTCTTTGAAAACAAACCACTATCACCTATCACATGGCGAGCTATCTTCGTTATTACCGCAATAAGAGTGGCCTCACGCAGCGCGAATTGGCGGATATCGTCGGAACCCTAAAACATCATCAGGTTGCACGCCATGAGAGTGCGAAAGCAATCCCTTCGTTATATGCCGCGCTCGGTTATCACGTGGTGTTTAAGGTGAGCGTCGCGGAGCTTTTCCCGGGACTCTATGAGTCGATCCAACAAAACGCTGAGCGTAATCTTGCAGAGTTCCAACGAAAGCTAGAGGCGAGTGCGCCGGCGAAACCTCAGGCTCTGGAGAAGACTGCTCAGCAAATCGTGTGGCTTCGCACAAGAAATGACGAACCTATCCAAATTTGATAAATGAAGATTGAAATCGATGACAAACGCATAGTGGGGTTTGAAGTTCGCCAATCAGCAATCGGGTACGCGGTGTTTGAAGGGTCGAAGCGGTTGCTCGACTGGGGAGCAACCTCACGATCTCCGCTTGCAGGAGCGGTCCTTAGATCAAAAAAGCGCTTCCTGTCGATTCTTAGGCTTCACGCACCGGAAGTTGTTGTTGTGAGGAGACCACACAACATAAATGATACGAGCGCGCTCATCGAATACATCAAACTAGAAAGTTGCCGTCTCTCAATCCCATTCATTCTCATCACTCCTGACGAAATAAAAGAAGCATTCGCGATATTTCGGGTACGTTCCAATGCGGACAGGGCAGAGGTCTTGACCCGCATCTTCCCCGAACTGCTCATTCGGCTCCCCCCTCGGCGGCGAGTCTGGCAGAGCGAAGCCCATTCCATGATCGTCTTCGGAGCGGTGACGGCCGGATTTGCCTTCTGGCAAAGGAAACGGAATGAACCCTACGCAGAGATGTAATGGACGTACCTGTAGCCTTTCGCCGGCCCCTTCCCCAGGTGGCGCGAGACCTGAGTGGTCCGCCACGAAAATAAAACTCGAAGGGGCCGACGAAAGGGCTGATAGTAATATCTTGCCAATCACCCGAACGCAAGGAGCTAAGGATGATTTACCTGAAACGAGCTTTTGTTTCGGCTGGCGCGACGTACCCACTTATCATGCCATTCAGTTTCCCATGAAGGAAGTTTGAGATAGATCTGCTGGGTTGCATCACATACCGATAGCAAACCCCGAACGCGATCAAATTTCTTATCTAATCCAAGCGTCTTCCAGCAATACGGAGGGCCTTCAAAGCCAAGAAGTTCGTTCCCTGTGAGAACGAGCACTGGGTTGATTGGCCGTTGACTCTTCCATCGTTTCCTACCAGCACGGGCGATCCGACTCAGGGCTTTGACTTCTCTGGGAGTCAATTTCTCGCGCAGGGTTGCGAACACTAAGATTGCTCCGGGGAACGTTTCGCCAAGATATCGCATCCTGTCGAAATCTTTTTTTTCAAACTTCCCATACGTTTTGCACTCACCAAACGCAATCCCGTCCATCTGCTCGCCCCAAATTGAGTCTTGCCAAAACAATGCAAAATCGGCTTCTAAATCATTTTTCCCGGGAGCCTTTGCAGTAAAACTTAGCGCTGGGGTTGTAATCAGCGAATGCATTTTGTGATCATCGAAGAAGTTTAGAGCGAGGAGCGTCGCATATGCTCCATCAGCATAGTTGGGGATGCTAAAGGACCCAGTTGTTTTATATCGCCATGAACCCTTCTCCACATTGCCGATTGCAGGGAATGTATTGAGGCACTTGGTGCAGACGAAATCCTTATCGATCCTGTCAACGGCATGCCATGAGTTGCGGAGGCAGCGCGGACACTGTACACGTAATCCAACGGCGAAGACCCCTTTGGAGATGAGATAGTCGCAAATATGCGTGCGGCCTGCTGGTTTATCGATTCTGCTTCGAATCTCTCCGATGGGGAGGTCTCGGTCTTGGGCAATCTTGTTGTCCGCTACAGGGTTGCCGTTCGCTTGAACCGTGCCACCATTCATGTGCTCCAAAAGACCAAGCAACTTCTCATTGCCCAGCAGTGACGGCGAGCCGTCTAGCGTTGCAAAGATTTGCTTGGCGAGGAGACCTGGAGACGATAGTTCCGCGGTCCAGCCATGATCTTTCAACCACGCGAATATGACCTTTTGCGATTCTGGAATCGCCCAATGCTCAGTGATTTCATCTGAAACGAGCTTGACGAGGCCATTCCGGCCTACGCGCCAAAAATCGCGAAATGATCCAAAACTTGAAATCGACCGAATGAACTCTTTTCCAGCGAACTGGGGGAACACCTCTGCAAGGTACTCATTTGAACCGTAAAGGCGAAAGCTAACCTCGTTTGCGCATCTGATTTCCCCCGTATAAGCATGGCGGTCAATGAATTCTGGCATGACCGGGCTAAATGACAACTCGAGCGTCGTATCGTTTTTCCCGATCTCAATCGAGGATTCTTTCCCAAAAAAGTCATCGGGGAGCGATCCGTCTTTATCCCTCGCCCATTCATCCCACACTCGTGGATACCAGTGTTGCATCGAAAAGAACGGGTCATTTGATGGATCGTTCGCGCGCTTTTCAATGACGAGCGTCTTGGCAAACGCTTGCAACTCATCCATTGTCGAATTTCGAGATCGAACAATCGATGCGAAATCAGATACCGCCGGGTTGTGCGGCCAATGTCGTCGTTCACTTTTTAAAAAATCGATAAGAAATTCGCGAAACTCTGTGATGTCTAAGTACTGCTTGGGAACGGGAACAACACTCCGGCCCATCGCACGAAGGTTCCAGTAATCGATGACATCTGAGACCTTATTCGCATCCATAAAGAACGCGTAGGCGTTTCTCCTGCTGTGTGAACGTGGGTGGTGTTCAAGCCCATGTTGAGTGAGCCTTCTAGGGAAAACGTTGTCTCCCTTGAGCAGCTGCCGAATGTCTGCGGGTTTAGCCTCTTCCTCAGTGATATCGAGTGCTTCAAAATAACGTCGCTTGATATGCGGAATGAGTTTTGGGGGCAACTCGCCAAATACGCTAGCCCAGAAAAGAGTATGTTTCTGCGGTAGTACAGGCATGGAAACCCGAATGGGATACTTCGCCTTGTATTTGAAATACTGCTCAAAGACATCGTCGAGTACCTCTGGGAGTCCAATGCCGAAGTTTGGGCTAAGACTTCTGTCTTCATCCAGCGTTCGCCACACTTCGTCGGGCCCGATAATTTTCAGGCCGCGGTCACGCACATATTGCGGTATGTCCTTCGCAAACTGCACAAGGATATCGGGATCAAACGCATCGATATACCCGAGTACAACATCTCGCGCTTGAGGCGCCTTAAGAGGCCCATCACGCCAAGTTTTTGGCATTCTTTTGTAGAGCGTAATGATCGGGAAATAGGCACCGCCCCATAGGGAAGAGGCGAGCCGAATCGCATCTCTTGTTTGATCCATGTTTTCGGCATCGACAAGAAGAGCGAGTCGTGAGGGACGGATTTTGAGGGTGACGTTTCCGAATCGAGCCATGTTTAGGGTTGCGCTAGTCGCTGGTAATCGATTTGCTGTCGATTATTGCAATGAATCGTACTCTGATTTGAAGCGATGTCAAAGAGCAAGTGCTGAGGTATTTAGCACCGCTTGAATTTCGTTCAACGATACATTGCCAAAATACTTCTTGATGCAGATGAACTGGCCCGATCTGATCCGTGCGTCCCAAGAGCTTTCGAGAATGAGAGACCTGTCGGCAAGTTTTTCGGGCGATTCAGACATAAGAATGATTCTGTTCCGGCTTCCATCATCCAGCCACTTGTCTAGTTGGAAATTGATGGCGGTGTCGCCCCAGCCATATCCGGACATGACCATATCACTGCAGCTGCGCAGAAGCTCATGAAAGCGATAATGGACATCAGCAAATACTCCTCGCTGATACGCCGTCACTTTATTGATGCCGGATAAGAAAGTAGGGCGGCGGGTCTGGGGGTTGAGTTTCTTTCCCGTAGCATCCGTCACAGTCGCTGCATTGAGCTTCAGAACGCTTGCCGTCCTGTTAGGCGAATCCCAAAACTTGTACCAGTCCACCGAACCGTGGAGCTTGAAGAGCCTTATGTGTGCCGTTGCGTCGTCATACAGGCGATCATCGCTCCACCGCACATCACCGTCCAGCGAGCCGAAGCCATCGACGAACATCACCTTGTTCTGTATCAGGAATTGTTCGACGAGGGTATCGTGATTGAGGGTCACTATATTGAGCTGCTCGATCTGAGGAGAATTCGCCAACTCAAGCAGCAGATCAAATCCGGTAACGTAGTCTCGACGGAGCGTGTCGGCAATGACCGTCTCAATGAAGTAGCAGGCCTTCTCTGACAGCGTCGCGAGATCCCAAATGCGCGCTTCTGTTGAAGGCCCGGAAAGTGCATCACCCGCCATGCGCTCGATGCACTCCATGAATGGCGTGGTCATTGAATTGTCAGACAATCCGATATTCCACAGACTCATTTGCTGACAGAGGAAGTAAACATCTTCATATGTCGTCCGCACACCGCGATAAATTGCTCCTGAACTTTTAAACCCGTTACCGGCGACATAATATCCGACACGTTTGATGTCGCTTTCGTCGTAGGTAATGAGCAGTCTTATCAGGTCTCGGATTCTGCGCGTAAGGTCGTCGGAGTCGTGCGCCGGATCGTTATGCAGTCCCGCGCTAAAAACTCCACCACCTTCGTGGTGATAGGGATCGCAGAGAATCCTGTCCATGAGTTGGGTTGCGGTCGGCAATCCCGAAGGAACAGAAACCCCGGCTCCGAGAAACAGAATTAGATTCACGTGCTCTTCACCAACTACATCGACAGATTACTCTTCATCCTTCAAGGTGACGCTAATCCAAAGCTGGCGTCTTTAGAAGCTTCTTTAGGCTGCCAACAACGTTCCATTATTTCTGATGAGAACTGCCGGCTCCCCGAGCGCGTCGCCATGCAGGATATAGAGATCGCCTACGTATCCAGGTCCGCCACTCATGTAGTCGAATTTGACCCCGTACACCATGTCGGCGAACTCCTCTGGTGTCTCGCCCCCTTCAAGTCCCCAAGATTCGCGAATTACAGGTAACTGCATGATCTCTATCCACTCCGCCAAAGATATCTCGTGTGGTTTATTCATTTGGATTGTTAGGTTTACAGCGCCGACAGACGCCGTTGTTTCTATAAGTATATGAAGGCAAAAGGTTTAAGTAAAGGTAATCCCAAAAAATGGCCTTTCGGCCCATAAATTGACGAATTTTCGATCTGAAGCCATAATAAATCGTATGTCAGTGAAAAACTATGACTGAGATGAAAAAGGACATCACGGCGGTACAGGTGAAAGCCGCGCGCGCGTTGCTCGGCTGGAACCAGTTGACGTTGGCAAACCGCGCCAAAGTAGCTGCGTCCACAGTTGCCGACTTTGAGCGCGGCAAGCGTACCCCAGTCGAGAACAACCTCGATGCCATACGAGAAGCGCTTGAAGTTGGCGGTGTTACTTTCACTGATGGCGGTGCAACAACCAGCACCCAAATTCCTGACCCGGCTGCAGTTCTCGCTGCAGCTGGGAAGCCTATCCAGCTCATCGACGCAACGGACCTTTCCCAGTGGGCAGAGCGGAAAGACTCTGAAGGCATGCTTCCCCAGTTCATTGCCCGCCTGATTTTGGCAACGACCGGGAATCGCGCGGCTCATCTTCGCTTTCGTGCTTTGGCAAGCATTCAGCTTGAAGGGTGGGATGGCGTTTGCGCTCAGCATGCCGCCAAAGATTCACCGTGGCTACCACTGGGTACATCGGGGTGGGAACTTACTACGCAGCGAAGCGGCATCCGGGCAAAGGCAGAAGATGATTATAAAAAGCGCACCGATGATCCCGGCGACATCGATCCACAGAAAGCGACATTCGTTTTTGTCAGCCTCAAAAGCTGGCCAAAAGGAGCGGCGTGGGCCGATGCAAAGCGCAAGGAAGGGATATGGGCTGATGTCCGGGTGCTCGACGCCGACGATTTAGTTCTCTGGATGGGTATGTACCCATCGGTGGGATATTGGCTTGCTTCCTTGCTCCGTAAGTTGCCGGAAGGCATCTTGCCGCTTGCCGACAATTGGCTCGAGTGGCGGCTCTCGACCCGCCTGCCACTGACGACTGAAATCGTTCTCGCCGGTCGTGACGATGAAGCTATTGATCTGCTGAACTGGCTCCGTGACAAGCCGACCGTTCGCGTGATTCAGGCCGACTCCCCCGACGAAGCGGTGGGGTTTTTGTATTCTGCGATCGATCTTCTCCCAGAACCTCATCGTGGTTTTTACCTTATGCGCGCTCTCCGTGTATTCGACGCCGCGACCGCACGGTTTTTGGGAAGCAGTCCTTCGCCACTCATCATCATCATGGAATCCGAGGAGCCAGGACTTGCGGCTCGGCTGGCCGAGTTGGGTCATCATGTTTTGGTGGCATACGGGTCTGCGGTTGGAATAGCAGATATCAATACCGTGCTTCCAAAGCCTCCGCACGAAGCATTCCAGTCGGCACTTGTAAACATGGGCATCGCCGAACAGGAAGCTAGCACGCTTACGAAGGATTCCGTTCGCAGTCTCGCAGTTCTCCGGCGGCTTATTCCGTCCGCGTCAGCAAAGATTCCTGATTGGGCGAAAGAGCCGATTAGCCGAGCGCTCATACCTGCGCTATTGGCTGGAGGGTGGGATGAAAGTCGAGAGGATGATCGTACGGCTCTTGAGAAATTATCCGGGATGAAGTTTGAAGAATTCGACTCGCTCTGCGCCAATCTAACTGGATTTCCTGATGCTCCCCTTCGTCATGCCGGGTCAGCATGGAAGGTCGCTTCGCCCCGTGATGCGTGGTTTCGTTTGGCAGGCATGATAACCCGCTCAGATTTAGAACACTTTGTCTCCGTCGTAGAGTCGGTGCTCGGTTCCGTCGACCCGCGCTTTGAAATGGAACCTAACGAGCGGTGGCTGGCCGGTGTTAGGGGTGCTGTACCAAAACATTCGGCATGGCTTTCTGAAGGTGTGAGCGAAACATTGTTGTTGCTTGCGATGTTTGGTAGCCGGGTTATAAGTGTTCGCGATGCGACACATTACCCCGACACTATCGTGAACAAGCTTCTCGACGACGCTGATGCCACTCGATGGTATTCGATATCTGATGAGCTGATGCTCCTCGCAGAAGCAGCACCGGAAACATTTTTAAGTGCAATCGAAAAGAGCCTTTCTCGTGATGATCGGCCCGTTGCGACACTGTTCAAAGAGGACGGCGGTCCACTCATGGGTCGTGCGAATCATTCCAATCTCTTGTGGGCGCTCGAGATTTTAGCGTGGAGCCCTGATCATCTAACTCGTGTAGTGGAGATACTAGCTTCTCTAGATAAGCTAGACCCCGGAGGCACATGGTCAAATCGCCCCAAGAACTCCTTGCGAACCATCTTTCTCTTGTGGAGTCCACAAACCTTTGCAAAGCTTCACGAGAGGCTTCGGGTGCTCGACCATCTCCGCAAAGTTGATGAAGATGAAGCGTGGAAGATCATGCTGTCCGTGTTGCCGGCGATGCATGATCACCTAACCCCAAACCCTAGGCCGCGCTGGAGAGACTTCTCCGTTGCGGAAGAGGAAGAAATCACCTATCCCCTTATCGGAGAAGGAGCACGCGAACTCGCTACGCGGCTTATAAAGGATGCTGGTGGTGATGCTCATCGCTGGGTCAATTTGGTTGAGGTCATGGCAAACCTCGCACCTGATTCGAGGAGTCAGATCCTTATCAGTTTGACGGTTTATGCGGAATCGCTCACTGAGGACGCCCCAAGAATGTTAGTTTGGGCCGCTCTTCGTCATGTATTGAGTCATCATCGTTCATTTCCGACCGCACAGTGGGCTATGCCGCAATTGGAGCTAGATGCGATTGAAGTTGTCTTCAACAAATTTGAGCCAAAAGATAGCATCAACCGACTGATTTGGCTCTTCTCCGATGCTGCCCAATTGATTTCGGGTCGAGACCTAAATGACTGGAGCGAGACTCAGAAGGAGATTGAGGCATTACGACGCAAAGCAATTGCGGACATCATTAGCACTTGTGGCATTGAGGCCCTATGGCGTATCGCGAGGGAGTCTGGCAATTCACACACCGCTGGAATCTCCTACGGTGAACAGGTCGAGGATGTCGGAGAATCAACCGTTATTGTCAAGCAAATGCTTGGCAATGAAGAACCATGCATCAAAAAGTTCGTCCACGGTCTTATCGCGGTTCTGCACTATCGTTTCACCATAGCGTGGTCGATAAAACTACTTGATGACTTGCGTCAATTGGATGGGAAAAGCCAAGAGATCGTGCAAGTCTTGTTGGCTCTTCCATCAGAGATGGCTACATGGAGGCTAGTCGATTCTTTTGACAGTGAAATTCAAATTGCCTATTGGCAAAAGGCCAATGTCTATTGGTCGCGGGAAGATGAAGATCAGACGATTTTCGGAGTACGACGACTAATTGATGTTAATCGCGCGCGGGAGGCAATTTATGTGGTGGTTGCTGTACGTCACAAATTGCCGTCTTCACTCATCATCGAGATGCTTGACGAAGCTGCAAAGGAATCCCAGGAACAGACTCCTGACCCAGCAATGTTCCAATGGTCTGTCAGTCAACTAATGCGAAGACTTGATGAGTCGGATGATGTGCCATTGACGGAAATTGGAAGGCTGGAGTGGATCTATCTTGCTCTTCTTGAGCATGCGGAGCGTCCGCCTAAAGCACTGCCCAAGATCATTTCGACTAATCCGGAGTTCTTTGTACAAGTACTCTCCGCGATTTTCCGGGCGCGCTCTGAGGCATCGGACCAAAGCGAGAACGTCTCGGAGGCAGTCAAGGCGTTAGCCTCCCAAGCCTATCGACTACTTGAGTCGTGGAAGATCGTACCCGGCACGACGGATTCTGGAATTGATGAGTCTGTTCTCACAGATTGGGTGAAAGAATCCCATCGGCTTGCAGTGAATGCCGAACGAGGTGCCGTTGGAGACGTCTACATTGGACGCATACTTGCGTATGCAAAAGCTGATGCAGACGGAGTCTGGCCGGACGTTGCTGTGCGAAATGTTATAGAGCTGATGAAAAACGACCACATAGAAAATGGCTTCGTTTCCGCTGTTCACAATAAGCGGGGGGTGACGTCGCGCTTGCCACTCGATGGAGGCAAACAGGAACGGGGTATCGCCAATCAGTATCGGTCGTGGGCCGACACCATGAAATTTGAGTGGCCGAGAACCGCCGCGCTACTTGAAAAAGTCGCTCGTAGCTTTGAGAATTCAGCCAAGTACCATGACGAGCATGCAGAACTCACCGATTGGTCTTACTAGGTCTTCAAAGATGGGCTGAATGAACAACCACTGAATCCTCTTTGAAGTGGACGTTGCTACATTTTTGTCTACAGTGGGCAATGCACAAAAGACAGATGCGCTACCCAAAGGTCGCGCATCGCATTGAATCAAAAAGAGTTGAAATGGTCGGGGCGATTGGATTCGAACCAACGACCCCCTGCTCCCGAAGCAGGTGCGCTACCAGGCTGCGCTACGCCCCGAACCTTCTGGTGAAGTGAGTGTCGACATACGTTCGCTCCGGGAAAGTGCTTGAGCCAACAGCAGAAAAGCCGACTGGGTTAGTTTAGCAGAGATTACCTGCCAGACGTTATTGGGGCGAAATCGGTGGAAGCGTGCTGGCTGCAGGCGCAGTTTGTGCTGGAGCGCGTCGGCGCTTCGGCCTGGTGTGATGGACGGGCGTGTGAGTGCCAGCTGTGCCTGTTCCGTATGCCTGACCGTGGCGAACGATGGCCTTCTCGTCAAAGAGCTGCGTGTTGGCATCGTTGTATGTAGCGCCGGTCGGGATAAGAATTTCACTAACGGTGCGGCCGGAAGTGTCTCCGACACGCACTTCGACGCGGCCCGGATCAATGCCTTTTTCTTGCGTGAGATATTGCCGAACGTTGAGCGTGCGTTCCGCCGCAACTTCAGGCTTCTCATCCGGTGAGGCGTTGCCGACGATGACCAGGTGCGCTCCGGTCTGTTGGGTCATGGTAAGCGCGATGTCATCCAGGCAAGCTTTGGCTTCGTTGTCGACACGCGCAGGACGTGCATGGTCACGCGCGAAGGAAACCGAGCACAGGCTCTGCGTCTGCGGGATGACGGGCACGGTAGGCGCAATGATGGTAACGCCGGTGGTGGCGCGTGCAGTCTGTCCGAGATCGTCGACCAGACTGCAGGTGACCGTGATGTTGCTCGGCGGAAGGCCGGCAGTGGCGAGCTTGGCCGTTGGGCCGTTAGAGGTGATGGTTCCGGAATCCGCAGTGTAGGAGTATGTAAGCGGGCGGTTCGCGGGGCTGGTGCCGACGGTGGTGATGTCGATGGCAGTTCCAGAGGGCGCGCTCGATGGGTTAGCCGAGCAAGTGATGCTTGGCGGTTCGAACGGCATTACGTTGAATGTTGCAGAGCATGACGCCTGCTGATTTGCCTTCGGGCCTTCGGAGACATGGCCCTGCGCGGTGTACTCACCAGCAGGGAGACCAGTGGTATCAATCGTGGCGACATTGCCCTGCGAGGTAAGCTTGCCGCCGTTCGCGCGCCAGGTGAAGACAGGCTTCCTGCGTGGATCGAGATAGAGGCTGCTGCCGGTTACAGTGACAGGATCGCCGGGGTGAACGCTCGAAGGTTCAGCCGAGCAGCCGAGCATAACGGCCTGCTTGGATTGCGCCGCGCCGAAGCGCACAGTAAGTCCGCCTGAGAGTTTGAGTGCGTCAAGCTCGCCGAAGCCGCCTTGCGTGCCTGCGGGAAGTAGCAGCGGACCGTAAGTCACCTGCGAATACTGGAAGTCAGCCTGGATAGGACGAATGGCGAAACGCTTGTTGAACCAGGGCAGAACGTAATCGAAGCCGGCGCCGCCGGTAACTCCCCAGCCCAAAGTCAGCCGCTGCAGGGCAGGACCGTTCATCCGTGTGGCGCCGCCAAGGAGGTGAACGAAGGGAATGAACGCGCCCATGGGATAACGCAGAACCGGTCCGGCCTGACCGGTGTAAACGAGTTGGTCGCAGAAGCTGCTGCCGCAACCGGCCAGGAACGGTCTGTGCTCTCCATTGCCGGAGAAGTAGCCGCCTTCAATCTGCACGCCGATGTAGTGATTGATCCAATAGGAGGCACTGATGGTGGCATTGAGGTTGGAGACGTTCTGGTACTGAATTCCGTCAATGCCGCTGTTGATGGGGTGCAGGTAGCCATAGCCGCCGTAGATGTCGATGCGCGAGTCAGGGTACTCGGAGGAGGTCTTCTTGGCCTGTGCGTGGGCAACAGCAGAGAGGCCAAACAGCGACAGAACGATGACGGCGCGCGCGAGCAGGGAACGATGATGGCTGGGCATGCGAGCTGAACCTCCGAGTGAGTCTGGCTCTCCCTGGCGACGTAGCAACCAGAGTGTTCAAACTTTCCGGAAGTTTACTGGATTTATCCCTGTTGAATAGGTTTTTTTCGGGAATTGCGGGAAATGTGTTGGAGCGGAGCGACCGTGTTCAGAGGCTGTCGGAGCGATTTGCCGCAGCGTGCCGGGACGCATAGTATATGGGTATGAAGGTTGAATTCATGCCGGTTTGCCGCTGTCCACAGCTCATTCGCTGTTGTTGATGTGCGCCCGCATAAATCGCTCTGTCTGAACTGACGCAGAGTAAACCTCGAATTCCCACACAAATTCTCAGATTTCCACACGCCAGGCGGAAGTGTTTTCTACCGCAAACGTGAGCTGACAGAGGACGAATTGCCGACATTAACCGCCGAAACGATTGCCCGAGAGGCACACGCCAAACGCCTGAACCACCTGCAGGCGCTCGAGGCTGAAAGCCTGTACATACTGCGCGAAGCAGTGGCAGAGTTTGCGCGGCCCGTAATGCTGTACTCCATCGGCAAGGATTCCAGCGTGATGCTGCGGCTGGCGCAGAAGGCATTTTTCCCGGGAAAGATTCCGTTCCCGCTTCTGCATGTGGACACCAGCTACAAGATGCCCGAAATGATCGCCTTTCGCGACGCGTACACAAAAGAGATTGGCGCGGAGTTGATTGTGCATCGCAATGAATCCGCGATTGCCGATGGCGCCAGCCCGTGGAAGCTGGGAACACAGAACTGCTGCGGTGCGCTGAAGACACGCTCGCTGCTTGATGCTCTCGAAGAAGGCGGCTTCGATGCTGCGTTTGGTGGAGCGCGGCGAGATGAAGAAAAGAGCCGTGCCAAGGAACGCGTGTACAGCTTCCGCGATGGCGCAGGGCAGTGGGACCCGAAGAGTCAGCGGCCGGAGCTTTGGAGCTTGTACAACTCGCGGCTGCGAAAGGGCGAGAGCATTCGCGTGTTTCCTCTGAGTAATTGGACGGAGCTGGATATCTGGCTTTATCTCTATGCCGAGCAGATTCCAATTGTGCCGCTGTATTTTGCGGAAGAGCGCGACGTAGTTGTGCGCGGTGGCGTGATCACGCGCGTAGATTCGACGACTCGCCTGCTTCCCGGCGAAAAGGTGCAGCGCAAGAAAATCCGCATGCGCTCGCTGGGCTGCGGTCCATGCACCGGCGCGATTGAGAGCGAAGCAGACACGCTCCCGAAAATTATTGAAGAGCTGATCCAGTTCCGCAGAAGCGAGCGCGAAAACCGCGCCATCGACCACGACGAAGAAGGTTCGATGGAGATGAAGAAGCGGGAGGGCTATTTCTAATGGCTCAAACCTTTCAGGAATTTCTCGATGCGCACCTCGATCAGGAGATGCTGCGCTTCACCACCGCCGGCAGCGTGGACGACGGTAAGAGCACGCTGATCGGCCGTTTATTGCACGATACAAAAAGCGTTTATGAAGACCAGCTGGCGTCGATAAAGGCTTCGCGGGTAAATCGTTCCGGCGGCGTCGTGGACTTATCTCTGCTGACCGATGGCCTCAAAGCAGAACGCGAGCAGGGCATCACAATCGATGTGGCGTACCGCTACTTTTCGACAACCAAGCGGAAGTTCATCATTGCGGATACGCCCGGACACGAGCAGTACACACGCAACATGGCGACTGGAGCTTCGACCGCCGATGTAGCGATTGTTCTCATCGACGCGAAAGCCTTTGTGAAAGCCGGCGGCTTGCTGCCGCAGTCACGTCGACATACCTACATCGCGAGCCTGCTGCGGATTCCGCACGTGGTCGCCGCCGTGAACAAGATGGATCTCGTGGATTACAGCGAAGCAGTTTTTAATCAGATACGCAGTGAATTCGGAGCGCTGGCCACAAAGCTGGGCCTGGAGAGCGTTGACACGATTCCGATGAGCGCTCTGGCCGGCGACAACGTTGTAGAACGCGGCGAAAACATGCCCTGGTACAGCGGAGTGACCCTGCTGGAGTATCTCGAAACCGTTCCACTGAGTGTGAGCGAAGGCGCGAGCGGCCCGTTGCGTTTCCCCGTGCAGTTGGTTGTGCGTCCGGATGCTGATTTCCGCGGCTTTGCGGGGCGCGTAGAACGCGGCGAACTGCGACCGGGTCTGAAGGTTCGCGCTCTTCCCAGCGGTCGCGTAACCCGCGTAAAGAGCCTGGTGACTTTCGATGGTGATTTGCAGAGCGCAAGATTCCCGCGCAACATCACAGTGGAACTCGAAGACGAAATCGACCTGAGTCGCGGCGAAATGCTGGTTGCTGAAGCAGAAGCGGTGCTGCAAGTGAGCACAGCATTCCGCGCAATGGTGGTGTGGATGCACGAGCAGCCGCTCGTGGAAGGCAGAACGTACTTGGCCAAACACACCACGCGCACAGTGCGGGCAACAGTACGGGCGATTCGCTACCGCGTGGACGTGAACACTGCTGAACATCGCGAGGCTGGTCGTTTGGAAATGAATGACATCGCGGAAGTGGCGTTCGACACCAGCCTTCCGCTGTTTTTCGATGCCTACTCCGAGAGCCGCGAGATGGGTTCGCTGATCCTGATAGACCCCGTGAGCAACGCAACGGTAGGTGCGGCGATGATTGTCGCTGCATCTGAAGAGCGTGAAGAAGCCGCAGCGAAGCATGCTCCTGCGCTGGTGCTGCTGGCAGGCCGTGCAGAAGAGGCACGGGCACTCGTTGAACAACTGCGCGGGCTCGGTCATGCTGCGGTCGTGATTGACGATGCGCTGATTGCAGAAAGTTCGCTTGCTGGCGCAGTACGTGCATTGCAGATCGCTGGTGTTACAGCCATCTCTGCAAACGGAAGCCTGAAGCAGGAAACAGTGAACAGGTTGCGGCATGTCGCAGGTGAAGGCTTCTTCGAGAGCGGTCAAGCTGCCATTGCCTGGCTGGGGAGGCAAGCATGAGTGAACTGCTTCTCGATTCAGAAGCATTAAGCGCGGAAGAGCTAGTCGCGGAAATCGTACACCAGTCTCTTGGTAAAGATGTTTGCCTCACCAGCAGCTTCCAGGCCGAAGACATGGTGGTGCTGCACATGCTGCAGCAACATCTGCCGAATGTGCCTGTGATCTTTCTGGAGACGGGATATCACTTCAAAGCACTGATTGAATATCGCGACCGCATGGTTGAGGAGTGGGGACTGAATCTCGTCAACGCTCTGCCCAGAACAACTCTCGAAGAGCATGAGCGTGAGTTCGGTCTGCTGCACATAGTCGAGCCGGCCAAATGCTGTCAGATTCGCAAGGTAGAACCGCTGATGCGCTCGCTCGAACCCTTTGCGTGGTGGTTTACCGGGCTGCGGCGCGAGCAATCACCAACCCGTGCCGGGCTGAAAAAGGTGGAAGACCACCGGCTGCCGGGCGGCAAATTGATGAAGAAAATTTCCGTGCTGGCCGACTGGGATTGGGCGCGTGTCGAAGAATATGCGCGCGAACATGCGATTCCGCGGCTGCCGTTGTACGATCTTGGATACACCAGTATCGGCTGCGAGCCGTGCACGGCAATTCCTGAAGCCGGAGCAGATGCGCGCAGCGGACGTTGGGGCGGCAAGAAACTGGAATGTGGCATCCATACGTTCAGCAAGAAAGCCTAAAGCAATTTATCGCCAGGCTGAAAATTTGTATTGAGGGCCAAAGGCCCGTTCTATACCAGCCCAGGCCGCAGGCCTGGGTAAGGATGTCAAAGAAAACAGAGGGCTGAAGGCCCGACCTATCTTTCTTAGAGTAGGCCCGGAATCAGTTGCATAAATGATGTTTCGTTAAGGGCACGGGTTCACCCGTGCCGTCACCTGGCGCTATCCTGAAAAGGGGCTTTAGCCCCTGAGGTATCCGAACTCATGCGCGAGCGCCGGAAAATCATCGAGCTATGGCAACGCGGAGATGCCGCCGTGCTTGTGACGCTGGTGCGCGTGGAGGGCTCAAGCTATCGGCGCGTGGGCGCGCGTGTGCTGATTGCGTCGAACGGAGATTCAGCAGGCACGATCTCCGGCGGATGTCTTGAAGCTGAGGTAGTGCGGAAAGCCAAGTGGCTGGTGCGCCATGGCGCCGTGGTGGAACGCTACTCGACGCTCTTCGATGACACGGCGGACATTCCTTACGGTCTCGGTTGCGGAGGCACGGTAGAACTGCTGCTGGAGCCGGCTGGTACAGCAGAGTTCGATGCGATGATGCAGGCGATGCGCGATTCGCTGGCCGGCAAGCGCCGGGAAATTATGACCCGCTTCCCTGGGCAGGATGCAACGCTCACGCGCGAGGTTCGCGATGAGAGTGGCGCGGTGTTGTTTGCAAGCAACACGACGAGCGACGGCGAGCTGTTTAACGAATGGCTTGAACCCCCACAGCGCTTCTTCGTGCTGGGTGCAGGAGACGATGCGCAGCCAATGGTGCAAATGGCTGCCTTGCTGGGATGGAGCGTGCTCGTAGCCGATGGCCGTGCGCAGATGGCGCGCCCCGAACGCTTTCCAGAAGCAGAACGCGTCTTGTGCGCTAATTCAATTACAGAGCTTGCAATCAGCGACCGCGACGCTGTGGTGGTGATGTCGCACAGCTATGAGCAGGACCGCGCATGGCTGACGGAGGTTCTGCCGGCGCATCCGCAATACTTGGGATTGCTGGGTGCGCGGCATAGGAGTGCGCTGTTGGTAAGCGAAGCGGCCACACGGTTGGGATGGAATGTGGAGCAGGTGTGCGAGGAGCTGTTTGCTCCGGTAGGCATGGACCTGGGCGGCGATGGTGCCGAGGCAATTGCGCTGGCAACGATTGCGGAGATTCAGGCCCGCTGCGAAGGCAAGCTCGGTGCATCGCGTCGCATGACGGCGAAGACTGTGGCGGAAATGGTCGAAGCTGGCGGAGCGGAGCGTTATCTGCAGGCCCAGTGTGCTCTGTGAAGATCGCTGGCGTGGTGCTCGCAGCAGGCGCTTCGACACGGCTGGGAAGACCGAAGCAAACAGTAATCATTGATGGCGAAGCGCTCGTGGAACGAGCCGCGCGTGTGGCACATGAAGCTGGCTTGTCTCCCGTGATTGTTGTGGTGAATTCGCAAGCGGAGTTTGCTGAGCAACTGCTCGCGCAAGGCTGCATGATCGTCGTGAACGAGCACGCTGCTAAAGGGATGGCATCATCCATCCACTGTGGCGTGAGCGCAGCAGATGGATGCGATGGCGTGGTGGTGATGGCGTGTGATCAGCCGGCCTTGACGTCAGCGCATTTGATGGCGCTGTGTGCGGAGAGTGGAACTGCGTCAGGCTCAGCGTATGGGGGGAAGATCGGAATCCCGGCGTATTTTCCAGCTTCAAACTTCGGTAGCCTGCTTCAACTCAAGGGGGATACCGGGGCGCGCGACCTGCTGCGCAATGCTCGGGCTGTTCCTTTTGAAGATTTGAGCTTTGACATTGATACGGAAGAAGATATCGCCCAACTCAGGGCCAAAACAAAGTGCGACCCCCACTAGAGATAACCCATTTATTTTCAGTATTTTACGCAGAGAAGGTTTTAGAATCAGCCGCTTACGTTTTGAATCAAGATCTAAGTCGAATAGTTTCTAGATTTTGCACGAAAAGGATGGGGAGGGGGGTGGCTCAGAGCGAGCGCAGGAATTCTTCGAGCAGATTGGCAGCAACGGCAGCGCGGTATTTACCAGTCGAGCGAATGTCATCAATGGGCTTGGCTTCCGAAGCGAGTGCTGCATGGGCAGCACGAATAGTGGCTTCAAACTGCGCTGGCGCAATAGATTGATTCAATAGCGCGGCTTCGGTAGCTGAACAACGCATGGGGCGATCCGCAAGCGATGCGGCCCCAAGGCGAATGTCGGTGATGATGTCGCTATCAATCTTCGCGACAGCAGCTAACGCAGTCTTCGAGATGGCCTGTGCGTTGCGCGTGCCCACCTTGCGGATGTAGTGGCGATAGCCAGAGAAGAGGCGCGGAACGGTGATGGTATGAAGCAGCTCATCGGGACGAAGCACCGTCTTCTTGTAACCGAGATGGAAATCTATGTAGGGAATGGTGCGTGTGCCGGAAGCGCTGATGAGCGTAACTGTCGCATCATAGGCGAGCAGCGCGGGTGGAGTATCTGCTGCGGGTGAGGCGTTGCAGATATTGCCCCCGAGCGTGCCGCGGTTCTGGTTGGCCACAGAGCCAGTCCATGAGGCGGATTGAATAAGCAGCGGCAGTGCTTCTGCGATTTCTTTGTTGCGACGGATATCCGTAAATGTCGTCCCGGCGCCGATGTGAATCGCATCTTCTTCGACGCGAATAAAGCGAAGCTCGCGAAGATGGTTGATGGAGAGCAGCGATTTCTGCGCAAGGCGGCCAACGTTAAACGCGACCATGATCTCAGTGCCACCGGCAAGAGGCGTGTGCTTACCGGGCTCTGCGGCGAGCTGCGCCAGCACGGCCTGCAGCGTAGCCGGTGCGGTGAGTGCGAATTGAGAGACGTCTGAATGCATGATTACCGGGTTTCTGAAGTACTTAATGCAGCGGCTTGTTGGACGGATTCGAAGATGCGCATGTAGCCGGTGCAGCGGCAGAGATTTCCAGCGAGGCCTTCCTGAATTTGCTCCATCGTCGGGTTCGGATATTTGTCGAGCAGGTGATGCGTAGCGAGGATCATGCCGGGCGTGCAGATACCGCACTGCGCTCCACCTTTTTCCAGGAAGCACTGCTGAATGGGATGCAGATGGCCTTCGCTGCTGACTCCCTCAATGGTGCAGAGCGTTGCGCCGGAGACTTGCAACGCAGGAACGAGGCAGGAGTTGACGAGCTCGCCATTGAGCAACACAGCGCAGGCGCCGCACTCGCCTTCGCCGCAGCCTTCTTTGGTGCCGGTGAGGTGCAGGTCCTCGCGAAGGACATCGAGGAGGCGCTTCATCGGCGGAACGTCGATGGATTTGGATTCGCCGTTGACGCGAACACTGATGGTGCTCATGCAGTGACCTCGGGAGTTTCTACTTCGGTGTCGAGATCGATGTTAGGATCCAATTCTTCGCTGCCACCGTGAGCATGGGTTGTGAAAGCCGTCATACGTTCGTAAATATCTTCGGGCAGCAGCGGAATGGAAGTGAAGCTGATTCCGGTAGCGTTCTCAATTGCGTTGAGAATCGCGGGAGCCGGTCCATCCATGGGAAGCTCACCGATACCTTTGGCGCCGCCAGGCCCATGCACGCATGGGACCTCTTCAAAGTGCACATGGATGGGTGGCAGGTCTGCGCTTGTGGGCATGATGTAGTTCGTCATCTGGTTGTTGGCCATGTGGCCGTTCTGCCAGACGCATTTTTCGTAGAGCGCGTAACCGATGCCCTGAGCTACACCGCCTTCGATCTGGCCCTTTGCAAGAACAGGGTGCATGACCTTACCGACTTCCTGCAGTGCGTCAAAGCGTGTACACGTAGCCATGTAGGTATTCATGTCAACGGCGACTTCTGCGACGTAGACGGCCCATGCGTAGCCGGGGTAGGCATCGCCGCGGTAGAGATCGTCATCCCAAAAGATTTTGGTGACGGGTTCGTAGTGGACGGAGCTGCGCAGCGAGCCATGTTTGGCGCGATAAGCGAGTGCCGCTTCGGTGAACTGTCGTGGCGAGAAATCTTCAGGCAGCTTTTCGCTGTCGCGGAGCGTTGTGAGCATCTGGGTGCAGGCGCGCTCGACGAGCTTGCCGACGATCATGGCGGTGCGGCTGGCAACGGTAGGGCCGGAGTTGGGAACGACACTCGTATCAGGCTGCGCGACGACGATGCTTTCGTATGGCATACGCAGCGTTTGCGCTGCAACCTGCGAAAGGATGGTATTTGTGCCCTGACCAAATTCTGTAGAAGAAACGAGAATGCAGGGCCGGCCGTCTTCGAGGATATCGACGTGCACGAGGGAGTTGAGGCGGCGCTCGCCCGAGCCGGTAAAGCCTGCGCCATGCATAAAGCTGGCAAAGCCAACGCCGCGTTTGATGGAGGAGCGTTTATTCTCTTCGGCGAAGCGCGCAAGCTTTTCGTGGTACCCGCTCTCGGCAAGTGCACGCGTGAGCAGATGCTGCATGTCGACAGGGTCGGTGAGTAGCTGGCCTGTCGCAGTATGATCGCCGGTCCCGAGGAAGTTGCGGCGGCGCAATTCTTCCGGAGTTAGACCGATGGTCCGCGCGACCTTATCCATGTGGCGCTCGAGAGCAAAGAGAGACTGCGGTGCACCGAAGCCGCGGAAGGCACCGTGTGGCGGAATATTCGTCGCCATGGCTTTAGCGCGGACACGCAGGTGAGGCCACTTATACGGCCCGGGCGCATGGATGGTGGCGCGAGAAAGCACTACGGGCGAAAGCGTCGCGTAGGCGCCGCCGTCGATAGCAACGTCGATGGTCCCGGCGAGAAGCTTCCCGTCTTTTGATACCGCAGTGCGGTGTCGCGTGCGCGAAGGATGGCGCTTGGTGGTAGCGGCCATGTCTTCAGCGCGGTCGTAAACAATTTTGACGGGGTGGCCGCATTTCATGGCAAGCAAAGCAGCGTGTGAGCCGATGACCGAAGGGAAATCTTCCTTGCCGCCAAAGGCGCCACCGGTTTCAACCTGGATAACGCGGCATTTCGCTTCCGGCAGATTGAAGACGAGCGTTAGTGCGTGCACAAGGTAGTAGGGGCACTGCATGGAGCCGCGTACGCAAACGGATTCGATGGAGCCGCTGGCATCGCGGAAGCACTCGGCGATAACGCCGTTGTTTTCGATGTAGAGCTGCTCCTGCGCACCGGTCGAGTATTCGCCTTCGACAATGAAGTCGGCTGCTTCAAATGCGGCGGCAAGCCCGGCTTCAGTCGCTTCCTTCTCGCCGGTGTACATCAGATATTGCTTGAAGCAGTTTGCTGTGCCGCCGGCTTCAGATCCGGGCCAGATAATGCGGGCGGCGTCATTAGTTTCAACCGCTGCTTCCGATTCCTCGATAGTGAAGACACCGGGAAGCGGATCGTACTCGATCTTGACGCCATGCACGGCGGCGATGAGCGCTGTCTTGTCCGGGTGCGCAAGCAGAACGATAGGCTCGTCGGGATGATTGACCTGCTTTTCGGCGAGACAGGGATGGTCCTTGGTGAGATGAACAATGGTGTTTTCGCCGGGAATGTCGGAGGCGCGAACGATGGTGAACTGCGACCAGTCGATGGCGGGGTCGAAGGTGACACTACGAATATGGCCGCGGGCAATGCTGGAGCGCACCGTTGCGCCATGCCACATGCCGGGGAGCGAGATGTCGTCAATGTAACGCGCAGCCCCGAGCACCTTCGCGCGACCTTCTTTACGAAGGGGAGATGCGCCTAAGATGGGTTCATTTTCTGACATTCGATTGGTCGGCCCTTGCGACTGGAGGTATCAAAAGAGGATATTACGAAACAGGGTGCCGCGACTATGTTTAGACGAATGAGAGTGATGGGTATTTGTCTGACAGCATTGTGCAGCGCCTGCTTGGGCGTCGCAGTCGCACAGAGCGCCGCGCCAAAGCTGGTGGCTCCCGAGGTGTGGTTTCTGGAAGGCGATGCGGCCGCTGGATACTGCAACACCATCGTCATCGAGATGAAGACGTACCTGATTGTGGTGGATCCGAGCTATCCAGGGCGCACAAAAGAGCTGGTGGAGGAAATTCCAAAGCTTTCCGCGAAGCCGGTGAAGTATGTGTTCGATACCCACGCACACGGCGATCATGCATATGGGAATTCGCTGTGGACAAAGGCTGGTGCAACGACGCTGGCTTATGTGGGTGTGCGTGAGGAGATGGCGCGCTATGAGCCGCAGCGATGGCAAATGTATGCGCTGAAGCGGGAAGACCTGCGCGAATCAGGCGAACACGCACCGGAACCTCCGAAGATGGTATTTCGCGGAAACAAGATGGTGCTGCGAGAGGGTGAGCGCGAGGTAGATTTCTTGTACCTGGGATGGGGGCACACGCGTGGTGATGGTTGGGTGTGGCTGCCAAAGGAGCGTGTGCTGTGTACGGGCGATGCCGCTGTGAATGGAGCGCGCAATAAGTTGTGGGATGCGAATGTAGCGAACTGGCCGCGTGTGATCGATCGGGCAGCGGCGCTCAAGCCGCTTGTCGTGCTTCCAGGGCACGGCGATTCTGGAGGCGCGGAAATTCTGCGTGGTCAGGCATTATTTTTGCGCGACTTGTACGCAGCGGTGGCGAGAGAAGTGCATTTACACAAAACAATACTGCAAGCGACAGCGGACTTGAAGATGCCAGGGGCTGACGCAAACTGGGTGCGCAGCGATATGTCGCAGGATGTGGGAATTGTGTATGCCGAAATCAAAGCGGGAAAGCCGGCAGGTTCGCTGCCCCATACGTGGCAGTAGCTAAAGCTACGGCGCAGCTCAGAAGTGGCGCAGACGCTGGCGTGGCGCTTCCGTAGCGGTAGTGGACGGAGCATCCGTTGGCTTGGCGGTGAACGGCGTCTCCATGGTTTTTTCGATCGATCGGCTGACGATATCTCGCGATCCCAGGCCTACAGCAAGGGCGAGGGTGAGAACGATGCCTCCGAAGAGGATGCCGAAGGCAAGCTCGACGACAACACCACCAATCTGAAGGTGTTCAACGGCCATGGCTGCAGTGAGAACCAGGACCAGCCACTTGACTCCTAGCGCGAGAAAGCGCGCGTACTGCAGTTGCGCATTGACGGCACTGATGAGCACAGACCGGGAGAGAAAGCGCGCCAGCAGCGTGCCGGCAAAGAGAAGCAGGACTGCCCCGGTGATGTGCGTGAAGTAAGGGAGAAGAAAAGTCGCAACGTTATCGTGTGCGTATGACGCGTCAAAGGCTGAGAGGCCAAGTGCGATTCCGATGAGCTCACAGACCCAGAAGACCGCACGAGATGCGAGCAGCGTGGGCGAGTGCGAAAGCGACCAGTCAGCAATGTTTGCCGGTGCCGCAGCCCCACGGCGCGAAGAGAGACGCTCGTCAAAATGTACGGCAGTGAGTATGCGGCGCAGAAGAGCGGCGAGGCCGACTCCGATCAACGTAAAAACCACGAGTGCCAGAAGGAACGCGAGAACGCCGGGAAGAAAACTCACCAGCATAAAGACCACACGGTGTACGGATTGCCGGAGGGCGAATTCAATTTGCTGACCCATGGTGTTTCCTTTCTTCAAATGTCGTGCAGGAGTTACGGGTTAAAGCGATCGGGCCAGCGCCAGCGCGCCAGCAGATAGGGCTTTTCGAGTTCGAAGGCAGACACAGTCTCCGCGATCAGACGCGAGGAAGCAGATGTGGAGTGTGCGGCGGAATGCAGGTAAGAGGCCACCCAGGCAAGATAAAGAGACGTAAACGCACCGAGCAAATGGCCACGGTTGATGGTGCGCAAGTGGAAGGCGAGGACGAAGTCGTAGACGATGCGCGCCCAGAGCTGCGGAGCAATCGCAAAGGTTTCTGGTGGTGCTGCGGAGAGACGTTTGAGCGCCAGCAGCGACTGCGGCGGAAGAACGAGCGACCAGATTTCCTGCAGGTTGGCATACGCGAGGCGGAAGTTCTCAACCATCGGGGTGATTTCTTCGGCTGCTTCATCATGAACTGGATTGGCAGCTGTGGATGGCGCAGAGGGTGTAAAGCTGCGCGCGCGCTGCCAGTAGGCAGCCTTGGCTTCAAGATCTACGAAGAGCGATCCGGAGACAGCTGTGAAGAGCACGTTGAAGTCGGACTCAGCAGGCTGCGGCAGCGAGCGCTCGCCAGCGTCAGTTTGGCGTACGACAAAACCGGCGAGGGCAGCTTCGGCGACCGGCCAAAGCAGCGATTCCGGTGCGTTGTTAGCAGCGAGGCGATTGGCGGCAGGGCCTAGACGCTCGGCTGCGCGCCGCGAGAAGGCAGCATTGATGGGTAGCGGGAAGCGCGCATCAACGCCGAAGAGCACGCTCGTGAGCGGATACAGCAGAGCTGAGGTGACCAACCCATCGGTGGGGCTGGTTGTGTAACGCGGCAGAACAAGGTCAGCCTGACGTGTGCGAATCTCAGCGACGAGGGACGCCAGCAGAGCAGAAGAGATTTCATGATCGCCTAGCAGCACAACTGTTTCGGAGTTTGTGCTCAGGGCCAGATCGGCGGCGGCAAGATAATCGCCGGCTGCGAGCACCCAGCCCAAGTTGGAGCGTGGGTGAACGTAAGAAAGGAGAGAAGGCTGTGAAGATGCGTTTTCCGGAGTGACTTCAGGCGACGCGATTAGCACCGTCTCCGCGGGAAAGGTCGCGGCGATAGTCGCGCGCATCCGATCAAGCATGTCCGCAGGAAGCGAGGGAAGGCAGACGAGCAGGCTCGCAGATGCGGTGGGCGATGTGTTATTGGCATTATCGAGGATGGGTGAAGCAGCCATTGTGCGTTATCAATCCTCAGCTGGAAATTCCTGCAGGAGCGTTGTAATTAACGAGAGCCAGCAGACCGCTGAGCGGCAGCGATAGCCACGTCGGACGGTTGTTGAGCTCGTAGAGTAATTCGTAAAGCGCTTTCTCAAGCAACAGGGCGAGCAGAAAAGGCTGTGCATGTTCTATCTCTGGAAGCAACTCGGGATGTGCGGTGAGGGTTTCGCGATAGCCGAGCAAAAAAGCGTTGCCAGCGGCATTTTCCCATACTGATGCCCATGCGAGTAACGAAGTGTCTGAAGGCGAGGGAAGTGCCGCGCGCGCGGCATAGCTGAAACTGCGCAGCATGCCCGCGATATCTTTGAGCGGCGAATACTTACCGCGACGCTCTTCAAGCGAGCGCGCAGGTTCGCCTTCAAAATCCACGATAAGGAAATCATCGGCAGTTCGGAGCAGTTGGCCGAGGTGGTAGTCGCCGTGAATGCGTATGCGCACGCCGAACGCGGCAGAATCTCCGGTGAGCCCGTCCGTGAGTGCGAGAAGCTGTTCGCGTTTTTGCAAAAGCTGCATAGCGAACTCTCGGCTTTCTGCTGGAAGATTGGGAAGCGCAGCCTGCAGAGCGTTGAGAGCTTCGTTGGCTTGAGTGCGAATGCTGTCGCGCAGCGCAGCAAGATTGTGCGCCGTAAAGCGCTCAGCAGCGAAGGCTGGGTCGTCTGTTGGTGTGGCAAGAGCGAGATGCATTTCCGCAGTACGCTTGCCGAGCAACTCCGCGGCTTTGAGATAAAGTCCGGCGTGTTCTTTGATATCGCTCTGCGCTGCAATGGGTGCGTTCAGGTTGAGCGGCGGAGCCTGCTCTTGTGGGACAGCGACGTTCGCGACGGCGGAGTAAAAGCGTGTCAGGTCGGCGAGTGTCCATTGCCATCCATCGCCCTCATTGGTGGCAAAAGCCTGCAGAAAAGCCAACGTGGTGCCGTCGGATGCGAGGTGCAGATCGCCAAGATACGCAGGCGTGGACTGAAAGTGACCGACGTTCGTGAGGAAGCGTGGAACTTCGACATCTGGATTTTCGCCGCGCTGTATGTGGCGATAGAGCTTGAGAATGGCCTGCTCGCCGTAAAGGATGCTGGTATTGGACTGTTCGGCTGAGGCGGCGCGAGAGGTCTGCCCGGCGAGAGCAGTGAGGTCGGCTGAAGAATGCGTAGCAACGAATTCGCTGCTTTGGTCTTCTGGAGTATCGAGAATTGCATGCAGGAGCGCCGTTCGGAAATCTTCGCCGGCAGTCGCGTCATAGAGCAATTCGCCGGATTCCAACGATGCAATGACGGCGCGGAGAGAATCGGTCCGCACGGCTGTAGCCTGATCGCCGGAGGCAATAGCGAGAGGAAGCTGATAGAGGCTGATGCCGCCGTCGGTATGTGTAACTTCGATGAGACAAAGAGCGGATGAGGTTTGTTCTAGCGGTATGGAGGAGACCAGACGGGCCGCGCGAATGCCGCGGGATTTACCTCCGAACCAGCGTTGGCCGGCGATGTAGGCAGGCAGAACCCGTTCGACTAAGGCAGCATCAGGCGTAAAGGTGCGAGGAGAGGATACTTTTTCCGTGATGGGCTCGTTCGCCGGCAAAGATTTCGGAGCGGCCTTCTGCAGCTCCAGCCAGAAAAATGAGTAAGGCGCGAGCGTGAGTGCATAAGGCGTGCTGTCGATAGGTGGAAATGGAACATAGCCGAGCATTTCTACCGGCTGCATACCGGCAAACTTGGCGAGATCCAGCGTCACAGGTTGAGCGAAGCGTGAGAGGTTTGCAACGCAGAGCACTGTCTCCGTATGGCCGTCTGGAGCTTCATAGCAGCGGATGTAGGCGAGCACCTTACGATTTTCCGGATGCAGAAACTCGAGCGAGCCTCGACCGAATACCTGGAAGAGCTTGCGCAGGTTGATCATGTTGCGCGTCCAGTGCAGCAGCGAGGAAGGGTCACCCTGCTGGGCCTCAACGTTGATGGCCTGGTAACCCCAGATTGGGTCCATGATGACGGGGAAATAAAGTTTGGCAGGAACGGCCTTGGAGAAGCCTGCATTCCGATCGGAATTCCACTGCATGGGCGTGCGAACACCGTTGCGGTCGCCAAGATAGATGTTGTCGCCCATTCCGATCTCGTCGCCGTAATAGAGGATGGGCGTGCCGGGAAAGCTCAGCAGAAGCGAATTGAGTAATTCGATGCGGCGACGGTTGTTATCGACCAGCGGAGCGAGGCGGCGGCGAATGCCAACATTGATGCGCATGCGCGTGTCCGCGGCATAGGCGAGGTTCATGTAATCGCGCTCATCGTTGGTGACCATTTCTAGTGTGAGCTCATCGTGGTTGCGCAGGAAGAGTCCCCACTGGCACATCGCCGGAATCTCCGGTGTCTGCGCCATGATGTCTGTGATGGGCAGGCGATCTTCCTGGCGCAGGGCCATGTAGATGCGCGGCATGAGCGGGAAGTGGAATGCCATGTGACACTCGTCACCGTCGCCGAAATAAGGGCGAACATCGGTGGGCCACATGTTGGCTTCGGCGAGGATGAGTCGGTTCTCATACTCGGCATCAATCACGGCGCGAATCTGTTTGATCTTCTCGTGAGTCACGGGAAGGTTTTCACAACTGGTACCGTCGCGCTCTACGAGATAGGGGATGGCGTCGAGGCGCATGGCATCGACACCCATATCCAGCCAGAAGCGCATGGCCTTGAGCACTTCCTCCATGACCACTGGATTGTCGAAATTGAGGTCGGGCTGGTGTGAGAAGAAGCGATGCCAGTAATACTGCTGCGCGGCTTCGTCCCAGGTCCAATTGGATTTTTCGGTGTCGGTAAAAATAATGCGGACACCTTCAAAGAGCTTGTCGGTATCGCTCCATACATACATCTCGCGCTCGGGTGATCCTTTGGGAGCAAGGCGTGCGCGACGAAACCACGGATGTTGATCGCTCGTGTGGTTGATGACCATCTCAATCATCACCTGCATGTTGCGAGAGTGGGCCTCGCTGAGGAACTGACGAAAGTCTTCGAGCGTGCCGTAGGAGGGGTTGACGGAAGTGTAGTCGGCGATGTCGTAGCCGTCATCTCGCAGTGGGGAGGGAAAGAAGGGCAGCAGCCACAGGCAGGTGACGCCTAGCTCTTGCAGGTAGTCGAGCTTGGAGATGAGGCCTTGGAAGTCGCCGATGCCGTCAGCGTTGGAGTCCGCGAACGCGCGGACGTGCAACTCATAGATGACCGCGTCTTTGTACCACAGTGGGTCGGTCGCGCTGCAGGGCTTCTTCACTCGCTTCGTGCCTCGGTGATTCTGCGGCTCATAGGACTATATGATGCTGATTCTTCAGGGCGCGGTTGAGGTTTATGCCGCTTGCGGACGCTTCATCGGATGATTCTTAGGATGTGCGCCGGCACCTCTGGCCGGAGCGCCACATAATTCCATTGGTCGCGCCATTGAAAGCGTGCTCCGGTGAGCAGGTCTTCCACCTCAAACGCGCCCTTCCACGGCAGGCCAAGCGCAGCCATGTCGAGATCGAGAGTGCCGGCTTGCTCGCCGCGGTTGTCGAGATTCACGACGACCAGGATGGTGTTGGCGAGGTCTGGAGTCGATTTCGAATAGCAGAGCAGGTTGGGATTAGGGCAGGCGTGAAAGCGCAGGCTCTCATTGCGCTGCAAAGCAGCATTTTCATGACGAATGCGATTGAGCAGCGTGATTTCCTTCGCAATGGAGATAGGGCTACTGCGGTCCCATTGGCGAAGCTGATATTTTTCGCTGTCGAGATATTCTTCGCTGCCGGATTTGCCAGCCGCAGGCTTGGCTGGGCGCCCTTCGCACAGTTCGTATGCCGGCCCGTAGATGCCGTAGTTCGAGGAAAGCGTAGCTGCGAGGATAACGCGCTGGAGAAAAACAGAGCGGCGGGCGATAGGGTCCTGCTCCTGCAGCTGTTCGTGCAGGATGTCCGGCGTATTGGGCCAGACGTTAGGGCGGAAGAAGTCGACGACCGGAAGTGTCGTGAGTTCTTCAAAGTAGCTTTGCAGATCAGCCTTGGTGTTGCGCCAGGTGAAGTAGGTATAGCCCTGGGTAAAGCCGCCTTTGGCCAACGAATACATCACATGCGGACGGGTGAACGCCTCAGCGAGAAAAATGGCTTCGGGCGTCGTGCGCTGAACTTCTGCGATGCACCACTCCCAAAACGGCAGCGCCTTGGTGTGTGGATTATCCACGCGGAAGACGCGAACGCCGTGGTCGACCCAGAATTTGAAGACGTCGTAAAGGGCATCCCACAGCCCCTGCCAGTCGGTCGATTCAAAGTTGAGCGGATAGATGTCCTGATATTTCTTTGGCGGGTTTTCTGCGTACTGAATGGTTCCGTCCGGACGATGGATGAACCATTCGAGATGTTCTTTCACCCAGGGATGGTCGGGCGAACACTGGAAAGCAATATCCAGCGCGACCTCCATGCCGTTAGTCTGGGCAGTTTTTACGAGTGCCTCAAAATCTTTGAAAGTGCCTAGGTCAGGAAGGAGCGCAGTGTGTCCACCTTCCTTCGCTCCAATCGCCCAGGGGCTTCCGACATCGCCCGGTTCGGCGGCGACTGAATTGTTCTTGCCCTTGCGAAAAGCGACGCCGATGGGATGGATGGGCGGCATATACAGCACATCAAAGCCCATGGCGGCGATTTCCGGCACACGCGCGATAAGGTCCCGGAAGGTGCCATGCTTATCAGGTGTGGATGAGCAGGAGCGCGGAAAAATCCCATACCAGCTGGAGAAACGTGCGCGCTCACGATCGACCCAGAGTGGAACTTCGACCTCATATTTTGTGGCAAAGCTAAGGTCGGGATATTTCGCGGCAAGCAGCGCAATATCTCCTAATTCAATAGGTTCATAGAACGGATGATTCGCATCGGCAAGATCGCGGAGGTCCATTGCCGCAGCTTTGAGCGCGCGGGCATCGCCGCCAGCGGCGCGGGCGGCTGCAGCTTCCAGATGTCCGGCGCCAATGCGCAGGGCTAAAGGAATGTCCTGCGGGCCAACCTGCTGGGTAGGCTGCCGGGGGTCGGGCTGTGCAGCCAATCGCTTTTGGAAGTCGTGTATCCAGGTGTCGAAGTGGTCGACCCAGGCTTCAATGGTGAAGCTCCACGGGCCGAGCTTGTCGACAACGAAGCTGGCACTCCACATGTCATTGGTCAACGCAGAAAAAGATGCTTGTCGCCAACCACTCTCTGAAGCGTGGCGATAGACCAGGTGCGCGGAAAGATGGTCGTGGCCATCGCCGAAGATGGCAGCAGTAACCGTAACCAGGTCGCCGATGATGCGCTTGGCCGGATAGCGGCCTGCATCGACCTGCGGTTGGACCTCTTCGATAACAATGCGGCGACGACCCTCAGTGGGTTTCATGCGGCTTGCAAATCCTCCGGTGCGCTTTTACAGCTCTTGGCACGACTCAAATTTGCCGCGGCGGCCCAGAACTGCATCTAAACCTATGATCTCGCAAGAGACCGGCGTGTTCCACCTTACACCGTTTTGCGGCAGAGAATTGGATGCATGGAATAGCTAGCCGTCAGCAAAGATTTGTTTGGCGGATGAAACGGGAGGGCGCTTGCTCGATTGGTTGCGCAGTAAGAAGGGGCCGCAACGGCATGCCGCGCGGATTGAAGATTATGCCCTGATAGGCGACTGCGAGACGGCCGCGCTGGTGAGCCGCGAAGGCTCGATTGACTGGCTGTGCTGGCCAAATTTTTCTTCGGGCGCATGTTTTGCCGCGCTTCTGGGTACTGCTGAGAATGGCTTTTGGTCATTGCATCCGCAAGGTGAGTTCCGGCCCGTGCGACGGCGCTATCGCCCCGGCACCATGATCGTCGAGACGACTTTTGCCACCAAAGATGGCGAGGTATGCCTGATCGACTTTATGCCGCCGCGCGGTAAACACTCCGATGTGATCCGCATTGTGGAAGGAGTACGCGGCAAAGTGAAGATGCGGATGGAGCTGATTCTGCGCTTCGACTATGGCTTGACGGTCCCGTGGGTAACGATGCACAAGCAAGAGTTGCGTGCCGTGGCTGGCCCGAACATGGTAGTTCTGCGCACTGAGTGCAACGGAGGAGATGCAGCCGAACTGCACGGCGAAGACATGAGTACGGTGAGCGAGTTCACTGTGAAGAAGGGCGAGCGTAAGTGCTTCACTTTGACCTATGCGCCTTCAACGGAAAAGGTGCCGGAGCCAGTGCCTACGGATGATGCGCTCGACGACACGCAGCAATACTGGACGGAGTGGGCTGCGCGCGGAACCTACCGCGGCCCATACGAGGAGGCCGTACAGCGCAGCCTGCTCACGCTGAAGGCCATGACCTATAGGCCTAGCGGCGGCATTGTTGCAGCTGTTACCGCGGGTCTGCCGGAAGAAATTGGCGGAGAGCGCAATTGGGATTATCGCTACTGCTGGCTGCGCGACACCTCAATGACGCTGCTGGTGCTGATGCGCGGCGGCTATATGGAAGAGGCTATCGATTGGCGCCTGTGGCTGCTGCGCGCCATTGCAGGATCGCCAGGACAGCTGCAGACGCTGTATGGCATCTGCGGAGAACGCACGCTGGTGGAGTGGGAGGCGGCATGGCTGGCGGGCTACGAAGGATCGCGGCCGGTGCGCATTGGCAATGCTGCTGCGGAGCAATTTCAGCTCGATGTTTACGGTGAAGTAGCCGTGGCGCTTGAGCGCACGCCGGAAGCTGCTGAGGATATACGCGTGTCATCCACGGAGCTGCGAGCTGCGCTAGTCGACCATCTGTGCGAGGTATGGCGCCTGCCCGATGATGGCATCTGGGAGACGCGCGGCAAACGCCAGCATTTTGTACACAGCAAGTTGATGGCGTGGGTCGCACTCGATCGCGCGGTTAAGCACTATGAGCGCTTCGATGGGTCCGGTGACGTGAAGCGCTGGCGCAAGAATCGCGACATGCTGCACAAAGAAATTTGTGCGAAGGGCTTTGATAAAAAGCTGAACTCATTTACGCAGTTCTATGGGTCGCGCACCGTAGACGCTTCCTGCCTGCGAATGGCGATGGTCGGATTTCTGCCTATCGACGACCAGCGCATTGTCGGAACAGTAGACGCAATCCAGAAGCATCTGACGAAAGACGGTTTGGTGCAGCGTTATATTCCAGCAAAGTCTCCGGATGGATTGGAAGGCGGAGAAGGGACGTTTCTACCATGCAGTTTCTGGATGGTGGTATGTCTTCACTTGCTGGGACGTAAGGATGAAGCCGTGGCAATGTTTGACCGCCTACTGGCTCTGCGTAATGAGATGGGCCTTCTCAGCGAAGAATATGATCCGGCGCAGAAGCGCATGCTGGGAAATTTCCCACAGGCGCTAACCCATCTTTCACTGGCACATGCAGCTTATACGCTAGCGGGGCATTGGACTCCTGAGGCTGCAATACCCCACTAACCGACGCCGAAATGGTGCAACCTTCAGGCGAAAATCAGACTCTATCTAATCAGGCCATAACCTTCCTTCACCCACTGAAACACAGTCAATCCAGGCTGTCTGCAACGGCAAAGATTTGTGAGCGCCATGAAGCATCTACCAGGATCGACATACCGTCTGCAATTTCACAAAGGTTTCACATTCGACGATGCCTCGGCCATTGCCGAGTATCTGAAGCAGCTCGGCATCACGCACGTTTACAGCTCGCCCTATCTGCAGGCTGCACCGGGAAGCATGCATGGGTATGACGTTGTCGATCATCGCCGCGTGAATGAAGAGCTGGGTGGCGAGGCTGCTCATGAGCGATTCAGCAAGCACCTCGGCGAAGTTGGCCTGGGGCAGGTGCTGGATATCGTGCCCAACCACATGAGTCTGGGTGAGCAGAACCGCTATTGGTGGGACGTCCTGGAAAACGGCACGAACAGTTTGTACGCGAGCTTCTTCGATATCGATTGGAATTCGAGCGAAGAGCGTTTGCGCGACAAGGTGCTGGTGCCTATTCTTCCTGACCAGTATGGCCGCGTTCTCAGCGCCGGTGGAATCAAGGTTACGCGCAAGGGCAGCAGCTTTGCCGTGGAAGCTGCCGGGCAGGCGTTGCCGGTTGCGCCGCAGACGCTCGCGCCGCTGCTGGGCAAGGCAGCAGATTATGCGCGAGATGATACGCTCAACTTTCTTGCAGAAAGTTATGGGCGCTTACCCTCGCTGGATGTGACGGACCGCCGCACTGCTCTGGCGCGGCATCGCGACAAGCTGGTGCTGCATCGGCTGCTGCAGCGGCTGTGCAGCAAGGAAAAAGAAGTGCGCGAGGCCGTGGACCGCACCGTTGCGGAACTCAATGCGAACCTTGACGCGCTGGATGAATTTCTTTCGCAACAGAATTACCGCATTGCGTTCTGGAAGACGGCCGACCAGCAGCTCGGCTATCGCAGATTTTTTGATGTAAACACGCTGATCGGTCTGCGCCAGGAGCGGGATTACGTCTTCGACGAAACCCACGCGATGCTTATCCGCTGGCTGCGGCAGGGTGTGATTGACGGCGTGCGCGTGGACCATCCTGACGGCCTGCGCGATCCTGTGCAGTATTTCCGGCGTCTGCGCGAGAAGGCGCCGGATGCATGGATTGTGGGCGAAAAAATTCTGGAGCCGGGTGAGTGGCTGCGTGAAGACTGGCCAATTGAAGGCACAAGCGGCTATGACTTCCTCAATCTGGCGCTGGGCATATTGATTGAGCCGGAGGGTCTGAAGCGGCTTGGCGAGCTCTATAAGGACTTCACCGGCGATGAATGTACTTTTCCTGTGCTCGCGCACGATAAGAAGCTGGCTGTGGAGCAGGAAGCTCTGGGCAGCGACGTCAACCGGCTGACCAACATCTTTGTAGAGATATGTGAGAGCCACCGTGAACAGAGAGACTTTACCCGAGCTGAAGTCCGACGGGCAATCCGTGAAGTAGGCGCGTGTTTTTCTGTCTACCGGACGTATGTCGTGCCGGACCGCGGTGAAATCGTCGAAGAAGACCGTAAGCGCATCGACCGTGCCATCGAATGTGCCAAGCTCAATCGCCAGGATATCGATGGTCTGCTCTTCGACTTCATGCGCGATGTGCTGGAGCTGAAGGTAACCGGCCAGCAGGAAAGCGAGTTTGTCTACCGCTTTCAACAGTTCACAAGCCCGGTCATGGCCAAGGGTGTGGAAGACACGGCTTTCTACTGCTACAACCGACTGCTTGCGATGAATGAAGTAGGCGGCGATCCCGATTGTGGCGGGGTCCATTTGAAAGATTTCCATGCCTATAACAAGCACATGCAGCAGACGTTTCCCAGCACCATGGTGACTCTGGGGACGCATGACACCAAACGCAGCGACGATGTGCGCGCACGGCTAGCGGTGTTGAGCGAAAATCCTGACGGTTTTGTAGAAGCCGCACGTTGCTGGAGCGGGTTTGCGATGCGACACGATGAGAAAAGAATCGTTGATCGCTCAACCGAATGGTTTTTGTACCAAACGCTGGTTGGCGCATGGCCTATTGACAGCGAACGGTTGCGGACCTACATGCAAAAGGCAATGCGAGAGGCGAAGGTTCGCACCAGTTGGGTAACGAACAATGCTGAATATGAGAATGCGCTGAACGGTCTGATTGACGGATTGCTCGGCGACCAGAAGTTTCTTGCCTGCCTGGAGGAGTTTGTCGCAGCTATTCGTTATGCCGGACGTGTGAACTCGCTGACGCAGACGTTGATGAAGCATACAGCCCCGGGCATTCCCGATCTTTATCAAGGAGGCGAGCTGTGGGATTTTTCGCTTGTCGATCCGGATAATCGCCGGCCGGTGGATTATGAACTGCGGCGCAAGCTGCTCGCCGAACTGAATACTTTGAATGTGAGCGATGTGATGAAGCGCAGCGATGAAGGTCTACCCAAGCTGTGGACGGTGCATCACGCATTGAAGTTGCGCAATGAACATCCAGAATGGTTTGGGCGCGAGGCTGGATATGAGCCTGTGCTCGCACGAGGCCTGCAGAGTGAGCGAGTGATTGCGTATCTTCGCGGTGGCAATGTGCTCACTGTAGCCCAGCGATGGGCATTGCGAGGGGCGCCGTGGGAAGAGACCTCAATCAATCTGCCTGAGGGCGCATGGCGCAACCGCCTTACAGGAGAACGCATCGCACATGGCGGTGCATACAAGGTAAAAGATTTGTTAGCGAAATTTCCGGTTGCGTTGCTGGCTCGAGTAGATTGACGGGTTGCCGCAGTAGATGAAGGGTAGGGCAGGATGCACAAATTTGGGGTGTGGGCTCCGCGCGCGCAGAAAATGACGCTTCAATGGCGTGATCAACTGCTGCTGATGCAAGAGCCAAACAAGCGCGGCTGGTGGACGCTTGAAGTGCCGGAGGCGCAGTGTGGGGACGATTATGGTTTTCGCATCGACGATGATCCCACTTCGTATCCTGACCCTCGCAGCCTGCGCCAGACTAAGGGTGTGCATGGCCCGTCGAGACTCTACGATCATTCAGCGTTCGAGTGGCATGACGAAAATTGGCGCGGCTCTCCGAAGACCGGCGCCGTAATTTACGAGATGCACATTGGCACTTTCAGCAAGGAGGGAACCTTCGATGGCGCGATCCCTAACCTTGATCATCTGGCCGAGTTGGGGATCACGCATGTGGAGTTGATGCCGGTAGCGGAGTTCGCTGGCGATCGCGGCTGGGGGTACGACGGAGTCGCGCTGTTTGCCACGCATGAGCCTTATGGAGGCCCAGACGGCTTGAAGCGCTTTGTCGATGCCTGTCATGCGAAGGGGCTGAGTGTGATTCTGGATGTGGTCTACAACCACTTTGGACCGGTGGGGGCATATGCAAACAAATTTGCTCCATATCTGACTGATCGGCACAAGACTCCGTGGGGCGACGCAGTGAACTTGGACGAAGGCGGCAGCGATGAAGTGCGCCGCTTCCTGTGCGACAACGCTCTGATGTGGCTGAAGGATTATCACTGCGACGGCTTGCGCTTCGATGCCGTGCATGAGTTCACGGACCGTTCCGCAGTGCACTTTCTGGAGCAGATGTCCACGGAGGTGGAGCGGTTGAGCTCTACGCTGCAGCGTGAATTCTACTTAATCGCGGAAAGCGATCTGAACGATCCGCGCGTAATCCGGCCGCGCGAAGCCACTGGTTACGGACTGGATTCGCAGTGGAGCGATGACTTCCACCACGCGCTCTTCACATTGCTCTATACCAAGGAGCCGGGCAGGGGTTACTACGACGATTTTGGAACGCTGGCCGACCTGCACAAGGCCTTGCAGCATGCGTATGTGTTTGACGGCTGTTACTCGAAATACCGCAAGCGGCGGCACGGACGTCCGGTGGAGGCGCTCTCCGCGCACCACTTTATCCACTTTGACCAGAACCATGACCAGGTCGGCAACCGGGCGCAGGGGGAGCGGCTGGAGCATCTTGTGGGGCTGGATGCGGCCAAGGTCGCCATTGGCCTGGTGCTAATGGCCCCTTATGTGCCCATGCTGTTTATGGGTGAGGAGTGGGCAGCCAGTTCGCCGTTTCTGTACTTCGCTGACCATGAAGATGAAGAGATGCGCAAGTTCGTAGCTGAAGGCCGCAGGCGCGACTTTGCCAGCTTCGGCTTTGAGGATGAGGTTCCCAACCCCGACGACATCAAAACCTTTGAACGCTCCAAGCTGCGTTGGGATGAGAGAAGCGAAGGAAAGCACGCGGAGATGCTGCAGTGGACCAAGGCGCTGATTCAGCTGCGGCGATCGACTACGGCATTGAATGATGGTGGCATGCATCGTCTGCGGGTCTCGACAGATGATGTGAAGAAGACGGTCATCCTGCAACGCGATGAGGTGCGAGTTGTGGCTAACCTCGGGGAGGAGATTTACAGGTCTGAGCTATTGGAAGGCGAAAAGTTGAAACTGGTCTCTCACTCCGGGGTTGAGGTTCGAGAGAATGCGCTGGCATTACCGGGGATGTCGCTGGCAGTGCTGATGTCTACCACCGAACAAGCCGAGGAGCGCGAGGTAAGATGAGTCGAGTCACGCATTAGACTTGCTGCATCATTTTTCTTGCTTCAAAGGAGCGCGCCTTGTCGATTCGGAGGATCAGTAGCCGCGAGGTTTACCGCAACAAATGGTGCTCGGTGCGCGAGGACATCATTGAGCGTGTGAACGACGTGACCGGTGAGGCGATTCCGGGACTCTTTGGCGTGATGGACAAAGATCCGGGCAGCATTGTCGTCGCGCTGGAGCGAATAGCTGATGGCGAAGAATTTATATGGCTGGTGCGTCAGTTTCGCTACAGCGCGCAGGCGACGTACTTCGAGATGCCGCAGGGTGGCTGGGAGGGCATCGAAGTCGACCCCGAAGAGCTCGCGCATGCGGAGTTGCGCGAAGAAACGGGGCTGCGCGCCGAAAGCATGACTCACCTGGCCGATCTATGGATTGCCTATGGTGCGATGCGGCAATTGCACCATGTGTTTCTGGCAGAGGGGCTAACGATGGGTGAGCCCGATCGCGACGCGGAAGAACAGGACATGATGGTGCATCGTGTGTCCGTGAACGAGTTTGAGGCGATGCTGCTGGATGGGCGGGTGATGGACAACTGCACAGCGGCAGCGTGGGGAGTGTATTGCGCGTGGCGGAAAAAGCAAGCGCTCTGACACGCTAGTTGATGTGTTTGCTGCGGCGGGACATGAAGTCCATCAATAGATAGTTGCCGAGAGTCTGCGGCGTAGTGAAGTACGCTTTGCCGCGGGCAATGGCGGAAACCTTTTGCACGAACTGCACAAGTGAAAAATCGCTCGCCAGCATGAAAGTATTAATCATGATGCCTGCACGCTTACAGCGGGAGACTTCGTCGAGAGTTTCCTGGATCACGATAGGATCCAGTCCGAATGCGTTCTTATAGATGCGTCCGTCATCGAGCGTAAGCGCTGATGGCTTGCCGTCCGTGATCATGACAATCTGCTTCATGTCCTTGCCGCTGGACTTCAGGATGCGCTGCGCCACGCGAAGGCCTTCGCGCGTATTGGTATGGTGCGGCCCGACCTTGACGCGCGGAAGCTGCGAGAGATGAATATGCTCGGCAGAATCGTGAAAGAGTACGAGGTCGATGGTATCGCCGGGGTACTGTGTACGAATAAGATGTGCCAGCGCCATAGCAACTCGCTTGGCCGGCGTAAAGCGGTCTTCCCCGTAGAGAATCATGGAGTGCGAGCAATCGAGCAGAACAACCGTAGCGCAAGAGGATTGGTAATCTGCCTGCTGAACGGTTAGATCGGAATACTCAAGATTGAGTATTCCAGAGCCATCTGGTGCGCCCTCGCGAGCAAAGACGTTGTTGAGCGTGGCAGTGATATCAAGGTTGAGGGAGTCGCCAAACTCATACTGCTTGGAACTGCCATTGGTCTCTACGCCCGCAGCTTCATAGCGCGTATCGTGACGCCCGAGCGAAGACTTGCCCAGTGGCCCAAGTAGATCGCGCAGGGCCTTGTATCCGAGAAAGTCCATGCCCTTGTCAGTGACTTCAAAGCGTGCGTCGCTGGCTTCGCCGCCACCGGCCTCACCGGTTTGCGTCGGGTCTTCAGCATTGAGGAAGTTGTCGTCCTTCATACGCTGGATGATCTTGTCGACCAACTCGTCAACCTGCTCTTCCGAAAGTGCCTCGAACTGCTCCTGCGCATCGGGATCGAGCAACTCGCCGGATTCAAGCGCCTGCTTGATGGCCTCGCGCAGCGATTCCATCGAGTCGTCCATCGATTGGAATGGCGCAAAAGGGTCTTGGAAGCCGGAGTCGAGCAAAAAATCAGACAGTGCCTGCATCAGGTCTTCGAGGTCGAAGCTGGTGGAGAGATCGCCGGTGAACTTGGTGTAACGAGTGAGCTTCATAAGGCGCTGTACCTAGTTTAGACGCGGTGCGAGCCCTTAGGATTCGAGCGATTGTAGATGGGCCTGTGGTGTATCCTTTCGCCCATGAAAGCAAAGACAAGTTTGCATGTTTGCGCTGCAGGGATTGCTGCGCTTGTACTGATTGCAGGGACAATGGCAGCACAGGAGTCTGCCATACTGGTTCCGCAGCCGGCAGCGAAGCCCGCGCCTGTGCGCGTAGCCGTGTATGACGATCGTGGAAGCCCGCGAACGGCGAGCGATTTCAAGCATGTCTTCGGTAACGCTAAAGAGTTTCAACTGACCTTCGTGACTGCGGAGCAGATTCGCAGCGGCGTACTGAAGGACATGGACGTTCTCGTGCAGGGTGGCGGGGGTGCACACACACAGTCCGATGAGCTTCAGGCGCCGGGACGAGATGCGATTCGCGATTTCGTGAATAAAGGTGGCGGCTACCTTGGCATCTGCGCTGGCGCGTACCTGGCGTCATCGGCGAAGGCGAGCGACCTGGGAATTCTGAATGCGCGCATAGTCGATAGCGAACACTGGGCGCGCGGCCGTGGCGATGTGGAACTCGGATTCACACCGATTGGCCAACAGGAAATTGGCGAAGCCAAGCCGAAGGTGACCGTGATGTATCACCAAGGGCCGCTGCTCGCTCCGGCCGGCCGCAAAGACCTGCCCACATACACCGAGGTCGCGAAGTTCAACACCGAAGTGGCGGAGAAAGGTGCGCCGCACGGTGTGATGCAGGGAACCACAGCTCTGGCGAGCTCAACGTATGGCAAAGGCAGGGTATTCGTGATCTCTCCGCACCCGGAACAGACCGCTGGCCAGGAAGGAATTGTGCGCGGCGCGTTGATGTGGGTCGCACGGCGCACGCCGTAAATGTTTGCCGATTAAGAAAGACGCCGAGGCACATGGCCCCGGCGATTCCTCATGATGCTTTAGCTTTAGTGTCCTGCAGCGATAATCGTTGTAGCGATCAAGCCCGTAGCCACAGCAGCGAGAACATAATTGCCGTCCACTTCGCGCCATTCATAGCCGCTGCGCGGGGCCTGTAGATGGTGAGCATGCCAGTCGACCTGCTCACCGCGATTCCAGTCGCCCTGGTTAATCTTTGCGCCTTTATGCCATTCGGTGTGGCGCACATAGGCATGGTTGTCGTGTTGCTGCGCGTAAGCGGCAGCACCACTCATAAGAACTGAAGAAATAATTGCAGCAGAAATTAGATTGCGAGGTTTAAACATGTTTCCTCCTGAAGCGTTGGATTCGCAGCAAGAGTGTCGTGTTGCGTGGTTAGCGAATGATTAACCTGCAAAGCGCAGACAACCTTTAACTGGCTGACCTTTACGCTGGGCGAGTCCCGGAAAGTACAGCGAAGCGATTGTCCTTGAACCAGCAATCAGCGTCGGTAAATCCGGCCTCACGCATCCAGTCGAGTTGGTCTTCGACAGACGCACAGCGGTCATCCTGTTGACGATAGAGCGAGTCGGCAATCTGGTCCGGCGTAGCTCCGCCTTCGCGCACCTGCTCCAGCCACAACTCTTTGTAGCGGCGGTCGATCTCCGGTGTAGGTCCGGCGACCTGTTCGGCATTGACGAACGTGCCCCCGGGACGCAGCGCCTTGAATATCTTGGCGAAGAGAGCCTGCTTCGCTTCATCATCGATATGGTGGATCGACAGGCCGGACACGATGGAGTCGTAGGTGCCGTTGATGGGCGCAGTCGTGTAATCGGTGACTTCGAAAGTGACGTTGCTGTCGTCAGCAAAACGAACGCGTGCTTTTTCGAGCATGGGTTCGGAGAGGTCAGCAAGAATAATGTGCGCCTGCGGATACCACTGGCGCACAAAGGTCGAGAGCAGACCTGTGCCTGCGCCGAGATCGAGAATATTGCGCGCATCGTGAACTATAAGATCGGTTGCCCGGCGATAGAAGGCGTTATAGCAGGGAATTAGCCGTGCGCGGTCTGCGTCGTAGGTGGATGCGGTGATGTCGAAGGCAGTTTGTGTCGTACTGGGCATACCTAAAAGTGTACGACGACTCCGGTATCAATGGAGATGAGAGAGATTTGCGTGTTGGTATTGCTGAAGTTGATATTGGAAACGCCGGCATTGGCCAGGTAGCCTTTGCCGCCTCCAAACTCGATAGCGCGGAAATCGACGTGCGAGAAGATGGGCACATCAACGCCCCCAAAGACCTCCCAGGCGGCGTACTGGTTCGTGATGGTCGCGGGGTTTGCGGTCACGGTACTGCCAGCTACGTTTGTGGTCAATCCAGCAGTACGCGTGGCAACATAACCGCCCTCGGCGGAGATGTAGGGCTTGATGTGCACGATAGGCACACGAAGCGCGAGTTCAGGGCCTGCCATGGCGGTGTCAGCCCCGGTGCTGCTGTGATTGGTGGATCCGCGGAAGTCCATTCCTAGACGCAGGGGGCCTGCTGCCTTGCTAAGGGTGAAACCACCGCCGAACTCAGGCGGCCACGAAGTGGTGAAGAGATTGGTATACGTTCCGGTATTGTTGTTGTAATTCTGTCCGTTCTGCACATTCGTAAAACGCGTATTGACTGAAGTGAAGTAAACAGAAAACGCCTGAGCGTGCGCGAGTGCAGGGAAAATACCAAGGGCGAGAACGAAAAGAAATAGACGACGCATAACAGGGCCTCCGGGTTGCTTGCCAGGGATTAATCGAGCAGGGAAAAATCGCCGAGACGAATCCCCGTAGTGTTAGAGACGCGGAATTGGGTGCGGAGTTGTGTGCTGATTATTTTGCAGCGAGTACGGTAGTACTGCCGCCGATACGCGTGGCGCCAAGTGGTTTCTTAAGAGCGTCAATGATGGATGGTGCCAATCCATCCTCGCCATAGCGCGCGGTGTAGAAAACAAAGGGAGCAAAGTCATCTGCGCCAAATCCCTTCGTCTGTTCGTCGGGAGTGTATTGCTTGATGAGCGCAGGATCGTTCACAGCGCGCCCGAAGAAGACGATGGCATCGCGCAAGGTATGGTCGTTCGCCTTGTAGGCGTAGAGGTCGATGCCTTGGCGCGTAGCCAGCTCCGCGATGACGACCAGAGGCTGCAGAGCAAAACCCTGGTAATGCGTAGCGCGCTCATGGCGTTCCATTTCGAGCGGGAAGGCGCCGTTTTTGTCGAGTTGGCCAATGGCCTGTTTGAAGACGCCGACGCCGTACTGAAATAGCGCATCGTCTGAGCTGACTACGCCGATGCTGGTAGCAGCGAGTGCGCGCCAGTAGTGATGGTTGTTGCCCAGCTCTCCGGGCTTCTCATACGAGATAAGTTTGTGGGCCGCACCATCGAGCCACAGAGCGACGCGCTTTTGCTCAGCGAGATCGAGTGCAGGATCGTTGACAAGGACGGACATGGTGACGCCGGCGGAACACAGCGTCCACTCAGCCTGGTACCAGGATTGCGTATTGTCCTTGTCGTGAGGATCGTAGTTGATGAGCGCATTGCCCTTGGCCCATGTGTCGAGTTGATCGAGAGCGCATTGCGCTTCTGTGTGGCTGCCGGTCGCAACGTACTGGTTCATGCCGGCGGTAATGCGCTGCTCGAATTTGCCATACATAACAGTCGCAGCGGCTTCAGCAGGATTGGTGGGGCCGTGCGATCCACTGAGATAGTGGTGCGGAATGCGCATGTAGCCAACCGGCGCCGCAACAGGATCAAGCTTCATGCAGGAATGAAGGCCTTTGACCGTCGAGAGCAGTAGAGGATTACTGGTGGTTTTCAGGTACGCCTGCCGCGCAGGAACATCGAGCACGGAAGCCTTGTGCGCCGATACATGTTGAGCGCTCAAGATCGGTGTAATGGACGTGATGGCAAAGAACGTGATGGTAAGTGACGTGCGGAGCTTCATTAGAATCTGTGCCTCTTCAAGCGGTTTAATAGACCACTCTATCTTACTCGTCACAGTGTCAGATTATTTCTTGCGAAGAGCTTCGAGCTCGTCAAGCGTGCGTGGCCAGTCCGAGCCGAGCAGGCGCGAGAGTGAACGGTCGGCTAGAACCTTGCCGCCCGTCTGACATGTTGGGCAGTAGTTCGTTTCGTTGTCGGCATAGCGTATACGCTGGATGGGAGATCCGCAGCGCGGGCACGGTTGCTGGAAGCGGCCATGCGCTGCCATCTCCGGACGGAAGGCCGTCACTTTTTCGGGGAAAGCCTTTTCGGCTTCAGCGTTGAATCGTTCAGTCCAGGTCTTGAGCGTAAAGAGCGTTGCGCTGAAGAGACGTTCAAGTTCTTCTGGCGTGAGCTTGCGCGTCTGTGCCAGCGGTGAGAGTTGTGCGGCATGGAGAATCTCATCTGAGTACGCATTGCCGATTCCGGAGAAGACTCGCGGGTCAGTGAGCGCGCGCTTGAGCGTGCGATTTTCTGCCGTCAGGGCAGCGGCGAAGGTCTCTGGTGTGAGGGTGAGAACTTCGAGTCCGCCGGGATCAAGCTCAGCAAGCGCAGCCTCTCCACGCACCAAATGCAAAGATGCCCTGCGCTTGCTGCCTGCTTCGGTGAGCACCAGCGACCCGGCAGGGAAGTCGAAGGCGGCAAGGTTCTGCCGCCCGCCAATCTTGGCGCGGCCTTTCTTCGCATCGAACTCTCGCCAGTGCAACCGGCCGGCAATCATCAGGTGCAGAACGAGAAACAATTCGTCATCAAAGCAAAACACGATGCGCTTGCCCATGCGCCGCAGCGAGTGGACAATTTTCCCTTCGATGGATTGAATCGGCGGCACAGCGGTGCGGAGCAGCAGAGGCGAAGAGATACGCAGGGCTTCAAGCGGCTGTCCGACAACACGCGACTGCAGCGCGGTGATGTACGCCGTAATGTCGGGGAGTTCGGGCATCGTCTGGAAGCCGTCAAAAATAGTCGCGGTTTACGTTGTTCTTCCCGGTAAGGGCGTAATAGGCACATCGCCATGTGAGCCAGGCCGAACCGGTGATGACGGGTATGCCCCCGATGATTATGAAAAAGACCAGATGAGAGAGAACGACATATCCGCCAATCACTGTAAACAATGCGAGAAAGATTGCACAGATACCTTGAATCCAGCGCGAGCCATAGTCCTTTCCATCCCACATGGCGGCAGTTTAGTTGAAACCGCGCCGTGTGCGGTTGCGGGCGATATCTTCAATATCCCGCTCCTGTAGTCGCTCACGAGCACGCTCACCAAGATTGGCGGCATCCTCATTGCGGCGGCGTTTTTCGCCGGCGGTAAAGGTGCGGGCCTCTGAGCGCGAAATCTTCTTGTGCGCCGTCATGCCTTCGAGCATGAACTCCGCAGCGCTGACGGCCTGCTCGACCGGCGTCCGCGAATTGACCTTCAGCGGCGAGAGTTTATCGAACAGCCCCTGGATCTCATGCAGCGATTTGAAGACTGCCTTTGCTGGCTGCTTGTCATTGAGCTCCACCGAGCCGCCGAGGTTGAACCACTGCTCAATCTGCTGCGTGTTGGTGTCGGCGAAGTAAGTGTCGTAAATGTTGGCGACGGACTGCCGAATGAGTTCGCGAATCACCATGTCCGAGCCTTTAAGCTCGCCTTCATACTCCAGCTCGATCTTCCCGGTAATTCCTGGTAATGCCGCAAAGATGTCACCCACGCGCGGCACAACCAGCGATTCGCCATGAATGAGAGCACGGCGCTCTGCATTCGAGACGACCAGCTCCATCGTGCTGATTGGCAGGCGCTGCGAGACGCCGCTGCGCTTGTCCACCTTCTTGTCCTCGCGCGCGATGAATGCGATCTGCTCAACAATCTGGCGGATGTAATGCGGAATAAAGATATTATCGATCTTCGTGCCGGTGGTTTGCGCGTCGTCGTAGCTACGTGCCGTCCACGCTTCCTGCTCGGTAATGCTGATGGCTTCGTCGAGCGACTCAGGATAGTGCGTGCGAATTTCGCTGCCGATGCGGTCCTTCAACGGCGTAACAATCTTGCCGCGCGCCGTGTAGTCCTCAGGATTAGCACTGAAGACGATGGCCACATCGAGCTCGAGTCGCACAGGGTAGCCCTTAATCTGTACGTCGCCCTCTTGCATGATGTTGAACAGCGCAACCTGGATTTTGCCGGCGAGGTCGGGTATTTCATTGATGGCAAAGATGCCGCGGTTAGCGCGCGGAAGTAGACCGTAGTGCATGGTGAGCTCAGAGCCAAGCTCATGCCCGGAGCGCGCAGCCTTGATAGGGTCTACATCGCCAATCAAATCCGCAACTGTTACGTCCGGGGTCGCGAGCTTTTCAACGTAACGCTCTTCCGGCGTCATCCATGCAATAGGTGTGTTATCGCCTAGCGAAGCGATCAGATCTTTTGAAAACTTGCTAAGCGGCGCGTAGGGGTTGTCCCGCAACTCCGAGCCCCCAACGTAGGGCGACTGGGGATCGAGCAGCGTCGTCAGCGCGCGCAAAATGCGGCTCTTGGCCTGGCCGCGCAGGCCGAGCAGGATGAAATTGTGGCGCGAGAGAACGGCGTTGACCAGCTGCGGAATAACGGTGTCTTCATAGCCGACGATTCCGGGGAACAACGGCTCATCCGTTCCGGCAATCTTGCGCAGCCGCGCGATCAGGTTGTCGCGCAGCTCATCCTTGACACTGCGGGAAACCCGCGCAGGGGTATAGACCGAGGATTTGAGTTCACCGAGTGTGCGCGGAAGCGGGGTCGAAGGCATGGTTTAAGTATAGATGCCGCACGGGGAGTGAGGATTCGCGGCCCAGGGAAGTGTCTGTCAGTGGGATCGTCGTGGATTTACTTGTCTCTTATGACTTTGCAGTCGCTCAGGGCGTAGTGCCAGACCTCATGGTGACTTTCCCGGTTTACAACCATGTGTGCAGGGATTTGGAAGCCGTCAACAACCTGGTAGGTATAGATAAAGATGAGGCGATTCCCAGACTTAAAAGTTCCGTCCTCGCCCATGGTCCAATTCTCCAGCAGAAGTCCTTGTGGCCCCGGATGGAACTGAAATTCCTGGCGGTCGTTATCAGAACCTTTGACCCCCATGGTCTGCAGACCCATGTCGTGCGTGAGCGTCATCACGACGTCGAAAGTCTTAATTTTGAATTGCATTTTGGAGCCGGATGCGGAAGATTCGAAATGGACAGGTGTATCTGCGGTTGGAAGCAAAGCATTGTTGCTGGCAACCAGCCAGGTACGAAGGCTGAACCGGACTGCGTGCTCGAGGAGACCTTCAGCCATCCCCCCGCGAGGAAGTTTGTGCTCCTGCTCTTCCGTCAGTCCGGAGGATACGATGGCATCCTCACGCGTGACGGTAACGCGGTTGTGAATAGGCTGAATGAACGTTTCGATTTCTCCATCCATACCTTCATCCCCGACGCGCACCGTCTCCGTCCAATGCTGCTTCCAGTTGAAGTCTACGGCGCAATCGAAAGACTTCAGGTTCCTGTCGAAAGGAGCGTCATAGCTAGCGCGTGCTTTAGAAAGTAGAGACTGATCGGCTTCTGTTGTTTGCGCCGATATGGCCAGTGGGCATAGGGCTAAAAACAAAATGGCAATGATAAATCGCATGCGGCATGGTAACTCAATCGGGGTCAATGGGCGCGGACAAGCCACGTTTCCAGGCACGCGGTCCGGCAATAAGAAAGCCAATAATGACCATAAAGCCGACAGCAGAGGGCGCAATCGCAGCCCATGGCATGTAGCGCGCGAAGACCGTTCCTGCGAAGGCCGAAGTGATGGCAACATACGCGCTCATCATTTTCACGAGATGTTCCTGCACCCACACGCGACGCAGCCACGTAATGGGAAGTACATTGCGCAGCAGGTCGTAGCTGCTCATCGCGATAAGACCGCCAAGGATCGACCAGGTGAGCACCGGCGCCCATGGCTGGTGCAAACGGCGCATGACGACAATGAAGATCCACGGCGTCAGCGCGCCGAGCACACTCGCAGCACGGTCAATGGTCTGCGGGCGCTTGCCGCGTAGTTGCAGCGCACGCCACCCGGCGAAGACGTCATAGATGCTGAGCACGGTCACGACCGCGAGGAAAGATCGGAAGTCGAAAACAAGCAGCCCTATGACTGCAGTTGAGACGACAACAAGGTAAGCGTAGATGAAGAGCCTGCCTGTGCTTCGGTGCAGGCGCCCGCCCTTCGGTGTGCAAATGGCGATAAGCCCGAGGACCAGCGCAGCCGTACCAAAGGCGATGTGGATGCCGAGATTGGTCCAGTGCAGTGGCGTATGGTGAGGCATTGAGCGAACCTTTTATCCGGGATGGGAGAAAGTATAGGGCAAAACAAAGGGCGCGGCTTTTGGCCGCGCCCTTATCGCTGTATCAGCCACCTGAGACCGAATGCAGCAAGCTTGTTGATGAGCTGCGCCTACAGCGAGCTCATGTTGTGCAAGAACTCCTGGTTGTTGCGCGTCTTGCCCAGCTTGTCCGAGAGAAGCTCCATCGCTTCCACTGGGCTGAGCGGATTCAAGACCTTGCGCAAAATCCATGTCCGTTGCAGATCGTCCTTCGGAATGAGTAGCTCTTCCTTACGAGTTCCGCTGCGCTGAATGTCGATAGCCGGGAAGACACGCTTGTCGACCAGCTTGCGGTCGAGAATGACTTCCATGTTGCCCGTGCCCTTGAACTCTTCAAAGATGACTTCATCCATGCGCGAGCCGGTATCAATGAGGGCCGAAGCAATAATCGTCAGCGAGCCGCCTTCTTCGATATTGCGTGCCGCACCGAAGAAGCGCTTCGGCCTCTGCAGCGCGTTCGAATCCACACCGCCTGAGAGCACTTTGCCCGAAGGCGGAACGATGGTGTTGTAAGCGCGCGCCAGACGCGTAATCGAATCGAGCAGAATCACAACGTCGCGCTTGTGTTCGACCAGGCGCTTGGCCTTCTCGATCACCATTTCGGCAACCTGTACATGGCGTGCTGCGGGCTCGTCGAAGGTCGATGAAATAACTTCGCCCTTCACGCTGCGCTGCATGTCCGTAACTTCTTCCGGGCGCTCGTCGATCAGCAGAACGATCAGCACAACTTCCGGATGGTTCGCCGTCACGGAGTTCGCAATGGCCTGCATCAGCATCGTTTTGCCGGTACGCGGCGGAGCGACGATCAAACCGCGCTGGCCCTTACCGATGGGGCAGAGCAGATCCATCACGCGGCCGGGAATCTGCTCGCGAACTGTCTCCATCTTGATGCGCTCTTCGGGGTAGAGTGGCGTCAGGTTGTCGAAGAGAATCTTGTTGCGCGTCTCTTCGGGAGACTCAAAATTGATCGCCTCAATCTTGACCAGCGCGAAATATTTTTCGCCTTCGTGCGGCGAACGGACGTTGCCGCTGATGGTGTCGCCGGTCTTCAGGTCGAACTTGCGAATCTGCGACGGAGAAACGTAAATGTCGTCCGGGCCGGGCAGGTAGTTGTAATCCGGCGAGCGCAGAAAGCCGTAGCCGTCCGGCAGAATTTCGAGCACGCCTTCAGCGAAGATGTGGCCTTCTTTTTCGCTCTG
>Ga0206871_10008_pt1 | contig 50185 bp, 39 predicted proteins | sample Alteio_BWOrgCont_33_FD_152627 | JGI IMG/M metagenome (GOLD analysis project Ga0206871, IMG submission 152627) | Enriched cells from forest soil in Barre Woods Harvard Forest LTER site, Petersham, Massachusetts, United States -... | ecosystem: Environmental > Terrestrial > Soil > Temperate forest >...
GCCAGCAAGGCGTTGTAGTTGGCCTTGTCATTAACGGCCCAGTAGTTCCCGCCATTGATCTGCTGGTTCAGGGCGAAGCCGTCGGCCACGGGGGCAGCGTTCGGGTTCTCGTTGAAAAAGAAGTGATGCGATAAGGTCCCGAGATATCCCAACGACATGATCCAGTTGTGTCCCAGATCGTTCTGGATGTCTAGCGAGTAGTGTTCAACGTACATCGTGGGAAGAGTGTTGGGAAAGATTTGCACGCCAACCGCCGCCGAGCCCGCAGGAGGCAATCCATTCGGGCCTAAAGTTGTAATCAGGTGCGGGTTTGCCGGATACCCGAACAGTGAGTGCACGTTGGTCGAAATGCCATAAATTATGTCAGGATTTATTGATGACGGTGAGGCGCTGCTCAAGAAGGGAGTGACGACCAACCCAGGATTGTTGACGATGCTGCTCGAAATGGCAATTTCTTCCTGGTTGTAGTTCAGACCGTAGCCGCCGCGGATTACGATCCTGTCGTGGAATTGACCCGGACTCCAGGCAAAGCCTATCTCGGGCCCGAAGTTAGTCTTCTGCGAGTTCCAGGAATTTCCCTTATGTATCGTGAGGCCGGTCAAGTAAGCCGACCCCGCGCCCGGCGTAGCCACAAACATGTTGCCCTCTTTGGAGGAGAGCGGACTAAAGTAAGAGTAGCGCACGCCGAGATTTACGGTCAGGTTCCTTCGTAGTTTGTAGTCATCCTGAACAAAAAGGCCCCACAGATTCTCGCGGTCGTCCTGGCGAAGCGTCGACGGGGCTCCGTTAGTGGGGTTGACCTGCTCGAATTCGGTAGCCGGCGCATCGTTGAGGAAGTCCCACAGGTTGAAGAAACTGTAACTTGGAATGCCGCAGCCGGCACAATTCTGCAGGTAGGAGAGCCGCGTGAGGTCGCCGCCAAATTTAATGGTGTGGCGGCCGATAATCTTGGTGGCCACATCTTTGTAGGTATACGTCCACTGGTCGTAGATGCTGCCAACATTAGGTCCAAAGGATTTTGGAGTAATGCTGCCGATTGTCTGAATGGAATCCGTAGGAAGTCCAACCGGCGACTGAGGGTTGGATGCGATCTGATTCCAGCGCCATCCGGCTGCGTTCACCCGAGCTTCGTTGAGGAAGCTCGAGGAGATGGTGTGGTTCCAGACTACGGAGAACGCGTCATTGATTTGAGTGTAATGAAAGAGGTTATACGCGCGGGCCGGGCCGTTGAGGTAGCTGAATGACTGTGGCACCCAATAGATCGCAAAGGCGAGGCTATCTTTAGGCGTGATATTGGCGTCGAGGCGCCCGTTGTACTGCACGTGGGTTGAGCTGGAGCTGGAAACGGTTTGGAAGTTCGCAATGTCGGCCGTAGTGCCTAGGGGGCTCCCAGTCGTTCCGCAGCCGGTGCCCGCCCCACCGCAGCCGGGGTTCGTGGGTTGGGTCCAGCCGAGGTCTTGGGTGCCTACCCCCGCGGTCAGGGGCGTTCCGATATTCAGCCCTTGGCCCGGAATCGTTACGCAGTTTACCCCTTCGGCGAGGCCGGCATCGGTGCATGTAGAAGGATTGATGCCGGTTGCAATAACGCCGGAACCAGGAAAGGTGAGGTAGGTATTGGCGATGGGTCCGGCTGCAGATGCCAGAGCGTCAAAGGCCGCCGTATCATACCATCCATTTGCTTGCACGGGTACGCTAGCGGGAGTGCGAACTGTCTCATAGTTGAAGAAAGCAAAGACCTTATTTTTCAAGATGGGGCCGCCAACGCTGCCGCCGAACTGATCAAAAAAGTATGGATCTCTAAGGTCCTTCTGGTTATGGCCGTTGTATCGCTGAGTAGCGTTCAAATTGGGACGGTGCATGGCGAAGAAAAGACTGCCATGGACCTGGTTGGCGCCGCTCTTGGAAATGATTTGTATCTGAGCGCCACTAAAGCGGCTATTCTCGGCGTCATAGCTATTGGAGACGATTTTTACGCTATCGACGGAATCTTCAGATGGCGTAACGACGGTGGATCCGCCCCAGACGGCGCTGGTGGTGCTGATACCGTCAATCGAAATGCCGTTGTTCTGAGCCTGGTTGCCGCTGCTAAGGATCGGCGAAAGGTTTTCGGTGGCAAAGATTCCGGTGTTACCCGCCGACGCCACTGGCTGGGACCCAGTGCCGGGAATGCTTTCGGAGCCGCCGCCACTTCCCTGCGCATTATCACCGAACACACCGGGAGCCAGCACCGTTAGCTTGCTAACGTCCCGTCCGAACGACGGCATATTCTGGATCTGGTTACTGTTGATCGTGCCACTCAGTGTGGCCGTCTCGGTGTCCAGCGCCTGGGTTGTCCCTGAAACGGTTACAGTCATTTGGACTTTGCCCACCTCCAACTGCAAGTTCAGTGAATTGGGCTGCTCGGGGATGATCTGCACTTGCTCCAGCACCTTCTTGGTGAACCCTTCGTGCTCCACGGTAAGCTGGTAGGGGTCAGGCGCGAGCGCGTTGAATTCGTAAATGCCGTTGGCGTCGGACGTAGCCCCTAGGGTTTTGTTTGTTGCGGTGTCCGTTAGAGTCACGGTCGCGCCAGAAACCGCTTCGCCCTGGGGATCAGTAACCGTTCCGCGGAGGGAACCGCGAAACTGAGCCTGTGCAGCTCCAACAAAGAATGTGATTGCCAACACTAGGATTACGGGCAAGGTTCGATGCGGCATAGAGGCTCCTTCGATTGGTAACGGCGCACTCACTAAGTCGATGACCCTTACAAAGGCGGAGGCGAGCGAATCCCAGCCATTTGGCCCTCTAGCCGAAGAAATCCCGCCTTGTTGAGGCGGCGGTTCAGATGACATGATCGAAGCAAAGGTTGTCGGGAAAATGACCGGAGATTCTGCCCGTTAGAGCGAGGGACAGGAAAGAAATGTTCGGCTAGCGCGTCGTGCCGGCAGTGTTTGCAGCTTTATCGTGCTGGAACCCAATCTTATCTAACATAGGCTGAATTTCCGGATTGGACATAAACATTTTCCAGATGAGGCCAGTGCGGTGGTTCTCCACCGTGACCACAATCGGAGCCTGGTCGAGGCCCATATAGGTGGGAGAGAACCAATTTCGACCGAGATTGAAAGCATCGCGCGGACCGTATACACCCCAGAGCCGGTCGCCTAGTTCCCGATAAAAGAACTTGAGGGCAGCCATCGAGGCTTCGGGTGTATAGGGAAACGAAGAGAGCGCGCCCGTTGGAGTAATCGTGCCGTCGTCGCTCGCCAGATTGGGAGCGTGGGCGAGATAGCCCAACTGGTCATCGCTTGCCGTCAGTCCCCAATCCTGCGGCCCGTAGCCTTGGAAGTGTCCAGGGTTTGCCTCACAATACGCTAGATTAATGAGCGCTATATTGCGATTGTTCTCAAAGTAATCCGTGTACCGGTCGTGGATGCCGCGGGAATCGAAGCCCATGAACGAGTATTGCGTGAAGAACAGCGGCCCGCCGGTGCCCACGCCCACGTCGAGCTTGATGCCGTAGTAAGTATGGCCGTTTCGATACTGATCTCCTTCGGTTGAGCCAGACCATCCGCTGCGATAGGCAATCGCGGCCCGTGACTGGCCCGCCCATCCCGTGTAGTAAAGATCGGCCGGAACGGCGTGCGTAGGCGACGCAATCGCCAGCAGATAAGTGATCATGGTTTCGTTGAATCCGGTGAGCCGGTGATCGATATACCAGGACCACTGCGGAGACCAATGCCATAGCAGGGCGTCATCTTGCGGGGAGCGCCGGTACCAGTCCCACTCCACGGCCTCCCAGAGTTGGGTAATTCTCCGATAAAGACCCTGCTCATCTGCACTGGCTCCCTTGAAGTATTGGCGGGCGGTCAACAACCCTTCCATCAGAAATGATGTCTCCACCAGATCTCCGCCGTTATCAAACATGCCAAAAACCAACATGCTTTGTGCCGTGTATCCGTTCAAGAAGTGGGGCCAAGCACCGTGGTAGCGTGGCACCTTTTCGAGGAAGTCCAAGATTTGCGTGAGGCGTTGGATGCCTTGCTCGCGAGTGATGAAACCGCGATCAACTCCTACAACGAGTGCCATGATGCCAAATCCGGTGGCGCCCGTCGGGACGATTCGGTCATCTCCGGGAATGTTTTCCATCGTTGCTCCGGCGATGGGATGAGCCCCCTCCCAGTAATAGCGAAAACAGGCTTCCTGCAACATGGTGAGCAGTTCGTCGTCGGATAACTCTCTGGTCGAAGAGCTTGCCACGCTGGAAAAGGCGGATTGGCGGTAAGCGCGGTCGACGGCCCTGATCCGGTAAGCGGCCGTCACCCCTGACCGCCCCAGAAAATCGGTGTAGCGATTGATGCCAGCGGTCTGAATACCGACGGGCTGAAAGTTGTGCCCTCCCATGGAGCGGTAGATCGCATAGCTTTGCAGATCGTTGTCCTCAACTGGGTCCCATCTCACGTCTATGTGCCGGTCGTAGCCTTTGGCCTGCACGTTTTGCGGCGGCGGCAGGGGATTCCTTATCTCGGGCGAGACCGGCGAAGCCGCGCTCCTGTCGTCGATTTTGATCTCGTCGATGATTAAGGTCCGCGGCGTGTCATCTGATGTGTTCTGGCCGAAGTGCACGCTGTGCAGTTTGCGCGGTTGAAAAGGATGAATGGAAGCAGTCGCAAACTTGTCGAGTGCAAGGCGAAGCTGCACCCAGCGTTTGGCCGCCAAGTCGCCGGTCATGCCGTCTAGCTTCAGCGGCGCTGTGAAATCGTGTTCTTCATCCTCCAACTGAATTACCGGCAGGTCGGAGGCAGGGATCGGTTCAGGCGAGTAGCACCACATGTAAAGCGTGTCACCGCGGAAATCGGGAGACCGGTTACGCATACTGACCGTGCGTACTTCCGTCTCCCAGCTTCCACCTTTTACCGAACGCCATTGCAGGCGCAGTGCGTTAGGAGGAGTAAAAAAAGTCTTTGTGTCGACGGGCAGCCCTCCCGATATCAGCTGTACCGTGCTGGGAAACACCGATCGCCCACTGCTGTAATAGTAGTAGTCAGGCGTGATGCTGTTGTCGAACACTATATGGTTGTAATAGTCCGAGGGCGCAAGGGCTCGGCAAGGCAGGGCTCCCAGGATCAAGAGCCATAAAAACCAAAGAACCAAGCTCACGTCCAAACAGACGGCGAGAGTCCCGCTCCGCCCAAACTTGTACCGCGCCGTACTGAAAATGGAAAACAACTGCCAGTGATCCTGCGCAGATCCGCAGATTCCTACTCGACAACCATCATGGGGATGCATTCGTGGCGACGACGACGGCTACATATAAGAACAATGCGGCTCGCCCGCAAATACGGTAGATTCCCGATTAACCATTTGATCATCTCTGGGCATAAACACCTTCGAGAACGAAAACTCCACCTAACGAGCGATAACGAACAGCACCACCAAGAAGTGATCCCGCTCTGGTTGTCGTAACCAGGCGATTGCATTCATTGAGGAGAATGGCCGATCGAGGTCAATGGAGGTCAATGAGTGTAATAGAGATTATCGCCAGTCATCAGTTCAGCTTCCGGTCGCCATCTTCGTAGATGCCCTTGAAGGTTAGCGGCAAAGAGGCACTATTCGACCACCGTGATCTTGACGAGGTTCGACTCTACAACGCCCGAGCCAAGTTCGGGCGGCATGTCTCGTTCGATCTGTACCGTATACTTGCCTGAGTTGGCTAATTCGTACACGGAGCTCAACTCAATCGTGTCCTGCTGGGTCTCACCGGACTTGAGCACTACCAAAATATTCCGACCGGACTCGATTCTGTTTTTGCGCCCTTCTCTCATCTTCCGGAAAACCTCCGTTTCGGGTACTGGCTTGCCTTGCGAGTCGAGTACCGTTGCCCGGTAATCGAGTGCGGGATTCGTCAGCGCAAAATGAAGCGTATGCCCTGAGTTGTTCTTCATCGTCAAAATAAAGAAAACTGGTTCCGCTTTTTTCCAACTTGCGGTCCCCGGCTGTACTGCATTTTGCCACGGAGTGATCTGAAGAACGAACGCGGACTCTGCATCCTTCCCATGAAGTGTACTGATCCCTATGATGGTAAATAAAGCTCCGAAAATTACGACACATCTTGAGAACGTTCTCACTTCGATCACCTTTAGAGTTCGCGGTTGCGATGAGCGCATTATCACTGAACGGGTATCTAACTGTCGAGAACAGGCGATCACACTCATTGAGAATGCAGCTCGGCCCCTTGGTTAAAGGTCAATGAGTGTAATGCGGATGTTTACGCCAACAATCAGACAGCAAATGTGTTTAGAGGCAACTGTTTCTTGCATTTGGTGATCTGTGTCACAGCTCGTCCTGCCTGGGTGTCAGAGTGCCGGGGATGCTTAATCCCATCCGAGACGTGATCTTGTGCCCATATTGCTTTGAGCGAATGGGCGTAAAGGATGCCGGAACGTGGCTCCTGTCTCCTGGGTGCGGCCACGTGACCGTCCCGAACCACCGCAGCCGGGGCCAGTTCGCGCGAGTGGCAGAGGCTAAAGCGTTTGCAGGAAGTTGACCAAATCCTGTACCTGCTGCCGCGTGAGGCCTATCTGGAAGCGTTGGTTATAGAAATTCACAACTTGCTGCAGGTTGGCAGCTACTCCGTCATGGAAGTAAGGCGCTCGTGCGGCCAACCCTCGCAGAATAAGACCCTTCCCTCGACCGATGTCGCTGCATTGTCCGGTGATCAGCGCTTTGCCGGGATCGGATGTGTAATAGGTATTGCCGGCGAGCGGACCTTGAGTGCAGACCAGCTCGAACACCGGCAAGACCGGCATTTGCAGTTCCTTGAGCCCAGCCAGGATGTTCGGGTCGGTTTCATACTGGGGCGAGCGGCTGGTTCCAATATCCAGCGGCAAGGGGAGCGAGTGATTTCCCACGTTGAAGTTATCGTGACAGGTCGTACAGGTGCCCGTAATCTGCTGATTGCCGGTGGTGAGTCCAGCGACATTGCTGATCGTCAGGGGTTGGGTGTTGAAGATCTGCTCGCCGCGAGCAATCGAGGCTTGCTGCGGATTCCGGGAGTTCTGGAAGGACGTGTAGATCGTAAACACATCGGGCGTGAACGGTTTTCCCTGAGGGTCGGCCCCGAGAGAATCGTTGATTCCGGGATAGTACGGTTGGGTAGACAGGAATTGGGCTCCTCCCTGCGCGTTTTCTGAGAGATCTCCGGCGGCGAAATCAAACAATTGCGCTGAGTTGAGAGCGAGTTCGAAGTTCACGATGTCGCTGAGTTGCGCGGTTGTAGGAGCCTGCCCGGCCTGAGCATGGGTCACGGTCGCGTCAATTGCCTGTTGCGTCAAGTCGGCGTTCAGGTTGGCGGGGAAGGTTTGCGCATTGTTGAGAGGGAGCGTGAGCGATTCGCGTCCATCAAACATGACGGCGCTCAGGAAGCCTAAATTTGTCGTCGGCAACGGCCGGCGATAAACGGAAACGGTCTGTACTCCCTGGGAATCGGTGGTGAGAGCACAACCATACGGATCCTGCACAGCCGTGATCGTGTATTGCGGTGCGGAAGCGTCGGTGCTGTTTGGCGGAACGGTCAGTCCGATGCGAATCAGTCCGTTGTTCAGAACCAGACTGTTGTTTATGGGGCCGGTGGGACAGGTCGAACCATCGATCTGCGCAAACAGCGGATCTTTCCCGCGGCTTGTGAAGTATCGGAATTGGGCATCCACGGCACTCAATCCGAATGCGTTGTTGGGTTGGTGGCAGGTGCCGCAGGTTCTTCCGTTCGTGCCGAGACTCTGAAAGAATGGACCACTCAGATCGACGCTCCCGGTATTGCTGTATGTCCCGGAAAAACCGGTGAAATCGAGAAATGGAAACAAATTGCGAAGATAAACGTCGGCAATCGCGGAGCTCGCGGCGAAGACGACTAGGCCAACAATACAGGTCACGATGCGCAGTCTGCCGCAAACAGCAGCATGAAGGTGCTGACGCACACTTTGCCAGAACGAAACAGCGCGAGACTTGTCAGACATACTTAACTCTCCTTCATCGATTTGTGATTCGCCCACAGGCTGACGACAAACTCATGCCCTATCTACATCTTTGGATTTCTGGTCTTTCGCTCTCGGGGGCTCGTCTTCCGGTTTGCTACCAGGTCCGAGACAGTTGAGGAATCGTTTAGCAAGCCTGGTTGCGCCCAGCAAGGACTGCAGATAAATCGCATGAGAGCCGTGCGCGGCGTCGGTCAAGAGACGGGTATTGGATGGTTCCTCGGCGCCTTGCTGATTCCCTGCTTCATTGACCAGGACTTTCACCGTGTCGGGCTGCACGAACTCGGGTCGCACCAACTCCACCTCACTCGCACATTTACAGGACATGGATCGGGTAACTTGCTTTCTCTTGATCACCAGAACCTGGTTGGTCTCGATCGTGATTTCCGTGACCACCTTGCGTAGGCTCACCAGTCTTCCTCGTTGCCCGGCGGCGTATTCAGTGGTAGATTGCTTGCCAACTGGGGGTATTGCGCCGCTTCATCCCGCCGAACGCAGTGCAGAATGCATGAGGGCGCATGCAAGAGTCTTCAAAGGGCGGCTCAAAATTTCTCAAAGGTTTTTAATGGAAACGAAACCCAGCCGGATCAAGCACTTGTACGAGTTCGGACCCTTTCGTCTGGATCCTCAAAAAAGGCTCTTAACGCGCGGCACGGACCCCGTTTCCCTGACTCCAAAAGTGATTGAAACGCTGGTAGTGCTGATTGAGAATCGGGATCGAGTCGTTTCAAAAGATGATTTGATGAAGATCTTGTGGCCCGACAGCTTCGTCGAAGAGTCCAATCTCAGTCAAAACGTCTTCGTGCTCAGGAAAGCGCTGGGTGACTCCTCCCAAGAGAGGCGATACATCGTCAACGTACCGGGGCGGGGCTATCAGTTCGCTGAAACTGTTCGTGAGGTCGAGCAAGCGCAACTCGGAGCGCAACTTGGGACAACGCAGGAAGTGGAGGAAACTCTTCGGTTGGAGAGCCGCTCTCGAGCGCGGGTGGTAGTTGAACAAGTTGCTCCACGAAGGGGCCCGATTGGAGTACGGACCGGAATAGCGGTCGCAATTGCGGCGCTGATAGGGGTCGGTGTTCTAGTCTATCGATCCCGGGTTGGGCGGCTCGCGGAGCGAACGGGACCCGTGGTGGGTCTCCCGGCCGTGAAGATGCGGCCCGCGGTCGCGGTGCTTGGTTTCCGAAATCTTAGCGGACGCGAGGATACGAAGTGGCTTTCCGTGGCGCTAGTCGAGATGTTGAACACCGAACTGGCGGCAGGAGAACACCTGCGCATTATCCCGGGTGAGCAAGTCGCCCGTGCCAGCCGCGACGTGCCCTGGGGAGAAGCTGACACCCTTGCCAAAGACTCTCTGCTCCGTCTGCGATCGAACCTGGGAACCGATTACGTTGCGCTGGGTTCCTACACCATTCTGGAAGACGGAAACAAGAGGCGGATCCGTCTGGATCTTCGACTGCAAGACGCGGCTGCAGGAGAGACGGTGGCGGAAGATGCGGTTACCGGCAATGAAGCTGATCTGTTCGATCTAATCTCGGAAGCCGGGTCCCGGATGCGGGAGCGCTTGGCCATTGGCAACATGTCACGCGAGCAGGCCGCTCAAGCACGGTCGTCTTTGCCGTCCAACCCCAAGGCAGAGCGGTTGTACGCGGAAGGTCTCGCCAAGCTTGAAAGCTTTGATGCGCTGGCCGCCCGAGATCTTTTTGAAAAGGCGACAGGCGCCGATCCCAAGCACGCACTCTCGCACTCAGGGCTCGCCGAAGCGTGGGCAGAGCTGGGCTATGACACCAAAGCGCGGGAAGAAGCAGCGAAAGCGTTTGGTCTCTCTCACAACCTGTCGCGCGAGGAGCAGCTTTCTATCGAAGGCCGATACCGGGAATTGTCCAACGACCTTCCGGCAGCAATCGAGATCTACCGCACTCTAAGAACCTTCTTTCCGGACGATCTAGACTACGCCCTTCGATTGGCCAGCGCACAATCGCGCTCCGGCCAGGGAAAAGATGCGCTGCAAACCGTAGCTCTCATGCGCAGTCTTGGCGAACCTGCAAACAAAGATGCACGCATCGACTTAGCCGAAGCTTCGGCGGCCGAGGCTTTAAGTGACTTCAGGCGCAGCCAGCAGGCCGCCGTCGCGGCTGCTACACGAGCTGATGCTCAAGGGAGCCATTTGTTATTGGCCGTGGCCAAGTCGAGAGAGGCATGGGCTTCGGTACGTCTGGGAGATACGGATCGGGCATTCGCAGCTTACTCGAAAGCGCGTCAGCTCTGGATTGCCGGCGGGAATCAGCGGAGCGCCGCTGCTGCTCTGAGTGGAATCGCTAATCTGCTGGGGGACAAGGGGGATTTCGTAGGTGCTCGGAAGGCGTTCGACGAAGCCCTTCTTGAATTCCGCAAAATTGGCGATATGGGGAATCTGGCCTCTTGTTCTCACAATCTTGGAGTGCTCCTGACACAGCAGGGAGATTTACCGCAGGCGAGAAAGCACCTGGAAGAAGCGCTATCCCTTCAGCGCGCGATCAAGAATGAACGTGGAGTAGCCAGCGACCTCGACGATATTGGAAACGTCATGCTAAGTATGGGGGACACGGCGAACGCACTCCGAGTGAAGGAGCAAGCTCTCGAAATATTTCGCCGCATCGGCAACAAGTTTGGCGAAGGCGTTACAACGTTGAATATGGGGGAGGTTCTTTTTGCGCAAGACCGACTTAACGACGCTCGCACAAAATATGATGAGGCCATGGCAGTGGCTCAACACCTTGGTAGTAAGCGCGAACTCGGATACTGCCTGGCGGATATAGCCGGCATTCTGATTGCGCAAGACCGGCTGGATGAGGCACGAACTGCTGCGGAACGCTCGATAGAGGTACGCAAAGAGATCCACGGAGAGGTTCAACTGGCGGAGAGCCAAATCCGGTTAGCCCAGGCCCTCTTGGAACAAGGCAAACCCGCAGAAGCAGAACCCCTGGCTCATTCGGCCGCCGCCGTTTTCGATAAGCAGGACGCTTCCGGCGACGCTTCTCTTTCGTATTCTGTTTTGGCTCAACTTCTCATGGCTGAGGGAAAGCCTCAGGAGGCCCAAGCTGCGGCGAACCGAGGACTAAGACTCGCGCGGGCGAGTGGGGACGTCTGGATGCGTTTTGAGTCTGAGTTGGCAGCCGCTCGCGCGAAAGAAGCCACTGGGAAGCTATTCGAAGCCCGCGAGGAACTGGCCCCGATCTTAGTTCAGAGCGCTAAGTTTGGATCTGCGGGCTATGGGTTGCAGGCTCGCCTGCTCCGCGGAGAGATAGAAGCCAAGTCAGGCCAGTTTTCTGCCGCTCGCGCCGAATTAACCGCGGTCAAGTCCGAAGCTCAGCTTAAGGACTTCCGGTTGATTGCCCGCAAAGCAACAGCAAGCCTCGCAAATCTTCCAAGGTAGCGGCTCTCTTTCGTTTCCACCGCAGTCAGAGGGCGTCAGTATGAAATCTGTTATAGCTAGCAGCGCAGATCCGTCGGGCCACGTGCGTCCGGCTTTTGGTTGGTGAAACATCCCGACATTGTTATGGAATCATTACACTCATCGACCCGGATCCAGTCCAATCCTCAATGAGTGTAAATGTCTGTTTAGCGACCACACATCGCGGACGATTTCCCATTCTTTTCGTCGCGATGAAAAAGGGCGGCCTTCAATCTAGTTGGTACTGGGACGGAGACATCGCTATGGATTGTCGTGGACAGGGGAAACGTGACAAGCCCCCAGCCCAAGCCACGTTGAAGTAAAATCCAGGTTACAGTCATTGACGGCGAGTGCCTGCATGGGTAACCAATTCTCACGACTTCGGATGATCACCGTTCCGAATTTACCGTGAACCCCGAGATGGATGTACGATCGCGAACGCCCTTGGAGTAGGAAAGAGGAGGTTCCGGTTTAATGGGCGCTGAGTGTCAGTCGATTCGCGGCCAGCGAGAGATACTGGAATCTGCGTGAGCAGGCAATCGTTAGGATTGTCAGGAGCAATTGTGAGTCACGATAGTTTTATTCCAGTTGCAACATATGCAAGGTCGCGAAACGAACTGGCCGAGCGCGGGTTCAGTCGTCAACCGCTCAGAGTTGATATAGACATAGCGCGCGCGCTGGAAGGGTTGTCCCATGCGGCCTGGTCGCTGCCGAAGGACAAGTACTACGACGGAGGCGAAAGGTATCGTTCCCTAAATCGTCTCCGAGCCGAGATCGTTGAGGGCGGCGTAAAAGTTTGGTTGACAGAGGAGAATGCGCCCTATCTGCAGCTAAGAAAATACAACCCGACGCTTGGCGACCGGCCGCGAGAGTACGCCCCTTTGCCCCCGGCGATCGCCGGTTCTGTAGGACTTCGTAAGATGATTGCTTACCACCTTCATCACTTGCCACTGTCGGCCGTGGGTACGAGGTATTTGGTCAACAGCCATCTAATGCGGTTTGCGGCTACGCCGGGCCGACCGTGTGACACGAGCCCACCGGGCTTACATAAAGACGGAGAAAAATACATCGCCACGCATCTACTGGGCCGCTGCGGAGTTCAGGGGGGCGAAGTCGTCATAACCGACAATGACAAACACGAATTGGATCGCTTCACGATGCGCGAAACGGGTGAGTGTTACGTCTTCGACGATGATCGTATCTGGCACATGTTGACGCCAGTGGCAGTACTGGAAGGCAATCAGTACGCTTACCGTGACACCCTGGCATTCGATATGCTCCCAGAGGGCTGGAAACCCGCGGAGTGATCCGGAGCTACAACGCAAAGCCGGCCCCCCGGCTGGGAAGTCCTGAAGTGGTGAGAATCTTGGAAGCCAGGATCACGACTCAGGATATCGCCATAGCACTCATTCATCCGTTTAGTTTTCATGTGGACGAAGTAGCAGTTTTCGCTCGCGTTGATGAGACGCATGCGGCTCTGTTGTCACTCAAAAGCTGCTCAATTGTCTCCACAGCGACTGGTTTAGAGTAGAAGTAGCCCTGTGCCAGTTCGCAGCCAATATCCTTGAGCAGGTCAACCTGCGCTTGAGTTTCAACACCTTCTGCGACGACCTTCAATCGGAGGCCATGGGCGAGCATGACAATGATGCGAACGATTTCGTGGGTTGCGAGGTCGGTGTCTATACGCGAGATGAAGGCACGGTCGATCTTTAGAGTATCGACCGGGAAGCCTTGCAGGCGGCTGAGGGAGGAGTAGCCAGTGCCGAAGTCGTCGATGTCCAGACTGACGCCGATCGCCTTTAACTCGGATAGCACAACGGCAGACCTCTTGGCATCGCCCATGGCGATCGTTTCTGTGATCTCCAAGTTGACACACCTCGGATCCAGTCCTGTCTCCTGCAAAGTCTTGGCAATCTGAGAAGCCAGCTCCGGTTGCGCAAACTGTTTGGGCGTGATGTTTACATTGAGCGTGAGGGGTGGATCGGAAGGAAAAAGCGCCTGCCAGGCACGGAGCTGCCGGGAAGCGTCGTAAAGCAGTTGACGATTAATAGGCAAGATGAGTCCGGTCTCGTCTGCAACCGCGATGAATTCTCCCGGCATGACCAGACCTTCGGGACGCTGCCAGCGACTGAGGGCCTCGAACCCTACGATCTGGCCGTTGAGCAATGACACGATCGGCTGGTAGTGAACGCAGAGTTGGTTTAACTCGATAGCTTTGCGCAGGTCAGTTTCGAGCTGCAAGCGTTTGATGGCACCGGCATGCATCGCATGGTCGAACACTTCACAGTGTCCCTTGCCAGCGCTCTTGGCACGATACATGGCAATCTCGGCATCGCCCAGGACGTCCTGCGCCTCCGCCCCGGCATTGCCACTGAAAGCAACACCGATGCTTACGGTCAAGACGATCTCTTGATCATTCAAGTCAAAAGGAACGGCCAATTTCTGCTGAATGCGCTCGGCGACGCGAATGGTGTCGCTAGGGTCATGAAGCTCCTCGATAAGGACGATGAACTCGTCACCTCCGGGCCGCGCTAGCGTGCTCTCGCCCGCGAGGGGCCCCGCAGTGCCACCCAGGCGGGGACGTGAAATGGTGTCGGCGCCGCGAAGGCAGATGCTTAAACGCTGCGCCAATTGGATGAGCAACGCATCACCAGCAGCATGGCCGAGACTGTCGTTGATTACTTTGAATTCGTCAATGTCAATGAAAAGCACAGCGAATCTGAAGTCGGAGTGCCGTCGCGCCTGAGTGATCGCACGTTGCAGTCGATCGAGAAAGAGTGCGCGGTTAGGCAGATTGGTCAAGCCGTCGTGGAAGGACAGGTGGTCCAGCTTTTCCTCGGCCCGCTTCCTCTCCGTAATGTCACGGTTAACGATGACCAGACCTTCAGTCTCGCCTTCCGGGCTGCGAATCGCGCTGGCAGTTGACTCAATAAAGCGCCAGGAGCCGTCTTTATGGCGAATGCGATATTCGAGGCGTTCACCCCGGCCGGTGTTGCGAGCTTTTTCCGCAGCTTCGAGCACGCGTGCGCGATCCTCAGGATGGATCTGATCCATAGAAGAAGTGGCTGCCAGTTCTTCGGCGCCATATCCTAATATTTTTTGATATGCCGGACTGTTATATAGGCGCTGACCGTTGCGGTCGACGACGGCAATCATGTCCGCGGCATTCTCCGTAATCAATTGAAACAGACGTTCGCGCTCCCCCAACTGGCGGCGGATTCGCTGCAACTCACGCTGCTGGTAAACCGTGTAAATATCGAATAGCAGAACGAGAGCGGCCAGTCCGCGAACCCATTCTTTGAGATTCAGCGAATAAACGCCGTCGGTAGGTAAATGAAAACCCGGAAAGGTTAACGAAAGGATACCGAAGGTCAGGACCAGGGTGACGGCTACGGCTGAACCCCAAAGCCACCACTCCCGGCCCTCGACTTGCCGCATTCGGAGGGACGGCGGCTTTGGGCGCTCGGACGGAGATTGTGAACTCACAGCGATAGCCGCCTAGTCTAGACGATTGAGATTCTGGGGATGAGCTAATTCTAGACAAGCGGCGACCGATGGAAAGTTACCAAAGTCCGATTTTCGGATCTTTCCCGTAGCGCCTCACAGTAAACTCACGGGAGATCTTACACCGAAGGTTTGCCGCTCAGTTAGTTGTGAATGACGACTTACCGCTTTTACCGCCCCTATCCTTCGCCAGTCGTTGACAACGTCGTTTCCGTTTCAAAAGCGACGCGGTTACGCCCTTGACGCTTTGCGGCGTATAGAGCTGCGTCTGCACGAGTCACCAGGTCATTAAAATCGGGACGTGCCGTTGCGGGGATGCCCGCAATTCCAAAGCTCGCGGTGGCACCGAAAGTGCGGCGCCCAATGGTGAACTTCTGGGCTGCAAACTGCTTGCGGATACGCTCAATTGCAATGGCGGCATTTTCCTTTTCCACATGTGTGATGACCACCAGAAATTCTTCGCCTCCAAGGCGTCCGCAAATGTTTGAACTGCGAGTGTTGGACTTGAGAATCTCGGCGAAGCTCTTGAGCACGATGTCTCCGGCATCATGCCCGTGGGTGTCATTGATGCTCTTGAAGTGATCCAGGTCGGCCATGACTACCCAAACGGGGAAATCGTGACGCATCGCCGCGCTGAGTTGGCGCCCTGCCCAGAAATCGATGGCACGGCGATTGGGCAGGCCGGTAAGCGAGTCGGTGAGAGCCATCTCTTCCAGTTGTCGATTTTTGTCCTGGACTTCGCGGTGGAGATCGACAATACGGCGGCCGACCCTTACGCGGGCCTGCAGTTCTCCAGGATGGAAGGGTTTAGTTAGGTAGTCATCGGCCCCGGCGGCCAGACCCTCAATCACTTCCTCTTTGTCGGTGTTGCCGGTAAGGAGGATGACGTAAGCGTAGGTCTCTTTGTGGTCTCGGCGGATACGCTGGCACAGTTCAATGCCGCTGATGTCGGGCATGCTCCAGTCGGTGATCACAAGTGCAGGTTGGTGTTCGATAAACAAATCCACGGCTTGACGGCCAGTCTTGGCAAACAGAATGGTGTAATGCTCTGTTGCAAGCGATTGCTCGACCAGTTTGCGATATACCGGGGAATCATCCGCCACCAGGATCTTCAAATCGCGGGTACAGGAATCCATCGTTCAGCCTCGTGTTGCTTCAGTTCGTGAACAACTGGCTTGAGTGAAAGTTATCATGAGAAGCAGATCTCCGTCATTGGCACAGGTGAGGCCTCGCAAACCGATGGTCCCCAGGGCTCTGCTCGGTTGCGCTTGCAGACTGGAACAGCCTGTCCCTGTCTATAGCTTATAGGGTTTTCGAGGCACAATTCCGCGCGCTGTGTCCCCCTCTTGTTACGAAATCCGAACAAGACCAATGAAATGACTTAGGTAATTAGCAGTTACTAACCTGTTGTGTAACGCTGGGAGAACCTTAGCTGTTGAAGTTAGTAGGTATTCGATGTTTAGTAAATCCATGCAGCCTGTAACGGGCACGATCTTAGTCGCTGACGACCAGGTGTCCAACCGCGAGCTGTTAGAGGAGTTGCTCACCGCAGAGGGATTCAAGGTTGCAACAGTTTCAGACGGCACAGCTGCTTTGGAGCAGTTGTCTATCGTTCCGATCGATCTGGTGATCCTTGACGTCATGATGCCCAATCTGAATGGCTTTCAGACTTGCGAGAAAATCAAGGCCAATCCTGAAACTTATTTAATACCTGTAATTCTCATTACGGCGCTTTCTGACAAACAGGATCGCATTGAAGGTATCAAGGCGGGAGCTGATGACTTCCTCACTCGTCCCGTGGACCGTACCGAATTGCTTGCACGGGTGCGCTCCCTCCTCAAACTCAAACTCCGTACGGACGAGCTTGAGCGCGCGGAATCCGTGCTGTTCACCCTTGCCCGGAGCATTGAGGGGAAGGATCCTTACACGCACGGACATTGTGAGCGTTTGGCCGAGTATTCAGCTTCTTTGGGAGAACATCTCAAACTGCCAGAAGATCAGATTACTGCTCTCCGGCGTGCTGGCGTCGTGCACGACATCGGAAAGATCGCAATACCCGACGCGATTATCTTGAAACCGACCAGCCTTTCACCAGACGAATGGAAACTCATGCGGGAGCACCCAGTGGTTGGGGAGCGCATCTGCGCGCCGTTGAAGTCCTTTCGCTCCGTACTGCCAATCATTCGCCATCATCACGAGAAATTCGACGGCTCCGGATATCCAGATGGACTTAAAGGGGAAGCTATACCGATCACGGCCAGAGTGCTGCAGATCGTGGATGTGTACGATGCGCTTACGACGGTGAGGCCTTATAAACCCGCCTTCTCCATCACTGACGCGTTGCAAACGATGAAGATGGAAGTAGCCAAGGGATGGTGGGATGCGCAGATCTTCAGCCTGTTCGAGCAGTTTATCAAGAGCGGCACGGCTGATTTTCTATCGCGCGGCGCGGTGGCAGGAGCTAAGAGCTAGAAATAGGGACATTTGTCGACACGGATGGGAGCAGTTAATGAACATGCGAGTAGGCACTGTTACCAACGCCCGGAAGGACTTTGCTGCTGCGGCGGTGGATGCAGGCGCGTGTCGCGTGGTGATGTTCAGGCAGCGCTCTGCTCTGATCCTCTTGCTTGGGCTTGCAGGGATGGTGAACCTCAGTTTCGCCGCTCCACAAGGAGACCAAGCCATTGGCGAGCCCCTCAAACAATTGAGCTTGGCGGACCTGGGCAACGTAGTAGTGACGACCGCGTCCAAAGAGCCGGAAGAAGTCTGGAAAACGCCTGCCGCAGTCTTCGTGATCACCCAGGACGATATTCGCCGATCTGGCGCCACTAGTATTCCCGAAGTCTTGCGGCTGGCGCCAGGAGTTGAGGTGGCGCAAATCGACTCTGATCACTGGTCGGTAGGCGTTCGAGGATTTGCAGCCGGACTGTCTAGCAAACTGCTAGTCCTGATTGACGGACGGAGCGTCTACTCGCCCTTGTATGCCGGAGTCTTTTGGCAAGCCCAGGCTACTCCGCTCGAGGACATTGAGCGTATTGAGGTGATTCGGGGGCCCGGCGGCACAATTTGGGGAGCCAACGCCGTTAATGGGATTATCAACATCATCACCAAGAGCGCGAAAGATACCCATGGCGCGCTGGCGTCAGTGGGCGGGGGCAATGTTGATCAGGGCACCAGCGGATTTCGCTACGGGGATGCGAACAGTCGGGGGTTCAACTACCGCGTCTACGGCATGGGCTTCGATCGCGGCGGTGAGTTTCATCCGGCAGGCCCAAACTTCGATGAATGGCGAATGGGTCAAGCAGGGTTCCGGACAGACTGGGATGGGGGCGCTCGCGATACGTTCACGTTTCAAGGCGACATCTACCGTGAGGGCGCTGGCGCGGTGAACTCATATGCACTTTATTCACCTCCCTCTGAAGTCAACGCCTACGGCACTGCGGACTTGACGGGAGGAAATCTCCTCGGCCGGTGGAAGCGCGCTTTGAACGACGGATCGGACTTCCAGGTTCAGGCCTACTTTGACCGCACGAACCATTTCGAACCTGGAATCGGAGAGACTCGGAACACTTTCGACGTCGACTTCCTCGATCACCTGATACTGCCGGGGCAGCAAAACTTTCTTTGGGGACTTGGGGTACGCGTCAGCCCAGCGAATTTCATACAAAGCGTCCCCTCGGTCAACTTCCTGCCCCAGAAGCAGACGGACTTGATCTATAGCGGTTTTGTGCAAGACGAAATTGCTCTCTTCAATCACCGGCTCTTTGTAACCTTGGGAACGAAACTCGAACATAACAACTACACAGGTTTCGAGGTGCAGCCGAGCGGGCGTCTCTTGTGGAACCGGACACCGCGAGAGTCCTTGTGGGGCTCGGTCACCCGGGCGGTTCGAACTCCGTCGCGTTTCGACACAGATCTTGAAGACACAGGTTATGCGGGCACGACCTCGGGCCTGTCCTTATACACGCAAGTCAACGGCAACCCCCAGTTCCAATCGGAGGAATTGATTGCTTATGAAACCGGCTATCGAAGGTTGGTGACGCCCCACACTTATGTGGATGTGGCGTTGTTTTACAACGACTACAACGATCTTCACAGCTTTCAGTTGGGTGCTCCAGTCATCGAGGCGTCGCCTTCGCCAGCTCTGGTGATTCCAGTGCTCACAAGCAACGGAATCCATGGCAACACCAAAGGATTCGAAGTGTCGCCAGATTGGAAACCGGTGAACAGCTGGGAACTGAGGGCCTCCTATTCCTACTTGGATATGGAGTTGGAAAACAAGGCAACAAGCAACGATCCAGGCACCGCTGCCGCATATAACGGATCGAGCCCGCGCCATCAAGTAGTGCTTCAGTCCTTTATAAAGCTGCAAAGAAAACTGGAGTTTGACCAGACGTATCGTTACGTCAGCGACCTGGCCGCCCAAACCGTTGCAAGCTATCAGACGATGGATACGAGGTTCGGCTGGCATATCAACCCGGAATTGGAGTTGTCGGTTGGCGGTCAGAATCTGTTGCAACCGCATTTTGCTCAGTTCGGAGGCGATCCCGGCGGACCGGTTGAAGTCAAGAGGAGCGTTTACGCGAAGCTCGTCTGGCGATTCGGTGAAAAGTGACGCTCGTGACGATCTTCTGGCTCCAAAATCACGACGGAAGAAAGCGAAGCTCAATTAGCAAGCCATCCGACGCGAGCTATGTTGGTCGCGCGGTAAATCCTCCAGTCTCAGGACGCGGAACTACTGGGCGAGGTAGCGAAGCAATCCCCATGAAGCTCGAGAGTCAGAAAGCTGCTGCCGCCGAAGAATATCGAGGGTTGGCGCTTGATCGCGGCGTCTGGCTGCAATGCGCGATTGCTGCGCTTATGTACCTATTCTTCGCCGGTTCAATCGCTTTTGGGCAACAAAGGCCGAGTGCATATCAGGTCGAAGCGGCCTACTTGTACAACTTCAGCCGATTCGTCGAATGGCCCGCGAAAACCGCGTTCCCCCAGAGCAACTCATTCACCATCTGCGTCCTGGGCGAGGATCCATTTGGGCAAGCTCTGGATGCGACGCTCGCAGGAGAAACGATCGGAAACCAGAAAGTGACGGCGCGGCGAATCTCGAGTCCGCAGACGGCGTCCGACTGCCAGATCCTGTTCATAAGTTCATCGGAGGCGAACCGGCTCAACAAAATCATCGAGGCATTGAACAAGAATGCGGTCCTGACAGTCAGTGATATCCCGCAATTCTCGCAGCGTCAAGGCATGATCCAGTTTGTTATGGAAGAAAATCGAATCCGCTTCGAGGTCAACCTGACCGCAACCCAACACGCGGGCCTGACGTTGAGTTCCGAACTGCTGAAGGTGGCAACCGCCGTTAGAAAGAGCCCTCAGCCGGGAGACTGATACCATCATGTCTAAAACCCAACAATCTTCGATCTCCAGGAAGCTCACCTTGATGAACGTTGTGGTGAGCGCTGTGGCCTTGCTTCTGGCAAGCGGCGGCTTTTGCGCCTACGACCTGTACAGCTTTCGCCTGGCCCTGGTGCGCAATGTCTCCATGCAAGCTCAGATTATTGGGGACAACACTATTTCTGCGCTGGTGTTCAATGATCCGCAATCCGCAGAGAAGACGCTGTCGGCATTGCGGGCCAATCCAAACCTCATATACGCCCAGATTTACACGCATGATGGCCAGCCTTTCGCAGGATACTGGCGTGATCGCGTAGGCGAGACCAGGGCCTTCCCCGTTATTCCTGCCGGCCAAACCCAAAGCTACGGGTTTAAAGATGGGCATCTGGGCATGGCGCGCGCGATCGTTTTTCAGGGCAAACCAACGGGAACTGTTTATATCAACTGTGACTTAGGAGCGATGAACGACCGGCTGAGGAGCTACGCTCTAATCGTCGTTGCTGTATTGCTGGTCTCCCTGCTCGTCGCCGTGGTTGTGGGACTCTTGATAAACCGTTTCATGGGCTCGCTCTATTCCAAGCTGGAAACCGGAAATCGTTTCATGGATCTATCGGTGGATCTGTTTTGCGTTGCCGGTTTCGACGGGTTTTTCAAAAACCTGAACCCTTCGTTCGAAAAGACACTGGGCTTCACCACGAAAGAACTTATGGCGAGGCCTTACCTGGAGTTCATACATCCGGACGATCGCCCGGCGACAGTCGTCGAAAAGGATGGGTTAGCAGAAGGGAAAGTCACTTTTGCATTTGAAAACCGTTATTTGCGCAAAGACGGCTCTTACAAGTGGCTGTTGTGGAACGCTGTTTCCGTACCCGAGCAAGAAGTTATCTACGCAGTGGCGCGTGACATTACCGCGCGTAAGCGGGCCGAAGAAGCATTGAGGGATAGCAGAGAGCAGCTTCGTCTGCTGCTAGACAGCGTCAAGGATTATGCCATTTTTATGCTCGATCCTTTCGGGAAAGTGACAAGCTGGAATCAAGGAGCGGAACGCATTAAGGGCTACAAACCTGATGAAATCATAGGCCGCCATTTCTCGTGTTTCTATCCTATCGAAGACGTGCAGACTGGCAAGCCAGAGCGCGAACTCCAGATAGCGGCTGCCGAAGGCCGCTATGAAGAGGAAGGCTGGCGGACACGAAAGGATGGATCACGATATTGGGGCGACGTGATTATTACAGCGCTGTCAGACGGGGCTGGCAAGCTGCGTGGATTCTCTAAGATCTCCCGCGATATTACTGAGCGTCGGCGGACGGAAGAATTGCTCCGGGAGAGCGAAGAGCGGCACCGCAAATTGTTTGACAACAATCCACATCCGACCTGGGTCTTCGACCGGGAGACGCTGCGCTTTCTTGCAGTAAACGACGCCGCGGTGCACAAGTATGGCTATTCCAGGGATGAATTCCTGGCCATGACCCTCAAAGACATTCGTCCGCCCGAGGATGTTCCCGCGCTGCTCGAAACTGTAAAAGCTCTCGGAGAGGGAAATGAGAGCAGCGGCGCCTGGCGGCACCGACTTAAGGACGGAACCATCATCGACACAGAGAACACCTCCTACGCTCTGAACTTTCTGGGCCGAGCCGCGCGAGTGGTTGTGGTGGTCGACATTACGCAGAGAAAGCGCGACGAAGCAGAAAAGCGCGAAATTATGGATAGCCTGGCCGCAACCAATCAAGAGCTCGGTCTTCGCAACCGCGAGGTGGAACGAGCTACGCAGATGAAGAGCAAGTTTCTCGCCAGCATGAGCCACGAATTGCGCACCCCGCTGAATGCGATCGTGGGGTTTTCAGACCTTCTTGCGGAAGGAACTTCTGGTGCACTTAACACCAAACAGAAGCGATTCGTGGATCACATCAAGCAAGGTTCAGCCCACCTGCTACAGTTGATCAATGACATCCTCGACCTCTCCAAGATCGAGGCGGGTCAACTGGAGCTGCATACCGAAGAGTTTCTTGTGCAGGACGCTCTACCAGAAGTACTTTCCACCATTGATCCGCTGGCCATGGCCAAGAACATCCGGTTGGAGCATAAGCTGGAGAGCAAATCTTTAGTGAAAGCCGATCGGGTGCGCTTTAAACAGATCCTCTACAACCTGCTCAGCAACGCGGTCAAGTTCACGCCGAAGGGCGGCCGGATCAGCATCGATTGCCTCGACGACTGGGACTTCGTCCGCGTCTCGGTAACTGACACCGGGACCGGCATCCGGCCCGAAGATCAAGAAGTCATCTTTGACGAATTCCGGCAGGGCGAAGGGACGGCGGATGGCGTCCATGAAGGGACAGGATTGGGGCTTGCCATCACGAGACGGCTGGTTGAGCAACAAGGTGGACGGATTACATTGCAAAGCGAGTTTGGAAAAGGGAGTTGTTTCACCTTCTGCCTTCCTGCCGTGGAGCCTAGAGCCGAAGTCCACGCGGTTGAAGAGCCAACAAGAGCCTCCGTTACGATAGATTCGGGCCGTCTCACGCCGCTCGTGCTCATCGTTGATGACGAAGTTCCGGCGCGTGAGCTTCTGGCCAGCTACCTCGAACCAGAATACAGGGTAGCAATGGCCGAGTCTGGCGTCGAAGCTCTTAAAGAGGCTCAACGATTGCGGCCCGATGCCATCACCCTAGACGTGATGATGCCTGGCAGCGATGGCTTCGAGACCCTGGTCGCACTCCGGAAGAACCCCGCAACGGCTGACATCCCGGTGATCATCCTCTCTATCGTGGATCAAAAGCAGGTAGGTTTCGCCCTGGGTGCGACCGACTATCTCATCAAACCAGTTCGCAAGCCAATGTTGCTGGAAACGATTCGCAGGCATGTGCCGGCACCCGCCGACGAGGACTCGTCCATTTTGCTGGTGGACGACGACCCCAAAGCTTTGGAACTGCTGCAGGAGGCCCTGCGCTCAGCCGGATATGAGGTTCAAAGCGTGCGCAGTGGAGACCGAGCCTTGGAGGTGCTGGCTAATAAAGTCGTGGGCGCAATCCTACTCGATCTGTTGATGCCTGGGATGGATGGTTTTCAAGTCATTCGCCATGTCCGGCAGGAGCCGGCCTTAAAGGATTTGCCCATAGTCGTCATGACCGCCAAGAACCTGAGCCGGGAAGAGATCGCTCTCCTGAACCGGGAGACACAAGGCCTCCTACAAAAGAATGGCTCCTGGAAACAACAACTCATCGCTGAAATCGACAGAGTAACCCAAGGCCGTCAGCGGGCGAAATCTGCGGGGCAGTCATGATCCGAATTCTTGTTGCCGAAGACAATGCCGTAAACCGTGAACTACTCCGCGAGTTGCTGGAAGCGCGCGGGTATACAGTTCTTGAAGCGCGCAACGGTCAAGAGGCGCTTCAAATGATTGAACGCTCTCTACCAGAACTGCTGTTGCTGGATATCGGCATGCCGGTACTGGATGGATTCGCGGTTATCCGCAGAATTCGCGAGAATCCTCGCTTAGCGATGTTACCCGTCGTGGCGGTCACCGCGTATGCCATGCGAGGCGACCGAGAAAAAATCCTCAGCTCAGGATTTGATGGCTACTTGTCGAAACCGCTTAACCCTTCCTCTCTTACCGCGGAGCTTGATCGTCTCCTAACTAAGAGTGCTCAGTCCGCACAGCAAGATCAGGGCTTTGCGGATCAACGGGGGAGGAAATACCAGTCCGCGGATACAAGTGGCAGCGGCGGTTAGAGTGGGTAACGCGTCGGCCTTAGCGTTCCATGTTTTCAATCTCGGCCATGAATTGCCGAATCGACTGCTGGCACTGCGCACTTACAGCGGTGAATTGAATTCCTTGCCGGCTCTCCTTTGCCCACACAACGACGCCAGCGGCATCAATGACCACACCAGAAACCGGAAGTTTGAACGACAATCGGACGGCGTCTCTCGGCTTCAGGCCATCCACTTCTACCTGCATTCCCCCCTGACTGAGGTTCCAACTCGTCCCGCGCGCGGTTCGAGAACCCACAGTGCAGGCGACCTCGGTCTGGATCGGTATGCGGGCAGACTTGCGCCTGTTCTCCAACATCCCGCCAGTCACCATTCGAAACAAGGCGCTTAGCTTCTGCCGGTCAACCGGCTTCTGGAGAAAAAAGGTTGCTCCAATCGCAAACGCATCCTGCATTGTTTGTCTCTCATCGCGTCCGGTCACGATGATGATGGGAGTTGACTTGTTCCACGACGACTTGCGGACGAGGCGCGCAAGGTCGAACCCATTCAGCTTTGGCATTTCCAAGTCCAGGAAAATTCCATCGAACTTCTCCTGATTGACCATTGCGACCGCTTTTTCGCTTTCGCTGATGGGGCGCACCTCAGCCTTTAGAGACGTGAAGACCTCGGTCATCAGTTCCAGGCTTGGGATGTGATCCTCTACCACGAGCAGTTTCAGCGGTTGCATGCAGCCGACCTCATCTTTCACGACCGTTCCCTATACTATAGTTTGCTGATCGCTTCTCTTCTAGCCTCACCACTCCCCCACTCCGAAGTGGTGAAACTACATTCTCAACCGTGGCGGATCTCATTGCTATTGCGATATGCCAAATCGATGCATTCCAGACGTGAATAATCCGGGAACTCATGAATTCGTGTTGGAGACAGCTTTTGATGCACAACGGGTCGTGGGAGTCGATGTCTCACTTCGCTTGTTCGAAATTGCAGCGGAAAGAAATGGAACAGCGACCTGTGATTCGATAACAAAACCGAAGGCATCGCTTTCGCCTTCGCTGTGCGATACAACGCCAAGCGCCACATGTGGCACCGGAGTTTTCTGCGCTGCCGCGAGGGAAATTGAATTCTCAAACCACGCGACCAGCCAGAACACCACGATTATCAAGCTAGCCGCCAGAGCTAGCACCAAGACCCAGGTTCCGAGCCGGTCGATAAACTTTCTTGTCTTTGCCGCTATTCTTACACTACTCTGAAGAATATAGGACGAGCGGCTGCTGGACTGCATGACAGATATACTCCCTCTGCCCCCTTTCTCCAGTGTCCTCTCGATTCACAGTCGTGGTGTTTACTACTTTGACTCTCGTTATGAAATCAAAAGCGGGACCGTGAAATATGGGGTGTACGTCGGTCAACGTTTGTGTCATTCCGGGCTTTGTCGGCGTGACATGGCCATAACACTCATAGACGCTATGACGCTCAGATTTACGCGAAAGAATGCACGGATGCTTGGGCCGGAAATCACCCGGGTAGGCCAATGCGGTGTACAAGGTTCTGGAAGCGCGAGTCCGAGCGGAGAGGATCGAAGCCCGGGCGCAGCAGGACGCCGGGGTTAAATCGCTCTTCGTAGCCCTTTTCAAGCCAATTCATGGCTTGATCCGTATCTCCGAGAGATGCGTAGATCATAGCAATCTCTGCAGCATTCGAATAACCAGGGTTTGACCGCCTCTTCAGGTCGCTCAACAGTTTTACCGCCTCTTTCCTCTTTTCAGACGCGACGTAGGCGCGAGCAAGATTGGCGATGCATGTCGGGCCACCCCCAGAAAGCTTCACCGCTTCTTGGAGTTCCGCGACGGCTTCATCGTACATCTGTTTCTGCAGGTACGCCTGGGCGAGTTGATTGTGGGCGAGAGCGAAATTAGGGTCCATTTCGATCGTCTTGCGACTCTGTCGTATGGATTCGTCATACGAGTGCGCGAGGCCAAGGAGCTCCGCCAAATCGGCGTTAATGATAAGAGATAGCGGATCAAGATTTTCCGCCTTTCTCATTTCCGCAATCGCTTCGTCAAATCGACCCACCAGACTCAAGTGCCATGCATACCAATGGTGAGCGGTGGCGTAACCCGGATTCAGTTCAATGGCCCGCTGAAATTCCTTCCCGGCAGAGTCAAAATCCCAGTCGAAGCCTTCGAGGACGAATGCAAGAGAGTTGTGGGCTTCGCCGAGCGTGCTGTCCAACTCCAGAGCTTTGATGGCCGCAGCCTTTGCTTTGGGGAACGCTTCTTTGGGAGTCATCACGGCATACTGCCAGTCTCCCAACAAAGCATACGTGTCGGCTAAGCCGGAATAAGCCTGGGCGTATTTCGGATCCTCGTCGATTGCCTGCTTGAAATAAGCCAGGGCAACCTTCAAACCATCCGCCGTTCGCTTATTCCAGAAGTAGCGCCCTTTGAGATAGGACTCGTAAGCGTCCGGGTTAACAACCTTTACGTTCTTGAGGGCGGCTTGTTCCCGCGGAGTCAAGTTGATCCGAATTTGATCTGCAATGGCCCCGGCCACGCGGTTCTGGAGAGCCAAGGTGTCACGCAACTCACCCTCATAGCTCTGGGACCATATGTGCTTGTCCGTAGAGGCCTCGATCAACTGCGCCGTGATACGGACCTGGTCACCGGAGCGGAGCACGGTGCCCTCCACCACGGCATCCACGTTCAGTTCGCGAGCGATTTGCGGCAGAGGCTTGCGCGCTCCTTTATATACCATCACGGAGGTGCGGGAGATTACGCGTAAGGCGCTGATCTGCGCCAAGTCAGTGATCAACTCATCGGTCATTCCGTCAGCGAAGTAATTCTGGGAAGCGTCGCCAGAAAGGTTCTCCAGCGGAAGCACCGCTATGGATCGGATGCCCGTGGAAGCAGGAGCCCGCGAACGAAATCGCCAAACAGAGAGGATCGACAAACTAGCAATGACGAGTGCCAAGACGCCGATGACCCAACGCGTCGCCCACACTCGGCGGTTGGGCCCAACCGCTAGCCCGGCATCTGGGATCTTATCTCCAGGGTCCGTAGCTGGCTGATCTCCGGCCGCAGGTTCTTGCCTTTTTGAGCGGGCGTCTGCATCGACGATCGTCACATCCGCAATAAAACGATACCCCCGTTTTGGAAGAGTCTCGATGAATCGCGGGTTTTCAGCCGAGTCCCCCAAAGCACTCCGCACCTTCCCGATGGCTATGTTGAGAGCCTGATCGAAATCACCGAAACTTTCGTCAGGCCAGACTCGGCTGCGCAATTCCTCACGGGTGATGACCTGCCCCGGATGTTCCAGCAGGATCTCCAACAGTTTCAGTGGCTGCTGCTGCACTCTGATCCGCAGACCCGCCTTGCGCACTTCGCCCGACTGGAAGGAAACCTCATAGGTTCCGAATCGCAGGACGGAGTTGGGTCTTGAGGGTTCCATGGCGGACTTGGGTTCGCACAGAAGTCTAGCACTTCGCACCCGTGAGGCTTCCGGATTCAAGATATATGAGGAGCTAACTCATTAGCTACCAATTCGTTAGGGGGTAATGAGTTGGATATGTGGAAAAAGTGTTCAGTCAATTGACGCTGGACGAGTCGTGCGTCAGATTGAGCTGCGACCGGGGTTCGAGCTTGGTTTTAGGAGAAGGCCAATGAGGTTTGTTGGACTTGACTCAGAAGAGATGGTCCGATTCGGGGCTTCGTCCTCGAAGGACGATCAGTCGTCGACAGGGTTCGAAGAGTTGGCCTTGCCGCTTTTCGATGCTCTTTACAACTTCGCTTGCTGGCTGGTGCACGATTCGCACGACGCCGAGGATCTTGTACAAGAGACCTATCTTAAGGCTTTACGCAGTTTCGCATCGTTTCAGTCAGGCACCAATTTCCGGGCTTGGATGTTTCGAATTCTGAGAAACAACTTTCTAAGTTCGTGCTCGAAACTCGAGCGCCGCATGACCGTTGCGATGGACTCGGAGGAGGACGGACCTGAACTAGCGGTCGATACGGAAACCCCTGAAACGATTCTAATGAATCGCTTTAATTCCAAACTGGTGCAGCGTACTATCGAAGACTTGCCGGTGCATTACAGGGAGGCTCTGCTTCTTTGTGAGGTGGAGGAAATGTCGTATCAGGAGATCGCCGAAATATTGACGATCCCGATGGGGACCGTGATGTCACGTCTAGCCAGAGCCCGGAAGGCAGTTCGCGAGTCACTCCTTAGCGCTCCTGGCGCGTCGCTATCGAGAGACTTGTCTGGTCACGTCGCGGCACATTAGGAGGAGGAAAAGCTTATGGCGGCTACCACCTTGGCAGCAACTTCGACTACTGCAATCTCCGAACTGCGGCCCGACGCAATAGATCGGATTGCGGTGGTTGAGCGCGATCGTGCGATGCAGAAGATTCTGCGGCGACTCTTCTCCTTGGAAGGATATGAGGTCGATGTCATCCCAGAAGGCGCGGCTTGCCTTGAGATGCTTCACCGACGACTACCCTCCGCAATAATCCTCGATCTACCGCACCCCGGATCTTCGGGGTGTGATCTTTGCCGGGAGATCGCGAACTTAGTTCCCGATCTTCCTCTGGTGATCCTTAGCGCAAGCTCAAAGGTTGCAGACAAGGTCCTTCTCCTGGAAATGGGTGCCGACGATTACGTGACCATACCCTTCAGCCCACGGGAGCTTATTGCGCGTTTGCGCGCGTTAATCAGGCGGGCATCGCGCTCCAGTCCGGAGGACGCTGACGTGTATTTCTTTGCGGACGTAATGGTGGACTTTTACAAGACCGAGATCACTCGTGGCGGCGAGAAGGTCGCGGTTACTCCAAAGGAATTTAAGACGCTGGAGTTCCTGGCAAAGAACACCCAACGAGTCATCTCGCGGGACGAGCTTCTCAATGAAGTTTGGGGTTATCGGCACTGCCCCTCCACACGGACGGTGGACAACCACATGCTCAGACTACGACAGAAACTCGAGAGCGACCCTTCACACCCGCTACACTTTCTCACCGTACACGGCCGGGGCTATAGGTTTTTGCCTTAAGCTGGGGTCGAATCCTGAAGAACCGTGCAAAGCATCAGAATTAACGACGTCACATCTAGGACGCGGCTTTAAACAATTTCACAAGACTATCGATGTCCGCAGCGCTGGCATCGCCGACCACGAAATAGCGAAGGCCGCCTTGACTCCATGTTTCCATGTTGAACGGTTGTTTCCTAGAGACAGGATTTTCCTCCAACCTGGCCGGCAGCGACCGTTCCTGGAAAACGAGTACGGAAATATGGTGCTTTCGCACGTCATAAATGAGATGCGCGCCCGGCGTTTGCTCAAGATAGGTCATCCGACCGCCCAGCAGGGAAAACTCTGTGTTCTGGAGTTCCGGCAAATTGAACGCGAAGGGGATTCTTCCCTGGAACCAGGGCTTGACAGTATGCCGATCGGTGGAGATCACGTCCACCGGAGATGAACTGGCCAGGGTTGCCACGTGCAAGTCAGCGATCTCGTTAAAAACCTGATCGCTGCCGGATCGAGTTCCCAGATAGGCTGACGTGAACGTCCCGACTACAAGGACGATGGCGGCCGCCGTAGCCAACATCAAGCCAACACGGAAACTGCGTTGCGGTTTTGGAGAAAGTTTCTGCTGCATCCGCTTCCGGAATTCAGCACTGGGAGTGTAACGTCTCCCAGCGGCTTGAATTGCGCGCTTCATCTGTAACCGGGCAAGGGCGTCGGCCGAGCAAGAGGGGCAGTTGCGCACATGAGCGTCGAAGGTGCGCATCTCCTGCTCTGGAACCTCGCCGTCGAGGTAAGTGTCGAGTTGCGCCTTCCAAGACTCACAAACCATAGGTCACCATTTTAGTTCGTCCTTTTTGCAAACTGTTGCTGCAAGCTGCCCGTAGCGCTTTTCTTGCACGGGATAAACGCGACATCACTGTTCCCATCGGGATGATTAGAGCGGAAGAGATCTCCTGGTAGGACATCTCTTCGACCTCACACAACAACAATATCTCGCGATAGGCAACCGGCAGTTCCTCCAGGGCCTGCCGCACAAGTTGCTCATCCGAACGCTGCAGCAGGATGCTCTCTGGGGTTTCCTTGTCTGTGGGCAACGCTTCTTCATCGGCGTCAAGGTCAAGCGGCAAGGTAGCCGTCGCCTTCAGCCCGGTGCGAGAGGTCAGGAACACATTTCGCAGGATCTTATAGATCCAAGCGCGAAAATTCGTGCCCGGCTGGAAAGACGAAAAACCCTTAAGTGCTTTGGCATAGGTCTCTTGTACAAGATCCTCGGCTTCTTGCCGGTCATGCGTCAGCCAGCAGGCAAAGTTATAAAGCCGTTCGAAGTGAGGCATGGCTAATTGCTCGAACGACTCCGATGACGAGCTCTCTCCGACGTGCACACAAGGGTAAACCATCGGACGGCCATTTTATTCCCACTGTCCACCGGGAAAATACCGCGGAATAAAACCGAGTACGGCCGGTTCTACACAACGAGCCAGAGAGCGAACTGGAGTCGCCGACGGGTGGTGGTGCGGAAGAACCACACGCTCTTTAGCACCTTGAGGAGGAACAAAATGAAAAACAGGCTGAAAATGCTTGGCTTGGCGTTGTGCGCGTTGCCGATGTACCTGCACGCCGGGACGGGACAGGATCTGAAACAAGGGTATCAACCCGCCAAAGAGCAGAACGCACAATCTGCAGAACGGATTCCGGCGGGCACCATTCTTCCAGTCACCTTGAATTCTGATTTGCGCTCGGATAAGAACGGAAGTGGAACATCCATTATAGCTACCATCATGCAGGATGTGGCGCTGGGCAGGGGGGAGACTCTTCGTGTGGGATCCATACTCACAGGCCATGTGATCGAAGTCATCACTCAGGGAAGAGGATCTGACGAATCAAAGATCTCTTTTCAATTGGACCACGTCCGACTTGGCAACCAGAGCCTCCCGATTACCACCACCCTGCGCGCCGTGGCGTCAAGGTCTGAAGTATCTGCTGCCACGCCCGAGCTCATCTCGAGCGAGTATGCCAACAACACAATTGAAATCGGAGGCGACCAAATTTCCTACGGCGAAGGTGCGCCTGTAATGGTGGGAGCGCAGGTCGTGGGGAAATATACCAGGCAAGGCGTGCTGGCCAATGTGGATCAGGACCTGGGGACTCCATGTCGCGTCACGATTGACAGCAATGCCCAACCGCAAGCGTTTTGGCTCTTCTCTGTGAATGCCTGCGGCGCATACGGATTCGGCGACCTAAGAATCCTACGATCCGGACGCACCGAGTCGCTTGGTGAAGTCACTTTGGCTTCCAACCACAAAGCGGTGAAAATTGACAAGGGCAGCGCGATGCTTCTGCGTGTGAATGGCAGCGGGCCACAGGAGGCACAGACTCGTGCGACCCCTTCGCGAGAAATAGGGCAATAAGGAGTTCGCGGGTTGTGGCGGAGGTAGTCCCGTCCAGCTAGGTTCGCCACAGCCCGCGATTCACACTTCGAGGCACAGAACCCCGCCGGAGAATTTTCTTTAGGCCAGCCTGGAATAAAAGATCAGGAAGTCAGTTAACTCAGTGAAGTTCCTGCCGCTCGAAGTTGCGGCAGTCTACAGGAACCCACTCGAAGAGGCGGGCCTGACCAAATCTTGAAGACTGTAATGAGGAGCCCCTGTTCATGTACTCAAAACTAAGGAGAAAACACACATGAGGCAGGTAACACTGGCATTGGCCGCTTGCCTGGTGGCTAGCACTTTCGCCGTCGGGCAGGGCAGTGACGCGTCGAACAGCACGAAGAGCAAGAAGTCCAGTTCCGAGGCTGTGGCAGCTCGTTTGTCAGAGATGCAGAAGGCAATCGAGGCTCAACAACAACAGATTCAGCACTTGGTGGAACAAGTGCAAAGCCGCGACAGTCAGATCCAGGAACTGCAGCAGCAGATGAACCAGGTGCGAGGCGCGGCTTCGCAGGCGCAGCAAGCCGCCGAGGCTGCGAGCTCGCAGAATACACAAGAGGAGCAGAGCATTACGGCGATCCGTAGCGACGTAAGCGGCCTCCAAGGCAGCGTGAGCAACACAGCTCTGGCGTTACAGGACACGCAGAAGAACGTGAACGCAGCGCTGGAGAGCCCTCTTGCCTTGCATTACAAGGGCATCACCATCACCCCAGGAGGCTTCCTCGCTGCCGAATTCGTGAGGCGATCCAGAGCGCTAGCCGCCGACGTGAACACTCCCTTCAATTCACTCACTGTACCCGGAGCTTCACAGAGCAGTCTCTCCGAATTCTTTGGTTCAGGCCGGCAGTCGCGTATTTCCATGCTGGCCGCGGGACGCCTGCAAAGCGCGACTCTTTCCGGCTACGTGGAGGCTGACTTCCTCTCGGCAGCCGCGAGTTCGAACAATAACCAGAGTAACAGTTACTCGCTGCGTCAGCGCCAAGCCTTTGGTCAGGTCGCGCTCGACAATGGTTTCACGTTCACCGGCGGGCAAATGTGGAGCTTGGTCACAGAGACCAAGCATGGTGTAGACAATCGCTCCGAAGCTATTCCCATGACAATCGACGCGCAGTATACCATCGGTTTCAGCTGGGCACGACAATATGGGCTTCGCCTCGCCAAGAGCTTCAACGACAAGGCGTGGTTGGCGGTGTCGGTAGAAAACCCACAAGCCACTTTAACCACTCACAACAACGGAGACAACTTTCTGTTAGGTTCCGCCGGCGCAAGTGGCGGTCTTTTCAACGCCGCCGCCACCAGCGCCGGCGCCAACATCGCCAACTACTCGTTTAATCCTTCACCCGATGTCATCGCGAAGTTGGCCCTTGAACCCGGCTTCGGACACTACGAAGTGTTCGGAGTGTACAGCCGGTTCCGCGATCGTGTGTTTCCCTGCGGCGAGGTGGCCAGCAGCACCACAGTTTGCGGCGGTAGCACGGTTGCCGGCCCGAACGCTCTCGGAGCCAACAATGCCTCGAAAAACGGCGGTGGCATTGGCGCGAATGCCCGCTGGTCGTTCGACAACAAGCACATCGACTTCGGTTTGCACGCTTTTGGCGGCAGCGGAGTCGGCCGTTATGGTACCGGCGGCCTTCCCGATGCTTCAATCCACGCAGATGGAACGCTCGATCTGATCAAGAGTTACCAGGCCCTCGGAACTCTTGAGTGGCACGGGCCGAAGTTGGACATTTACATGAACGCGGGCGCTGAGTATGCCGGCCGGGCATCGGATTTCGATCCCATCTCCGGGAAGTCCGTCGGCTACGGATCGCCTCTATTCAGTAATTCCGGCTGCTTCACTGAAATCGCCCCAACGGTCAACAACGGGTTCACTCCCGCCGGCACTGCGAGCTGCACGGCTGACACGCGCGTGCTGATCGAAGGCACCTTCGGCATTTGGTTCAAGCCTTACGACGGATCGAGAGAGAAGGTGAACCGCGGCCGAATCCAGTGGGGACCGCAGTTTTCCTATGTCGACCGCAACACCTGGTCGGGAGTGGGCGGGGAGCCGCACGGGCTGGATGGAATGGTCTTTACTTCGTTCCGCTACTACTTACCGTAGCGTGTGCGAGCCTCACCCCCGTGGTTGCTCTCTCCTTTTGCGCGGGGGTGAGGACTTTTTAGGCTCGTGCGAATTCAGATTGACATCAGCACGCGCTACAAATCTGGAAGGGGTATGGCGATGGTAAATCCTTTCGATCCTAAAACGGTGTTCTTAGCCAAGCACGCGCAACACGTCGTGCTGATCCATTTTCCGATCGCCCTGTTCATCACGGCTGTGGCGTTCGACCTTACCGCGCAATGGACGAAGCGCCGAGGCGTGGCGGACGCGGCATACTATAACTTTCTTATGGCGGCGATTTCGACTGTTCCGGTTCTCGCCACTGGGCTGCTCGCGTGGCAGTTCCAACTCGAAGGCCAGAAACTGAAGGGCATCTTATTGCTGCACCTCGTTCTAGCGTGTGTTTCGACGGTAATGATCTGGCTTGCATGGTGGGTGCATTTCCGCGCGCGCCGCCGGACAGTCCCCTTGCCGAACTACCGCCTTGTACTCGAGCTTGTGGCAGTCGCTGTTGTTGCGGTGACTGGGCATTTGGGTGGTTTTCTAAGCGGCGTAAACGGACCCGGTTAGTGATCCCGATCTGCAAGGCCAATGCTTACAAGTTCAATTGAGATCCGTCGTGCCACGTCGATACAGTGGCTCCGACAAACAATAGACGATTGCTACGAATCTTCACTGAACTTTACACAGTGGTTACATCTTGCTGACAACAGCAACCCCTCGCTAAGGTACCTTCTTCACTGTGAGAGTGACTAAGGTGTATCCCTCCACTAAATGAGACGCCACTACTCTTCACAAAGTTATGGTCGCTGTTCGACCTTTGTCGGGAATAAAAGGGACTCGTGCCGGTTATTACCTCAGAACGCAGGAAACTCAAGGAGAAGCAAAATGGCTGAGAACAGGCACGATCTCATCGATGGGAAGTTGCAAGACCTCAACAACGACGGCGTTGACCGTCGCGGGTTCCTGAAATGCATGGCATGGGCAGGCACTGGCCTGGTATGGACCATGAGCGGCGGCATTCCGGTGTCACGGGCTTTCGCCAAAGGTTACGGCAAAGACGCCGGCAAGGGCGCGGACTTCACATTTGTGCAGATCAGCGACAGCCACATCGGCTTTAACAAGCCGGCGAATCCGGACGTCACTGCTACCTTGCAGACGGCAATCAACAAGATCAACGCCATGCCGCACACTCCGGATTTCATCATTCACACGGGTGATCTGAGTCAGCTCTCGAAGCCGAGCGAGTTCGATACGCTCGATCAGGTGTTAAAAGGGGCGTCCGCGAAACAGCTTTTCTTTGTGCCGGGTGAGCACGACATGCTGACCGACAACGGCGAGCAATACCTCCAGCGCTATGGGAAAGATACAAAGGGCACTGGCTGGTCTAGCTTCGATCATAAAGGTGTGCATTTCGTTGGTCTCGTGAATGTCGCCAATTTGAAGGCCGGAGGCATGGGGTCGCTCGGGAACGAACAGCTGGAGTGGTTGGAGAAAGATCTCAAGGGCCGCGCTGCCAGCACTCCGATCGTGCTGTTTGCCCATATTCCACTGTGGACCATCTATCCCGATTGGGGCTGGGGAACCGACGACAGCGAGCAAGCTTTGTCTTACGTCAAGCGTTTTGGCTCCGTGACGGTATTAAACGGGCATATTCACCAGATCATGCAGAAGGTGGAAGGTAAGGTTTCATTTCACACGGCGATGTCGACCGCCTTCCCGCAACCTGCGCCAGGAACAGCACCCTCGGCCGGACCTATGAAGGTTCCTGCCGACCAGTTGCAGCGAGTGTTGGGTATTACGGATGTGAACTATCTGGTCAGCGGCCGCAGCCTCGCAGTTGTCGATTCACCACTCGCGGATTCGAGTGCTTCGGCTTCAGGGAATGCAGGCGAGGCCCGGATGGCGGTTGACGCGATTCGTGGCTAGAGACAGACGAGAGATCGCTCCCTAACGAGAAAGATCAGACGAGAACATCAAAGTAGAGAGGAAACAGGAAATGGCGAAGAACAATATTTGGATTGCAGGTGTGGCGATGCCAGTACTGATCGGGATGCTGCTGCTGTTCGCAGCATCGCCGAGTGTCAAGGCGAATGACCAGCCTTCGGCGGCAAACGCCGCGGTGAAGATCGACAATTTCGTTTTCGGGCCACAGACGATCACTGTACCTGTCGGGACAACGGTTACCTGGACAAATGCTGACGACATTCCCCATACGTCGGTCAGTACAGAGGGTGTATTCAAGTCCAAGGTGCTCGATACGGATGAGAAATTCTCTTACACGTTTACCAAGGCTGGAACGTATCCGTACTACTGTACGATTCACCCGAAGATGACCGGCAAAGTCGTGGTGCAGTGAGCTCAGATTTCTAGATGGCGCGCAACGAAAACGATCCTCAGCTCGGGGTCGTATTACTTGTCGCCGAAAAGAAGTTGTTCGATAACTCTGGTGCACAAACATGAATGCAAACTCGGCACAATTCGCAGTGAAGGAGACGGCGTGCGACGACCTGGATCTGGTCCACGCCAGCAAAACTGGAGATGTTACGGCCTTCGAGCAACTCGTAAAGCGATACGACCGCAAACTTCTCAGAATTGCTCAGAGCGTCACGCATAACCGGGAAGATTCCCAGGACGTGGTTCAGGAGGCTTTTTTGAAGGCCTACCAAAACCTATCTGCATTCCGCGAGGATTCCAAATTCTCGACATGGCTGATTCGCATCACGGTGAACCAGTCGCTGATGAAGCTGCGAAAGCAACGCACTACGAAAGAGGAATCCTTGAATGAAGATTTTCAGGCGGAGGGTGACATAGGTCCAATAGAGGTCACTGACTGGGCTCCCAACCCGGAACAGCTTTATTGGGCGTCTGAATTACGAACCATTCTTATCAATTGCTTGGAAGAGCTAAGCCCAATCTTACGGACAGTCTTTGTGTTGCGGGATATTGAAGGGCTCACCATCGATCAGACCGTCGAGGTGCTGAACGTGAGTGAGACGGCAGTGAAAGCGCGGCTATGGCGAGCTCGGCTGCAGCTTCGCGAAGGCCTGACCAAGTACTTCAGCAGGCAAACACAGGCCACGCGAAAGCAGCTGTTCCCCTCACGCAGACAAACTGGCCGGATCCTCGGACTTTTTGCCGAGTGCTTGCGTGACTCAATATCTCGGCCGGACTCCATCAATGTCGCCGAGTCGGACATGCATGCGGCGACTTTTACGGCATCGGCTGACAAGGCTGAGTGTTCCCTCACTAACGTTTGATTCGCGCTGATATCGTCAGCCTCTGCTACGCAGCCATTTTCTGCTCTACACTCCCTGCAATGTTCCCATCGAGTTGTTACGAGATCTAGACAAAGAGTTGACAATCAAATGACATCGCGCCCGCATCCCACCCTTTAATGGTCGCGTCTAACTCTCATACCTTGTGAAAGCAGCTGATAAGTGAGCAAGCAAATAATGTGCGGAATATAGTCTCACGATCGCAGTTATCACTGGTGAACAAGTAACACCATTTCAATAAGGAGGCATTATGAAGAAATCATATTTCGCGGCTGTACTTACTCTGACCTGCTTGCTTGGGGTAGGCATAAGTGCTAACGCTCAGGATCCCGAGGGAGTCAGTGTCAAAGTTCCGTTTGAATTCGTCGCTGGAGGCGCGACCCTGCCTGCAGGCACGTATACGGTTGGCCGTATCTCTATTGACGGATCTTCAGGCATAGCAATCCGCACCTACGGCCACGGAGCGTTTGCTCTCCCCATAGTCGTAGATGGAACTCCCGCTAAGGCGCTGAAGCTTAGCTTCGAGCGTGTCGGGGACATGCACTTCCTGACCGAGGCCGACACACCGGGAGGCGTTTATACCTTTGCATTACCGAAGGCGATGGTCGCGCTGGCGCAGGCGAAAGATCAAGGTACCGTGTCCTCCGGTGGCACTAACTAAGTCGAGGACTCCATCAGCATTCATACGGTTGTGGGGGGAGTTCCGGGATAAGAGGTACATTAGTCGACCCGAATTCCCCCTTCATTCCACAACAATAGCTTAACGACAGAAAAAGAAATAACGGTATTCAGCAACGTCGTACAAATCATAAAGAAAGTTAAGGAGGACAACATGAAAAAAGCACTCTTGTTATTCGGTTTGCTCATGACGTTGACGATTCCGTCGGGGTTATGGGCTCAGCAGGCCGGCTATTCCCAGGCCAACCTGGTCTCCAACGTTACCGGCGTAGCCACCACCACAGATCTTCAACTGTTGAACCCCTGGGGGATTTCCGTTCTCCCCGGCCAAGATTTCTGGATCGCCGACAACAACAGCGGCGTCTCCACGCTCTATGATCAGAATGGAAACAAAGACACTGGGCTGATCGTGACCATACCGGGGGCCTCAAGCAATCCAAACGGTAATTGCAGCCCTGGTTGTCCGACGGGAACCGTGGCGAACGCCAGCGGCTCCTACTTCAGCGGGGGCTCGTTCATTTTCGACACCGAGGACGGCCTCGTCGTCTTCTGGAACGGCTCAAGCAACACTGCAATCATCGGTAAGGACAATTCTGCAAGCGGCGCTGTTTACAAGGGTCTCGCATTGCTCGGCACAAACTTGTTGGCGGCCAACTTCAACAGCGGCAAGGTAGACGTCTACGATTCGAACTACGCTCTCACTTCGTTGGGCGGCACGTTCACTGATCCGAACCTTCCCTCTGGCTTCGCTCCCCACGGCATCCATGTCATTGGTAACCAAATCTATGTCGCCTACGCGATGCAGGATACTCCGAAGCACGATGCCGTCCCCGGCGCTGGCGTTGGGCAGGTGGATATCTTCGATTCAACAGGCAAGTTCGTGAGCACTTTCGTCGCTGCCGGCGCGAATAATAACCTTAACGCGCCCTGGGGCGTGGTGCAGGCTCCCGCCAGCTTCGGGACGTTCGCCGGCGATATCCTCGTAGGCAATTTCGGCGACGGCACCATTAGTGCATTCGACACCACCGGGAAATTTCAGGGTCAGCTCTCCAACTCGTCCGGCAAGGTGCTGGTCAACCCCGGCTTGTGGGACATGGTGTTTGGAGGCGGCGGCGGTGCCAATAATGATCCAGGCACTGCAGGCACTCTCTATATCACCGCTGGAGGCAGCGCCGGCCAGCCCAATTTCCCGGCTGGAGGGAGCGCAACGGCTGTGTTCGCCAGCCTCACCCCTGTGGCTGCGGCCAATGCCCCAGGTTTCACTCTGAGCCTCTCGGCCCAGAGCGCGACCGTCAATCCGGGTGGTTCGGCTAGCGTCATGGTCAGTGCCGCGGCAGTGGACGGGTTCAACAGTCAGATTACTCTTACCTGCACTGCCCCTGCTGGTTTGACTTGTGCTTTCAATCCTTCAACAATCTCACCAGGGGGCACTTCGTCCTCCACCTTGACTATTTCTGCCGTCTCGACGCCTCCCCCTACGGGCTACAACGTGCCCGGCATGATAGCCCTGTTGCCGGGTCTGGGACTGTTCGGGACCCTTCTGACACCTGGTAAACGCAAACGGCTTACCCGCAAGAGCATTGCGTGGATGAGCCTGCTGGGCTTGATGCTTTTCGTGTCCCTGTTCGCCCTGGGATGCGGCAGCAGCAGTTCAAACGCAGCAATGCCCTCGTCTCAGCAGACCACCGTGATGGTGACCGGCACATCCGGCTCTCTGAGCCAAACTGCTGCCGTAACCGTCTCCATTCACTAAAGCAAACGCCCCACAAGGGCGCACTTCCGTGCGCCCTTGCCCCGGGGGCGATCTTCTGATCCATGTTGGTTTGCCGTGACCGGCAAGAAGCGCTAAGGAGATGGACGGGTGGCAAGAATGGTGGAATTAACGTCCTACGGACTGACGGGCCTCACCGCGATGCTGGTCATGGCGTTCTGTCTTGCCTACGGTGACGAACTCCCACGGACTTCACACGATCTATCCAACAACCGACAGGTGAATGACTCTCGGCTGGTCGAGACAGGCCACGGCGCAGTCTACAGCGACGGCTTTCGAACCGATCGCGGGACCGCAGAGGCTTTCCATGGCTGATGCGGCTGCTTCCGTACTCTCATTACACACGAGGTCTATGCCGCTACTAGCTCATCTGGAGGAGTTGAGGAAGCGAATCATCTTCTCAGTCCTTGGAATACTTGTCGGATTTATCTCATGCTGGTCCCTCGCAGATCGCATTTTCGGCTTAATGCAACAACCTATTATTGGGGCCCTACGCCACCACGGGATCGCTGGGGGGTTGGTGTACTTAAACCCGACTGAGCCTTTCAATCTCTACATTGAGGTGGCGCTTGTAGGTGGACTATTTGTAGCTTCTCCATTTGTCTTCTATCAATTGTGGTTGTTTATCGCTCCGGGACTGTATCGAAAAGAGAAGCGGTATGTTATGCCGTTCTTATTCAGTACGGTCGCTCTGTTCATGGCCGGAGGTCTTTTTGGCTACAAGATGGTTTACCCGGCGTCCCTGGATTTCCTAATCGGTTACGGGCAGCGCTTCCAGCCGATGATAACGATTGGAGAATACACAAAGCTGTTTGTAACAATCATCGTCGGCCTCGGGCTGATTTTCGAAATGCCAATTCTTGTGTTCTTCCTGGCTTTGATGCGCCTCATAACCGCCCGGTGGATGTGGCATAATCTGCGATATTCAATCCTTGTAATTTTTGTTATCGCCGCAATCGTCACGCCCACCGCTGACATCCTGAACATGTGCCTGTTCGCTTGTCCTATGATCGCGCTCTATGCCATCAGTATCGGAGTGGCATGGATGGTGGGTGCCAGGCGCGAGCGCATAGCCGGCCCGGCCTAAAGTGGCGATGAACGCGTCTCGTGGTCATTTGTCAAGCCACTCCGAGATCCAAATATGCTGGCGCGATTGTCGTGGGGTAGTTACAAGAATTGACAATCAAATTACATTTCTCTTTGTAACTCTTCGCCCGCTTGCTGCGTCTACGGTTACTGCTGGAACAAAATCATAAGCAAACTGGAGCATTAGTATGAAAGATGGCGGTCAGCAATGGTCTACTGCTAGTTTCGGGGTTAGATTTGCTTCGGTATTGGTTCTAGGACTTACAGTCTTCGGGTCTGTATTCTCCCTCGCTCAGGGAATCGTCACGGGATCCATCTCAGCTGTTGTGCAGGATCCTCAGGGTGCCGTTGTGGTTGGCGCCAAAGTTTCTGCCAAGCAACTGGATACGAACCGGGAGTTCAAAACAGAAACAAACTCAGCAGGTCTTGTTGCGTTGCGGAATTTGCCGCCCGGCGCCTACAGTCTTCGCATCGAAGCCGGCAGCTTTCAGCCTTATGAGGCCAGCAATCTTTCCGTGCAAGTAGGTCAGGATACTGCGCTAGCCGTCATCAAGTTGCAATTGGGCTCGGCCTCGGAAACGGTCACAGTAGAAAGCGCTCCGCCGCTGGTCGAGTCCACTTCGGACCAGATCTCGGAAACCTTCAGCGCAGAAAAGGTAAGCAGCCTGCCGGTGGGGAATACATTTGACTCGCTGGCGCTATTCATTCCCGGCGTCGCCACAGCAGGCGATGCCAGTTTCAGCAATAACAACGGCGCCGAGATGTCGGTAAACGGCGAGCGCGCTCGCTCCAACAACTTCCAGATCGATGGGCAAAGCAACAACGATAACTCAATCGCTGGCCCTTCGATTGCCTTCGGCAACCAGGACGCCATCGACCAGGTACAGGTGGTCACCAACTATGACGCCCAGTTTGGCCGCAACACCGGGGCGGTCGTGAACTACGTCACGAAATCAGGGACGAATCAATTCCACGGGACGGCATATGAGTTCTGGCAGGGTTCAATATTCGATTCGCTGGAAAACCAGGAGAAGAGTCCGTTATTTGGGTTTTGTCCCCCGGGAGTATCCACCTCTACGGGTTGCACTGAGCCTACGGTTCCGGGCTTCGTGGACAACCGCTTCGGCGGCAGCGTGGGCGGGCCCATTAAGAAAGACAAAATCTGGTTTTTCGGTTCAAGCAACATAGAGCGCCAGCGTTTTGCCGGCTCGCCCAGTTCTTCAGCACCCAATCTTGTGCCCACGCCGACAGGCGTAACTCAGTTGCAGGCGGCTTTTCCTGGCAGTCCGATCGGGCTGATTGAGAGCACCATTGGACCAAATGCGGTCACCACGGGTAATCCGACCTTCTCAAACGTGCAGAATGTGCTGGTGACGAATCAGGTTGATCCGGCCACAGGGGTTGCGTTTCCCTGCGGTGCAGGAAGCGCGGGCACGAACGGATGTACCCCCATTCAATTCGGCAGCATCTCGCGTTTCGTACCCGGGCCGTTTAACGACTACGAAGCGACAGGACGAGTCGACTTCAAGTTGACCGATAAGGATAACTTTTTTGCCCGCTATGTTTATCAGAAGACGTTTAATGGTGGCGTCAACGACGGCAACGGCATCGATGTGGGTGACTATCAGGATATTCCCGCTCTGAGCCAGCAGATCGGCTTGGACTGGGCGCGCACCTTCAGCAATGCATTCGTAAATCAGGTTCGCTTCAGTTATTCGCGCTCCAGCGTATTCTTCCAGGAGCAATCGTTCCCAACTTGCAGTTCCAACAGTCCCACCGATTGCCCCACCGACGTGGCCCTCATTGGGTCAGCCGCGCAGGATGCGGTGAGCTTCGGCGTGGAGGCTGGGTTTCCTCAAGGGCGCATCATCAACGTATACCAGTTACAGGATAATGCGTCGATGCTGAAAGGCCATCATGCCATCAAGTTCGGCGGCGAGCTTGACCAGCAGCGTTCCCCCAACGTATTTCTTCCGTTAAACAACGGGTTATTCGTATTCCCGAGTTTCAGCGACCTTATCGCTAACAATCCCGAGGAGACACAAATCGCACTGGGCAGCCCCATCCTTCCGTTTTCCGAGTGGGATCTCGGACTTTATGTGCAGGACGACTGGAAGGTGAAGAGCAACCTGACTTTGAATTTGGGGATGCGCTGGGACTGGTATCAACAGGCCATCAATCTGTTGAACCAAAGGTCGGTCGCCCAAGAGACAGGGCCACTCCCACTGTGGTCTACAAACCTTCCGCTGAATCAGACTACTGTGCCATCCGTGCCCAACCAGTTGCACAACTTTGCTCCGGTGGTGGGTTTTGCCTGGACTCCGAAAATATTCGGCGACGAAAAGACAGTCCTCCGCGGTGGCTTTCGCTTAGCGTACGATCCGGCGTTCTACAACCTGTTCCTGAATGTGGCAACTTCCGCACCCTCGGTGAACTTAGCCACGCTGGGGCCGGTCGTAGGTGGTCAGTCCACGGGCTTGCCTACTACTGGATTTTTCGGAACCCAGGTAATCCCATTCTTGCAACCCTTGGCGCCGGCGGGGAACCCTGGCTTAGCCAATCAGACGCAGGTACCATCCAACTTCCGCAACCCTTACTCCGAGCAATGGAACATCGGCCTGCAGCGTTCGTTCACGAGCCGGATCGTTGGCGAGGTGCGCTATGTGGGCAACCATGCCGTGCACGAGTTCCAGGAACTGAACGGGAATCCGGCTCTGGGCCCACTCATCCAGGCAGGGCTTCGGAACGTGATCCCCTCTGGTTTGACACCTTGTGCAACATCAGGGGCGCCAGGTTTCCAAGAGGGATATGTCAACTGCAACTTCACCAACGTGACTCAGTATGCCAACACGGCATCGTCTAACTACAACGGATTACAAAGCGAACTGCGAATTGCGGCTTGGCATGGCGTGAGCGCCACCGCTTCTTATACCTATAGCAAGGCAATCGACAATGCCAGCGAGGTTTTCAGCACGCTCGCTGGCGGCAATACGCTAGCGTATGCGCAGGATCCCTTCGCGCCCGGCGCACCTGAAAGGGGCAACTCTGCAACCGATTTCCCGCACGTAGTCGGTGTGGCCATCGTCTATGATTTGCCCTTTTATAAAGGTCAGCACGGCTACGCGGGGCACTTGCTGGGCGGGTGGCAGGTTAACACCACCTATCGCTACACATCAGGACAGCCTTTCACCGCAATCCAGCGTTATGCGAACGGCAGCCTCTGCGATCCGGCCGCAGATTTTGGCGGACAATTCGATGCGTGTCGTCCCATCCTAAGCAACGCTAGCTTGCCGATTGCATCGGTGGGGCAATATTGCGACGGAACTCTGGCAACCTGTCCTACTGCCGGAGGTACCGCCGCGCCCCTTGGCACGCTGGTCAGTTTCACAGACCCATGCCTCGGAACTGGCGGTGGACAAACCCAATGCGGCGTCACGCCCATTACTGGCGCACACTGGATTCACAACGATCCGACTGCGGCCAAGGTTGTGGGCACGCCGTACGCGGGAGTAGGCCGCAACACGCTCCGTGGGCAGCCAATCAGCACCGACAATCTGGGCGTATTCAAGAACATCAAGATCAACGAGCGAGTGACGGCTCAATTTCAGGCGCAGGCGTTTAACATCATGAACACGCAGTTTCTCGGTGTTCCCGATCCGCTTTTAGACGACGCCGCCACCGGGAAGTTCCTGAGCACGGCGTTCAATTCCAACGGCGGCGCTACGTTTGCCGGCAACCTCAACACCGACGGCATCGGACGACGGCAACTGCTCTTCGGCTTGAAAATGATCTTCTGAAGTGAAGAACATCTTCTAATCGGAATGCTTCGTGGAGGCGGCCACCCTGAGGAGGCCGCCTCTTTGTTGCCCTTCTTACCAGCTTTTCCAGAAACTATTCCAGTGTAAGTAATTTGCATGTAATTCGGGAATAACGGCGAGCTTGCGGAGTTTTATATACAGATGGGAAATCGCAGCCGTGGAAAGTCGAGATATTACATCGCGTGCCTATGTTCAACATGACTCCCTATCTAACATTGGTATTTGTCACCGTGGCGTCCCCAAGAGTTGACAATCATATGACATCCTCGGCGTATCTCATCGTTGATCTTCGCGTCTAACGCACAGTACTGCTGTAACAAAATCGTAAGCAAAGGAATTGGAGCAGAACATGAAGAAGAAGCTTCACCCCGACAGCATTAGTCGTCCAGTGGACCGCCGTTCTTTTCTGAAAGGTGGTCTTCTGGCAGGAGGCGCAGCAGTGGGCGCCGGTTTGTTAGCAACTGGACCTCTGGCCCGCGCACAAGGCCAGACTCAATCAAGCGGTTCCCTCAATAAGGGCGATATTGCCATCCTCCGTTTTCTGGCAGCCGCAGAACTGATTGAGGCAGACCTTTGGACTCAGTATGCGGAACTCGGTGGTATCGGAACGAATGGACCGATTGAGGTGAACCCGACCCAAACGTTGAACAACTATCAACTCGCATTGTCAAACCTCGATTCCGACGGCCCGCAATACATCTCCAGCAATACGCTGGATGAAGTGAGCCACGCTACTTTCCTTAATGCCTATCTGGAGTCCAGAGGAGGCGAGCCGGTCAATTTCGACGAGTTCAGAACCTTGCCGGGAAGCACAGCTACTGGATCAACGGGCATTGGGCGCCTCACGAACCTTTTGAAGCTCGACGTCGACACGAGTTGGTTCGTTCGCTACCGCAGTGCGACCAATCCGGATCTCGGCGCCACCTTTCCCCAGGCGATCACTCTCAAAGGGGTTACCGCCATTCCCAGAACGGACGACGATTTCGGCGTTATCGACCCCAATTTCGGCGTTCCAGGTAACGCACACATTCAGGCGATCGCGAACGTGGCGGCCTTTCACTTCGGATACATCGAGCAAGGCGGTTCGAGTCTCTACGCATCCCTGATTCAAAAAGCGACGGATCTGGAACTGGTTAGGATTATGTTTGGCATCGGTGGAGATGAGGTCGCGCACTTTCTGGAATGGGTCGATTTTTCGGGCAACGCAGTGCAACCCAATGTGGCGCCGTTTACAGACTCCATTTCCGGACTGACGTTTCCCAACTTTTTCGACCCACTCAATCCTCTGATCCAGCCCAGCTTGATATTCCCGGTCCCGGCTGAATTCAAGCGCAACCTTCCACCGGTCTCGATCATTCGTCCGCTGACCGACAAATTTGGCGGCGCTGTGGCGACCATCAAAAGCTTCACCGCAGATGGACTATTCATCGGCCAAAGTCAGCAGTTCCTTAAAACACTGCAAGTGATGGCTGTCGAGGCCGATGCGGCAGCGCGCTTAGCGTAGTAACTTGAATCATAACTGTCCGCCGTATGCGGATCGCAAGTTGTATAAGTGGGGGCGTCGGACTTGAAGCACGGGTCGCGGCGCCCGCCTTTCACCAACCACGCATTACTTATACGTTTTCGACAACAAATTGAGGAGCATATATGTTAGAAGGTCTGTTTCAACCGATGCATCTGCTGATCATTTTCGGAATTGCCTTGCTGGTGTTCGGACCTAAGAAGCTTCCCGAACTGGGCAAAGGAATCGGAGAGGGTATCCGCGGCTTCAAGTCGGCAATGAAAGCCGACGAAGAGAAGCCAACTAACATAACAGCGAATGTCGCTAACGAGCAAAACGCAACCAAGGGGTGAGTTGTGGGATTTGGCATGGAAATCCTGTTTGTGCTTTTCATCGGCCTCCTGGTGCTCGGCCCAACGCGGCTGCACACAATCCTAGGCCATGTGGCGCGGGCTAAAGCTGAACTCGAGAATGCGGCACGTGGCCTAAAATCTCAACTCGCGGCAGAACTCGATGCTGCGCATGGGGCCGGCACAACCGATTGCTGTCACGTGTTGGTTGGGGACTGTGACCTTTGTTCAACTTTCAAGTCTGGGCCGGAGTCTCCGGCGCTGGCGGAAGAAGGCCTGACGAGAAACTGAACAACCACCTCGACACGTTCAACACGCTTGCGGGAGTGTTTGCGCAGCCTACACTTGGATTTCAAGTGAGACATCTCGTAGAACTGACAAATCGTCCTTATCACCGCGGTCTTCTGACCTCGGCTGGCCCAAATGGATTAAATGAGATGAAGCGCGTAGATTCTCAAAGAGTCCCTTGCGCACACGGATCTTCAGGCAAAGTCTCGTGGGTCTGGGCAGACGGGAACGGAAAAAGCCGGATCTGCTCAGGTTTGAGTCGCACCTCGTGCTGAAATTCGCACCATGACTTGAAATTACTGATGTACGACGCTACCCGGGGCGGCAAGTACGCGCTCGACCTGGTCTGATGGCAGTTCGTTCAGCAGCTCCAGAAAAACAGCGTTCGTCCATCCGAAGCCGATGATGTTGTCCCGATAACCTTCCGCCAGCTTGATGTTGGAAGAGTCTGTAACCACGTTGTACTTCTCGCGGATGTTCGCGTCGCGCTCGAAATTGACCAGCACCATGGAAAGAAATTTGATCGAAATGCGACCCGCTTCCGCGTTATACCCGTAGCGCCGCAAGCCTTCGACAGCAAGCAACTGAATCGGGGCCCATCCGTACGGATAGTCCCATTGGACTCCGCTCTTGTGCGTGCTCATCGCCAAGCCCCCTTCATACTCGAAACGCGGCAAATTGTTGACGACGGCGCGCGCCTGCTCCGCGGTCGCAGCCCCCACCCAAAGTGGATAAAACGTCGATGCATACTCATAGGAAGAGATTTTCCCCGTTGGGAAATGGTAGTCGAAGAACATTCCACGTTGCCCGTCCCACAGGAGCGTCTGGATGATCTCGCGTCTTTTTCCCGCCCGGCGGTGCCACTCGGATGCTGCCGCTTCATCTCCCAGCCATTCGCTCATCTGTTCCATGTCCGTTTCCACCTTGTACAGCAGGCTGTTCAGACAGACCGGGGCATAATGATGAGTTTCGGCGCCGTAAGGTCCAAAGCGAAAGGTGATGTCGAACCCTGACTCGCGCATACTGCGATCGGCTTTGTAATACTCAGGGCTCAAGCCCACATGCCTTCGCACCCTGGATTTAGCGTCTGACCCGCGTAGGTTATGGCCTGCGCTTAACTGCTGCGAATACTGGGGATACGGCAAAGACGCTTGTGAAGTTGCTTCCACCAGGTAAGGATCGTTTCTGTTTTGCCGAATGAGATAGGCGAGGACATCGCGGTAATAGCCGACCTCGTCATGGAATCCTTCGGGCGCGGGACCCTCGCCAAAGTCGTAGTAGCGCGATAGTTCAGTCGCTCCAGCCAAATGAGGGTCGCGGGTCCACATCTGATAATCCTGTACGGTGTCGCGATACGCTTGGGCCAGCCAGGCTCGATTCTCCGTGCCGCGCGCCTTATCCGCTTCATATACGGCGATGATCATGGAACTCAAGAAGGGTGGCTGAGAGCGAGTGAGGTAGTAGGTGCGATTGGCGTTGAGCACAGCGCCATAATGCTCAATTTCGAACAAGAAATTATCAACCATTTCTCGGGCGACGCCGGCGTCGCCGGTGCGCAGCAGGCCCCGGATGATGAAGTAACTGTCCCAACCATACATTTCGTTGAATCGCCCGCCGGGAACAACATACGGGTGTTCCAGGAACAGGAGGCCGGGGGGGCGAACTCCGTCGCCCTTCACTTCTCCAGGTCCGCGGATGATAGAAGGAAGATGTTCAACGCGGATGCCTCCTAGATTCGAAAGTTCCAATAATGCGGGCAGAATCGGCACGGTGGCGGGCAAATAGAGAACGGAACGGCCAGTGATCTTAGGGTCCGCGATACCTTCGCAGGTTGCGGTCGAGCGCGTTAAGGCGCTCCAGCTCGAAGAGATGTAGTCGAGAATCTTCTGCAGCCGCGGATTGTTATTCGCTGGATTCTTCACGCCCTTTGCCTATTCAGCATGTACCGCGAACATAGAATCACAAGAACAACTGCCCAAATTATAGGATTCTTGAGCTTGGTCCAATCTCCCTAAGGACCGTCTCCGGATGGTCTCGAAAAGATACCAGAAGCTACTCCATCTAGATGCTCCTCCTGCGGCTGTCGAAACCAACCAACTGGCCTGCCAGTTCGGTTCGATACCAGAGATTCGACACCAGAGAAAGGTATCCGCTGCGCCGGTAAAAAATTCCGATGTCCCGAAGGAACTGCATTGATGCTTTGCAAGGATGGATAGAGGATCGTCTTCTGGAGTCGGCATTCGTGTCAGGCGTGTACCTGGCCTAGGCAGATCTGCGCTCTACGAGCGTCTATAGTTGCGCCAACAACCGGTAAATACTAGGCTACGGGATTCGCCGTATTGTATGCAACAGTCACCGGGCTTAGGATGTAGGCATGATCGGGCGGTCATGGGTTAGCGCCAGGCACGGCTGACTGACATTCGACCCTTACGACCGCATCCTCGACGGCCATTCTCTCTCGTTTTTTGATGCAATCCTCCAAAATAGTCGCCAGCCTACATGATTTACCTGAGTTTCATAGCCTGATGGGCCGTGTATTTTGTCGATAATTAGAGGGGTGGAGCACTCGACATGACGGAGAGCACAACGGCCGCTTATGGATTTTATCCTCAGGACATCGCTTTGACCGATGTCGTGCGCAATCTAAACCTGGCCGGTTTTGAGAACGAAAGCATCTGTATGATGCTGTCTCCCGGCCATCCCATTGCATCGATCGTTCGGGATGCGAGCTTGTTTAACGTCGAAAAGGAAGCTAGTGCGACGACCGCCGGACTGATTGGGTGGCTTTCCGAATTCGGGGCGGTCCTGATTCCGACCGTGGGTTTCTTCATCCGATCACAGGCGTTCTTTCACACTCTTATGGTGGCACGCGAGGCCCCGGCGCTTTGTGGGAATGCAAGAACATTGGTGGGTCTCGGTTTTTCCGAGGAGGACGCAGAAAGGTTCGAGGATCAGCTCGGCAATCTTGGGGCCTTGGTGTACATCTCTTGCGCGGAAAGCGCGAAAACGCTCTGGGCCAGAGAAGTGCTGCGGCACACCGGAGCGCGGGAGGCGGCCACGCTCGAAGAAAACATCAGTGCTGCAGCCACGGCCTGATCAGCCTGCGCGAACTCCATGCCATGTCAGGCGCCGTACCAAGCGCCGCTGCGGAGAAAGGTTCCCCACGTTCATGTTTTGCCGCACAAGCCTCTCAAGCTGCCTCTTGTGCGAGAAAGAGATCTCAGTGCCAGTAACAACGCCAGTAGCAAAAAGGCGGCCTTGTGAGCAAACCGGTATCAACAATCACAAAAGCGGTGGGTGCAGCGTCCTTAGCTTCTAGCTGGATATGTGTGGCTGACGTCAGTTCCTGCAGTCGAAGCGAATCCGGCGAACCATTTCCAGAAGAAGACTACAGCCACCGCATGCGACAAGTAGAGTTTCCAGTGGATGGGCAGAGGCATCGGTAATGGTTACACTTTGCGGTTGTGGTGATTCGTGTTTTGCCTTTCAATCCGCGCAACCCGTAGCCGTAGAGAAGCACCGGGCAAGCGAAGGATGATTGAGCAAGAGGAAACAAATATGCACATCAATTCAACCATGCGTTCACTGACGATTCGTTCACTCGCGTTCGCGCTGGTGATGTTAGCCATGTCAGCGGCGTCATTCGGACAGTTCAGAGTAGCCATCACAATTGGTCCACCGGCATTGCCGGTGTATGAGCAACCGGTTTGCCCAGGTGATGGTTATCTATGGACTCCCGGCTACTGGTATTGGGATGACGATGCCGCCGACTACTTCTGGGTGCCGGGCACGTGGGTGCTGGCTCCCGAAGTTGGTTTCTTGTGGACCCCCG